>Ga0114930_10005139_pt1 | contig 10850 bp, 9 predicted proteins | sample AnhtaG_FD_87300 | JGI IMG/M metagenome (GOLD analysis project Ga0114930, IMG submission 87300) | Deep subsurface microbial communities from Anholt, Denmark to uncover new lineages of life (NeLLi) - Anholt_01485 metaG | ecosystem: Environmental > Aquatic > Marine > Oceanic > Sediment | place... | reverse complement strand
TTTGAACAGACAGGAATGTCTGTTCTACCATTAATAATGCTATGTTATATCAATTGGCATAATATATTGTATTTATTATAATTAAGGTGTATTCCGTAAAAATTCATGAATTATCCAGGTTACGAAAGATCCAGTTTTTATTTTGCACTTTGCACTTTACATTTTGAATTTTGCATTTTACATTTTGCATTATTCATTATTCATTCTCTTGCCAGATTTATTGCGTATAACAATTTCATATATTCCACCAATACCCAGCGTCGAGGGCAATTTCAGTGCATATAATTTATGTGGTTCTAAACGCTTGCCCTGCAGGTACGTTCCGTTTAAACTGCGCAAATCCCGAATATGGACCGTACCGATTTCATCGACAATTAACTGAGCATGATTATGCGATATATGGTGATGGTTTAACATTATTTTTGCTGTTTCAGCACGTCCAATAAGGTATTTGTTTTGCACTGAAAGGCTAATAAACCTAATAATCTCCCCTTTTTGTTCGATGTTGTATACAATTGCGTCAATATTCCTCACGCTTCCATGGATATTTGATACCCAGCCGTAAAATGTAACGCCCGTATTATATTTGGTTTCTTTTGTTATAAAATCAACGCGAATGTCATTTATGATTTGATAACTAGATTCATTGCTATAGTCGCTAATGAAATTTTTTATTTTTTGGGCAAATATTTGTTTTTCTTCATCAGTTACTAACATTCCGGGCTTGAGTGTGACCAAATATCTATCTGGCATACTATACCGCATACCGTTGAATTGTACATTTTGTTCAATACACTGTGTAAGTTTTGCCTTCCAGACCTCGGTTGCCAACGGATTAAGCCGCTTCCAGAATAACCCGTAAAACCGGTGTCTGAGGTTATTTTCTATACGCGTTGCAATCATCTTGTGTATCACTTTCCCGGTCCAATAAAACGGTTATATCAGCAGCGTCTATTGAGATTTTATCGCCGGTATTTGCGAACCACTCGACTCCCTGCGCCACAAACTCGCCGTTTATTTTCCCTCCGTTTCTTCCCAGCATTTTTACTGTCATGCCGGATTTGTCGATTTTCAGCGCTACATGCCTTCTGGAAATTACAGCAGAATTAAGGTCGAGCTGGATGTCTGCATCTTTCCCTCTGCCGATACAATAGCTGCCCTCGGGCAGTACGAAAGTTCGTTCTCCAGTTTTATCAAAAACCTTTATCGTACACACCATCCTTGCAGGTTCTGAATCAGTTTGAATCAAATGCGCCGGATTTAATAGTGTCTGAATAAGCGTTCCATCTTGCATTTCAGGTGAAACAGGCGGCGGTATATGTGTTCTGGATAAATCCTTCCTTTCCATCGGATACATTTTGACCTTTTTCGCTGGGGAGTTATCAATGGTGAATAGGTAGTCTATGTAAAATTCTCCCTGTGATAAAGCTGTATCGGTTTCGATGTAAATAGAACACTTTTGCTCCTGCACTTTCCCGCGCCATTTTTTCATTTCACTTGCTAAAACAGTCTTAAGCTCTTCTGTAAGAACCGGTTCTACGTATTTTCGCAGAGCACGGTCTTCGGGCGAAAACCTGATTATATATTTGTTGGGCGCCAAAATTACTCTTCCGATAACGTCGCGACCGGAACGTGCAACTGCGCATAGTTTTTCCGCTATAAAATCAAACGGAATTCGTTTAACCGGGCTGTCTGATTCATCAGTCTTACCGGACATAACTAATTTACGTAGATATTGACCCGCCCAGATAATTATTGATTTTACATGCATTTTCTTCACCTATACATTTTTCTGTTTTTTCCCCTGGATAATGTTTCTTATTTCTTTGATGTTATCATCCGTAAAAACTCTCCAGCCGCGCCAGTCTTTTTTAACTTTACGCAATTTCCCCTCTTTTTCCCACTTGAAGAGCGTAGTTTTTGTTACATCGAACTGCGAGCAGATTTCTGCTGCCGAGTAGGTTGCTTTTTTTTTCTTCATTGAAATAATCTCCCTTTTGACTTATTATCGGTATATATTTACTATACTTTAATTATTTTCTGTAATTTATATATATTTTATATTTAATATAATAACTATATATATAAATGTCAAGAAAAAAATTGGAATTTTTTATTCGAACTTCTTGTAAAAATTTGAGTGAACGAAAAATTATTTTTCCTGTAACGTACCTGAAAACATTCCGGGTCAGAAACTGGAAAACTTGTTAATAAATCTCCCTTAGCAAAGGTAAATCTGCTAATAAATCCCCCTTAGCAAAGGGGGAATGAACGAAATAATCCATTTTAATTATAAAATTTACAGGAAGTTAAGATATATTGATGAACAGACAAGAATGTCTGTTCTACCATTATAAATAATGAAAAAATTGATATCAGACATTCCGACGGGTACTGTCTTCGCTGTCGAATGTGTTCTTTCGCATAGTGATCACTGCGTGGCATCTTCGACTTCTTTAACCTTTTTGTATATATCAAAGCTGGCGAAAATTGATGCCCGGCATTCCGCCTGGTATCGTTGTGATAAAATCGCTTAGTAGAACAGACATTCTTGTCTGTTCATGCTTTTTATAATATGTCAATTCGTGAATTTTTTAAGTTAAGGAAGTACAGGATAAGGTATAATGGGGAAATAAACCGGGAATACAATGTGGTTATTTCTTTTCGCGGGTTGCTATGATGAGTCTTTGAATGCCAACTTGTTTTGCAATGTCCATCACACGCACAACGCTGCCGTGCCTGACATCTTTATCGGCTTTCAAGATAAGCGCTGCATCCGGGTTTTGTTTATATTCCTGTTCAATAGAACCCTTCAAATCGGACCATCCAACAGGTTTGTTGTTGAGAAACATCGTTTCATCGGCTTGTATCTGCAGCACTAAATCCTTGATCTCCTTGAGGGTGCTGGTTTCGGATTCTGGCAATTCAAGGTCCATGCCCGGTTTTTCAATAAAGGTCGATGAAACCATGAAGAAGATTAACAAAAGAAAGAGCACATCAATTAATGATGTGATATTAATCAGTATTTTGCGGGATTTTCGCCTTTTAAGCTGCATAGATTTGTCTTTAAAGTTGTTGCGTCTTATTTGGACGCTGATTTCTATGATTTACGCCGATTATATTTATTATTTATCAGGACTTTGGCAAATTTTAAGATTTAAGGATTATTTGGGTATTGAATAATACCCCCAAACCCCGAGTACTCGGGGGGGGTGCCACCCAAGCTCAAATAGTCATTGCCCCAAAGGGATGGCTTACGCCACGAGGATCCCCCCGAGTACTCGGGGGAGACGTGGCAATCTCGCCGCTAAGATACAACATTCAGCCATAGGCAGATCCGCCTCTGGCGGAAAAGCTTAATTTTGCCCTAAAAGTAATTTTTGCCAAAGTTTTGATTTATATTTTTTTATCGAAAATATTTATCATAAAAAATCATCCCGCTTAGCGGGATCTGCGTCTTTTCCCATAGGGACTACTTCGTAGCTGCGTCTTATTCATTTTCTCACAATTTTTGAATTTTCTGCAGAAGCCGGGAAGAGTTTTTTTCAATTTCAAGCACCAGGTCTTCTGCCTTATTGGTGAAGTAATTGTAAAACACAAGGGCGAATATACCGATAGAGAGACCGGCTACAGTGGTTATAAGCGCCTGGGAAATGCCGCTTGAAAGCGCGGCTGTTTTTGCTAAACCCTCTATAGTAATAACATCAAACACTTCAATCATACCTAAGACCGTGCCCAATAGTCCCAAAAGCGGCGCAATTCCCGCTATTGTCTCCAGAATGACGAGCCCCTTTTCAAGCCGGCGCACTTCCTGCCTCCCCTGTTCTTCTACTACCTCTTTTATCTCCTGGGGACCGGAGCTTTGCGTTTCCAGCGCCGCATTGACAATGTTGGAAAATGTATCTTTATTTTCCCGGCACAATGAAAGCGCCATGTTTATGTCTTCACTACTTTCGATTTTCTCAATAATTTTCTCTGTCTCCGGTTTTATGACATTTTTTCGCCGTAATGCGAAACCGCGATCAAATACAAGTGTCAAAACCAACACAGAACACAGCAAAAGAGGAATCATCATGATTCCTCCTTCTACTAGCGTCTCCCACATAATTCTTTATCCGTCCTAATATTTTTTACAACTACTTATCTGACATAATAATAGAAATTACCGGTAATAATGAGTACCTGATCGGGAAAATCATCAGGCAGCGGCTTAAAGGGTTCGGAATATTTGACTGCGTTGTAGCTCGTTCTTTCAAGCGCTTTACTCCCCTTTGAATCCAACACCTGTATACTTTTTAGTTCACCAGCCCGGGTTATTACGAATTGAATCACATATTTACCATCAATCATCCCCAATTCGGTGAAAGCCATGGGTGGATGGATATTCTTATTAATTTTACGCTTCAGCTCTAACAAATACGGTGCAAAATCCCACGCATAGGTACTCAAAGAGAGCCCACCAATATCTTGTGGGCTTATCTTTTGATTTTCGGGCATAACCGGCGTTAACCAATCAGGCTTTTTTTGTTTTTGCTCGTTTTGCTCCTTTTGTTCTACTGCGGCTGAATCCTGTAAGAGCTCTTCCAGACTGAATTTTTTTAACGGAACAAGACCGAGATTTTGCATAATATTTTTAATATTCATTTCCGCAACAGGTAATTCCTTTGTTTCGGCAATACCTTCAGTTACAGGGCGGTCGGCTTGGGGAGTGGTTTCCGGATTGTTGTCTCGTGCTTGTGTGTTTTTATCAGAAACAAGTTTTGCGTTTTCAGGCGGGATTTCAACTGCATTTTCAGGTTGAGTCTCAACGATTTCAAATTCAAGGCGCTTTTCTTCTTCTTTTGCCGGAATTAATATTTTGCTGGCGGATGTATTTATTTCTGCTTTTTGCACAAATATCAATGCGGCAACATGGCAGAGAATGGATAGTAAGACAGCAGCCTCAAACCTATGACGTTCCGATACAACTGATTTGAAGAATGTAATGGCTCCGGAACGAAGTTTTATTAAGATGTTTTCAAACATTTAAAAACAGGGATTGAAATTATTAGATTATATTATACAACTTTCGATAATTTTTGTCAAGTCTATTTACCTGATTTTGCATTTTAATTCAAATAACGCAACTTTAACCGCAGAGAACGCAGAGAAGACGCATAAGGTCGCAGAGATTCCCATATAGCGGGATAATTAATATCAAATCCCAGCGTACTTTTCGTAAACCAATCCACAGGAATCAATTCGCGGCGACCTCTTCGGTTAGACTTTTAAAATATTGAAATATGCTTATAAGTCTAAATAATTCAAAAATCTTCCAAATTAACGTCATAAGTTGTTAATTTAATAAAAATTAAGACGATCTGTCATTCTGTCCCGCTTAGCGGGATCAGAATCTTTTTGTTAGATGCCCCGAGTACTCGGGGCATGACAGAATCCCGAAGCTTCGGGATGAATTAATCAGGCAAGATAGTAAATTTAATAAATTTTGTTAAAGTTTTTTTATATAAAAAAACCCCGTTAACTCGGGGTTTGTGAACAATCATAAGAAAATTCATAAAAAAATAATTCGGTTAGTAAGTTAATTCAACAAAAAACCATCAGCTATCAACTTTCGGCTATCAGCCAAAAACAACAAACAGCTAATAATTATTAACTGAAATCTCTGTATTAGTGATAAAACCCTTATAAAATGTAAAAATACTCTTGCTGAACTAAAGACATAACCGCTTAAATTAAAATTAATCTCCGCTTATTTTCATGGGAGTTTTGGTTGAATCCGTAAAGCCCAGTTTGTCTCCTCTAACAACTATTTTAATCTTGCTGCCATCGCTGAACTTACCCTTTAGAATATCCTCGGCTAACGGGTCTTCAACATATCGCTGAATTGCACGTTTCAATGGTCTGGCTCCAAATAAAGCATCGAACCCTTTTTCAGCAAGAAATTTACGTGCGCCGGCAGAGAGCTCGACAGTGATATTCCGGTCTTTGAGCTTATCTAACATTTCCACGAATTCAAGGTCAACGATTTTGAGCATATCATCGATTGATAACGCCTTGAAAACGATAATATCGTCAATACGGTTTAAAAACTCAGGATTGAAAATTCGCTTAATATTATCCATTATTTTATTTTTCATAGCCTCATAATCTGATTCTGCCGAGCGGGGGCTAAAACCGTAAGTAGCAGTACTTTTAATATCTCTTGTGCCTACATTGGAGGTCATAATAAGAATCGTGTTTTTAAAATCTACCCTCCGTCCAAGACTATCGGTTAACCGCCCATCATCCAAAACCTGCAGAAGAATATTAAACACATCGGGATGAGCTTTTTCGATTTCATCTAATAAAACCACTGAGTATGGTTTGCGCCGTACACGCTCGGTCAATTGCCCGCCTTCTTCATAACCTACATATCCCGGAGGCGCTCCCGTTAATCTTGAACTGGTGAATTTTTCCATGTATTCGGACATGTCAATTCTAATCAGGGCGCTCTCATCTTCAAATAGATATTTAGCGAGAACTTTGGCAAGCAGGGTTTTCCCTACTCCCGAAGGACCCAAAAGGACAAATGAACCGATAGGTCTATTCGGGTCTTTCAAACCGGCTCTTGTTCTTTGAATGGCATGGGCAAGTGTTCCGATAGCATCATCCTGCCCGATGATATATTTTTTCAATTCATCTTCGATTTTCAGAAGTTTTTCAGATTCGGTCTGTGCAACCCGCTTAACCGGAATGCCGGTCATCATCGAAACCACTTCGGCAATATTTTCTCCAGTAACCTCTACTCTGTTAAACTCTTCATTTTTTTCCCATTTTTCCCGAATATTTTTAAGATTTTCTTTAGCCTGACGTTCTTCATCGCGCAGGCTTGCGGCTTTTTCAAAAGCCTGATTCTGGACTGCGGACTCTTTCTGGAGACGAATTTCTTCAAGCTTCTTTTCTGCTTGGAGGAGTTCATCCGGTACGACAAGATTGGTCAAGTGCACACGAGAACCGGTCTCATCGAGTACATCTATAGCTTTGTCCGGCAGGAATTTATCGGTAATGTAACGATGGCTCATTTTTACTGCCATTTCGATTGCCTCGTCAGTATAATTGACATGATGATGTTCCTCGTACCGGCTTTTCAAACCATGAAGAATCTGAATGGTTTCTTCAGCGGACGGTGGGTCTATCATTATCTTTTGAAAACGCCGCTCGAGTGCGCCGTCTTTCTCAATATACTGACGGTATTCATCATACGTCGTTGCACCGATACACTGCAATTCACCACGAGCAAGCGCCGGTTTAAACATGTTTGACGCATCGAGGGAACCGGAAGCGCCGCCAGCGCCCACAATTGTGTGAAGTTCATCGATGAACAGAATTACATCACGGTTCTTTTCGATCTCGTTCATGACGGCTTTCATGCGTTCCTCAAACTGTCCGCGGTATTTTGTACCGGCAACCAGTGCTCCAAGGTCTAACGTAACAACACGCTTGTTATGTAATGTACGGGGAACTCTTTGCTCAATAATCCGGATTGCCAACCCTTCAGCTATTGCAGTTTTACCGACGCCAGGCTCGCCGATTAATACCGGGTTATTTTTTTTGCGCCGGCTTAAGATTTGTGCTACTCTTTCTATTTCTTCATTTCGCCCGATAACCGGGTCCAATTTATTTTGACGACAAAGCTCGGTTAAATCTCTTCCGAAATGGTCAAGCGCCGGGGTTTTTGTTTTTTTAGGTTTACCGGCTTTTTCTGTTTCTGCTCCTTGCATGATAATGTCCAATTCATGCTTAAGCGAGTCATAATCAACATCGAAATTCATCAGGATTTGCGCTGCCATGCCATCTCTTTCTTTGGTTAATGAAAGAAGCAAATGTTCTGTTCCAATAATATCCGACTTAAAATTTTTAGCCTCGATATAAGCGCTTTTGAGAATTCTTTCTGCACGCTTTGTGAGCGGAAGGTTTCCAATGGTCATTGTGCCACCGGTAGATTTGACGGTTTCTTCGATACTACTTTTTAATTCATCAAGATCCACACCGAGGCTTTTCAATATCTCTATAGCAATACCATCACCTTCACGGAGCAGCCCAAGCAGCAAGTGCTCTGAGCCGATATAGTCGTGTCCGAGGCGGATAGCCTCTTCTCGCGAAAACTGAATTACCATCTGAACACGGTGAGAAAAATTATTTTTCATCTAAGACTCCATACTAATCAACGCATAATAAATACGCAGAATTAATTTTTAATTAACTCATTGATACGTGAAAAAAAGGCGGGATATCTATACATAAATTTTCTTCGATATAAAATTTACCTCTCTAAAATATTACACGAAAAATAAATTAATCGGTTCCCTTTATTTCTTAAAATAGTAAATTTTTATAATTTAATCAAGAGTTTATTCACGAAGGATTTTAAAAGTTACTTGATACCAAACAAATCCAGCCCGGTATTGATTGAATATTTCCCGCTAACCGGATACAGCTGTTAATAATTATATCGGCATTTTTGCCATCGCATTCAAGCCATTCAGTGCATTCTGAAGCAAACAGCTTAAAATATTTTACCTGTGCTACTTTCTTTTAATAACATATTTATCTGGTCTCTTAGTTCCCCAGCTTTTTCAAGATCTTTATTCTCTATAGTAGTTCCCAATTACATTTTCAAAGTTCATTTAATGGTGCCGTCTGATAAGGTTAAAATCCGGTCGGTCTGCGATGCGATTAATTCATTATGCGTTACGACAAGAAATGTGCGCCCGCTGTTGCGGCTTAATTCCAGCATTAATGAGTACACAGCTTCACCATTTTTTCTATCTAAATTCCCGGTAGGTTCATCGGCAAGCACAAGCGCCGGGTCATTTATCAGCGCCCTCGCAACAGCAACGCGCTGTAATTCTCCGCCGGATAATTCATTAGGTTTATGCTCCAATCTTTCTTCCAAACCGACAGCACAGAGGAGTGATTCGGCTTTTTCCAGTATTTTCTTATGCGGCGCACCCTGGATAAAGCCGGGCATTGCTACATTTTCCAGTGCCGTGAATTCCGGGAGTAAATAGTGAAATTGAAAAATAAATCCGATTTGAAGATTCCTTACCACCGCAAGCCGGGATTCATCAAGGGCGGTGATATTCGTTCCATTTAAGATGATTGAACCGTTATTAGGTCGGTCGAGGGTGCCGATAACACTTAAAAGCGTGCTCTTACCTGAGCCTGAAACGCCCAGTATCGAGGCAATTTCCCCCCTGTTTAATGTAAAATTTACACCTTTGAGCACTTCCAGCTTTTTCCCGCCCATTTGAAAATGTTTATAAATATTATTGACTTCAAGTAAAACCTGAGAATTCTTACTTTGTTGGAGTTTCATAGGTTTTCCGTTATTCATATTTGAGTGCACGCGCGGGTATCAGTTTTGCCGCCGAACGCGCCGGATAAAGGGTTGCGGCAAATGTTAATATCAGAGCAATTATGCCCACCAGTATAAAATCGAGCGGGTTTATTTTTACCGGCAGCAACTCGATTATGTAAATGTCTGTCGGCAAAAGGATTAATTCATATTTCAGTTGAATCAAGCAAAATCCTAACCCAATTAGCAGACCGAGAATAGTTCCCGCTGAACCGATTATCATTCCATTCATTATAAATATCCGCTTTATCCCGTTTGCACTACTTCCCATGGATTTGAGTATACCTATTTCTTTCCTCTTTTCAAGAACGAGCATTATCAGTGAACTTGCTATGCTGAAACTGGCTACCAATATCATTAAACTTAATACAACTAACGCCGCCCATTTCTCCAATTTCATAGAAGCAAACAGGTTTTTATGCAAATCAAACCAGGTTTTGACCAACAGATTTTCAGGAACAACTTCACGTAAAGATTGTGCCACAGAAGTCGAATTCTCTATGTGTGTTGTGTTGATGTCAAACCCTGTCACATCGTTTCCCATGCGTAAAAATCTTTGCATAGCGGAAAGAGGAACAAATGAATATAACAGATTATATTCAATGATTTCAGCGTCAAAAATTCCTGTTACGGTAAATTTTCGGACAGGCGGTATTTGATATACTCTGCTGAGCCCACGCAGACTCATTACCCGAATTTCATCTCCCGGTGTTACAAGGAGTTTATCAGCAGTAGCCTTTCCCAAAATGATGCCAAATTCTGTTTTAACGGTATCAATGGTAAAATCATTCGTTCCGTAAATTACTTTATCTCTGAATCGTGAAACCCTATCGACTGTTTCCAGGTCTACCCCTTTTAATGTAGTAATAAATTCACCGTAATCTGATGTTAGCATCGCTTTTGCAGAAATGTACGGTGAATATCCGGTAATCTGAGGAATATTTTTCAATGTTGTTGTAAACTGTTCAGCATCAGGGAACTGTTCCTCACCTTTGCTCATTACTTTAACATGGCTGTCAAAGGCGAGAAACCGGTCAAGAACGACCGATTCGAATCCGTTCAAAATCGATAGAATGGTAGTTAAACATGCAACTCCGAGCAATATTACGATAAACGAAAAGAACGTAGTAAAAGAAATTAATCCCGTTCGTTTTTTAGACCGCAGATACCGTTTTGCTATGAAATATTCGTAGGACATTGTTTTATTAGCTATTAGCTTTTAGCTTTTAGCTTTTAGCTTTTGAATGAAAGTATTTAGCATGCGTTTAATTTCAGTAATGTCACTTAGCAATTGCTCGAATTCAGAACTTTCAAGATATGCAAGATCACAAGCAAGATATAACTGGTATTCAAGCTCATTTGCCGAACCCATTGCAATGTTGAGAAATCTTCCAAAATCCGAATCCGTATTTCTACCGCACCCTTCAACTATATTGGAAGGTATAGATACACC
>Ga0114930_10005135_pt1 | contig 10853 bp, 10 predicted proteins | sample AnhtaG_FD_87300 | JGI IMG/M metagenome (GOLD analysis project Ga0114930, IMG submission 87300) | Deep subsurface microbial communities from Anholt, Denmark to uncover new lineages of life (NeLLi) - Anholt_01485 metaG | ecosystem: Environmental > Aquatic > Marine > Oceanic > Sediment | place... | reverse complement strand
CGCCTAATTGCCATTATTGATGATAATCGCTGTCAATGCGATGACTATACAGCAGACGTGCTCTCAGTGCATCCTATTGATGAGAAATGGAAGCACTTCGGGTGGCGGGTATTAGAGGTTGACGGACATGATGTCTCTGGACTTATGGAAACCTTTACCGCGGCCAAGAATCTTACCAAGCGGCCTACTCTGATAATCGCTAGGACCACTAAGGGGAAGGGAGTTTCCTTTATGGAGAATAACCCGGATTGGCATGGACAGATAATGACGGAAGATGATTACAAGAAAGCGATGGCCGAGTTGATGGCGGAAGGCGGAAAAATCCAAAAAAATGTTTGATATCCGTGATGTTTATATCCAGACCCTGATTGAAATAGCTAACCATAACCCTCTTGTCGTGGTTATGGATGCTGATGTGTCCAAAAGTACGCGTTCACGTAAATTTGCCTTGAAACATCCCGATCGATTCTTTAATGTCGGAGTAGCTGAGATGAACTTAGTCGGCATGGCTGCCGGGCTGGCGGCTGAGGGAAAGATTCCTTTCATATCCAGTTTCTGCGTATTCATCATTCTGCGAGCCTGTGAGCCAGTGCGGACCATGATTTCTTATCCGAATTTGAACGTCAAACTTGTGGGCGGATATGCAGGTCTCACTGCTGGCCAGCATGGTCCGACCCATCACAGTCTGCGAGATATAAGCGTGGCTCGTTCTCTTCCCAATTTTGTGATTCTCTCATTGTCCGATTATGTTTCCACTGAGAAGGCGGTCAAGGCCGCGGCCGAATGGATGGGGCCAGTATATCTGCGTCTTGGATACAACAAGCAGAAGGCAGTCTACCCGGAGGATATGGATTTTCATATCGGTAAGGCGTATATGCTTAAAAACGGCTATGACCTGACTATTTTATCCACTGGCTTGATTATTAATGAAGTTCTGAAGGCGGTGGAAGAACTCGAAAATGATAACATTTCCGTCAGGGTTATTGATTATCCAACGATTAAACCGTTAGATGAAGAATTGATACTCCAGGCAGCCAAAGAGACAGGAGCCATCCTCACGGTTGAAGACCACAGTGTACTGGGAGGCTTTGGAGGTGGGGTGGCTGAACTTTTGGCGCAGAATACTCCTGTTCCTATGGAATTGGTTGGTGTAGGTGACATATTTGCCGAATCGGCTCCTTATGAGGACCTGCTGGTGAGCTATGGTCCTGCTGCCTGCAATATAATAAAGGCAACTAGGCGGTTATTGAAGAGGAAATAAAGTGAAACACAATCTCTATACCGAGATCGACCCGGATGTGATGCGGCAGTTCTTTCGCCATAAATCTCGTAACCAGAATGACAAGTTGACGACTGTGAAGGAAGCGGTCGCCAGATATCTTAAGGATGGTGATTATTTGGCTGTTGGGGGGTTCGGCACTAACCGTATTCCTACCGCTCTTTTACATGAGGTAGTCAGGCAGGGCAAGAAGAATCTGGCGCTATCTGGACACACGGCGACACACGATTTCCAGATACTAGCTGCCGGGAAATGCATTAATAGATGTGACGCAGCCTACATTGTGGGATTGGAGGCACGGGGACTTTCGCCTAATGCCCGAAAGCAATGTCAAGATGGCGATATCGAATTAGTAGAGTGGACCAACTATACACTAGCGCTGCGCTACCGTGCTGCAGCTATGGGAATATCTTATATTCCAGCCAGGGTAATGCTAGGCACTGATACCTACAATGAAGGGGCCTGCAAGACTGTTACCTGTCCGTACACGGCAAAAAAACTCCTTGCCGTTCCACCTCTTTATCCCGATGTTGCGTTTATCCATGTTCATCGGGCAGATAAATATGGTAATTCTCAGATTGATGGCATCATAGTTTCAGACACGGATATTGCCCGTGCAGCAAAACATGTTATCATAAGTTGCGAGGAGATTATAGAAGAAGATGTTATTCGCAAAGATCCCAGCCGTACAGCAATTCCCTGGTTCTACGTTGATGCCCTAGTTCATGTCCCCTACGGCAGTTATCCAGGCAATATGCCCTACTGCTATTTCTCGGATGAGGAACATTTGAAGGAGTGGTTGGCGGTGGAGACGGATGAGGACAAATTCCGCAAGTTCCTTGAGGATAACATTTATGGGATATCTGATTTCTCCGACTATTTAAAGAAAAGAGGAGGGGTAAAGCGTCTTAAGGAACTCGAAGATATCGAACACTTGCAGGTGAAAACCTATGAATGAATACAACGTCATGGAACTAATGATAGTTCTGGCCGCCCGTCATCTGAAGGATGGTGTCTCGGTGGTGGTGGGAACCGGTGGTCCATGCGCCGCGGTGATGCTGGCACAGAAGACTTCTGCGCCCAATCTTCTTATCCTCTTTGAGGCAGGAGGTGTAGGACCACAACTACCCAGTATGCCAATATCAGTAGGAGATTCAAGAACATTTTATCGGGGAATAATGGCTTCCACTATGCTTGATGTCATGGATGCCTGTCAGCGGGGCATAATTGATTATGCCTTTCTGGGCGGGGCTCAGATAGATGTCTACGGCAACCTTAATTCCACTCAGATAGGTAAAGATCATTCTCATCCTAAGGTACGCTTCCCCGGAAGTGGCGGTGCGAATGACCTAGCTAGCCTGTGCTGGAGAACTATCATTATGATACTACACAACAAGAGGCGTTTTGTGGAGAAGGTGGATTTTGTCACTACGCCAGGCTACCTCACTGGCAAAGGGTCCAGAGAGGAAGCTGGGCTTCCAAAGGATACCGGTCCGTACAAGGTAATAACAAACTTGGCAGTATTGGGTTTCGATGAGCTTACCTGCCGCATGTGTATCGAGTTGGTACATCCTGGGGTGAATGTGAAAAAGGTGCAGGAAAATACTGGGTTTGAACTGCTCAAGAAATCACCTGTTGAAGTAACCAAGCCACCTACGGAAGAGGAACTAAGAATACTGCGAGAAGAGGTTGACCCGGGTCGCTATCTCATCGGGAAGGACCCGGCATGAGAGAAGTAGTTGTTCTTGCAGCAAAACGCACGGCGATAGGAAATTTTCTCGGCTCCCTGAAGGACCTTTCTGCGGTCGATATGACTGCTCAACTGGTTGTTGGGACATTAAGAGAGATTGGTATTTTTCCTAAAATGATAGAACAGGTAATAATGGGATGTTCTCTACAAGCGGGTCTAGGGCAGAACCCGGCAAGACAAGTATTAATCAAAAGCGGCATTTCGAAAGACAGTACCGCCTATACTATAAACGAGGCCTGCGGCAGCGGGATGAGAACGGTGATGTTGGCTGCTCAGGCTATTCGAGTTGGTGAGGCCGAGATTATCATTGCTGGCGGCATGGAATCAATGAGTCGAGCACCCTACCTGCTAGAAAAGGCACGCCAAGGCTATCGCCTGGGTGATGGTAATGTTACTGATAGTATGATTAAAGATGGTCTCTGGTGTGCGTTTGGGGATTATCATATGGGACTCACCGCAGAGAAATTGTCTGAAAAGTATGGTATTATGCGTGAGGAACAGGATGTTTTTGCTTTGGAGAGTCAAAAGAAATACTCCGAAGCTCAGAAAAAAGGTCTCTTTAAGGAGGAAATAATGCCCCTGGAACTCGTAGATAGAAATGCGGTATTCGATATGGATGAACACCCTCGGCCAGATACGACTCTAGAAAAACTAGCCGGATTAGAACCTGCCTTCGACAAGAATGGAACGGTCACCGCTGGTAACGCCTCCGGAATAACTGACGGTACGGCGATATTGATATTGGCATCTTCGGAAAAAGCAGAAGAAATAGGACTCATTCCTCAGGTAAGAATTAAAGAAACGGTAGCTGTTGGGGTGGCCCCGGAAGAAATGGGTTTGGGGCCAGTAGCGGCGGTGAAGAAATTGCTCAATAAGACAAGAAACAGGCTTTCAAAGGTAGATTTGATTGAATGTAATGAGGCTTTTGCCGTACAAACGCTGGCGGTAGGGAAAGAATTATCCTGGGATTGGAAAAAAGTAAATGTAAATGGCGGTGCAATCGCTCTGGGTCACCCCATAGGTGCAACTGGCGCACGTATCTTGGTCACTCTTATACATGCTCTTGGTAATAATGATAAAGAGAAAGGCCTGGCCACCTTATGTGTTGGAGGTGGAGAAGGGCTAGCAGTCTATGTAAGCCGATGATAAGTCGTAGTCAAAACATATGAATCTTTATCGCTGCCTAAGCCTGAATCTATGGTAAATAGTGCCAGATGTATCCCTACTCGAAGAGTATAGGGACCCCCGAAGGCGTGTGGTACTATTTATGGATCAAAAATTGCGTGAAGGCTACCTATATCCACCAGACTAAGGACTAGGGAAAATGTTATATTACATCATTCACCGAGTTTTGTATATGTTTGTAGTGTTATTGCTAGTATCGATCGCGGCTTTTATTATTATCCAGCTGCCTCCGGGAGATTATCTGACTTCTTTTATAATGCAACTGGAAAAAGCGGGTGGAAAAGTGAACGAGTCGCAAATTGCAATATTAGAAAGACAATTTGGATTAGACCAACCGCTACTCATTCGATATTTTAAGTGGATATGGAAGATGCTTTGTGGAAATTTTGGAATATCTTTTCAATGGGGCAAACCCGTTAGCGAACTAATAGCCGCACGTCTCCCATTAACAGTAGCTCTTTCGCTTTTTACACTTGTTTTTATCTATGCTGTGGCAATCCCTATAGGAATCTACTCCGCGATCAAACAATATTCCATAGGTGATTATACCTTTACGGTCATTGGCTTTGCTGGCCTCGCTATTCCCAACTTCCTCCTTGCCTTAGTATTAATGTTTATATTATACAAATATTTTGGGCTAAGTGTAATAGGTCTTTTCTCTCCCAAATATGTGGTAGCTCCTTGGGACCTAGGAAAACTAATCGACATGCTAAAACACTTTCCTGTTCCGATAATAATTATCGGCACCTCGGGTACAGCTGGTCTAATACGCGTCATGCGGGGGTGCCTTCTCGATGAACTGAAAAAGCAATACGTCATTACCGCTCGAGCCAAAGGAATTTCAGAAAGAACTCTCTTATTTAAATATCCGGTAAGAATGGCTATCAATCCCATAATCAGTACCATAGGCTGGATTCTTCCCGCAATTGTTTCTGGAGAAACGATCACGGCCATAGTGCTGAACTTGCCCACTACAGGCCCTCTTCTCCTTTCGGCTCTGATGACCCAAGACATGTATTTAGCTGCTAGCACGGTTATGTTCTTAACCTTTTTAACAGTAATAGGAACCCTCATCTCCGATATTCTTCTGGTCCTGCTAGATCCCCGTATTCGATACAAAAAATAAGGAGGTAATGGATTAAAAAGAAAAAACGCGAAATTAGTTTCGAAGAAAAGTTTTATCTAGCTTCGCAATGGCAGCTTATGTGGCGAAAATTTACGAAACATAAGCTGGCTGTGTTTGGAGGAGTCATACTGGCTGTTTTTTACTTCCTCGGTATATTCTGCGAGTTCTTCTCAACCCAAGATATACGCAAACGTTATACGAGCCATATCTATTGCCCCATTCAGAGAATTCATTTTTTCGATAAGGGAGGATTTTCACTTCGTCCCTTTGTTTACGGAGTAAAGGGAAAAACTGACCCGGTGAGCTTAAGAAAAATATACACCGAGGACAAGGAAAAGAAGTACTTCATCTATTTCTTTGTTCATGGGGATAAGTACAAACTCTGGAATTTGTTTCCTGCAGATGTTCATTTTTTAGGAGTGAAAGAAGGAACTATATTCCTATTTGGAACAGACATGTTAGGAAGAGATGTATTCTCTCGTAGTATCTATGCCACCCGTATTTCCCTGTCTATTGGATTGATAGGGGTAGTTCTGAGTTTTCTGCTAGGATGCATATTAGGGGGGGTCTCTGGGTTTTTTGGAGGAACTATCGATGTGGTTATTCAAAGAGCTATTGAATTCTTAATCTCCATACCCACTATTCCCTTATGGATGGCCCTAAGTGCTGCTCTTCCAGCAGACTGGTCTCCTGTTAAGGTTTACCTTGGAATTACTGTCATGCTATCCATCGTGGGGTGGTGTGGCCTGGCTCGAGTAGTGCGAGGAAAATTGTTGCAATTACGGGAGGAGGACTTCTGTACAGCTGCCAAAATCATTGGAGCAACTGATAGAGCGATAATAACCAAGCACCTTCTTCCGTCTTTTCTCAGTTATATGATAGTGAGCCTAACTTTGTCTATCCCAGCTATGATTCTGGGAGAAACTGCTTTGAGTTTCTTAGGTTTAGGACTCCGCCCTCCCACAGTCAGCTGGGGTGTTCTATTGAACGATGCCCAGAATATAAGGACAGTTGCTCTTTACCCCTGGCTCTTAATTCCCGGAATTTTTGTCTTTGTTGTGATCTTGACCTTTAACTTTCTAGGGGATGGCTTGCGCGATGCGAGTGATCCATACAGATAAACAGAATATGTTTGGAGGATGTTTATGATGCCAAAACCCGTAAACAAAGACTCCAATTTGAAAATTCATTAATTCTAATATCGTCCCCTGGTATTTGGAGTGACATCCTCCCCGCCCACAAGGGACGGCGCATCGTAAAAAGCAAGGATTAGGGAGTTTCACCCCCTAATAACCCCCGCCATTCATCCCCATCCGCAAGGGGTGAGGTTTTCTGGCAAACTTTATAAAGGAACATTCGACAATTCTACTGCGGATCGGCCTTAATAAACCGGTCTGGGCACTCGGAGATAGTTTTCGCAAAGGTCCATTTTTACTGTGTGCTGAGAGCGAAAGGCACGATATTGCCAAATTATGGTCCGGGGAAAAGATGAACTTAGCGTGCCTTCGGGACGGACTTTTAGGAACCAACAACTTCATCATGTTATGACACTTTGGAGAGGTGAACTTTGGGTATTCTCCTGTCTTACAACCTTGTGAGAAAAAATATGCATCAACGACAATATCCTCTATATCATCGTGATAACCACACGATGGGCACTCATAGCTATACCTGTGAATATGAGTTGGCCCAAATGGTAACCTTTTTTTCTTCTCTGGTTTATTCATCATTATACACCGGTATCTCTTCGGTAAAGAAACTGTCCCGATTATCAACTATCCAGCCGTACTCTGGATGCCATATTTCTTCAAATTCCATCTCATCCCCGCATTTCGGGCATAATAGAGGGTCGATTCCAAAGCTCTTTTTAATACGGTTTCTGTATCCTGTTACCCGATATGTGCCAGCAACTGACTCAGAGGTATCATTCAATAAATCCTTTAACTTTTCTCTTATCCTGGAGGCTCGACAGGTAGCATGAAGACCATAGTATCTAATCCTCTGAAATCCCTTGGGAAGTATATGCTGCACCATTCTGCCGATAAAAGTCAAAGCATCTACTACTTCCTCCTTCACTCTCCTTCCTGTCGTATGGTCATTATACCAGTATCTTACCCTCTTACCATCATATTTTATAATCCTCTTCAGAGAAATGGAAGGACTGACTACATATTTAGCAAGGTATCGAGCAAGCCCTTTGCCACCTCTGGGAACATCTCCTTTCTCTATATAAGCTACAAGCCCATTTATATACTCTTTCCAGCATCTATCAATCTTCTCTTTTATCTCTGTTTTTTATATTCTCTCTCAACATCTTCAGGAGATGGTATTGCCAATTGGTATGAAGAAGATTAAAGTCAGTAAAGAAACCCCCAGCAGAGTTGTGGGGTTCTTTACTTTGTTTATTATGAGCTCGTTGCACAGCAAGTAAGACTGCCATAAAATTCTTGAAAAGGAGGAAGCGACGTATGCCTATTAAATTCCGAAAAAAGCTAATAGATCGAGTACCGTATGAAGCAGCATCCGTCTGTGATGTCAATAAGAATGGGAAGCTTGATATAGTTTGTGGTGAGTATTGGTACGAAGCTCCGCACTGGGAGAAGCACAAGATCTGCGATGTCCAGCGAGAAGGAGAATATTATGATGATTTTGCAGACATTCCTCTAGATGTCAATGGCAATGGCCACATGGATATTATCACGGGGGGATGGTGGGGAAGAACTTTGCGGTGGAGAGAAAACCCTGTCGTTAAATCAGGAGAATGGCAAATTCATGATATTGACAAATATGGACCAATAGAAACGATACGCGCTTTTGATCTAGATGGGGATGGAACCTTAGAAATCATCCCCAATACTCCCGAAATGCCTCAAGCGGTTTACAAACTAGTTGTTGATAGATATGGAAAGGGTACCGGTAAATTTGACAAATTCATTCTTATGGAGAAACCGAGCGGACATGGATTGGGATTTGGTGATATCAACGGAGATGGGAGAATAGACATTGTAGTTGCAAAAGGATGGTTGGAAGCACCTAAGGACGGACTGAAAGGAAAATGGATCTTTCATGACGAATTTGATTTGGGATTAGCAAGCATCCCCATTCTTATCTGCGATGTTGATGGAGACGGACTTATGGATCTGATCGTCGGACAGGCCCATGACTATGGACTCGACTGGTGGCAACAGCGAAGAGTAAGTAAAGGGAAAAGAAGCTGGATAAAGCACAATATTGACTCTGAGTGCTCCCAGTATCACACTCTCGAATTTGCGGACTTAGACAATGATGGTGAGTTAGAAATAGTCACGGGTAAACGTTACAGGGCTCATCGCGACTATGATCCCGGGACTAATGATCCTCTAGGAGTTTACTATTTCAAAATGAACAAAGAAAACTTTCAGAAGTATGTTATTGACTACGGACCGCCAAAGAGGGCAAGTGGCGTAGGAATTTATTTTACAGTCAGTGATCTTAATAGAAATGGATGGCTCGATATAGTTGTGCCGGGAAAAGAAGGCCTGTATCTCTTTGAAAATCTCGGAAAAGACTAAAACAACAAGACAGATCCCCTGTTGATCACTAAGCACGGAAGTATTGCGTTTCTAACTGGCAAGAATTACCTGAACCCATAGAACTATGCCGGCCCGTGTTTCAGTTGTTACAGCTAGGTGAAGCTTTTCTTAGTAGTTGGAAGATTTCTATCAAAGTACGTAGAATAAATGAGGTGGTAGAGCGGTGAAATACATTGGCACGAAGAAAATCATGGTAGTCTCCGCTCGTCGCTCCAGTTCTAATACGACCATTAAGTAACTGAGGTGGTTTACCATAGTGACATATGTCCCCATCCCCGAAGGGTGGTTGCGAACGAAGTGAGCAACCGTTTGTCCCTATTTAAGAACTCTCTTTTTCCACTTGAAAAATGGATAAGGAATCTGTAGATAGCAGGTAAGTTGGAAGAAAAAAGTAGAAGTTGGGCAAAAAAGGACAAGTATCTGAAGAATTCTGGTTATCTCAGCGGCTCTTTGGTAGCGCCCAGAGGACTAATCAGGCAGAGGGTGAGAAGAATCCGAGTCTTGGCCAAATTTGTGGCAAAATTATAAGGTAAAACTAAGTTTCCTCACACTTTTCGCTCTTTGAAAATATATGGTAGATTTCCTCTAAAAAGGAGGGAAACTACCAGATGTCAAAAGATTCAGCTAAGGCGACAGTTAAAATCATTAAACCTCGAATTCCGAAATTCTATGCCTGTTCTTTCTGTAACACGAAACAGTCCTTCAGGAAAAAGAAAGAACATTGGAAAACCGTTAAGGAAATTAATATAGATGGACCGGTTTTACTTAAAATCCAGATGGTCTATGCTAAATGTCTAAACCCGAACTGTAAAAGAAAATCTTTTCTTCTACCTATAAAAGGTATCAGTAAATTTCAGAGAGCAACTGCTCGGCTCATGAAAGAGGCGATAGCCAGCAATATCTTAGATAATATTCCTGCAGAGAAGATAAAGCGGCGTTTTGCCCGCTCTTTCAACGTTACTGGCTCCCGTCGTACTCTTGACCGCTGGAAGCACAAAGAAGCTGATAAGCTAAATTTCAAAGACCTTATAGAAAAACTAAAACCTTCAAGAGTACTTTGTCTTGATGATCTTGACCCTGAAAGATCTACCTGTAAGGACCTTATAATCTCGGATAGGATAAAAGGGTATATCCTTTATCTTAGTGCTCTTTTAGATTAAAGTGAAGAGGAGGTAGTAAAATACCTTACTACCCTTAAAAGCTTAGGAATAAATGAGGTTGTTTGCTTCATCGTTGATATATGGAAATCTTTCCCCTTAGCTATACACAAAGTTTATCCTAAAGCAAAGATCCAGTACGATTACTTTCACATCTAGGAAGCTGTAAATCGCCATCTAGATAATGCTATGAAAGAATACTTCCGCTATCTAAAGTATACAGGGAATCCTGAACTTGCAAAAAGAGTATGGTGCTATAGAAGAATTTTCCTAAAGCATCCTAAAAGATACACTGAGAAGGATAAGAAAATACAGGATGAGATTATCTTATCCTGTAGAGAGAATCTTCTTGCAAACATCCTTCTTTTGAAAGATCGAATAAGAGATATCTTTGAAAATAGCTTATCACAAGATGAGGCTTACGAGAAAAAGAACAAGCTATACTTTGAAGACTGGCACAAGAAAAATCGCCACTTTAAAAAGATCATTAAGCTATTCATGACTGTCCCTATGTGTGAATGTATGTTTACCTATCTCAAAGAGCCTGATGTTCTAAGATCTGGTAATTCAGAGAACTCCATTAAACTGGTCAGATCCTGGGAAAATCCCAGATATGGTTTTAGAACCATCAAAGGTCTTCAGGATCACTTGAAACTATATCAAAAAATGAAATACTTAGGGCAAATATAATTTAACGGAAATCACGAAATTTCCTAAACTACATTTAGACAAGAATTAAAAGATTTTTACATTGATAAATTGCCGATAAATAGATAATCTTTAT
>Ga0114930_10005134_pt1 | contig 10855 bp, 11 predicted proteins | sample AnhtaG_FD_87300 | JGI IMG/M metagenome (GOLD analysis project Ga0114930, IMG submission 87300) | Deep subsurface microbial communities from Anholt, Denmark to uncover new lineages of life (NeLLi) - Anholt_01485 metaG | ecosystem: Environmental > Aquatic > Marine > Oceanic > Sediment | place... | reverse complement strand
CTTCTTGAAGCTCTAGGTTGCAATTACCAGATTGATATAGCTTCGGGGAGGGGTTTTGAATACTATACGGGAGTAATTTTCCAGTTCTTTAAGGATGAAGAGAAGGTAGGTGGTGGGGGGAGATATGATGCTCTAATTCCTTTGATGGGTGGCGGGAACATTCCTGCCTCCGGCTTTGCCCTTTATCTTGACCGCCTGATGAATTTGGTGAAACTGGAGCTCCCGGCTAATTTTCAAGGAATTTTGATTAGAGCTGAACCTAACGAAGTAGAAGTGTTGAAGGAGGGCTTCAATATTGCCAGTAACCTCCGTGAAGCTGGCTATGTAGCTGAACTTGATTTAGGTCGTCGGAAATCAACTGATTTTAGGTGGCTACTTGATGTTAGTCGCGAGCCTCCAATTATTTTGACTGACCAGGTTAAGCAAAAAAGGTTTGAGCTTAAAACTATTAACGAAGTTTTGACATTATTACGGAAAATGGGCAAGGTTCCGTGAGAGAAATTAAATTTGGCATTCCGTAAGTCATGAAAATTTAGGGTAGATTGAAGGGGCGAAGCCCCTTCAAAACCCATACTTCCCCCTCTCCTTTGAAGGAGAGGGGGATATAGGGGGGTGAGGTAGATAAACGATTTAAAGATAGCTTTGCCTAAAGGTCGCCTTCTACACGAAACGGCTACCTTGCTTCGTAGAGCCAACTGGGGACTTAGTGACTACCATCAGAAGGCAGGTTTTTACCGCCTTAAATCCCAAAGGTTTCCCAATCTTCTGGCTAAGGTGTTTCATGAAAAGGATATCCCTATTCAGGTGGCGGTAGGGAACTATGATTTGGGAATTTGTGGGCTGGATTGGGTTGAAGAGCTTCTGGTTAAATATCCCAGTAGTGCTGTAGTTAAGGTTAAAAACCTGGGATATGGGAAAGGTGCCTTGTATATGGCCGCCAGCAGGTTGTCTGGGGTATCCACGGTAGAGGAGCTGCTGGCGAAGCCGGGCATTGTGCGCATTGCTAGCGAGTATCCTAACCTGGCTGAGTCCTTTGCGGTGAAGTTTCGGCTGAGGCGTTTTAGCCTCTTTCCCCTCTGGGGGGCCGCCGAGGTTTACCCACCAGAGAGTGCTGACTTGGCATTAGTCTCGGTGGGGGAAGAAGGGGAGCTATTGGGCTATGGGCTGGTGCCGTTAAGCAAAGTCCTTGATACTAGTGCTTGCCTAATAGCTAATGCCAGTAGTTGGGTAACCAAAGACATGAGTGAGATTTTAGCTTCTATTGAGGATGGGCTGCTTGGTATGGAGAAGGTTCCTGTTTCAGCGAGTGCAGTGGGAATACCAGGAGTAACTGGCCAACACCTTCCTACTGATATAAGTGGAGAAGAAGTAGTCTGGCTGGCTTTACCCGATGGACATCAACAGCTGCCTACCCTGCGTCTACTCAGTAAAGCCGGTATTCAGATTGACGATAACTCAGGGAATCGCCGACCGATTACTAATTTAACTGGAGTCTTGGTTAAGATGATTAGACCACAGGATATGCCCTTACAGGTGGCTAATGGAAACTTTGACCTGGCTATTACTGGCAGAGACTGGCTTACAGAGCACCTTTATCAGTTTCCGTCAAGCCCGGTGAGGGAACTTCTGAACCTCAAGTTGGGCAGGGTCAAGATAGTAGCTGTAATAAGTAAGGATTTATCGGTGGACGATGTCCATAGCTTGAAGCAACTTAACGCTGAGCGATTGGTACCATTTAGGGTAGCCTCAGAGTATGTGAATATAGCTGATAAGTATGCCCGAGATAATCACCTTGGCCCGTATAGAGTGATTCCTACCTGGGGGGCTAGTGAAGCCTTCGTGCCCGAGGATGCTGACTTGCTGATTGAGAATACCCAGACGGGACGAACCATAGCCCGACACAATCTTAAGATTGTTGATATCCTTTTTGAATCAACTGCTTGCCTGATTGGCGGTACTGACTGTGAACTGGACTCTATCAAGGGGAAGAGGATACAGTCTATTATTGGGATGCTACAAGCTGCGGTGGAGAGTGCTTGAGGTGAGAATTATTGAAGGTTTTCAACTAGCAAAATCGGCGTTGACCAGACAACCCCTGGCTGAGCTTTATTCCGTTTCACCGTCAGTGGAACAAAGGCTGAGAGAGATATTTGGCGCCGAAATTGACCCAGAGCAAGCGGTTAGACAGATTATTAGCGATGTGCGCCAGAGAGGGGATGCTGCCCTAGTTGATTATACGTTTAGGATTGACGGGGTGAACCTTACCTCGCTGGAGATAGGGAAGCAGTCGGTAAGTAGTGCCTACCGAGAGGTGAATCAGGAACTGGTGTCAGCACTCAAGCTGGCAGCAGAGCGAATAAGCTACTTCCACAGTGTGCAGAAAGACAATCTTTGTAAGGAATTTTCTGTTCAAGGCCTGGGTCAGTTGATACGTCCATTAGAGCGTGTTGGCGTTTATGTTCCTGGTGGTGCTGCCTCTTATCCATCAACAGTGTTGATGACAGTTATTCCAGCTAAGGTCGCTGGAGTTAAGGAGGTTGTTTTAGTTACACCACCATCAAAGGGATTTGCTCCTCCATCTACATTGGTAGCCGCTGATATTGCTGCGGTTGACCGTGTTTTTAGTGTTGGTGGTGCCCAGGCAATCGCTGCCTTAGCCTTTGGCACTGAGTCTATTCCTAAGGTGGACAAGATTTGTGGCCCAGGTAATATCTTTGTCACTCTGGCTAAGAAATTGGTGTATGGAGTAGTGGATATTGATGGACTTCAGGGCCCGAGCGAGGTGTTGATTGTAGCTGATGAAGCAGCTAACCCTAAATATTGTGCTTTAGACCTCGTAGCCCAGGCGGAACATGACCCCTCAGCTTCAGCTATTTTGATAACTACCTCGCAGCATCTGGCTAATGAGGTTGCCAAAGAAATTGAGCGACAGTTGAAGGATTTAAAGCGACAAGCTATAGCTGCCGAGTCTTTAGAAAATAGGGGCATGATAGCGATAGTTTCTACTGTGGACGAGGCTATAGAATTAGTTAATCTTTATGCTCCGGAGCACCTTGCTCTGATGGTAGACAAGGCTGATACTTACATTGATAAGGTATTTAATGCTGGGTGTATATTTGTTGGCGAGAAATCAACAGTAGTGCTGGGTGATTATGTGGCTGGGCCAAGCCATGTTTTACCTACCGGGGGCACTGCCCGGTTTAGCTCGCCGCTCAATATAACTGATTTTATTAAGTTTATCAACCTGGTTACTATAGATGAGGCTAGTTTAAAACAGCTGGGTCAAGCGGCTTCAACCATTGCTCGAGCTGAGGGGTTTGAAGCTCATGCCCGAGCGGTGGAGGAACGACTTAAGACGGATTAACATTGCCTAATAACCTTCATCCCCATTGTCTCCTTCTCACTCTGAGGCTGTTTAGTTGTCATTGCGAGGCACGAAGTGCCGAAGCAATCTTTGAAAGTAATAGTGAGATTGCTTCGCTTCGCTCGCAACGACAGTTTGAGTTACTAAACAGTCTCACTCTATTTGACGGTATACCCTAACTTATTTACAATGGTGAACAAGCGTATTTTGTAAAACTGGGAGAGTTCAATGAGTGATGAACGAAAGACGGTTACAGAGAGCAGTGCCTTGCAGGTAAATAATAACTTCCCTGGTTTCCCTTTAGAGCACGCCCTCCTCTTTGAGTTGGGTAAGCTCTTGGTGAGTGTAGCCTAGCCAGCCGCAGTATATTTCTTCATTGTGTTCACCTAACGTAGGGGCGGTAGTTCTTATCTTCCCTGGTGTTTTGGAAAGTTTAATGGGTATTCCTATTAATGGCACCTTGCCTACCTCTGGGTGCTCAACCTCAACCAGCATCTCTCGAGCTCGAATGTGGGGGTCAGCCGTGGCTTCAGGGATGGTGTTCACTCGGGCGCAAGGCACACTCGCCTCATTGAATTGGCTCACTACTTCATCGACTGTTTTCTCGGCTGCCCACTTATTAAGCCAATCAGCGAAAAATTGCCGATTCTCAGGTCTAGCCCGGTCATAATCAGATTGGAATCTCGGGTCACTAGCTAGTTCCTCTCTGCCCATCATTTCAAGGAATCTTTTCCAAATGGTGTTGCCGACCACTCCGAGAAAGAAGTAGCCATCTTTAGCTTTATAGGTATCATAAGGTCCGGTATAAGTATGAGAATTGCCAACCTGGGGGCGTATTTCGTTGGCTACCTCATACTCAGCAGGAACACTCTCCATAAAGGAGACTGCTGAATCTATTAAAGAAACGTCAACTGATTGGCCTTCTCCCGTTCTCTCGCGGTGATAAAGGGCATATAGAGCCCCTAAAGCTCCATAGATTCCGGTAGTCGTATCGACAAAGTTTACGCCTGCTTTCAGGGGTAAACCCTGAGGGAAACCAGTTATCCACATCAACCCTGACATTGCTTGAGCTATGGCATCGAAGCCAAGACGCCTAGCATATGGGCCATACTGACCAAAGGCTGATACCGCTACCACGATAATATCTGGTTTGATTTTTTTGAGAGATTCATAGTCAAGACCCAATCTCTTGTTTACATCCGGACCAAAATTCTCTATTACCACATCGCTTCGCTTTACCAGTTCCTTTAGTAGTTCCTTGCCTTTTTGCTTTCGTAGGTTTAGAGTGATGCCCTTCTTATTGCGGCCAGTGAACATAAGGTAGGAACTCTGCCCACCAGCGGCAAAAGGGTTTAATTGTCTATCATCTTCCCCACCAGGTCTTTCTACCCTGATAACCTCAGCTCCCATATCGCCCAGCATCTGACCGCAAGTGGGACCAGCTCTATAACGAGCAAAATCTAAGACCCTTATCCCATGTAAAAGCTCTGTCATGTCAATCACCATCCTTCAAATCTTTGTAGTGTGGGGATGCTGAAGAGGTTAGTAATTTCGCACGAGTTATCCCTTTTGCCCTGAGGTATCGTGCTCTTAGTAAATCAATTGAAGAGTATATCTGATGTTAAGGGTAAAATCAAACTAGCTTCTCAATTGTTATGGCTCCTATTGTCCACAGATTAAAGAGGACAGGTTAAAACTAAAGACCATATGTAGAGGGGTAGAGTTAAATGTAGCCCTTTTCATTGCTCTCTTTGAAATAATTTATGCATTCATGCTAGAATGCGTAAATGCTTAACTGGTTTGAGGGAAAAGGGGATGTTTGAAGGAATAGAGCAATTAATAAGGCCGGAAATACTTACACTCAGCGGTTATTCCCCCAGCAAGTCCCCAGATACATTAGAAGGGAAGGTTAGGGTTCCGGCAAAAGATATTATCAAGCTGGATGCCAATGAGAACCCTTATGGCTGTTCACCACGGGTGCGCCAGGCTCTGACTACCTGTCCCTCCTTTAGTGTCTACCCTGATTCAGGACAAACTGAACTCAGGGGATTGTTAGCTGAATATACTGGTGTTGGCGCCGAGCGTATCGTGGCGAGCGGTGGCAGCAATCAGCTAATAGACCTCCTAATACGTCTGTTTGTTGGGCCGGGTGATGAGGTGATAAACTTAGTCCCCACCTTTGATATATACCGCTTTAGCACGCAAATACATGGCGGTAGCTTAGTTGAGGTGCTCAGAGATGAGAGTTTTGCCGTCAATGTAAAAGCGGTAAAAGCGGCTATAGGTAGAAAAACCAAGATAATATTTCTAGCTAATCCTAATAGCCCTACGGGAAATATAACTCCCCAAAAGGATATATTAGAAATAGTGGCTACAGGAGTACCGGTGGTGGTTGATGAGGCATACTATGAATTTAGCGGAGAAACAGTGGTGCCACTGGTTAGCCGATATGAAAATCTGATGGTGCTACGAACCTTCAGTAAATGGGCAGGGCTGGCCGGCTTGAGGGTTGGCTACGGCATTTTCCCGCCTAAAATTGCTGACTACCTGCTGACCATAAAGATACCGTATAATGTAAACGTGGCGGCTCTAGTGGCCGTTCAGGAATCACTGAAGGACGTTGATTATTTGATGGGCAGGGTAAAGGCTATACTAGCCGAGAGAAAAAGACTATTTACTGAGTTAAACAAGCTGAAGTGGTTAAAACCTTTCCCGTCACGAGCTAACTTTATTTTCTGCTCTGTCCTAAAGGGTAAAGCAAGCGAGCTCCAACAGAGACTACAGGATAAAGGAATACTGGTTCGCTACTTTGATAAGCCACATTTGAAAGATGCTATTCGTATCAGCGTGGGTAAGTCAGAACATACTGATGCCTTAATCAAAGCACTTCAAGAAATAGGAGAGGAAATGAATGTCTAATAGACTGTCTGTTGTCAAGCGAGAGACCAAGGAAACGAACGTCAGCTTAGAGCTTAATCTTGATGGTAGTGGGCAGTGGGAGGTTAATACTGGAATCAGTATGTTTGACCATCTGCTGGCTCAACTAGCCCAGCACGGACGATTTGACATGAAGATTTTAGCCACCAGCGATGACCAGCATCACCTGGCTGAAGATGTTGCCATTTGTTTGGGTAGGGCCTTTGGTGAGGCCTTAGGGGGGAAGCGGGGTATCGTCCGCATGGCGGATGCTACGGTGCCCATGGACGATGCCTTGGCTACAGTGTCAGTGGATTTTAGCGGCCGGGGGTATACTGTTTTAGACCTGCCCTTTACTGATAATGATATGTTCGGCTTTTCTACTGACCTTGTCCGTCACTTTCTTGAGTCCTTTGCCACTGAAGGCAGACTTAATCTTCATGTCAAGGTTGCCTACGGTATCAATGACCATCACAAGGCAGAAGCCCTGTTTAAGGCTCTAGGCAGAGCTTTGGATATGGCTACTAGAATTGATGAGCGGATTAGCGGCGAATTACCCAGCACTAAGGGTTTATTGGAGGAGTAACATTGGAAGTAAATACTATAATCTACCTAGTCCTGTTCTTTATTGCTTTACTGGTGATAGGCGGTCTGGTCTCCCGGTGGAGGATGAAGCGTGCTATGCGTGAGGTAGTACGAGCTTTCAGAGAACAGAATGCTACCACTAGTAGGAGTGCTAAGACAGCCGGTGAATTGGGGCTCAGCCCCCAGGGTAGGATGGCAGGAATGTTTAAGGGACGTGACTATAAACCACATGCCTTGAGCTTGCTGATGAGGGCTGATATTGTACAGACAACTGAAGACGGGAGGCTTTACCTTTCAGAAGATAGGCTTCTGGCCTCCGGTACTGACAGTGCTACTTCATATCCCCGCTATTAAGGTGAACAGGCGAAACACAAGCTGAGTAAGCCTTGCTTAATATCTTAATTCCCTCCCCGTTAACCTTTCGTAAGCCTGTTCATATCTTCTGGTGGTGCTGGTGATGACCTCTGGCGGTAGCATGGGGGCTGGGGGTTCCTTATTCCAGCCTGACTGGGTAAGCCAGTCGCGAACTGGTTGCTTATCATAACTGGGTTGGGATTGTCCCACTTTATATTGGCTAATATCCCAGAAGCGACTTGAATCCGGGGTCAATAGCTCATCAATGAGGATAAGCCTATCATTGTCCAGCCCGAACTCCATCTTAGTATCGGCAATGATGATACCTCTGGTTCGGGCATACTCCTGGGCATAGTTATAGATAGCCAGGCTTTTTTCTTCTAATTCTTCAGCCATGGCTTCACCAACCATTCGCTTTATGTCATCCGCAGTCAGCGGCTGGTCATGCCCACTTTCTGCCTTGGTGGTGGGGGTAAATAGTGGTTGGGGTAATTCTTCACTTTCCTGCAAGCCTTTGGGTAAAGATATTTCGGAGATAGTGCCGTATTGCTGATACTCCACCCAGGCTGACCCACTAAGGTAACCACGTACCACACATTCAATCGGAATACGCTTTACTTTTTTGACGACCATAGACCGACCAGTCAGATAGGGTGGGTAAGGGAAACGGTTCTCCTCAGGAATATAATTATCAAGGCAGTGAACATCATCGATGGCTTCTACTAGGTGGTGGGGCACCAGGTGGCCAGTCTGTTTAAACCAGAAAGTAGAAAGTTGATTAAGCACCAGGCCTTTTTGGGGGATGCCACAGGGTAGAACAACATCAAAGGCGGAGATTCGGTCAGTAGCGATAATGAGCAGTTGGTTACCCAGGTCATAGCTGTCACGCACCTTCCCCCGAACAAACAAGGGTAGTGGTAAATCGGCATTCAATAAAACTGGTGAGCTCGTATTGTTTATCAACCTCACCCCCTTTATCCCCCTCTCCTTCAATCTAATTTGACGACCTGTTGGGCTTATTGCTTTTACGGTATATAGGTAATTCTAAGCGGTATTAAATTGTTCTCGGCGCTAGCTCAGTAGGCTCAGTTATTTCGCCTTGCCATTGAGCCTTAGTTAGCCCTAGACGGGCAAAAATGTCATCTATGTACCGCAGGTAGTATTGATAGTCAAAGAGGGGTTCAAGCTCCGGCGGTGGCAAGGCAGCAGTAACCTCAGAGTCAGCCTTGAGCAGGGTAAGGAAGTTTTTATTCTCCTTCCAGGCTTTCATGGCATTTCGCTGGACCAGTTCATAGGCTTTTTGCCGGGAGAGCCCTTTATCAATGAGGGCGAGCATTACTCGCTGGGAGAAGATTAGACCCTTGGTAAGCTCCAGGTTCTGCTTCATCTTCTTAGGATAAACATGTAGCCCGCTCATTACGGAGGTAAACAGGGCGAGACAGTAGTCCAGTAACAAGCAGGAGCCGGGCAGGGTAATGCGCTCGGTAGAAGAATGGCTGATGTCTCGCTCATGCCACAGGGCAATATTTTCCATCGAGGTGAGAGCATAGCCTCGTACCAATCGGGCTAAACCACAGATTCGCTCACAGAGTTCAGGGTTACGTTTGTGAGGCATGGCTGAAGAGCCAGTCTGCCCGGCACTAAATGGTTCTTCTGCTTCTCGTGTCTCTGTTTTTTGTAGTGCCCTAATCTCAGTGGCAAATTTCTCTAGCGAGCTGGAGATGATAGCCAGAGTGGTAATAAATTGGGCGTGGCGGTCGCGCTGCAAAATCTGGCTTGATACTGGGGCTGGAGCCAGCCTCAACTTAGCGCAAGCCTTCTCCTCAACATCAGGTGGCACAGTAGCATAGGTGCCAGTGGCTCCGGAAATTTTGCCTACGGCAATTACTCTCTTGGCTTCAGCCAGCCGCTCGAGATTGCGCCTCATCTCCTCAGTCCATAATGCCAGCTTCAACCCGAAGGAAATCGGTTCGGCATGAACACCGTGGGTGCGACCTATCATCACCGTGTATTTGTGCTCCATGGCCGTTTTGGCTAGTACTGAGATAAGGTTCTTTATATCCTGAGTTAATATCTCGGCAGCCTCAATTAGCTGTAGGCTGAGTGCGGTATCTATTACATCAGAGGAGGTAAGACCAAGGTGGATAAAGCGAGATTCATTACCCAAGCTCTCTGATAGGGAACCAAGGAAGGCGGTCATATCGTGGTGGGTTTCCTTTAAAATCTCCTCCATACGCTTAAGATTGCATTTAGCCAGCTTTATCTTGGGTACAGCTTCTCTAGGGATAACGCCTAGCTCAGCCCAGGCATCACAGACAGCCATCTCTACCTCAAGCCACTTGTTAAACTTATTCTCGTCTGACCATATCCTTTTCATTTCAGGTCTGGAATAACGCTCAATCATTGGTTATCTCCTTGTAAATTGCTTCTAAACTCATCGTAGGCCTTTCGTATCTCATCATGCTTTAGCCCTAAAATCTCAGCAGCGAGATAAGCTGCATTCTTCGCCCCCGCCGTCCCCACGGCTACGGTAGCTACTGGTATTCCGGCGGGCATCTGGACGATGGAATAGAGGGCATCAATACCCCCCAGTTCGCTGGTAGATAATGGCACACCAATGACGGGTAGGGTAGTCCAGCTAGCCAGAACCCCGGGCAGATGGGCGGCTCCCCCCGCTGCGGCGATTATTACCTCAATCCCGCGATCCCGTGCTGCTAATCCATATTGCCTGACCTTTTCGGGATTACGGTGGGCTGAGATTACACTTACCTCATGGCTAATACCCAGCCCGTCTAATACTCCTAACGCTGGCTTGAGGGCTTCAGCGTCTAATTTACTACCCATGACTATGGCTACTAATGGCATATTAACCTTACCCCCTTAATCCTCCTCTCCTCAAGAGAGGAGGAAGGTAGTTTTCTGAAAGGGCTTTACCCTTTCAACATCCTAAGTATCATGCTTACCCCAATATTCCAAGGTCTCCTGCAACTCGGATAACCAGAATTCTTGTCTTTTGTTAATAACTATCTTTGGCGGTTCTATATCCTGTCCTTCCCAGGTGTCCAGGCACAAATTGTGCGGCACAGCCGATAGGCTATAAAACCCTCTACCAGGCTCGCTAGCATCCTTACTGATAACAATAGCCGATATTAAAGGACGACCCTTCGTTGTCTCATATTCACTACATGCCCCGACGATGAAGCCGATAAGTTTAGAGGCAGTGTCCTTAAATCGCTCCTTTAGTTGATTGAAGGCCGGTAGTTCCCCGTAAAAAATAATCTTACCCAACTTTGCCTTCTCTACAAGTACCTGATAAGAATCCTTTACAAATTTGATATACTCTGGCTCGGTTAAGTGGCTATCTACTTTCCATTCATCATATAGTTCCTTGATAAGTTTCTCCATAACATTCCTCCTTGCTCTCACCTTCTTGTAAGAGGAGCAATTATCCCTGTTGGGGGAGACTGCTGTTTAATCTCCTTTTATTAAGGCGATGTCTTTGCGATAGTGGCAGCCCTCAAAGTGAATCCGGGGCAGATTGTCATAGACCTTTTCCCTTGCCTCGGCAATGGTCTTACCCATAGCGACTACGGTGAGCACTCGCCCCCCACTGGTTAGTATTTGCCCTGCTTCTAG
>Ga0114930_10005131_pt1 | contig 10859 bp, 9 predicted proteins | sample AnhtaG_FD_87300 | JGI IMG/M metagenome (GOLD analysis project Ga0114930, IMG submission 87300) | Deep subsurface microbial communities from Anholt, Denmark to uncover new lineages of life (NeLLi) - Anholt_01485 metaG | ecosystem: Environmental > Aquatic > Marine > Oceanic > Sediment | place... | reverse complement strand
GACCCTCACAGACCCGTCGGCACCGTCGCCCACGGGATCATTGAGATACGCTCGAACCTCGCGGCCGGCAAGTTGCTATCCTGGGCCGAGGAGGCCACGAACCTGCGCATCGTCAAGCGAGGCCGCGTGGCATACCTTGCAAAGGAGAACAGGAGCGCGCCCGCTCGCCTACTGCTGCGCATCCGTGCCGCATTCCCGTTCACCTCTGCGAGCCTGAAGCTCGGAGACATTGCCAATGTAAGCCTGAGCGTCAGCGACGATGGCGAGCAGGCATGGAGCACGTTGCAGGCGAACAGGAATACAACGGTCCGTGTTGTGGCCGAGAGGATTTATGAGTATCTGCTAAAGGCGGAGTTCACCTCTCCGGGGTCTCGGCTCGCCGACTTCAGCCTCCGGAGCGTCTTCTACGGCAACCCGCGCTCCATAAACGCGGACTTGAAACTCGGCAGGAACGAGATGCGGCTCATATACGACGGCAAGCGCACGACTCCTGTAACGGTCACGCACGAGTATTATGAGGTCTGCAGCGGCGAGGAGTAGAGTGGCGGTGGGGCTTCGAGCCCAACTGCGGAGTGAGATCACCATGGCAACCGCGCGCAGGAGGTGGCGGCGCTGAGCCGATGGGCTCAGGCGAGAATGGCCCTCGCGCGGGCGACCGGCGGAAGTCCGAGCGTCGAGGAGTACCTGCGGATCGGGATGGCCCACGCTGAGAGCGGCGATCCGGCGAAGGCGGCCGCGGCCTTCGAGAAAGCCGTGGTGGTGAGCGACGATCCCGCCGACGCGCATTGGCGGGTGGCGCGGGCGTACCGCAGCCTCGGGCGCCACGAGGAGGCGGCGAAAGCCCTCACGCAGGCCGTCGCCCTGAAGCGGAACGATCCGGCGCTGCACAACGCCCTGGGCGCGGCGCACCACCAACTCGGCGCCTACGAGACAGCCATCGAGGCCTACCAACGAGTCGTTGCCCTTGCGGAGGCCGACGCGTCCGCCAAGCCACAGTATGCCGACACACAGTACAACCTCGGCCTCGCCTACGGTGAGATGGGCCGTTGGCAGGACGCCATGGCGGCGTTCCAGAAGGCCGTTAGCGCGAGGCCGAGGGACGCCGAGGCCCACTGCGCCCTCGGCTGGGCGTGCCGCAATTTCGGCCTGTACGAGGAGGCCGCAGCGGCCTGCGAGCAGGCCATTCGTCGGAAGCGCCGATACGCCGCGGCGTACCATGAGCTCGGCATGGCCTATCGCCAGCTCCGGCGTTACGAAGACTCCCTCGACGCCTTCAAGCGGGCGGTGTCTTTACGGCCGGACGAGCCCGACGCGTACTGCGAGCTCAGCGTGGCCTATCGTCTGCTCGGCCGCTATCCGGAGGCAATTGACGCGTGCCGGGAAGCTGTCCGTCTGGCCCCAGACTATCCCGATGCGCACCACAACCTCGCCCTGGCCTACGTCAAACTGAAACGGTACGACGCGGCCGCGGAGGCCTTCCGGGAGGCCATCCGTCTGCAGCCGGACGAGCCTGACACATACTGCAACGTCAGCATAGCGTACCGCCTGCTCGGCGACAACGAAGAAGCGGTTGAGGCGGCCAAGCAGGCCCTCCGCGTGCGGTCGGACCACGCTGATGCCCACTACCACCTCGGACTCGCGTATGCGAACCTGGGTCGGCACGAGGAGGCAGCGAACGCCTTCCGGGACGCCGTCCGTCTCAGGCCCGACAGCGCGAGGGCGCACTATTGGCTCGGGGTCACGTACGCCGAACTCGGTCGGCATGACGATGCCATCAATGCCTTCAAACAGGCCATCCGCCTCCGGCCGGACAGCGGCGATGCGCACTACAGACTCGGCTTGGCCTACGGGAGGCTCGGCCGCCACGACGAGTCGATGGAAGCCTTCCGAACGGCACTGCGGCTGAAGCCGAACGACCCCGAGCCGCACAACGCCCTCGGCGTGCTGTATCACATGGCCGGCAAGTACGAGGGCGCGGCAGCGTGCTACCGGGAGGCCATTCGGCTGCAGCCGGACCATCCGCAGGCGCACTACAACCTCGGGCTGACCCACGACAGGCTCGGTCGCCGCGCGGAGGCAACGGTAGCCTACCGAGGAGCAGTTCGTCTGAATCCACACGACGCCGACGCGCACCGCAATCTGGCCTGGGACTACTTTGCACTCGGCTACCACGAGGAAGCCGTCGAAGCCTACAAGAAAGTCATCGCCCTCAGAGCGGACGACGCCGACAGCCACTACCACCTCGGACGGACCTACGCCCGCCTGGAACGCCACGAGGACGCGGCGGCCGCCTACGAAAAGGCGGCCAAGCTGACCCCGGATAATGCCGCAGCACACTCCGGTCTCGCCAGGACTTACATCGAACTGAGCCGCTGGGAGGACACAGTGGGCGCCGCCCGGCGGGCCATCGAATTGGACATGGATCTCGCGGACGCCTACCACAGCCTCGGCAAGGCGTGCGCAGAGCTGGCCCGATATGATGAGGCCGTCGAAGCGTACAAGGAGGCCGTCCGGCTGCGGCCCGACGACGCCCAAGCGCATTACGAGCTGGCCGAGGTCTACCTCAAGCAAGCAGACACGGATCGGGCGCGGGAGGAGTACGAGCGAGTGAAGGAGCTGGATGAGGAGTTGGCAGGAGACCTGAAGGAGCAATTAGGCCAGCCGGGTGACTGAATGCTGGACGTCGGATGCCGGCGTGGTAGGTGGTTGTGATGGGTCGCTTTGCTGAAGTGATGGATGGCGTTCTTCGGGCCGTTGGCGTGAAGCGCGTCGGCGCCGACCTGCAGCATTTGCTTGCTGCGGTCTGTCGTGGGCTCGGTCGGTACGATTGGACGGCCGCGGCATACACGAGGGCCATTCGCCTGTCTCCTGGCGATGCCGATGCGCACGTTGGGCTGGGCGCCGCCTACCTCGCGAGGGAGCGCTACGAAGAGGCGGCCGCAGCCAGTAAGGAAGCGATTCGCCTCAAGCCGGACTATGCCGTAGCGCACTACAACCTTGCCCTGGCCTACCGCGGGTTGGATCGCTTCGAGGAGGCGCTTGCGGCATGCAAGGAAGCTGTTTGGCTCAAGCCCGAGGAGCCGGACACGCACTACGCTCGCGCCGCGATCCTCGCCGATCTGGGCCGTCGCGAGGAAGTAATCAACCGCTTGAAACGTGTCGTCGGCTTGAAGCCGGACCATGCCGAGGCGTACTACAACCTCGGCTGCGGGTATGGAGAGCTTGGGCGCCGCCAGGAGGAGATCGTGGCCTACGAACAGGCCATTCGACTCGAGCCCGGGTACGCCAAGGCCCACTGCAACCTCGGTTGGGCCTACTACGAGCTCCATCGGTACGAGGAGGCAGTGGAGGCCTTCAGAGCGGCGATCCGCTTGACGCCGGATGACGACAAAGCACACTGTGGCCTTGGGTCGGCGTACGGTCATCTCGGCCGCGATGACGAGGCGATGGCCGCCTTCGAGAAGAGCCTGCGGCTTGATCCCGACGATCCCGAAACGCACTACAACCTCGGCAGTCACCACTTGGATCGGCTTCGGTACAAGGAGGCGGCCGAGGCGTTGGAGGAGGCCGTGCGCTTGAACCCCGACGAGCCGGACGGCCACTGCAACCTGGGGGTGGCGTACTATCGGCTCGGGCGCTGCAAGGATGCGATCAAGGAGTACAAGCACGGGACCAGGCTGGCGCCCGACGACGCTGACGCTCACAACAATCTGGCTGTGGCGTACGTTGAACAGGGACGGTACGAGGAGGCTATTGCGGCCTTCAAGAAGGCGGTGCGGCTGAAGCCTCACCTGGCCGGGGCGCAGCAGGGGCTGGGCTGCGCGTACGCCGGGCTCGGGCGATACGACGAGGCGACTCAGGCCCTCCAGGAGGCCGTCCGCCTGAAGCCGAGCGCGGCCCAGGCGCACTACGACTTGGGTGAGGTCTATGCAAAGCAAGGAGACACGCAGCGGGCGCGGCAGGAGTACGAGCGGCTGAAGGAGCTCGACGAGGAGCTGGCGGCGGAGCTGCACGAGATGCTGCGGGGGCAGGGAGGCTGAATGCGGGGGGCTCGGCTGGCAGGATCGCACGGACATAGCCAAGGGCAGGCGGGCCACGGTCCCGATCCGCCATAGCTTTAGCGACGGCGGGAGGACCCGCCCTACAACAAGGCGCGCATTGACGAGCGACGTGTGCTGCTCGCCGTAGGCCACGGACGAGATTCTTCGTCGCTCCGCTCCTCAGAATGACAACTGAAACGGGCCAGAATAACCAGTGGGAACGGGTCCGCACGACCGCGTCCCCCGCGGCTCGGCTACGCCAGCATGTGCCGGACGAACTGGCAGGCCTCTGTCATGTCCTCAAGGCCGCTGGCGCGATACTGCAGCGACACCGGGCCGTCGTAGCCCACTTCTTTGAGCGTCGCGTAGAACGTCTTGTGGTCGAAGTCGCCGTGGCCGGGGACCTTGCGCTCGCTCTCGGAGGCGTGGACGACGGCGATGAGGTCCTTGATGGCCCGGACGCACCTCGCCGGATCGGCCCGGTCGTTGAAGATGTGCATGGTATCGGCCACGAGCTTGACGCGCTCGCCGAGCTGCTCGCAGAACCGGATGCCGTCGCGGTAGTTGTCCACCAGGCAGTTCTTCTCGAACTCGATGGCCAGATCGACCCCCGCATCGCGCGCCTTCGGCAGGATGTGGGACAGGTTCTCCAGACAGCAGTCCCACGCGTCCTCGTAATACACGCCCTCGGGAATGGGCGGCCACACGACCACCGAGCCTGCGCCGAACTCCTGCGCCGCGGCGATACATGCCTCCCAGTAGGCGAGGGATTCGGCTTTGTGCCCCGGGTCGGTGATGTGGCCCCTGGCGCCCCCGGGCATGCCGCACACGGAGGCGACGCCCAGGCCCAACTCCTCGATCCGCTCCTTCAGTATCTGCGTCTGCTCGGGACTGGTGTAGTCGTAGAAGCGGGCGTCCGCGGGCACATCGAGGCCATCGTAGCCGGCCTTCACGATCATGTCCAGCAGCGTCTCCTGGTCGTACTTGCCGAGCGTTCCGGCATAGGGCTCGAAACAGATCATCATAGTACTCTCCTCGATTCCTTTCGACGGCCCGCTCCAATCCGCCGGGCGGGATACGTTCCCTCTTCGCCGGGTTTTGCCGCTCCCCTTCCTGGCCGTTGGGTTGGAGGCCCGGGAGGGGCTGGAGAGGAGCTCGGCGAAGTCTGAGCATGCGGGTCGGCACCGTTAGTTCCAGCAGTGCGGCCGACAGTTGAAGGAGAGAGCTTGAATGCGAAACGTTGTCATCCTCGGCTCAGGCTGCGCCGGCCTGACGTCAGCCATATACACGGCACGGGCGAACCTGGAGCCGCTCGTGATCTCGGGGGCCGAGCCGGGCGGGCAGCTCGCGCTCACAACCGATGTGGAGAACTACCCGGGCTTCAAGGAGGGCGTCCTTGGGCCGACGCTGATGCAGGAAATGAGGGAGCAGGCAACTCGCTTCGGAGCGGAGCTCGTGTCCGATGACGCCCACGCCGTTGATCTGAGCCGGCGTCCCTTCGTCGTCGAAGCCGGCGACGGGCGGCACGAAGCCAAGGCGCTCATCATCGCCACGGGCGCATCGGCCCGGTTTATCGGATTGGAGTCGGAGCGAAAGCTCATCGGCCACGGCGTCTCCACCTGCGCCACGTGCGACGGCTTCTTCTTCCGCGACCAGGAGATCGTGGTCGTCGGCGGCGGCGATTCCGCCATGGAGGAGTCCAACTTCCTCACCAAATTCGCCAGCAAGGTGACCGTCATTCACCGGCGCGACGAGCTCCGGGCCTCCAAGATCATGCAAGGCCGCGCCTTCAGGAACGAGAAGATCGAGTTCATTTGGGATACGGTCGTCGAGGACATCATGGACGTCGAAAAGGGCGAGGTGACGGGAGTAAAGCTACGCAACGTAGAGACGGACGAGGTCTCCGAGTTCCCCTGCAGCGGCGTGTTCCTCGCCATCGGGCACATCCCCAACACGCAGCTATTCGAGGGACAGCTAGAGCTGGATCAGGCCGGCTACGTCGTCGTGCACGATCATACCAAGACGAGCGTCGAAGGCGTTTTCGCCGCCGGCGATGTGCAGGACTATGTGTATCGCCAGGCCGTCACGGCCGCCGGCAGCGGCTGCATGGCGGCAATAGATCTCGAGCGGTATCTTGAGGCTTTGGAGGACTAAGAGGAGACCCGATGGTGGGAATCGGGCTCGTTGGGCTGCTGATCCTGGCTGTGCTCGTCGTGGGAGCCGTTGGCGTCGCGCTCGTAGTCTACTTCTCGTTCAGGAAGCCTCAGGAGTAGGGATCTGTCCGGATCCCGCCTCTCAGCGCCGGCTTCGGCGGTCGCCCTTGAGCGCCCGTTCTCTCGCGTCCGGCTCGCTATCCTCTTCGGCTTGCTCCTCGTCAGACTCCAGGTGCGGTGCCAGGATGCGCGCATAGTCGTTGATCATCTCGTAGTAATGCCCATGTCGGGAGAGCACGTAGAACTGATAGAGGACGCCGAGCACGATGAGCATCATGCCCTGTCCGAGGGTGCCGCCCAGGAGGACATCGCCGATGGCGGCCACACCGATCCCAGCGCCCAGCACCGAGACCGCTGACGCCGTCTTCAGCACCCGCGCCCGAACGAAGGCCCCGTGAGGGTTCTCCGGCGTCTCGAGGGCCCCCATCGCCCTCTGTTCCCCCGCTGCCGCAGCCAGTCGCGCCGCTACCCGGGCGAGCCGCTCCGGGTTCAGCGCATAGCCGTCAATGGCGAAGCCCAGCAGGAAGAAGCCCGCAGCGATGGCGAGGAACAACTCCAGGACGTTCTCGACTTGGATCTCTGACAGCTCTCGGGGCGGAACGGAGCGGCCCGCGATGACGGTGAGCACCAGTGCGACGACGATGGGGATGACGCCCCAGTAAAGCCACCGATGTACGATCAGTCGTTTTGCCGTGCCGGCATCAATAATGGCCTCTTCGGACATCACAGAGGCCACCATCCCGGACATTGATATTGTATCATCGGCCCGAATCGGGGCGAGTATAACACCGGGGATATGCAGTGTCAACGAGCCAGACGGGCATGGGTACGTGTGTGAATTGTCGGCAAACTGGCCTTCGGGTGCCACGAGTTGCTTGTGCCTGTCTGAAGCGGCATCCCGTACGGGATCAAGCCGTGCGTTCCCGGCGAGGCGAGACACACACGGGTAGCAAGCTACCCGTGCCACCCGGTTTTCGGCCATCATTGTGTGCCACGGCTTGCTCGTGCCTGTCTGAAGCGGCATCCCGTACGGGACCAAGCCGTGCTTGCGCGGTCATCCCGGACCCACGCGCAACGGGCTACCCATGCCATCCGATCGACTCAACGACGCGCCAGAAGTCTCGAACGACCCCCTTGGCCGTGCGACGCACGGCATTCGCCTCTTCCTCCGACAGCCGTCCTGCCTCGACACAATCGGCCAGCTCTGCTTCATCCAGCATCACGTGAGTGCCGTCGGGCCAGAACCAGATGTCGAGGACGAGGTCGGTGTACTCGATGCGGTCGGCTGAAATGGCGGGCGGGCGACAGATGTGGCAGAGCCACCCGATGCGCTCGCCGGCCGGTGACCGCAGGTCCCACAAGACATACGGTTGCTCCTCCCAGTAGTGGGCGAGCGTCACCGTGCCCCTCCGGAGGCAGACGGGCCCCAAGTCGTAGTCGCGGTCCGTTACGTATCGCACCACGACCCAGCCGTCCCCGCGAGCGACCAGCTCGCAGTCGTACTGCTCGGTGGGCTTGTTGAGGTGATGTTTGACTTCGACGATTCGTTTGGCCAATCGCGTTCTGCCCCGTCGGAGGCTGCGCAGGCTGGGGTCAACCCTCAGAAAACAGATTCTTCTCAGACCGTCCGCCGCCGAGGCAGCAAGCCATCACGCCAACCACAGTTGGTCAGTATCCATTTTCTGAGCGTTGGCCCCCCAGAAGGAGTCGCAGCGATGCTCCCGAAATGCACTAGAACTGGTTTCATAACCCTCGGGTGTCGGCGCTTCCGCCGCAGAGACGCTCAGAGTCGGGCGCACGGAAGGTTATGAAACCAGTTCTCGCGCATTGCCACGCCTCGGATTCGCCCGAGGCGACCGAGGGTGATTCCTCCCACTATGTCCTCGCAGCCCCAGGAGGGCTTGCATCGGCGCATGGCGCGCAGCGGCGTGACGTGGCGGGCGCTCCTGCTGAGTGCCGTCCTGATTCCCATCAACATCCTCTGGGACAGCTACGGCCTCATCTGGCGCCAGAGCCATCCCGCCACCGTATCGCTGTTCTACAACGTGGTGTTCACCCTTCTCGCACTGAACGTACTGAACCTGCTCCTGCGCAAGTGGGCGCCACGGGCCGCCCTCACGAGTGGCGAGCTGGTCGTCATTTACGCCACGGTGAGTGTGGCCACGGCTATTGGCGGCCTGGACTTGATGCAGGTGCTCATCCCCGTCATGGCCCACCCGTTCTACTTCGCGACGCCGGAGAACAGGTGGGAGGAGCTATTCCTCAAGGGCATGCCCGATTGGCTCGCCGTGAGCGACCTGCCGGCGTTGGAGCGACTCCAGGATGGCGACTCCACGCTGTTCATCCAGCCGAATCTGGCGGCATGGTGGCGGCCCATGCTCGCCTGGGGCGGCTTCGTATTCGTGCTGCTTTTCGTCATGCTATGCATCAATGCGCTGGTGCGCAAGCAATGGACGGAGGACGCCAAGCTCAGCTTCCCCATCGTGGAGCTCCCCCTGCAGCTCACGGATGTGACCGGCGCGCTTTTTCGCCGTAAGCTCATGTGGGCCGGCTTCGCCCTCGCCGCCATCTACGACGCCCTGAACGGGCTGCACTACCTGTTCCCCCAAGTGCCGAACGTCGGCGGAGAGCTCTACGATCTGGGCCGCCAGATCCGAGGTGCGCCGTGGAACGCCATTGGCTGGACCCCGCTGGGCGTGTTCCCCTTCGCCGTGGGGCTGGCGTTCTTCATCCCGCTCGACCTGGCCTTCTCGTGTTGGTTCTTCTATCTGTTCTGGAAGGTGCAGCGGGTCGCTGCCGGCGCTGCCGGATTCGGCATCGTGCCATCCGCGCCTTTCATCAATGAGCAGTGCTTCGCCGCATATCTCACGCTCGCGGTCTTCGCCCTCTGGGCGACCCGCCGGCACCTGCACCGCGTGCTCAGCGACGCGTGGCACGGGACAAAGAGCCACATGGACGCCGGCGAGCCGCTCCCGTACACGTTGGCCCTCATCGGCGTCGCGGCCGGTGTATTGTTACTGACGCTGTTCTGCGTCGCCTCCGGGGCCGCGTGGGCGCCGAGCCTCATCTTCTTCATCCTCTACTTCGGCATATCCACCGGCATTGGCCGGATTCGCGCCGAGCTCGGCTCCCCGGTTCACGATCTGCACTTCTCCGGCCCGGACACGATGATGCTGCAGGCGGTGGGCACGGCGCCGTTCGACAAGCGCACGCTGTCGCTGTTCGCCTTCTTCTTCTCGTTCAATCGCGCGCACCGCAGTCACGCCATGCCGCACCAACTGGAGGGCATGAAGCTGGCAGAGCGGAGGCGGCTTGACTATCGCGCGCTATCGTGGGCCCTGCTGCTGGCCGCCCTGCTGGGGGTGATCTTTGCCCTTGGGCTGCAGACAGACGCCTTCTACAGGCACGGCATCGGCGGCTCCGCCGGCAAAGGCAAACAGGCCTTCAGCCGGCTGCAGACGTGGCTGGCGGCCCCCCGGGGCACCAACTGGTACGCCTGTCTGGCGATGTTGGCGGGCGCTGTGATGACCATCTTTCTGACGTGGATGCGTACGCGGCTCCCCTGGTGGCCCTTCCACCCAGCCGGCTTTGCCGTTTCGGGGAGCTGGTCGATGAGCCTGCTGTGCCCCTCGATATTCGTGGGCTGGCTCCTGAAAACCATCCTCCTGCGGTACGGTGGCATGACATCCTTTCGGCCTGCCGCGAGCTTCTTTCACGGCCTGATACTGGGTTCGTTCTCCGTGGGCAGCTTCTGGAGCATCTTGGGAATCGCCCTCAAGCGCCAGATGTACAACTTCCTGCCCTGACCCCGACTTCCCCATTACGACGACGTAAACAAATCTGCACAGAACCCGGCGCCGACGTGGTACTAGACCGTGGACGGTGGCAGCCCCGTCACAGGAGGGAGTCTATCTGATGTACCGACGAGCGAATCGGGGAGCCGTAGCTGGTGCTGTGGCGCTGCAGCGTGGCCACACGCTTGACGTGCGGGTTGCACGCAGCACGATTCAGCGCGCTCTCGACCGTGTCGCGCTCATCTCGGCGGGCACGGCCCTGGGGCTAATGTTGCATGTCTACGTCTTCGACATAGCGGTGGTCGAGGGCGATTCGATGGCGCCATCGCTGCACGAAGGCGATCAGATCGTCATTGAGAAAGTGACGCCACGCCTCGGCGTCCTGCAGCGGGGGGAAGTGATCGTTCTGCGCCGGCCGGAGTCGGAGGAGCTGTTGGTGAAGCGCGTCATAGCGACCGGCGGCGATTCCGTGCAGGCACGTCGTGGGCGCGTCTACGTGAATGGCCAGCCACTCGACGAGTGCGCGTACGCTGTCATGAGCGCCGAGTACTTCTTTTCCGCGGAGGACATAAGCTCCGACGAGGTGTTTGTGCTCGGCGACAACCGGGACAACTCAGAGGACAGCGCCACGTGGGGCCCCGTACCTGCCGCACAGGTGCTCGGCCGGCGCGTAGCTGGGCCGCTGCCCTTCCAACGCGATGATCGCGGCAATGGCGCCAGGCATGCCCGCAGGCATCGCGCCCGCGAGGCGCCCGTCCGCTGGCCGCTTCGGTCTGCGGACACTCGCACGGCCCCTATTCCCCGCCACTAGG
>Ga0114930_10005130_pt1 | contig 10861 bp, 6 predicted proteins | sample AnhtaG_FD_87300 | JGI IMG/M metagenome (GOLD analysis project Ga0114930, IMG submission 87300) | Deep subsurface microbial communities from Anholt, Denmark to uncover new lineages of life (NeLLi) - Anholt_01485 metaG | ecosystem: Environmental > Aquatic > Marine > Oceanic > Sediment | place... | reverse complement strand
GAAGGCGTGGTAGCGCTCGGCTGGGAGACTTCCCGCGAAACCAATAATGCGGGTTTTAATATCTACCGGAGCCTGAACGGGAACGAAGGATTTGAAAAGATAAACAATAACCTTATAAGCTGCAAAGACGGTCCGTACAATTACACGGATACAGACGTTGAAACAGGCAGGACCTATTATTATCGGCTGGAATCGGTGAGCGCGATCGGCTTGACGGAAACACTGGGCGCCGTCTCTGTAGAAGTCGCCGTACCGCATACCTTCAAGCTGTACCAGAACTATCCGAACCCGTTCAACCCGAATACGACAATCAAATTCGACCTGCCCAGACCGGAAAGAGTCAGCATCAAGATATATAACATACTCGGACAGGAAGTCAAAGAACTCTTTGACGAGCCGAAAAAAGCAGGCTATCACGTAGAGCAGTGGGATGGTACTGATAAACTTGGAAGACCGGTGGCAAGCGGTTTATACATTTACCGCATAATTGCCGGTGAATTTGTCCAAGCGAAGAAGATGGTACTGATACGGTAGGTATTTTTTATTTGAAACTACACATAAGTACACGAATCCATTTTAAAACAATAATGCCCCGCATTTGGGGCATTATTTGTTAAAAGCCCTCAAGTATTACCCTCTTCAAAACATTCATTATGGTATGTTTCATGTAAATTTTATTAAATTATTTGATTTTTATGTATTAATGCCTTTCATAAAACTCTTCCTGATACGTCCAGCGATTTTCTGGGCACGGTTACTACAGGGAGCATTAAATAGTTTACATTTTATCATATAACCAGCTATCGTTGCTCGGCGATCCCGCTAAGCGGGATTCGACAGCGAAGAAAAGATATGAACAGACAAGAATGTCTGTTCTACTGTTAAGTCTATTGACATAGATTGATTGCCTGTTAACTTCCTCTTTTTATATATGTCTGAGGTTGTCTGGCAGAACATCCCGCTAAGCGGGATTGTCTGTTCATCAACATTGCTCTCTGTTGGTCCCGCTAAGCGGGAGAAAAAGTTAGTATGTTGGTAACAAGACTAACATACAGCAAAATTGTTTGCATTTGATAATGGGGCATGAGATAAAGATCGTCAAGTATTTAGCAAAATAAATGCAAACTATTTTGTGACCTGAGTAGTAATTTTACAAATGATGCATATGATAAATATTATATAAAGAATCGGTTATAATTAAGAGTAAATTTTTCTTTGGCATTATTGCAGAGTTTTGTACATTAATACGTTGCATCTTCGTTATGAACAGGTATGAAACACGCGACTACAACCACAGCATACATTAGTTTATATACCGCACTATGCGTTGTAATTGGATTTTTATTAGCCCTGATTCCGAACGTTGAACTCATCACACTGTTTATTTTTCTCGGCGGGTATCTTTTCGGTATGGCGTACGGCGCTTTGATCGGCAGTACCGCAAGTTTTATTTTCTCCGCGTTTAACCCCTGGGGATCGGGTTTAGCCTTACCCCCGTTAATAATTGCGCAGGTGATCTCCAGGGGTATAACCGGCTTTTGTGGAGGGATACTCTCCCGGTTACTACCGCAAACAGTCCCGCGCATAATAAAGATTCTTATATTTGGATTGTTCGGCGGTTTACTGACACTACTTTTTCATGTGCTCGTAATACTTTTTACTTTAGAACTTGCAGGTTTCTCGCCAGAGCAACCAGGCGGATCAGTTTTTGGCGGGATTGGGATAATATTTGCGCTTGTGAACATAGGATCAAATGTTCTGTTCTTCGCTGTATTTACTCTACCGCTCATACATGTTGCCGAGAGATTTCAATTTGTCAGGGAATTTAACACGAAGAATTCAAGATAAAAACTCAATTTTTATCACAGTATAAAGTTACTTTACTATTTGAACAGACAATCCCGAAAATTCGGGATATTCTACTAATTGAACAGACAATCCCGAAGCTTCGGGATGTTCAACTAAAAATTTGAAATTATGCCGGTACTGTCACATCACAAAAATATGATACGGTCATCACCCCGGGTGTGGATGTATACATTTTTGATTTCAATTAATTTCTTAAATATTTACAAACATAATGCACAAGTAATTATTAACGAGGTCATGTTTAACCCTGCCGGTAATGAAAATCATAATGAGTTTGTTGAATTATACAATGCGGGTGGCAGCGCCGTTGACTTAGACGGCTGGTCGCTATCCGATAACACCGCTTCAGATGTCATTATCAGCGCCGGAAGCGGAACTATCTTACAGCCCGGGCAGTACGGCATTATCCTCGATCCGGATTATTTTACTAATTCAACCCTGTATGACTCGATCATCCCGCCCGAAGCGCTCATTATCACAATAGACGGACCGGCTATTGGCTCCAGGGGCTTAAGCAATTCAAGACCGGAACTAATAAGTATAATTTCGTCATTAGGTGATACAATAACAGCATACCGCTATTCATTGGATAATGACGATGGTTTTTCTGATGAAAAAATTATTCCAAACGATGTGAACGAAGACCATAATTGGGGTAACAGCGCTGCATATCTTGGAACACCCGGTGCCCGGAACAGCATTACTCCTCCCGATTTTGATATGCGCTTAACATCTTTTACGGTAGTTCCTACCTCACCCTATATCAATCAAACGGTAACAATGAGCGCAGCAGTACAGAACCACGGCATAAATCCCCCCACGATTGCGGCACTTGCATTTTATCTCGATTCCGACAAAAACGGTGTATTAACACAGGATGAAATGTTAGAAGAATTTGCACTAAACCTCTCTGATTTCAAGGAATTCGGGGACTCTACCGTTATTGATCTCGCCTGGGAGCCTCCGTATGCCGGTAATCTATCAATCTGGGCTTCGGTAAGCAGCATGCCCGACAGTAATTTGCAGAACAACACGCTATCTTTTCTTTTGTCTGTTCTTAAATTAGAAAACCAGGTGTTAATAAATGAAATTATGTATCAGCCTCTAAGTAATGAGGCTGAATGGATCGAGCTTTTTAACCGTGGAACAAGCGAAGTAAACATGCGGAATTGGCGAATAAAAGATGCGTCCCGGATGGAGGGAGCATTCATCAGCCTTGAATCCATCATCCTGCCGCCGGGAGAGTATCTCGTCTTGACGGGCGATTCAATAAAGCTGGCTAATTATTACGCATCATCATTCAGAATAATCAACGTAAACAGCTTTCCTGGATTGAATAATGATGAAGATGAAATAACAGTACTGGACCCGGTGGGGCGTATATCGGACAGCGTTGAATATAACAGCTCATGGGGAAGTAATCCCGGTGTTTCGTTAGAGAGAATACATATCACGGCATCAAGCAATGACCGGAATAACTGGGGTCTTTCGACTTCGCCTGAAGGTGCTACACCCGGTCGTGTGAACAGCCTACATGTTGACGGAATTCCCGACCAAATGACGATTGTTCCCGAACCCAATCCGTTCTCACCGGGCAGGTACGTCCAAGCGTGCAGGATTACCGTTACCCACCCTCTCACACAATCGCTTGTAACTATGAAGATTTTTGATAGATATGGAAGATTAGTCCGGGAACTTCTCCGCGGCGAGCCGAAAGGGAGCAATTTCACTATTGAATGGGACGGCAGAAATAACAACGGGAGGCTTATGCCGACTGATATATACGTGATCTATGTTAATGCAATTTCAACAAATTCCGGCAGGAGCATCGCACATAAGACAACTGTGGTTTTAGTGCATGAGTATTGACAATATGAAGTAGTGAAATAATTTGTGGGGATTGTTCATAAAGCAGCCCGCAAAAGAGTCATAAGTTCTGTATTTATAAGAATTTACAGCAGAAATTTATGTCAAGCCTGAAAACTACAAAGTTGAAATTAAAATTGGCAATATTCAATTGGAAGATAAAAAAGAGGTTACTTATTTGCTTTACAGATAGCTATGAATCCTATTAGGGAGAGAAAGATGGAATTTATCAGCATCTTTAATGATGTGTTGGGTCCTGTGATGCGCGGTCCTTCGAGTTCCCACACTGCAGGTTCTTACCGAATTGGTAAAATAATACGCTCTTTACTGGGAGAAGAACCTTCTTCAGTGAGATTTACTTTCGATCCCGGGGGTTCATACATCAAAACATATCGTCAGCAGGGTGCTGATCTTGCTTTTGCTGCAGGCATTATGGAATGGCTGATTACAGATGACCGTTTCCCTCAGGCACTGGAGATGGCAGGCAGGAAAGGGATCAAAATAGAATTCATTTTTTCTACTCTTGAGAACGTAGACCATCCGAATACGGTCATGATACAAATGACATCCCGAAGTGGAAAACAACTATCTGCTGTGGCAAAGTCGACCGGAGGGGGAGTTGTTCATGTTACTCAAATTGAAGACTGGTCTGTTGACTTGACCGGAAAAGCATATGAAATTCTTGTTGAGTTTGATAAGAGTGCAGAGCTGCAGGTAACGAATCTATTAACTTCCGGCGGTCAACTTATCGATAAACCCGTGCGGCAAGTACGGGATAATGATGTGCTTTTTCATGTTCAACGTGTTTCTTCTTTGAATTCAGAGGTTCAAACTCAGATTGAGGCGCTTCCGGGAGTTAAGAATATCTGGACTGTTTCTCCGGTTTTTTTTGTTAAACGCGGCGAAACTTTTTTCTCCAGCGCAGAAGAAATGGTTGCGGCTGCAGAAAAGCGCGGTTGTTCCCTTGGCAAAATAGCATTGGTTTATGAGTCGACACTTTTGGGGATGACTGAAAATGAGACTTTGAAAGAGATGATAAAACGATTTGAAATAATGCAGTCATCTGTTTACCAGGGGCTGCATGAAAAGAAGTTGCAGATGCAGTTACTGAAACCCAGTGCCCGGCAGATTTATACTGCTGAGTCTGAAGGGGAAGTTGCAATTGGCGGTATTCATACGCGGGCTGCCGCACGTTCCATGGCGGTCATGCACGTGAATAACAGCATGGGAGTCGTTTGTGCGGCGCCCACCGGCGGTTCTGCCGGCGTCATTCCTGGTGTAGTGGTGTCGCTGGCAGATGAAAAAAAATTGAGCCCGAAAGAATCAGCTATGGCGTTATTTGCCGCATCTGCTGTCGGATTGATTATTGCAAAGCGTGCAACTTTTGCCGCAGAGGTGGCGGGATGTCAGGTAGAGATAGGTGCAGCGGGCGCTATGGCGGCAGCCGCTGTGGTTGAGGCTGCCGGTGGTAACGCTCAACAGGCAATAGATGCTGCCTCAATTGTGCTGCAGAATACCATGGGCTCAGTTTGTGATCTGGTACAGGGGATGTGTGAGATTCCCTGCCACACACGTAATGCGGTTGCCGCTTCCAGTGCATTTGTCTGCGCAGACCTGATTCTTGGCGGTTATCATAATCCAATCCCGCTTGATGAAACTATTGACGCTGTCTATGCTGTAGGTAAAATGTTGCCCTGCGAACTCAGGTGCACTGCACTTGGGGGTATAGCCGTAACTCCATCGGCGCTATCGATGCCGCGCCTGAGATGAAAAAAATTTTATTAAAACTTTTGCAAATTTTGTAAATTCACTTCTGTCATTCCCCCGAGTACTCGGGGGAATCCAGTCCTTTATATTGATAATTGCTCAATGGATCCCCCCGAGTACTCGGGGGAATGACACCAACATATTTTACTTGTTTAACAGGTATCCATAACATTAAATCAAAATTTGCCAAAGTTCTGCTATTTATTTATCGAAAAATGACAGAGATGTTTGCGATGCCTCATTTAAAAGTATGAAACGCAATCCCGCTCAGCGGGACTGTAGCTACCGATTATATTTTTTTATTACCTACATATGGCAGCCGCCACGAAGTGGTCCGCCGGGAGAGCTCGTTTCAGTATCTAAAAGAATTTGATAAATCAAATTCCTACTTACAATTAGGAAATATTTCCGGTAGGTTGTCTTAGAGTGCAGTTGAGTTGTTTCTACTATCGTTGAGCAAACAGAAGGAGCCTGTAAATATAAATGCCGCTGGCAGCGTTTCTCGCATCCCAAATAACACTTTGATATCCGGCTTCTAAATTATTATCAACAAGCCGTGCAACTTCCTGTCCTTGAATATTATAAATTACCAGAGTTACGTTTGACGCCTTCGGCAGTTGAAAGTTAATGATGGTTACGGGATCAAACGGATTAGGATAGTTCTGTGGCAGCTTAAGAAATAAGTATTATGTTCCCAGATATTACGGAGAGCATTAAATAGTTTACATTTTGGAGAAGTCGAAGGTGTCACGAAGTGATCACCCTGTGAAAGAACACCTCCGATAGCGTAGACGCTTTTCTCTGTCCCGAGTACTCGGGACAGAGAACTTAAAATACAAACAATTTTATGACCCGAGTAGTATCTCACAAAATTACCTTTTCGTAGTAAGATCTGATTAGAAAACTTCTGGAAGATTCCGAAACAAGTTCGGAATGACAGTCAAAATCCTTGTTATCCTGAATTTATTTTCAGGATCTGATGTATTCTTGATAGTGTTCAACTAGTGAACATTTATGCCTGACAACAACATACTATTTCCGATAAATCAAAAGAGATACAATGAAGTTGATATTTCTGATAATTCCAGTTGGACTGCTGAGCTGGTTTATATGGTATTTAGTACGTGACAACCGTGCTTTTTTTCGGCGTGCTACCGGTGAGATAAAAGATATTCGCACCGATGTGATTTCCCGTATCTCTGGATTTCGCACCGAACATTTTGAACTGCAATGTTCACGAGGCTTCAGACTCAGCGGATATATTAAAATACCTGATTCCTCCAATAAAGCATTTCCTGTAATGCTTTTGCTTGGAGGGGTGTTTACCGGAAAGAACGTTGTTGAGCTGGTAGAAAATATACCGGAAGTCGAGCCGGTTATTATTGTCTCGATAGACTATCCCTATGAAGGAAAAAAGCGGTTGAAATGGTGGCAAATCATTTTAGCGCTCCCGAAAATCCGGCGAGCCGCTGTGAACAGCGTGCGCGGGCTGCTGCTTATGATCGATATGCTCAGTAAAAGGGATGAAGTTGACGAAAACAGGATATATCTTTCGGGAGTAAGTTTCGGCGCATTTTTTGGTATTGCAGCGGCGGCATGCGATACCCGGATAAGGTCGGTAGCTTCCCTTTACGGCGGTGGTAAGTTAGAAAAATTGGTCGCTTCAAACCTGCCGTTTCGTATTCCCGTAATAAATCACATAATTGGAATAATCGCAAAATTCATTGTATATCCTTTTGAACCTCTCCATTACGTAAGGGATATTGCTCCTCGCCCGCTGCTTGTAGTGGGCAGTTCATCCGATGAAAAATTCCCTGAAGCCTGTGCCCGCGCACTTTATGATAAAGCCTCCCAACCGAAGGACTTGCTGTGGTTTCAATCCAAACATCCTAATCCGACCAGAAACGACCTTACGCTCGAAATGACATACGTAGTTGCGCGTTGGATGAAAAACCGGGGCTTATTAAAAGAAAAACCGTAGAATGAACCATGAAAAATGGTTAAATAACCGTATATTTAATTTTTACAGATTTAATAAAAAATTTGTAAAGATTTAGTCATCTGATTTTGCGCTTTTCCGCATTATGCGGATCTGCCTCTGGCTGAGAATTATTTAATTTATACTTGTTTGTGACCCCGAGAACTCGGGGTTAGGGTGAGGGTGAAAATTTAAACGATTCAAATAACTAAATCTATACAAAAATTCTAACATTTTTACGCACAAGGAGGGTTAGAAAATGCCGGCTTTAATTAAACTTTGGGCGTGCATGGCATTATGTTTGACTTTTGCACTCGTTCATTGGGGCTGTGCTGGCAAAGCTCTGGTCGAGGCAGACCTGGTGCTCATGAACGGAAAAATATGGACAGTCAACCAAAATATGCCATTGGTTGAGGCGGTTGCGGCATGGAATGGGCAGATTTTAGCTGTAGGATCAGTACGTGAAATAAAAAAACTAATCGGCGCTGATACAAAGATTATCGACCTTGAGGGTAAGCTGGTGCTGCCCGGTTTCAACGACAGTCATACCCATTTTGTCAATGGCGGATTTCATCTGATGGGAGTAGACCTTAAGGATGCCGCAAATGAAGAAGAGTTCGGCAAACGCCTTGCGGCTAAATCCAGAGAACTGCCTCCGGAAGCATGGATAACGGGCGGGAATTGGGACCACGACAAGTGGCCCGGGGGGAATCTGCCGACCGCCGAACTTATCGACCGGTATGTCCCCGACCGCCCGGTGTTAGTGAAACGCTATGACGGACATATGAGCGTTGCAAATAGCCTGGCGCTGAAAATGGCGGGAGTTACTGCAAAAACTCCGGATCCTCCCGGCGGGGTCATTGTACGCAAGCCCGGATCGCGTGAGCCGGCGGGTGTCCTGCGGGAAACTGCAGAGGAGCTTGTAAGCAGGATTATTCCCCCGAAGAGCCGCGCTGAGATTCTCTTAGCTATCGAAACCGCGCTTGAACATGCGCGGAAACACGGAATCACCAGTGTCCATCAGGTCGACCTGACCCCTGCACAATTGGAACTCTACCAGGAGCTGCTTGCAGAAAGCAAACTGACAGCGCGAATCTACGGCTTCATACCCATTGACAGCAGGCAGAAATTAGCGGAATTGGGCATCCACCGAAACTTTAACAATAACTGGATCGCCGTTGGAGGAGTGAAGGCTTTTTTAGATGGGTCGCTCGGGTCGAGCACTGCAATGTTTTTTGAACCATATACGCAGGACCCTTCAACAAGCGGTCTGTACGTAGTTGACCCGGATGTGTTGAAAAAACAGATGATTGAAGCCGACAAAGCCGGCTTGCAGCTGGCAATTCACTCGATCGGGGACAAAGCGAACTCAGACCTGCTCGATATGTTTGCTGAGGTTATAAAAGAAAACGGACCGCGCGACCGCAGGTTCAGGGTCGAGCATGCACAGCATATACATCCCAAGGATTTTAAGCGGTTTGCGGAACTTGGCGTCATCGCCTCTATGCAGCCGTATCATGCGATCGACGACGGGCGTTTTGCAGAAAAACGTATCGGGTACGAACGATGTAAAACGACATACGCGTTTAATTCATTTTTAGAGAACGGTGTTATCATGGCGTTCGGTTCTGATTGGACTGTTGCCCCGCTGGATGCGATTCTGGGGATTTATGCCGCCGTTACACGCAGAACCTTAGACGATGCCAATCCCGGCGGGTGGTTCCCGGAGCAGAAAATTACAGTAGAACAGGCTGTCGAAGCATATACACTGACAGCGGCGTATGCCTCTTTCCAGGAAAATATCAAAGGCTCGATCACACCCGGAAAACTCGCAGACATGGTCGTATTATCGCACGACATCCTGACTATCCCACCCGAGGAAATCGAAAACACCGAAGTGCTGTTTACTATCATAAACGGCAATGTTGTATATGAAAAGCAATAAATATGTGGATTATCATCGGTATCAAAAACGTAGAGGCGACCCGTCGGGTCGCCCCTACAAAAAATCCATAAAACGATTTTTGAAATTTCGGGGACACAATACTAAATTCTTAAATTTTTACTGTCTTGGTTTCAGGCAGCGTTTCTGCGGCAGGATCGGGCGACGCATGGTTTTTAATCTCGTTCCCAGTCTCTGACTGGGAACGTTTATGTGTACCCAAATTCCGATTCCTAATTTCCCATGCCTGCTATTTCTTGTACTCTATCTCAAAAACATGTATATTGTTATCATCATAATAAGGGGCAGAGTAGAGCCGGCCGTTTTTGATGAAACTAGGAAAATTAAAATAAGTGCTTTGAAAATTATATAAAAAATTTCCTTCTGAGTCAAAGATATCTATAGTAGAAGTTACAGTGAACTCTCCTCCGCAGTCATATCCCCACTCACCGACTACTACCCAAACATAATCTCTATCATCTATAATAATGAACCGCACCACAGGCGGATATTTTGGATGAGGATTTGTTTTGTATTTTCTGAATTTATTTATATTTCTTTCTATTACTCTATCTGAATAAGGCTTTCTCTTATATTCTCTTCCGAACGCAAGAAGCTTATTACCGTCAAGGTCATATTTGCCAATAATATACTCATCTTCTTTCTCAGGAAAATATACGTTTTTCTTTGAGTCAACAGCAACAAAATTATCAATTCCAAAATTAAAGTCATCCTGTATTCTATTTATCATTGCTATTTCATTTAGAAACTCAAATTCAGAATTAAATCTTTCTAAATGAAAACTTATATGTTCACCTTTATCACCAATAGCAACCCTATATTGAATAGAAAGGAAAAAATCTTTCAATGCTTTAATAGCATGATAATTACCACGTTTTTTTACAAAAAAATCAATATATTTTCCGTTTCTATCCCAGACTTTTATTCCTTTACGGTTTTCATAAATATATAAAGTATCTCTGAGAATACTTATTGAATATGGAAACTCTAAATCACCGGGTCCCTGACCATGCTGTCCCATAGTGCGAAGGTATTTACCGTTTTTATCAAATACCGTTATTGTAGCACTTAGATAATCAGGCACGTATAAATTATCATCACTGTCGACATCCATTGAAGTAAAATTAGTAATATAGTAGTCCTCATACTCATCAAGGTCAATACTGTGTAATTTTTTAAGCTTAATAAACTCCTGTTCTGTGGAATACTTCGGTTTCTCATTCCATACATTTTTAACATCGCTAATATTCTTTGGCTTCTCGTTACTACAAACATTTGCAATTAGCATTAAGATTCCGCGCAATTTTTAGTTCGTGTCGCAAAATAGGTTTTGAATTAAGCTACGGAAATATGGTAGTATGGGGTGGTAGGTTGCGCAGGGAATGCGGAATGAGCGTAGCGAATGGAGCGTTCCCTGT
>Ga0114930_10005129_pt1 | contig 10862 bp, 21 predicted proteins | sample AnhtaG_FD_87300 | JGI IMG/M metagenome (GOLD analysis project Ga0114930, IMG submission 87300) | Deep subsurface microbial communities from Anholt, Denmark to uncover new lineages of life (NeLLi) - Anholt_01485 metaG | ecosystem: Environmental > Aquatic > Marine > Oceanic > Sediment | place... | reverse complement strand
CACGGTGAACATACGAAGCCCGCTATCCCATCCTTCTCCAAATTACCTTTACAGTATGGACAATACTTAGGGTCTTTCATTGTTTAGCCCTCCTCACTTAATTCCTTTATATTGGTAAACATTGAGCCGCTATGTTCTATTTCAAAGGAAAACTTTACATTGTTGGGGTCTCTACTGTGCCAGTCCTTGGCTTTAACTACAGTCAACTTGCCATAGTCTATCGCCAGATATAAGTCAGCATCACCCCTAAGATTAGCACCGCCATAAGCATCAGGTCTGCCAGGTGGTTTCTGTAGAGCTATCACAGCTATACCCTTATCTAGCGTTTTCTTTATTCTGCGTATGTAAGACTTAATCTTGAAGTATTCCGCCTCCTCATTGACATCTAGATAATCTATGATATTGAACCCGTCTGGGTCTAAAACATCGTGGTAATGGTCATACCTCTCTATTACCCTGAATTTGGGAGACTTGTCCCCATTGTATAATTCACACCAATTCTCAAAGGGTTTCATCCGCCTCTTAAAACCCACTTCAGTCAGCTCACAAGTGAAATAAGTAATATTGTATACATCCATATTCATCACCATTAAATTAAGCAGGAATGTAGTCTTGCCCATATTGGAAACCCCGGCCACAAGGATAATTCCCTTGGGGGGTATAGATATATTATCCTCAAACCAGAAGTTGGATTTGTTCTCAATGTCATACGGAAAGGTGAGCTTATAAATCTTAGAGATGTCAGCCTGCGTCCAGTCTAGCTCTTGTATACTACGGTCAAAAAGTCGGTATGCCTTACCACTCTTTTCTAATGTAGCCACCGCTTTTAATTTGTAATCGTGATATAGCTTGTAAGATACCGCCTGCCTGATTTCCTGCCCCTCTTTATTTATGCCACGCCAGTCAAAAAAGTCGCAGATGTCCTTGTGTGTAAACCACTCCTCCTCGTGATAAGGATACCAGTCCTTCTCTACCCTCTGCGACACCCTCTCATATATCCCTTTGTCCATTATATATCCTTATATTTGTTATACTTACTTATAGGCGGTTATATAAGCGTTATATAGACCGTTATATAAATCCACGCCTAGTTTTTCCCTTTCACGCCTGCTATATAATATTTTCTATAATACTACCCCACCCCCCTCCCCTAAGACCCCACCCCACCCTATAAGATATTTTTATGCCTTCGGCGAATAATATCCCCACCCCTCATTTCCTCTAGGGAGACAATACGCTTCTGTAATTCCAGGGCTTTGTTATCTATATTGATGTGTGTATATATCCTGGTTACTTGCTCAGGTTCGAAGCGTTCTTCCGATAGCGGTTGCCCTATTCGTTCCAGGCGATACCACTTCTTAGACCGCTCAATAATATTCATCCCTTTAATGTTTGCCCGCTCTGCCATCATTTGGGCACATCTTAAACCCAGATTCATTTATTCCCTTCGGTTTTTATTTCATTCCAAATCTCACATTCGTAAAGCCCATGCTCAATTAGGCAAGACTTTGTATTAAGTCTACATATATCGTAGGTTTCATCTCCTGCTAGTTTCCTCTGAATGTATGGACACTCTGCTTCTTTTTCCATTATTCTCCTGCCTGCCAGATTACTTCTCGGATATTCGGTCTGCGCAAAGCCAATATTTCCTTATCACTTATAATGGCTATCCTCCACCCCTCACCCGTGAGCCTAAAAAGTGCATCAAGGGTTTCCAGCTGAGCGGCATAATGGAAATCAGCATTCTCCTGTTCTACCCTGTGCCTAAAACACCGAAGGATGTCATTTACTTCTTGTTTTGCTTCTTGTTTTGCTTCTTCAAATTCCTTACTCATCATTTCTCCTTTAGTAGTGGGGGCTAAACACCGAGCTACACCCCCTGATTTCAGCCCTCGGTAGCCTACCCTGAGCCTACACATTATCCTCAAGGACAATCCTAATCCTCTAACCCACTCCTCGGCTCAGGCTTGCCAGCAGAGCTAATGGGCGACGCTCTGTTTCAGAGCCTCCCCCACCAGCCTTTTCCCTTTAACTCCATTATCGGAGAGGGTAGCTGGCAGGCTTGCTGGAGCAGGCTACCTACCTCTGTCCTGCCACACATCCGTAGAGCTGGCACTGTTTACTTATAGCCTTCCCTCTACCCCAGCAAGCTCTATTCAGTTGTTAAGATTCCTTTAATAGTGGGGGCTAATAGGGGTTGGTAAATCTTTATGGGACGTACCAACTACCTAGTATCTACCCGTTCACCCCCACTACCTTGCCGCCAGCTAGTATAGAGTTTGTTTCCACTACACCTTCTCCCCGCCCTGTTGTCACCTCAAGGGTAACTGGCAGTCTTGCTGGGGCATCTCTAGGCTATTAACCCTGGGCGGTGAGATTACCTTAACCCACACCCCAGCATAGCTATTCAGTTAGTTATTCCTCCTTCTTTTCTACTCCTGTTACCGCAAAGAGTTTTTTGTAATACTGCGATTTAATCCCAATGTAGATTTGGGGGAAGTCCCTCTCTAGTGAACCATCACCTATACGATTCCCCATTTCCTTCCACCACATACCTAATTCTTGTGGGGCAACGCTTGGCGCAGCTTGCACACCAGGTTTCAATGGCACCTGCGGTTTAGTTATTACTGTCTCATCAACCTGGATTAGCTTGTCTAATGGTTCAATGCCTGATATGTAGTCGTAATCCTTGCCGTCTTTACCCTTGACAGTATCATGGGTTAAGAAGACTGCACGATTGGGGTTGTCCACTACCACCTTGACAAGTTCATCCTTTTTCCTATTTTTGGCTCCAATCTTGTATTCCTTGCCACCCTTGTCCTTGAACCAGAAGTTGCCGTAGTTGTCATATCTATTTTCTCCGCTTAATACTATTTCCATCTTTCCTCCTTTCTACCTCAGCTTTCTGTTCTCTTTGCTCTTTACAAGCAATTAGATATTGGCATGGAACTTTGAAACCGTGATTATTCATCTGTTACCCCCCTTTCTTATTCCTTTGTCTCGCCTGGTAGTGTCATCCAATGGGGGCAATCCATATCTAGACGGAGATATACGATGCGTTTCAAGCCCTCAATGCCTAGCTGGAGATAAGCCACCGCATCCAGAGCACCATCACCTTCAGCTTCTTTAACCTCATATTGTAACCCCTTAATAGCTTCTTCTAGTGTCATCTCTCATCTCCTTTCTGGTATATCAATCCCGGGTCTTTGTGTTCTATCTGATATGTCGGCAAAGTATCTTACTTCAGGAATTAAGAGTTCGCCTTCTGGGGTATGCCCTCTTCCGCAACAAATACAGCTAATATCCCCATCCCAATCAGGGCGAGGCAGCAGAGCCCCACAGCCCCTATGTTGACATTTAAGTCCCAGAACCATGCTTGGCATCTTTTCCCTCCAATAGTTCGGGATTTTCATAGATATTGCCGATGACTTCAATGGTATCTTTCAGTGTATACCCTAACTCCTGATACATTGATATAAACCAGCAACCATTTCTATCAAAGATTTCACTCCGCCCCCATTTGTGTTTGACTATATCCCCCTCATATATCTCCACACCGTTCTTGTCTTTGAGTCCTGTGTATTGCATGAGGTCATAATTCATACACCAAGTTTCACCATTATCATCAGATGCCACAGAACCCATCGGGGTGACTTTCATTGCATTGATTTCAACCATACGCCTTCTTGGTACATCCCAACCCCTAAACTTAATCTCTCGCATCTTTTCCCTCACGGTTTGTCTTCTCAACCAGTCCCCTAAGAATGTTCTTTATCCAATGAAGCATATCAATTCGAGCACGCTTGGACATCTTATGAGCATCGTTGAATGTAGGCATAAGGTCTAAATCGTTAATATACTCATCTACCAACCCATTGACCCTATCTACAAACTTCTCCACATCAGTCTTTGTTTGTGTTATCATTTTCTACCTCCTCTTTTAATAGAGGTGGCACCAGAAACGATTTGTACTACAAGCGATAAAATAGAGAAAAAGCCACAAAAAGAGTGCGATACACAGACATCTTTCCCAACGAATTTTTAGCTTCATCCCCTTCACTCCTTACCCCCAAAAGCCTTATAGATTGCCCAGTATAGAGCAAGGGCAGATAATTCCCTGCTTTTCTTTTCATCGCCGCTTTCGTTCTTGACCCAGGATTTTTCAGTATCAAAGCCAGCCTCAGTTATATATGTCAATTCACACTCACAACCGCCAGGATAGTAGCGGAAGTATATACCGATAATAATGTCAGGAGCATACTTGAACAGGTTGTTGAGGTCTACTGAAGGTAGTTTATCCAACAAGACCTGTCGCCGTTCCCTAATTTCTCTAGCGGAGCGTGTAGCAACAAACTCATTGGAAGGTCTAGTTCTAAACCCACGCTGTTCCCAAAACCACCGCTCCTGTTCTTTAGTTGGTTTCATCATTCCTCCTACCGCACCGCAGGCATACTTCGAGCTTTCCCTTAGTGCGTTTCTCCGTCTTTATATCTTTCATTTGGCTTACGCCACCAATCTCACAACCGCACAAGCCACAATGAGGTAAATCTAATGGTTGCTTCTTGTTATTACCCCTCATTTCCAAAACTGCCACCAGTGCTTTTTCTTTGGCTTAGAATTAAGAAGCAAGCCCATATTTACTACAATCTGCCTCACCCTTTCCCGGCTTCTGTGACACTTCCTTCCCATCGCTGCCTGTGATACCTTGAAATCATGGCACTGCACATAAATATCTAGGTTGCGGTAATACGTTCTTGCTTTCTTCATGCGTTCTATTGTTTTTTGCTTGTTCATACTCCTACCCGCTTAAAACTAATTACCCATACCCAAAGATTAACCTCCCACCCATAGCCACGCTTAGCATTGAGGGAGTCCCATCGCCGTTCAAAGCGAATTATTAAATCCACCTCATAAATGGCTTCTTCCTCCATTAAACCCGTATCTAAAGAAATACCGCTTATAATGCCTTCTTCTATGCAATCTTCTGGTGTTACCTCCTGCAATCTCTCAACCCTAACCTCAGTAATCTCAAGGGTTATCCGTGAGTCTTTTCTAAACATATGAATTGAGGGCTTCCACTTAATTGTGTATCCATGCTTCAAATGCCAAGGGTCACAATCGGCTCTATAGGCTATGCTGCCATCTATGAGGTATCCGTAGCTTTCCCTCACCCAAAGCCTATCGCCAACTTGACCATAGGGACATGTTATTCTATTGCCAGCATTATCGGTTATGGGGTCGTATGGGACTTTAAGGTAAGGTTCACCTAGCAAAATAGCTTTGTCTCCATTGTGGGGGACACATTTATCCCAGATTTCCCTAGAATAACCCTTTAGCTTAATCACCCTTCTGGTCTGTGTCTTCCTACCTTCAAGGATTGCCGGTATATTCTCGGTGAAGATTATCGGTCGCTCTTTCATATCCTTAACGGGTCCCCCCTAATAGGTTGATTACATAGCTCAAATGCCGGTTGCAGGTCTCTCCTATTCCTAGCAAATTCAAATAATGGCTTAAAGCGCTCAAGATCACTCAGTCTACTTTCCCTCAATTCTCGTGCCAGTGATTCGTTTCGTTGATTAGCCTCTGCCAACCTATCTTTAAGATTAGCCACAACCCCTTCCCATTTGCTATCCCCAGCCTGAATATCAAGCATAAACTTTTTAAGAGGGGATAAATCTGATATAGGCTCATCGGGACTGATATACTGAAGTATTGAATCCCTCTCACAGCCCTTCTGCTTATGGAACCACTCTTGTAGCGGGATACTAAAGCCCGGAATACCCTCACGCTTACAGAAGTTGCTCCAGCCGAAGAGCTTGATTTCATCAACTACCCCCGCTTCCCTCCCAGCAAACCTTTTGACAAATGATTGTGGCATTAGTTCCACCTCCTTTACCTCCAGTATAAATCTTAAAGTTCATATACGAATCGTCCTTATTGCCACTTCTTGCTGGGGCTACTTTCCGTTTCAATTACTTTTATCGGCGTCTAGCCCTAACGAGCTATCCTTCACCCCAGCAAGCTCTATTCAATTATTAAAAAATTAGCACTTATTTAATGTGCAGAGAACCACATTTAGGGCATGACGAAGAACAAAACGCACAATACTCAGTTCCACAATTTGCACAGATTACCTTAACTTTCTTATGTACCATTTCTGCCTCCCCCTAAATAAAAAAAGAAGGCTAGGACTAAATCCTAGCCTTATGTTAAGCTCTGTATCTACGGTTTATAATATTACGTTAAGCTAGGTTTAATATCCTAGCAGTATCGTAATATATGTTATGTAAGCACAAATAGGTTTTTACTTCCATCTCCATCTTCCTCTGCACTGCTATTACTATTCTCTAAAACCACGCTGAATAATTCAGAGCATAAATCATATTCCGCAGCAAAAAACCTGGGTGTTATCGCTAAGACTTGACTTAACTTTTCTGAGATAAGGCTGGCGGTTATTTTCTGTCTTGCTTACTTTGTTTCCTTGATTCACTAAGGTTATGTCAACTTCCCCTGTAGTGTGCCCTATCCATATTTAATTCCCTGTTGCTGGATGATGAAGGGTATGCTATACTGTTACACTAGCAAACGGCAACATACATAAAAGAAAGGGGTTTAGGTTTGGTAGATACGGCTACGATTAAAGAACTTTTAGAAGCCGGGGCGCACTTTGGGCATCAGACTGGGCGTTGGAACCCTCGTATGAAAAGCTATATTTTTACCAAGCGCAACGGTATCCATATCATTGACTTAGAGCAAACCACTGCCCTGCTGGAAAAAGCCTGCGACTTCGTTCGGCAGGTGGCAGCCGAAGGCGGCAGTATCCTTTTTGTCGGCACTAAAAAGCAGGCTCAAGAATCTGTAAAGGAGGAGGCACAGCGTTGTGAAACATATTATGTCAACCAACGCTGGCTAGGTGGGATGTTAACCAATTTCACTACTATACAAGCCCGGATAGACCAGCTAGTCCGCCTTGAAGACCAAAAAACCAGAGGAGAATTTGACCACTTACCTAAAAAAGAGGCCTCAAAAATTGATGAGAAAATCGCACGCTTTAATCAGCAGATGGGTGGCTTCAAGGAGATGACCAGCCTACCCAATGTCTTGTTTATTGTTGACCCTACTAAGGACCAGATTGCTCTGGCTGAAGCCAAGCGCATGGGGACACCGGTGGTAGCCATAGTAGACACTAATTGTAATCCTGATAGCATAGATTACCCTATTCCAGCCAACGACGATGCTATCCGGGCAATCAGGTTGATATGTAGCAAAATCGCTGACGCCATCATTGAAGGTAAAACTGGCGCGGCAGTGATTACAACAGAGGAAGAGGGTTTAGAGGGACCGGCGGTTGCAGAGATTGCTGAACCATTTATTTTCACACCTGAGGACGAATACAGCATAGGGGGCGAGAGTGAGAATCACAACATCTAGAATAAGAGAACTAAGAGACCAGTGTGGAGCAGGCATTATGGATTGCCAGAAAGCCCTGCTTGAGGCTGAAGGAGATACGGAGAAAGCACTCCAGATTTTAAAACAGCAAGGTCTTCTCCGTGCAAAAAAGAAGGCAGAACGCTCTACTACCCAGGGGATAATTGAAACCTATATTCATGCTGGAGGCCGCATTGGCACTATGGTTGAAGTGAATTGCGAAACCGACTTTGTTGCCCGCACTGACGAATTCAAGGAGCTGGCACACCACTTGGCAATGCAGATAGCTGCCATGAGCCCCCAATTTGTCACAAGGGAAGAGGTCCCCGAAGGTGATGATATAGACCCTCAGGTAGCTTGCCTGCTGCTTCAACCTGACATTAGGGACCCAGGTAGGAGCATTCAAGGTACTATTAATGAGACTATAGCCAAAGTAGGAGAGAATATTAAAGTAGGCAGATTCGCTAGATTTGAACTAGGCAGTCAGAAAGCATAGAGATGACCACTACCAAATATAAACGTGTTCTTCTTAAACTTAGCGGTGAGGCTCTCAGTGGTGGAGCCGACTATGGTATTGACGCTACCATCCTAACCAAACTAGCCAAACAGATTAAGCAACTGATAGAAATGGCCGTCGGTGTAGCCATTGTTGTCGGTGGTGGCAACATCTGGCGCGGGGCAAAGGCTGAGGCGGAAGGAATGGACAGAGTTACCGCTGACTACGCTGGAATGCTAGCTACAGTGATAAATGCCCTAGCTCTTCAAGATGCACTGGAAAAAGAAGGAGTAATTACCAGAACCCAAACAGCTATAGGTATTCAACAGGTAGCCGAACCTTACATTAGACGCCGAGCTATTCGTCACTTAGAGAAAGGCAGAGTAGTTATTTTAGCCGGTGGTACTGGTAATCCATATATGACCACTGATACTGCAGCCGCTCTACGAGCGATAGAGATTGAGGCAGAAGTCTTGCTTATGACCAAAAACAATGTTGATGGTGTCTATAGTGCCGACCCCCGCAAACAACCTGACGCTAAGAAAATCGATAAACTTACCCACCTTGAAGCATTGAATATGCGTCTGGAAGTAATGGATGCTACTGCCCTATCCTTATGTTTGGAAAATAGGTTACCGATAATTGTTTTTGACCTTCAAGCACCTCGTAGTTTAGAGCAAGTTGTAACCTGTGAACCGATTGGTACTTTAATATCCAGCGAGGAATGAGATGGATAGCCGCATTTTATGGGATACTGAGGAAAAGATGCAGAAGTCCATCGAACTTCTAAGGCGAGAATTAGCTAGCATTCGAACCGGCCGGGCTACGCCCACCTTAATAGAGCATATCAAGGTGGAATATGCTGGTGTTCCCACCCCACTCAATCAGCTTGCCGGCATTTCAGCACCTGAAGCTCGTCTCCTTGTCATCCAGCCCTGGGACCGAAGCAGCATACATAGCATTGAGAAGGCTATCCTGAAGTCTGACCTGGGGCTAACGCCGGTTAATGATGGCAATGTAATTCGGTTGAATATCCCACAACTCACTGAAGAGCGCCGACAAGAGCTAGTGAAGATAGTGCGAAAAAGAGTTGAGGAAAAGAAGGTAGTAATACGCAACCTAAGACGTGAAGCCATGGATGAGTTAAAGGGATTGGAGAAAAATAAGGATATATCACAGGATGAGCATAAGCGTGCTCAAACTCAGCTACAGAAGCTTACTGACAGCTTTATAGCCGATACCGAGCAGATTGGGCAAGACAAAGAAGCAGAACTCATGGAGGTCTAATACTCACTCCGGCTCTATGGCCTAACTTTGACAATGAAGAGGTTGAGAAGGCACTACTCTCCTACAATCAGAGGCTAAGACGCTTCGGTGGATGGTAATTAGAAAATAAACAGCGAGTCAGCTGACATGAATAGCTCTACCTCTGTCAATAAGTATGCTTAAGAAACGGGTCATCACTGCACTGTGGGGCATTCCTCTCCTAATTGCGGCTGTCTGGTTTGACGACCAACCTTTACACTGGTTTACCCTACTAGTAGCTATCTGGGGACTGCTGGCTGTTTTTGAATTCTATAGGCTGGTCAACGCCTCTAAAGTGCCACCACTAACTTACTTCGGGCTAATTTGGACCCTGCTATTTATCCTGAGCCCTCATTTCAACTACGGTTTTATTACACCCCTTCTGTTAACCTCAGCCGTAATACTATCTCTATTCTGGCTTCTCCGGCAACCACAAAAAGAAGGAGCTTTCATTGGCTGGGCATGGACGATGGCTGGCATTCTCTATGTAGGATGGCTTTTAAGTTATTTCGTAGCACTTAGGGGCCTGGATAACGGCAGAGAGTGGGTATTTCTCGCTATGTTTGCCACTTTTGGCTCTGATACCACTGCCTTCTTTGTTGGTAGAGCGCTGGGTAAACACCACCTTGCTCCGCGTATCAGTCCAGGCAAAACCTGGGAAGGAGCCATAGCCGGTGTCCTTGGCAGTATTATTGTTAGCCTGGTCTTGGTTAATCTTTTCAGCCTGCCTTTAAACTATGGATGGACAATACTCTTAGGCTTGCTGGTGAGCGTTTTTGGTCAGCTTGGCGACCTAGTGGAGTCTCTGCTCAAGCGTAATATGGGAGTAAAAGACTCAGGCAGACTGATACCAGGGCACGGTGGTTTCCTTGACCGAATAGACAGCGTTGTCTTTGCTGGTATAGTGGTATACTACTACGTATTAATCATTACAATAATGGTTAGCTGAATTGGCTGTAGCTGGTTACATCATTACTTCTTTATTCCCATAGAGTTACTGTGTTTCTTCACGCCTTGCTTGACGATAAGACAGGTATCCAGTAGAATTACCATTGTAAAGTGGGCGGTTAGCTCAGTTGGTTAGAGCGCTGCGTTGACATCGCAGAGGTCAGTGGTTCAAGTCCTCTACCGCCCACCATCGTGTACAATAGACAGAACCGGCAATTTCTCTTCCGTGATTCCTTTCGGTAGCATCGGCATGGTATAAGTGAGCAATACTTCATCTCCGGTTACCTTCACCTCTTTGACGAAACTTCGGACAAACGATTTTCTCTCGGAAAGAGAGCTCTCATTCAGCAAATTACGCAGGTCGGATATGCAACAGGCGACCGTTTCCACATCTGCCAATTCCACTCGTCTGTCGGAGAGTTGCTGTTCTAGTCCCCATCTGGTTGACTGTAACTGCTCCTGCCGCTGCCTCAGTTGCTGAATCCGTGGCGCTATAGGTCAGCAAGCTGTATTTTTCCGGTTTCAAGGGCATCATAAAGCCTCTCCAACCGGCGGTCTACATCGGCAATTTCCTCATAAAGTTTAGAGAGTGATATACATATACTTACCTCTACATCTGACTCCTTCTTTAACCGTTCAATTCCTACCGGGTGGATATGCTCAATGAGTAGCACCTTTTTCATTT
>Ga0114930_10005127_pt1 | contig 10866 bp, 16 predicted proteins | sample AnhtaG_FD_87300 | JGI IMG/M metagenome (GOLD analysis project Ga0114930, IMG submission 87300) | Deep subsurface microbial communities from Anholt, Denmark to uncover new lineages of life (NeLLi) - Anholt_01485 metaG | ecosystem: Environmental > Aquatic > Marine > Oceanic > Sediment | place... | reverse complement strand
CCGAGATGCTCTTCAGAATCTGCACTATTCGGGATGGCGACAGCCTAGGCGGCGCTTCGAGGAATATGTGCACATGATCTTCCACAACTTCCATCTGGTCGATGATCATATCATACTCCTCGGTAACCCTTACGAACACCAGCTTGACGTATTCAGCTACTTCCTTGGTCAGGATTCTTTTCCGGTATTTCGGAATCCACACGAAATGGTATTTGAGATCATAGACCGCGTGTTTGGTTCGTCTCAGGGCACTCATACCCTAACTGTACACGGTTTCTTGCTGTTAGCAAGCGGGAACTAACGGCGACAACGGACCCGCTTTCCTCCCCCTAGCAAGCTAGGGGGCATCCAGCGGGGAATTAGTGAAAGGTTTTGAAACGGAGCAGGACCGGCAGAAAGAGACGGCGGCAAAGCGGTGGAAACGGGCCGTGAACCATCACGGTGAGTTTGGCCGATGGGTGTTCACCGTATGCAAAGATCCACGGAAGTTGAAAGCGACTCTGAGGGAAGCAGTGATTGGATAGATATCGAGAGCGCCACTTCGCCTAACAACATGGCACTGCCGGCTTCGGCTTACGCCCTCGCCCAAATGGCGTTTGGTGGTGTCTACCTGCACCGGGGGCTATCGCTGATGGAGTGCCTGACGCCGTGGCTGGTGGTGCGGCGAAAGTGAAGGGAGCTACGATCAAGTGTGCACCCGACGAGCGGAGGAAGTGAATGCCCCTTGCTCCCAACCAACAAGTGTTCGAGTACCGCATCGTGCGCGTCCTCGGCCGGGGAGCCTTTGGCACCGTCTACCTGACCCACGACACCCTCCTTGATTGCCTTTTCGCAGAACCTGTTGTATCATTACAGGCGCTTCTATCCCGTGGTGACTTGCTGGCATGAGCGCTGGTTGCTGAGACGGGTGGAGCGGGTGGATGGTCGGCACTGCTTACAGAAGACAAACAGCAGCGACAGAGGAGATACAATGACTACTCAAACTCAATCCCATGCCGGTTATTCCAGATGGTTTGTCTTGATAGCAGCGGTATTCGTGACCTGCCTGATCACTGCCAACATTATCGCTGTAAAATTAGTTGGCGCGTTCGGGCTGGTAGTGCCGGCCGCAGTGATCGTCTTTCCTGTCAGTTATATTTTGGGCGATGTACTGACTGAGGTCTATGGCTACCGGCATGCACGTCAGGTCATCTGGCTGGGTTTTATCTGCAACCTGATAGCCGTCGTCGCTATCTGGATCGGCGGGGCGCTCCCGCCAGCCTCGTTCTGGGATGGTCAGGCGGCGTACGAGAGCATCCTCGGCTATGCCCCTCGACTCCTTGTCGCCTCTTTTATCGCCTATCTAATAGGCGGATTTTCCAACGCCTTTGTGCTGGCGAAGATGAAGATCGCCACACAAGGCCGCTGGCTCTGGACGCGTACCATCGGCTCGACGTTGGTGGGGGAAGGGCTGGACTCCCTGGTGTTTATGACACTGGCCTTTGTGGGAACTATCCCGCTGAGCGGCCTAGCTTCGGCTATCGTGACCCAATGGCTGGCGAAATCGCTGTATGAGGCTGCAGTGACGCCACTAACCTATGCTCTCGCGAACTTCCTCAAGCGGAAAGAAGGGATGGATGTGTATGACTATGACACACGGTTTAACCCACTGTTGATGACGGAGTAGAGTCATGGCCTCAATTTGCCGGTTGCTGATTCTATCTTGTTCACGACGGAAGCGTCTTGACTCAGACCCGCTACCGGCCATTGAGCGATATGATGGCCCGGCTTTCCGCGTACTGTGTCGCTTCCTGCAGGAACGGTCGAATGAGATTGAGCGCCTGCACGTGTTCGTCCTCTCGGCGGCCTACGGGCTCATTTCATCCGCGCACCCCATTGCCGACTATAATGAGATGATGACACGCCAACGGGCCGCTGAATTGCACGACGAGGTACTTGACACCCTTGCAAACTTGCTCCGCAACAATGACTATAGCAGCCTTTGTCTGGCTGTGAGCAAAGCATACCTGGCCGCACTAGAAGGCTGGCCGACGCTCGTGCCCTCTGACATCACGGTGACGGTAACGGATGGTCCTCAGGGGATAAAGCTGTCGCAGTTGAAACGTTGGCTGTGGAGAGACGTAGCGGATAGTCCAGGGAGCAAGCAACGTGAGGCCAGACCGCGTGGCGTGGTTCGCCTACGGGGAGTGGAACTGCGGCTGACGCCTGCCCAGGTGCTTGAGAAGGCACAGGCAGCATTGGTTGAGGATAGAACTGGCGCCGACCGCTTTCGAGAGTGGTACGTGGAGGTAGATGACCAGCGTGTGGCTTCCAAGTGGCTTGTAAGCGTGCTGACGGGGCTGCCGGTGAGTGCGTTCACGACTGGGGAAGCGCGGAGGGTGCTGGAGCGGTTAGGTGTTCAGGTTCGGAGGATAATGGAGACAAACCGATGATCATCGAAGTGTTCGAGCGTTTAGATACTGAAGGCGGTGAACTCAAGACCTTGGAGGAAATAGAAGTCGAAGGGTTGGATGCCTCGTCTATCAAACCAGTTCGTGACAAAGTAGGGAGTCAGCTGTCCCTTCAGGATCTCAAAGACCTGAGTGCACAAGCTCAACCAGTCTATAGACCAGATGAGCCGGACAGTTATTACTCCCAAAACATCGAGGTCTGGGTGGATGGGAATTTATCAGGTGATGTGATAGATATCCCACACCATATTGGCTTCAGAGTTGTTGCAGTGAGCATACTGCGAAAGTACGCTGCACGAGACAATGTGATGATTCAAATAGGTTGAGGTTGCAAGATGTCTACATCAGCTATTCTTTCTCTTGATGATTTCAAGTTATCGCCTGTTGGTCGTTTCGCTCCGGGTGCCTGGGTTGTGGAATACCATGACCGAACCCACTTGCCAAAAGACACCTACGTTTCGCTAGGGGAACTTGAGATTGAGGAATGCACACAAAGAGGGGATGCCTTTTTCTGGTTCCGACCTCGGTCACGTGGATCCCTGGAGGGTGGCCAGACACCAAAGCAAGACCCTGAGACGAACCAGGAGCTCGGATTATCTATTCACGAGGCCTGGGCCAAGGGCGAGGTCAAGGGGAAGAAGGACCCAAAACGTGCTGCCAAAGTCATCCTTGACCAACTGAGTGAATCTATGGTGAGGTTAGGTCTCGTGCGGCCCACCTTTGAGATAGACCATCCCGAGTTCATCATTGAGCGCAGGTTTGCAGTCGTCGTGCTGGATACAAATGCATTGCGCGATGGTGCCGTCCGCCACCTAAGAGAGCAGTTCCAGAATGTACAACTGTGGGCAATCATTCCCATCGTCTCGTTGATGGAAATTGGTGAGCGAATCGCGTACATGACCAGTAAGGACAGAGGGGGATGCAAACCTCAAAACAGTGCTCTCATCCGCATTCGTCCCCAGGTCACGGTCGCGCCGTAAGAAGTGAAATGGATCAAAGAGAACTTTCCGACCGAGACTTTGGAGCTTGCCCCAGAGCTACTGCGAACTTTTCGGGGATACGAAACGAGAAGAGACGACCCATATAGGGAACCGGATCGAGTTTCTATCAACGACCGTCTGATCTTGGAGGGCATCAAGGACCTGCGACGCCAGCGCGGTCTCCCGGAAGGTGTCTATTTGATGTCAGGCGGCAAGGACATGTCACGGCTGGCCCGACTTGAAGGAATTCACGCGATCTATCCGGCGAGGCCTACTCTCCAAGAATTCCCTGATGGGATCCGTTCCATTCGGTATTCACTCGAAGCACGTACTTACATTTTCTGCTCGATCCATCGCTTTCTATGGGACTTGACCCACGTGTTTAGCAAGATACGAGCACGATGCCTCTCGGGCCCACAAGCGGGGCATGCCTTGGAGTTGTTTTACTATTTCCCGACCAAATTGGTGAACGACTGGGTAGATGACAAGTTGGAGGTAACAGATCTTGGATCCGGTTCTGCTGCCAACATTGTTTGACGTTCTGGATCTGCTGGCGAGCAGGTCTGGTCCTATCACTCTCAATGACCTGAATGTCAAACGGCGAGTTACCAAGCGGCGCTTCGCAGAAATCGGGCGGGTGCTGGAAGGTCTCCGCGTCGCGCACCGCGATGGTTTCTCACTGGTGTCCGATGCTGATCTGGAACGGTTTGTGGAATGTTGGGAAGCAGCAGATCTGGATTGCATAAACACTGTCTTCCGCCGCTATCGGCCCTACGACAAGTTTCTGCGATTTTTGGAAAAAGAAAAGTGTATTTATGTTCCTCCCAAAAAAGGAGCTAAGGCCGAGCATACAGTCGGCCCTGAACTGAGACGCAATGCAGGGTTGTTACTGTTTAGCATTAAGTTTGGATTCCAAAGTGATTTGGATAATGGCAACGTCTCAGAAGATTTACGAAAAGAATTCAAAGATAATGGAATCCCCCTCTCTCAAACTGTTGAAGTTAAGAAAGTTCGCGCCAAGAAACGAGACAGCAAGTGGCTGCTAACTGATGAGGATAATGACCAGAGATATATTATCAGAGGAGAGAAGGATAAATTAAACATCTGTGCAGAGCTCACCTTTGTGGCAGTTGATACATTCAAGTGGTGGGGAATGGCTGTCGGATACGTATATCTGTCGCACATCGGGGACAAAAATATCTACTGGGGAGGTGAAAAGCCAAACCTCGACACCTTTGGGGAAAGTCTGCTCCGTCACTATGTTCAAATTAGGCCCCTGGACGGGTTTGCCAACGTCGGACAGCTCGCTGACAGAGTCTGCCGTGAGCTCAACATCGCGTTTGTTCGGTTCGAAGCTCTTTTTGCCCGGTTGTGCCTGCAACGGCGCGGCCGATATATCACATCGACATCTTTAGTTCGTCGGCCGACCAGCAAATCGCCTGTTCAGACCATCTTGCCGCGCTCTAAGGCCAGACAAATCGGTGACAGCTTGCGACCAGGTAAACCTGTCGAATGGACAGACAAACGGCTCATGGAGAATGGCGTGTTTGTTGGAAGGCAAAGTGTGAAAATGGTCAAGATTCAGTCGGAGGTGATCAAATGAACAGTATCTATAGTGATGATGTCACACTAGATACCCTGCGTAAAGAACTCAGTGAAGAACAGCCCAAGAGTCCGTATTTAGACTTTTTCCTTTTATCCAACCCCTTTCCTGTAGCAGGACAGTTTAGTGGTATCTGCGTTAATCAGGACGATGTCAAGCAGGAATTTGCACGGACGCTACGGGAGTTTTACCTAGACGGCCAGGCCAGGCGAATGACGATTGTTGGTCGCACGGGGGCTGGCAAGACCAATCTGCTGAGATTCTTCGAGCAACGATTTAGAGAATGGCGTGAACCACTTCCAGGACGTCCAGCTATTACCGACCTGTTTACCATCTTTGTCCGAGAGCCCCAGGGTGGTTACTTTGAGACACATCGGCAGATAGTCAGCCAGTTAGGGGCGCTATTCTACACTGAGTTCTTCGAAGCCCTACATAGCGGAAGGATCGATCTCACTACACTGCCGGCGGAGTTACCCGGGATCAGCCCTGAGTTGGTTCGTATCTTAGGTCAAATAGTCCGCCAGTTGTCCTTTTTTGGATCTAGTTCACAGTCAATCAGGGTGCTGGACAACTGGCTACAAGGAGTAAAACTGTCTACCACAGAAAAGAGGCAGCTAGGCGGCGTTACTGTCGACATTAGCAAGTCTTCTACAGTAGCCATCAAGTTTCTGGGGGACCTAATCAGGATATTCAAGCATACGCAACTCTTCAGGGGCCTGGTAATACTCTTCGACGAGTTTGAGGGTATTCTTTCGGGCCTGTCTCCAACCAATCAGGCTCGGTATGCGCAGGATTTGCGCAACTTATTCGATACTCTTACTGAAGGTGTCGTGTTTGTCATTGCTACAGCACCCATTTCGAGCAACTTGGCTCAAGTTTCGCCGGCTCTAAGCCGTCGGTTGAGCAGAGGTGTTGATATTGAGCCAGTTCAAGATGAAGAATCAGCCCTTGAGTATGCAGATGCATATATCCAACTGGGACGGGAGCTTTTCCAAGAACAGATGCAATGTGAAATCACCTTGCCGGAGGATTGTTATGAAGAAGATCGTCCGTATTATCCACTCACACATGCCACAATTATTGAGGTTTATGAAGGGCTTCGAGAAAGGCAAGCGAATGTGGTCCCCGGTGATCTTCTCCCGGAACTGAATCTCAGGCTCTACCGGCGTGTGTATGAGGGGAGCTAGTCATGTCCAACCCACGTACTGTTGGCTTCGGCGCGGTGCAACTTGAAACCCCCGCGCTCTTTACCAGCTACCGCATCCGTGATTACCCCCGTGCTGGCCTGCGCTGCCACCCTTGGAAAATGACCGGGACCCAGGCGCTGCTCCTCAATGCCTTTGACCTGCTGGCCAACAAGCGCACCAGGATGTTCACCGATGAGGTGCGTAAGTGCAAAGGCAAACTGCACGAGTACGTCGAATTTGACGGCGCGTTGATGCTCGACTCCGGTGCTTTCAACTTCTTGCAGCATCAGGAGATCAGCATCACACCTGCTGATGTGCTGGACATTGGGCTTGAATTGAGGGCCAACGTGTCCGTCGTGTTGGACCACCCTTTCCCGCCCAACGCGATGCCCGACGAAATCCGCGCCCGCTGGGCCAGCACGCGGGATAACACGCGGGTGATGGTCGAGGCATTGGCACAATACAATGGCGATAAACCAGGTGGCTTTCGTCTGGTGCCCGTGCTCCACGGTCACGATGCCGAGATATTGAAGCACGCCCTCGACGACGTGACATCTATCCTGGGCCACGAACCTGAAGTTGTTGGCATTGGCAGCCTGGCGCTGCTGGCTAAGAACGGCAACACGCGTAAGGCAATAGATGTCATCCTTGAAGTACGGCGGCTGTTGCCCAAAGCACATATCCATTGCTTCTCGATGGGTTCGGCGCTGTTGATGCTCTTTGCCTTCTACTGCGGAGCCAACACGGTAGACTCGCAGACCTGGATCATGAGCGCTGCCTTCAAACAGGTGCAACTGCCCGGCTTTCACCTGACCAGACTCTCTCCTCGCGAAGCCAGGCGTGACCCAGTTAAATATGAGCGCACTCGCCGTGCCTTTGCCAAACACCTGCTCCGATTGATACAAGACGAAGGATTCGCCGTTAAGGATTGGGACACTGGAGGCGACTGGTCTATCACCGATGAACGTGAGGTGCTGGCCTACCTGGACTACTTGGAAGATCGGGACGGGATAAATCACGTTCATCGCCGTGCCTGTCACAACCTGTATGCGTTCAACTTCGAGGGTGGCCGAGTGCGGCAGGCAATGGCTGCCGGCACACTGGAGACTTTTATCCAGGGGCGGATGAAAAGCACAGTCTACCGACGAAGGTTTGAGTACGCCGTCAGGAAGAAATCACAACTGGGATAGGGCTATGTCCACCATCTCCCAAATCTACACCAGCTACGGGGAAGCGTTGACCTTCTCACGGAACAAGTACACCGATCTCTACCACGCCCGCATCCCCACCCTCAGCGCCCCCGCCGATCTGAGCCCGGGCCTCGTCGTCACCGCCCACACCGTCGCTCCCCCGTCCCGGGCACGGCGCACCTGTTCATCGCTTTGGACCAGACTGGATGGGGCCGCCACGTTTCGCGACCTGTGGGCCTTCAGTGTTAACGTCCGGGCGCTGCACGCCACCCCGACAGCGACCGAGAGAGAGCACGCATCGAAAGAGAGAGCGTTTGAATGACTGAGAGGAAAGATCAATCCCAACTCCTGCAGACTATCGTGGAGATTATCGTCAGAGAGGCCAAGCCGGAGCGGGTCATCCTTTTTGGCTCCCAGGCAAAAGGGACGGCGCGGAAGGAAAGCGACTACGACTTCCTGGTGGTGGTGCGAGACATCCAGAACGAGCGGGAAGTCTCCCGCCGCATCTATCGCGCCCTCCTGGAGACGAGGGTAGGTGCAGCGGTGGATGTGGTGGTGGCTAACGCGGGAACCTTGGAACGGTGCAGGGAAAGCCCCTTCTTCGTCTACCGCCAGGCGTTACGGGGGGGAGGGTGTTCTATGACCGCGCAGGAGTTTGAGGTCTGGCTTCGAAGGGCGGAGAGCAACCTGCGCATCGCCCGTCTGGGCAGGGGAGAGGGCGTCTTCCTGGAAGACCTCTGTTTTGAGGCCCAGCAGGCGGCAGAAAAGGCCCTGAAGGCCTTGCTTATCTATCTGAGCGGTGAATACGCGACGGTGCACCCTTTCACCCTGCTTCTGGAGCGGCTGGAGCAATACGTGGTCGTACCGGAGCCCATTCGGGAGGTCGTAGAATTGTCCGACTACGCTGTCCAGATGCGATATCCGGGAGACTATTACCCTGTTAGCGAGGAGGAATAGGAAAGAGCCCTGGGACTGGCGGAGAGGGTCCTGCATTGGGCCTGGTCGCAGGTCGGGGAAGGTGAGCCCTGACTCTCACGAAGGCTCTGCCGAGGGTCGCCAAGGAAGAAACCTATGACGCTGCCGAGGACGCACTGCAAGCTGCCATAGAGCTTTCCGCCGGCTGGCTACGCGAGGGACACCTGCCAGACAAAGCCCTCGACCCAGATTCTTCAAACGGAGCAAGATCCTCTCACCACGGAGACACGGAGAACACCCAGAATGCTTCCTGAAAATCCCCGTGCCCTCTGTGTCCCGGTGGTTAGTACTGTCGGTTTGCCTGTCCTGCCGTCAGGCAAGGGAGGCGAGGGTTTCGCTGGAATATTAAGACAGACTCGCTTGATCTTCGCCTGGATGATCGAAAGAAGCACGTGACTAACAACTTACCCTCCCTAACACTCGATCCCAAGGGATGCCGGGTTTTGGCCGATGCTCTCGGTGATACGCCTGAGACTGTCATTTCAGTTCATCTGCTAAGGCGTGGGCTGTGCCGCGCCTACGTGGCGGGCGATCCATCGCGATTCGACGGAGCCATCGTGCAGTGGAACGATTCTCCCGCTGAACCGATGGGCTTTGGTTCAGACCCTGATGTGTTGTGGGAGCTGCTGAAAGTGGTCCGTGGATGGGACTGCGTCAACGTGACTCCGCAGTGCGCGACAGCCCTTGGAGAGATAATGGAAGAGAAAATGGGGGTTCCCATTCGATACTACGGGGACATCTATCATACTCTGTCGAAACCGGTATTGGATTACCCAAACGAAGCCGTGCACCAGTTGACCCTCGCTGACCTCAAGCTGCTGGAATCCGCGCCGATCGAGCTGCGAGGGAGTGGCTTTGGAAGCCCACACGGTTTGTTGTCAGACGGGGTTCTGGCCTGTGCCGTCGTGTCAGGTAACATTGTCTCCATCGCCCATACCTCTGGGCGATCCGATCGTCACGCTGAGATTGGTGTCTTTACACTGGCGGTGTGGCGGGGCCGCGGATTCGCCACGGCTGCCGCAAGTATGGTCGCCCAGCGCGTGCAGGAGGCAGGGCAGACACCGGTGTGGAGTACGGGTGAGGACAACGTACCCTCACTTCGAGTTGCTCAAAAGTTGGGATTCACTGAGGTGTCACGGCGAACCTATGTAATTCTTGACAAAGGCAACTGACATGCAGAGCGTTGCACAACATCGCACTGCTGCCTCAGGTCCGTGCCGTGTTGTGCCACGCCTGGTCTTGGCCAGCCAGAGCTCATAGCCTGAGGGCCAGGGATGGGATATCGAAAAGGGGGGTGATTCACGTGGCCGCTCAACCCTGGACATTGAATCAACTGCTGAAACTCAGACGCTATCAGCCGGAGAGAGTGGATTGCGCCGTCGAAGAGATGTTGGAACAGCAGGCAGACCTGCGCTGGTCTGTCGTCGTCGGCGCCTACCTCGATGGGGAGATTAACCTGAGCAAGGCTGCCGAGCTGTTGGGGATGCACCGTCTGGAATTGCAGGAAAGCTTCATCGCTCAGGGGATTCCCTTGCGTATCGGCCCCGAGAGCATCGAAGAGGCCAGGGCGGAACTGGGCGCGATCGAAGCGTGGAATGCTGAGGCTGAAGGGGCCAGCCGCCCATGACCGTTCTGTTGGATAACACTGTGCTGTCGAACTTCTCAGCGATCCGGCGCCCGAATCTCGTCAGGGCGGCCTTTGTGGAAGCCGTGGCCACAACCGCTCACGCTCTTCAGGAGATGCAGGCCGGTGTGGCTCTGGGCAAGATCCCGGCCTGTGACTGAGCTTGGCTGAACATCGTCGAGTTGACCGCTGTCGAGCGAGAGCAGTTTCCCCATCTGACGGTACACCTGGGACAAGGTGAGGCTTCATGCCTGGCTGTGGCCACTCATCGAGGATACCGGGTTGCGAGCGACGATAAGGATGCGCGGCAATGGGCCCGGAGGCTAGGTGTTCCTCTCACTGGCACTGTTGGCATCCTGGCTGCTTTGGTAAAGAGGGGGAAACTATCCCTCGAAGATGGCAACCGCTTGCTGCAGGAAATGATTGCGACAGGCTACCGTTCCCTGATGACAACGCTCAATGGATTGTTGTCCTGAGATACCGAAGCACCTCCAGGCTTCTGGAGGCTCATGTCTGTACCGTACGTTGTTCCGGCTAGCCCAAGTTCGTAGCCGTGGGGGTGGATTCACACTCTCATGTATCGGGGCCTATCCTGGGATAGGCCCCCTGTTATGCCGGTGGTGAAATGAGCCGGATGGCTTTTGCCGCACTCGCCAGCCTGGGCGAGCAACTTGAATCCACGAGCAAGCGGCTGGAGCTGGCCAGCCTGGTGGCTGGCTTCCTTTGGGGGGGGGTGTTTTTGTCAATCGAAAAGGGGCCCATTTGACAATCAAAAAGGGGACCACTTTGGCTGCTTAGCCTGTACTTTGACAATTGAAAAGGAGCCCATTTGACAATCGAAAAGGGGACCGCCCTGT
>Ga0114930_10005126_pt1 | contig 10867 bp, 4 predicted proteins | sample AnhtaG_FD_87300 | JGI IMG/M metagenome (GOLD analysis project Ga0114930, IMG submission 87300) | Deep subsurface microbial communities from Anholt, Denmark to uncover new lineages of life (NeLLi) - Anholt_01485 metaG | ecosystem: Environmental > Aquatic > Marine > Oceanic > Sediment | place... | reverse complement strand
TTCCTCCCACGCGCCGTCACGCCAAACGTGACATCTCCTCGCTGTCAGAAACACCAGCCAGCAGGCTCGCACCGGTCGCCTCCACAGGCGCGACATCGCTTGAGCATAGAGAGCCATTTGCGGCCGGTACCGCTCGGCGCGAGCGCTGGTCTCTTCAGGGTCGATTGCGTCCGTTTTAAAATCGACGATATCGATGCCCTCCGCAACCGGTAGGATACCATCGACAATCCCGCGCACCAATACATGATCACCCGGTGGCAGGTCGATAGAGCGATCGAAGTAGGCCAGCGGCTCGGCCGCGATGTACAGAAACTCACGGCGGTACCCGTCGCCGGCCTGCCGGATCGCAGCCCCCAACGGCGTCGACACGAACCATTCAATCGAGGCCTGCTCCACCACCGCCAGGTCCTCGGCGCTGAGCAGGCCCTCCGCCGCCATCCGCTGCAATTCCGATGCCACGGTGCCTGCGTCCGCCGCCCTTGTAAAGTCCAGGTGCTGTAGAATGCGGTGGGTGAGCACGCCGCGACGTGCGGCTTCCTCCGGCGCAAATGCGGCACACTTCCGCGGTAGCACCCGGAAGTCGTCCTGGTTACATCCGTCTTGGCGCTGCTCTGGGTTGCGCATGAAATCGTAGGCCCCTTTGAACTCGCTGGCCGCAATTGACGCCGGCACCGACGTGGAGGCCAACTCCGGATAGGCGTACTCGATTCGTGATAACACCTCCTCGACGCCTGGATCACCCGGTGCAAGCGGTTCGTCGCTGGGCAGCGGCCCACATCGAGCAGCCGCCCGCCGCGTCGCAGGCTCGCGATCATCCAAGCGATCCGTCGGGCGCCAGCTTGCCATTTCCTCCACACCGTGAAGTTGCACATCGAACAACGGATGATCGCTAGATGCCCCGTCGACTGCACGGCGTACGGCACCGCAAGGTCCGGCCACCAGCACAGGCATCAGCCAGTCCAGCGGTGTCGTCGCGGTGGCTACGGTCAAGGAACACAGAGCCGCGGGCTTTAGCTCGCAGGTAAGCACCACACGACCTGAAGGGTGGTGCTCACCATCGTTAAACCGTTGAATATCACGTGAAGACCCGACAAGGACCAGCTTATCACGGGCGCGAGTCATAGCCACATAGAGAATGCGAAGCTCTTCATGGCGCGTAGTCTGCTCAATCTCGTTGGCCACCTGCCAATGGGCGGCGGAGGGGTATTCGATCATCCGCTCCGTGTCGACGACACGCAACCCAATCTTGGCGGAGCGCTCGAAGATCATCCGTCCGCTGCGATCGCCGAGGTTGAACTTGGTACCCAGGCCGGCCACGAAGACCACGGGGAACTCCAGACCCTTGGCCTGATGAATACTCATGATTCGGACGACATCGTCCGCTTCAGAAACAGCCGGGGCGGACGCTATGCTCTGCTTCTGGTCTTCTAGTGACTGAATAAACCGCAGGAACCGGTGCAAGCCCTGCTGGCGAAACGAGCCGAACCGCCGGGCCAACTCGTGGAGTCTCAGCAGGTTCGCACGGCGCTGGGCGCCGCCCGGAAGCCCGCCCACATACGCGAGGAACCCTTGCCGCTCGTACAGACTCCATAGCACGTCGGCCAGCGGGCGACGGCGCACCTCGGTGCGATAGCGATTGATGCGCTCTAACCAGGCCGACAGCCTCTCCCGAAGGCCGGGGTCGGCGCCGCGCTTTACATATTGGCGGACGGCGGCATGAAATGGAATGTCACGATCGAGACACCGTATTTCCGCCAGGTCATCCTCGGACAACGCCTGGCCCATGATGCCGCTGCGAAGAACGGCTGCTAAGGGTATGTCCTGCTGGAAGTTGTCAAGCAGCTCCAACGCCGCCACTATGTCACGAATCTCACGGGCCCCGAACAGAGATCCGCCCACGTCGGCGTAGGCCGGAACGCCCATCGACGTAAGCATCGTAGCCATACGCTCCGCGTTGATCCTGGCCGCTCGAAGTAGAACGGCGATATCACGGTAACGCAGCGGCTTGCCGTCGAGCCTGAATCCGCCGGACTCCATAAACGCGCGGATGCGGGATCCGATCAAAAAGGCCTCGCGTTCAATCGGCGTCCATCGGGTGGGATCGGAGAGATCGGCCACGCCGCGTTCCGGCTCTTCGTCATCGCCGGTGTCCTTTCTCCAGGACCGTTCGAGCAGGTGAAGTTCGACCGGCTTGTGTGGGGTGCCCTGGCCGATGTCACGGCCCGGCCGAAGCTCCGCTTCCGCGTCGTAGACAATGTCTGAGCAGCCTTCACGCATGAGTTGGCGAAAGACCGCGTTGACGGCTTCCAGGATTTCCGAGCGGCTTCGGAAGTTGCTCTGCAAAGACACCGCTGCGCCGTTGCCGGCCTTCTTGCGGAACCTTGTCAGCCGCTCGGTGAAGATCGACGGCTCTGCCAGGCGAAAACGGTAAATGCTCTGTTTCACGTCGCCGACCACAAAAAGGTTATCAGGCCGATCGGGGTCGGATTCACGACTGACCAGCTCGATGATCGCCTGCTGGATGGGATTGATATCCTGAAACTCGTCGACAAGGACGTGGGCAAACCGGCGATGCAACACCCGTACAATGTCCGACGGTTTCGGGGGATCATCCTCGCTATGCAGCAGCTTAAACGCCAATCGTTCGAGGTCGGCGAAATCCAGGACGCTGAGCCCGCGTTTCTTTCGTTGGTAGGCGTCTCGAAACGCAAGCGTAAGCCCCGCAACGGTGGCTACATATGGGGCCGTTCGCTTCAGGCCCTCCGTCAATTCCTCGGCCGAGAACAGCCCGAATCGCCGTTTGACACGTTCGCCGAAGAGGCGTTTCTTGACATCTGAGAATTGTGCACTGGCCGCGTCACGCACCGCTTTAACCGCGGGCTCAACATCTTTGGACAGTCTGGGGCCACGCGCTTTGCTGAATTCGAAGTCGGCGATCTGCCGTCGAACAGTCTCAAACCTGGCAAGTGCCTCCCTGACTCCTGGGCCGATCTTCGTGCCGGAGCCCGCGTTTCGCGCACCGCTTTGGATCTCTCCCAGTGCCACTGCCCAGATGCGGAGCTGCTCGCTGTAGTCGCCAATCTGCGAAGCATAAAAGTGACCGCTCGGATGACCGGCCTTGATGGTTGAAGCCGTCAGCTTGCAGTGCTCCACCTGCTGATCCAGCTCGATCTTCAGGGCGCTAACCATGGGTAGCACAACTTGCGCCGGGTAATCCGACAGCGACTCGCACGCTTCGCGTAGCCACGCCTCCTGCGCAGGCAGTGAGGTGAGGAAGTCAAACAACCTCAGAATAAACCTGGCGATGTTCCGATCCTCCCCCAACCCGTAGTCGTCGACCAGTTGTATGAATGCGGGGCCAAGCGCCTTACGCAGTTTCGCCGGTGAATCGCAGCCCCGAAGAGCCGCATAATCCAGGTTGGACGGGTGTCCGCGCGGGCTAAAGCCCGCGGCTCGGTTGACGGATGAGGCTCGGGTCGCGTCTGTGTCGGCCCGTCCCAGCGGCTCGTCGGGCAAGTTGCCCGTCGCGTAAAGGTCGGACAACATGGCGTCGAGTACCTCGTCTTTCAGCAGCGTCGTTTCTTCGTCATCCAGGACTGTGGCAGCCGGATCCACGTCTACGTGATTGAACCAGCGGCGCACAAGCCACAGACAGAACGAATGGATCGTTGATATCTGAGCGGCGTCCACCAGCGCCACTTGTTCCTTCAGCCGATTGTCATGCGGGTGCTGTCTTAACCGCTCTCGAATGGTTTCTACAATTCGGGATCGCATTTCCGCCGCTGCTGCGTCGGTAAACGTCAGCACGAGCAACTCGTCCACATTGCAGCGAACATCGGGCGGAGCATCGCATACCAGGTAGGCGCAGCGCTCAGCTAGAACCGCCGTCTTACCCGATCCAGCCGCCGCAGAGACGATGACACTCCGCCCGGTTGTCCGCGTGGCTTGAAGCTGTTGATCTGTGAAGGAAAGAGCCGGCATCAAACGCGAGATTATAGCCACCAACCGCGGTTATGCACGGACAATGGCCGCGACGCTGACCGAAGCAGGCCAGCGATCAGAGCGAGTATGTCGGCCCGGGCGTCCGCAAATGTCGCGGCGCAGGCCGCCGGGCCGACCAGTGCTCACGATTCCGGCGCCCGCCGCACCCTGCATATCGTAGATTCCTCTTTTGGAGGGGACGAAGCACAGTTCGTTGTAGATGGCAACCGGCGTGGGCGGCCGCCGAGGAGGCGGCCAGGCGTCGCCGCGGAGCGACTCGGCTGCGACCGGCTGCAACCCACAACGCCCGCCAACAGCGAGGGGGGGGTAGCTGGGGAAACTTGTCCGCCTACTTGGGGGGGTGCGAGACTGTGTACGTCCGAAATCCGATGAATGGAGGCAATGCGCGCCGAGTCGCGTTGTTCGGCGTGTTAATCCTTGGCGGGTGCGGCGTCGCCCTCGGCCCGGAAGATGCCGACGGGCCTCGTTCGACTCTTAACCTGTCCACGCTCGGCCTCAACAGCGCGTCCACCTATTACGAGGCCAATCCCAACCATCTGTTTGAATTAGCAGAGTTCGTCGAAGTCGTGGAAGAAGCGCGCGTCATTCGTGGTCGCGTCAGCGGCGCCAACGATGTCGATGTGTACGACCTGGGGCCGGTGACACCGGGCGACCGGGTTCTCGTCACCATGACCGCGGCTGAGTCACTCGATGGGGCGATCGCCTTATTCGATGACGGCAGTACGGCATTGCTGGTTAACGATCATCGCAACGTTTACCTGGGCAGGGCCGAGCCCTTCGTTGATGTCGTTATCCAGCATGAGTCGGAAGCCTGTTATGTCGCGGTTTCCACCACGCCGGGGTACAACTCCTCAGGCGACTATGGTCTGGTCGCATCGAGGGAATTCCCCGTCGACTTGCCGGATTCGAGGCCCGATGTCGTGCTGCTGGTCTTTGACGGCGCATTCGACGTCCGTATCGGCAGCCGCCCGTCCATCGACGTCCCCCGATTCGATGCCGCCAACATTTCCTCAGACTACGCCGGACAGACGGACCTGATGATCGACGTAATCGTCGATCGTGTGCGTGAAGACTACGAAGGGCTCGACGTGACCATCCTCTCCACCAGCGAGGGCGACTGGTTCGAGCATGGCATGACACGCGTCTACTTCGGCAGTTTCGACGAAGCACTGCTCGGGGTGGCCGAGGGCGTGGACGAGTTCAACGCAACACAATCGCAGCAGGCCATCGTGTTCTGCGATACTTTCGCGGCCTTTATGCGGTTAAGCCCGTCCGTTTCCCAGATGGGCCAGGCCGTTGCCAACGTAGCCGGTCATGAGATCGGCCATTTACTGGGCATGATTCACACCAATGACCCCGCCGGGCTAATGGACGTAACCGCCAGCCTCAGCGAGCTGCTCCGCAATCAGAGATTCAGTGTATCGCCGATTTATGCTGCCGTGTTTCCTCTAGGATATCAGGATGCGGTGCAGTATCTGTTCGACACCGTTGGCGGCGACCCGGCGCTCTGGTTCGCCAAGAGCCGGAACGCGCAGCGGCAGCTGCTCCCGCCGCAATACGATGGCGACCATGTGCCGGCACGCTCCATGCTGCGCCTGAGCGGTTGTTGTCTACACGACCAGTAACCGGGATCAAGTGTCGGATGCGGCAGCAGTGCAACGGCAGACGACCCGGAAGGCCGGCGTGAATGTGCTGTCGAGTCGAGTGAAGGCGGCTGGCGGCAGCAGCCGGTGAACTATGACACTCGTATGTGGAAGCGATGCAGATGGATCGTTGTCCGCATCCACCGGTAATGGTAACATGAGAGCATAGGCGCCAGGTGATGGACGGAACCCCCGGACGAGTGCGTGACGTGAGTTGCGGCAAGGGAGAGTGTTGAAACCGTGAGATTAGACGCTGCCGTTTATTCGTATTGTGCTTCCGCGCCGCGTTACGTCGAGTGTTTGGCCGCCCTGATTGTAATGTCGGCGATCACCGGCTGTGGCACCGATCCCGGTTTTGTCCCACCACCGACAAACGGACCGACTACCAACGTGATCGACGGGAACCGGGATGCCCCTTCAACGGGCATGTCGGGAAAGACCTCCGGAGAACCGAACGGTTCGTTCTTGCAGGCTATCGTGGCGGTGTTTGACGAAGAGGGGACAGCGCGCTTACAGGGCACTGTGGCCGATGTCGGGGATCTGGACGTGTTCCTCCTGGGCCCGTTGTCACCGGGTGATCGACTGATCGTGGATGCGGATACAACCGGCTCGCTGCTTGACATTTCCGTAGGGATCTTCGATGCCGCGGAGCGACTGGTGTACAACAACGACGACCGCGGCGGGTCGAGCGCACGATTCCTGGACTCCTATATCGAATGGGTCGTACGCCACGGCGACGACCGATATTACCTCGTCGCGACTCATTCAGCCTTCGCCGGGAGCGGGGGATACACGGGCACCTACAAGATCGATGTTCAAGCGTCGGGCGGGTTCGCCGTTCCGGGTCCCGTCGGGCAGGCCTTGCTGCTAGATTTCGACGGTGCCGTTGTGGATTTTCCGACACTCGGACTGGTGACGCTCGATCCTTTCGACGCCGCCCCCATCTCGCCGTTCTACCGTGGTCAAACAGAGACTATCAAGGAAGTGATTCGTGCAGTCTTTGAGCAGAATTTCGGACCCTTCAACGTCGACATATGGACCACCGATGATCCGCCGCCTTCAGGAACGCAGTTCTCGACGGTGTATTTCGGCGGTTTCGACGCCGGCGCCTTTGGAATCGCCGAGGACGTGGACCTCTACAATGTGGACTTCTGCGACGATGCCATAATCTTTACGGAGTCATTCGGTCCGCACCTTTTCTCAAGTGTTCCGACAGCCCTCGAGCTGGGAATTGCCATCGGCAACGTCGGTTCGCACGAGGCTGGACATCTGCTGGGTCTCAATCACGTTGACGACGACCACGCCCTGATGGATGACCAATCGGCCGCCGATGCGTTTATCGAGGACCAGGAGTTTATGGAGGCTCCGCTGTCGAGCGACATCATGTCCATCGGCACACAGGATGCCGTGCTGCTGCTCAACGAGATTGTAGGGTTGAGACCGGACGATGATCCGGCTCAGCGCATGGGCAGCGCTTTATTCACGAGCCATCGTCGCTTTTGGGGGAAGTGACAAGGGGGTAGCACTTCCGTCATCGAATCTCGCCACATGAGGCGGATTACACGGCGACGTTGCAATGGGGTAATCGATTCACAGAGGGGGCACTCCACCAGTTCAAACGGCTGATCTGGCGGGTGACGAAAGATGGCACCACTATATACGCATTGCCCGCACTGCGGGTTTCCCGTGATCGTCAACGGTATTGAGCGTGTGTTGCCGCGGTTCTGTCGGCAATGTAGGGAAAGATACATACCGGGAACACCCGGTGAATCACACCACCGATCAAGCGGCGAACCGCAATCTATCCGCCCAGTCAGCCAACGTGCCGCCTTGCGGGCTCGTCTAAGACAGCGGCGGCGTGCGGCCACGTGACCCGGTGCCTCGGGCATGAAGGACTCCTTCCAGGGGCGCACGCTGATACAACCGCAGTTAAGTCACTTGGAGGAATGTCGGCGCTGCCGCATCGGTCGAGCGGCTATTCGCTGGTTTCCGGGTCGAACGCGCGTTGGATTATGGCGAAGTCGGCCAGGTCGATGTCTTTATCGCCGTCGGCGTCTACTTCCCTGAGGCAGAATCTGTAGGGACTCAAAATACCGGGGCCGTTTTCAGAAAAGCAGAAATAAAAGTGCATGTTCCGGTAGTCAAAAAGGTCGACTGTGCAGTTCCGGTCCAGGTCACCGAACGGGAATCCCTCCATAATCGTCGGTGCCCTCACAGGTCGGTAGAGGCATGCGTCCAATTCGTTAAGAACACCATCACCGTCGATATCAGGATCGCACGCATCGATTGTACTGTTAGAGTCCAGATCGGACTCACAGACGTCGGGGGTGCCATTGTAATTGCAGTCTGTGGATATCCCTTGAGCAATCTCGTCCAAGTCCAGGATGCCATTATTGTTGCAGTCGATGATCCAGTCCGAGAGAAATGTCAAGGCTTGCCCGATCTCCTCGCTCGTGGGGAGGATCTGGTAGAACGGCATGGAAAAGGTGTAGCCAATCTCAAAAACCATCCCCCAGACGCCCAGCTCCCCGTAAGAGTAGTCTACTGACCCGCCTATCACGGGATACAGGGCGCGGTTAATCGAGCCACGGGTGTCGTACGAAACATCGCGCACTTCGAGGATCTCGTCGGCCATCCGCTTGCCCAGAGCCTTGAATGTCAGGTGATCGTCACAAAGATCTTCTTTATGGCCCCAGGGCCAGATGATCGCATAACCGTAGGAGTGTAGATCAACATGGGCCTGAACGTTGGGATGGGATAGGAAGAAATCACGCATTGCTACCGTCTCAGGCTCCGAAAACGCACTTGCGCCGGTACCCGGCCCGCCCCAGTTGCGATTCAAGTCAACCCCGTGGTCGTTATAGCGGCTTCCGGCTTCATACCCGTCAGGGTTCATGATCGGGAGCAGAAACCACTCCATGTTGTCGACCAGTGCTGCGGTAACAGGATCACTGTTGTAGTTGGCAAGAAGCTGCTGGGCCAGATACGCCACCACGCAGGGCCCCATGATTTCGTTGCCGTGCTGGGCCCCGTGGTACATGACGCCGGGTTTGTCACCACCCGGGCCGGTAATATGAATCGCCCACAGAATCCGTCCGTTCCACGACTCTCCCAGGTTGACCATAGTCGCCAGGTCCGGATAGGTCGCTACGAGATCATTCATAAACGCAACGTGCTCGGCATATGTGCGATACGCACCGAAGAATCCTGCGCCTTCAGGCGCGGAGAAAAGCTCATCGTATTTCGCCTGGAGGTCTTCGATCAGCACCTCGTAGCGGAACCCGGAGCGGTCCAACGCACGCTTCTGTTTTGGTGACACACGAACGTCAACAGTGTGCCCGCGGAAGTCCTCCGACCAAATCTCGATGTCGCGGCTGGCGGCCTCTATCTCCCGCAGAGCGGCCAGCTCTGCCTTATTCGCCACAGTTACCCTGACAACCTTATGGCCGTGCAGATTACGTGGCTGGGCCACCGCGCTCGATGCGATGCTGATGGAAAGTGCTACGGCTGTTGCGGATGCGACGATCCGCAAGGGGTGACCGATGTACCATCGCCGGACCTGTAACCGAACAGCCCTCCGGCGTACCGGCAGCAGGCTGAGAATATGATTTCTCACGCTGAACCCCATTTCGACGCCTGCAAGTAACCCCCTTTATCGGCACTCTGGTCCGTTTGTTATTCTATTCACACACGAGCGTTGGTGTAAACCGTCTATTACTCAAACCACCGATTTGTTCGTTGCGATTGACCGCATACCCTTAAGCCGCGGGCTAAAAGCCCGCCTGGCGTCGCGTTCTCCAAATCAGCGTCAATAGCAATTGGCAGTCCGCGCAGACTTCAAGTCTGCGCCTCGGGAGCGAGATATCGGTCAGTTTGAATCTATTAGTTATCGGCTGAAACCAGTTGGCAGTGTCTGGCCGACTTTACTGGCTTGTTGCCTGCAAGATCCCGATCGGGATGGCCTCCGGGTCGGCGAACATGGCAAAGTGTCCGACGTTGGGGATCGCGGTTTTCGGGACCAGGACCTGCCCGCCATGTTCCGTAACCTTGTTCAGTGTCTCGTCGATATCCTGGACTCGGAAGTAGACGTTCAAACAGACGCCCGGTACCTCCGGCGGCCTGGGAAAGACACCGCCGCTGGGCTCCGCCCCGGCGTTAATCAGCGTATACCCCGGCATCGAGGCATCGTCGAATCCCCAGTCAAACACAGCCCCGTAAAAGGCCTTGCACTTCTCGGGATCATCCGTCATCAACTCAAAATGGCACAATGGGTTAGGCATTGATATTCTCCTGATCAGGGTCCTGCTTGCACCTGAAACGAGGTTGGCAGGTTATGTGCTCATCGGCACCTGGTCAAGACTGCGTGTCTTGACCGTCAGGGCTGCTGCGTCCGCCCGCGTTCTGGAGGTTCCTGCATTCGTGAGGGGGATTCGTTACCGTAGTAGACTGTGACGTAGCTCAAGACCTCGAAAGGCTTATTGGCCCAGCTGATCGGTGTGTCGATTGGGTCCGACCATGCCTCTGCTTTGGGACGTTCAAACCTGCTTATGGACCGGGCGAACGGATCATCCTCCTGTGTTACGGTCTCTGCCCCGGTCCGCCGATCAAGCGTTCGGAGGAACAGACGCCTACAAGTCGCGGTTGCCGGCGGTTCGGCTTGCTTCACGAGAAGCACAACGGTCTTCCGGAAATCTAGGGGAGGGAAGCAGTACGGCGCGGGCTCGCTTTGAACTGTGATGGGCGCTAATCCAGCAGAATCCGTCAGATTGGAATCCACGGCATCACGAAGCTCCAACCAAGTGGTCTCTTCCGCCAGCAAGGTCCGGGAGTTCTGCCCCGTGGAATCGATGTAGAAGTTGCGCAGGTAGGCGGCCCCAAAGCCCGCAACCCAGATTAGAACGAATATCGCCGGGACCCAGTTGACGATCTCGCGCAGTTTTGTCCAGCGGCGGGCCAGGAGGCAGGCCGTGCCGATCGCCAGAGCTGTGTTGGTGAAGACGCCGAACCGGCCATATTCGGCCGGCTTGCCGGCACCGATCAGTACGAACTGCAAGAAGAGCACGGCCGCAGAAACCGCAAGCGGAACGATCAATGCGTTTCTCTCTCGGCTGCCATGCCGGGTGCCGAGCCCAAGCGAAGCGCCGGCATGCCGATCGTCAGCCTGCTCGCCCCGGTCTGCGTAACCACCAACCACGTCCAGGCTACGTTTACCCGCGCCACCC
>Ga0114930_10005125_pt1 | contig 10867 bp, 8 predicted proteins | sample AnhtaG_FD_87300 | JGI IMG/M metagenome (GOLD analysis project Ga0114930, IMG submission 87300) | Deep subsurface microbial communities from Anholt, Denmark to uncover new lineages of life (NeLLi) - Anholt_01485 metaG | ecosystem: Environmental > Aquatic > Marine > Oceanic > Sediment | place... | reverse complement strand
GCGCGCTTAGGCATATTTATCTGTCTTGTGAAAGTTTGGTGTAAACCATTGGACATACTAACAATCAGTGAGAAAAAAACATGAGACGGTTTTTTCTGCGCTCATAAGTATTAAAAAATATATCCTTTAATCGCATTAATTAAGGGAGGGTAGTTTTCAATCAGCCATTATTCAATTTTAGGTTCTGACTCAAACACAATGAAAATTATTGCACATAACAAAAAATCTCTACAAGAAAAAATGAGGAGCGCATCATGACTACTGTGAGTGTGCTTGCTTCTGGAAGAGGGTCAAACTTTCAGGCAATCGCAGATCACAAAAAATTGGGCGTTTTTAAAAACGTAGACATCGGAGTTTTAATTTACAATTATCCGGGCGCAGGAGTGAAAAAAATTGCGGACATATACGGAATCGAAAGCAGACTCATTGAGCACAGAAGAGACAGGAGAGAATTTTATGGAGACATCATGCATACATTGGCTGACTACAGAACGGATTTGATTTGCCTTGCAGGTTGGGACCAAATAATCGGGAAAGAATTTTTCGAGCCGAACAAAGGTAGGTTGATGTCTATGAAACCGGCGCTGCTCCCAGGATACGGAAAAAAGGCAATGAATGCGATGAATCTGCATGAGGCTGTGCTGAAGGATGGTGCAAAGGTGACCGGCTGCACAGTTTTTTTCCCAGATGTAAGCATCGAGAGGGGGCCAATAATTCTGCAGCAGGCTCTGGAGGTCGGAGAGTATGAAAAGAAATTGTTCTGGGAGGACTACAGCAAAAATTTCCCTGTCGAAAAAAATAGGGGTGTGCAATTTCTGTCGGACCGCGTCTTGGTTCTCGAGCACAGGCTTTATTCGAAGGCAGTGCAGCTGTTTGCGGACTGCTTGATCGAAACAAAAACTTTCTGCATGGAAGAGGACACAGAGCTCGGGAAGTGCAAAGATGAGATAGATGTGGTCGAAGTAAGATGCGACGAGGAGTGGGAAAAAAGTTGGAGCACGAGGCAGAGCAGATACATAGAGCTACAGGAAAAGAAATTAGCTGAGCAAGGATTGAGTCTGGAGGTGCTATCATCACCACGATACTTATGAGTGCCAAAAAACTTTTCGAAGAATCCAAGGCAGAGATAAGAGAGAAGGTCGATCAGCTGAAAAAGGAAAACATAACTCCAGGCCTCACAGCGATAATAACCGAGGACGATCCCACAGCCAAGTTGTATGTGTCGTTGAAGATGAAGGACTGCCAGGAGGTTGGTATCAATTCTGAATGCATTGAGATATACAAACAGCAGCCGGAGCATAGGGAAGATATGCTAATCAGGACTATACGCAAACTCAACATCCGAGACGACATCAACGGAATCCTTGTGCAAAAACCGCTACCTGCATACGTGAATGAGAACCGAGTTTTCAATTTTCTCGACCCGAGGAAAGATGTGGACGGCCTCACGCCGTACAACAAAGGAATTTTGATGAGCGACTACGACATAGACAAAGATCTGCTTCCATGCACTGCTGTGGGAGTTGTGAAATTGCTTGACCACTACAAAATAGATGTCGGGGGCATGTTTGCAGTCATTGTCGGGAGGAGCGACCTAGTCGGCCGTCCGCTGAGGATATTGCTCGAAAAAAAGAATGCGACAGTGATATGTGTGCATACAAAAACAAAGCACAAGGAAGAGCTTCTGAAAAAAGCGGACTTGGTAGTGACAGCTGCAGGAAGGCCACCCGAGCTCTACGACACCAACTCGTTCAGGCTGACAAGCGACATGATCAGAAATGGTGTGGTTGTGGTAAACGTCGGTGTGAGAAAAAGTCAGACTGACGGCAAACTCTATTTTGATATTCCGAACGAATCCGATGCAGACTATCAGGCAATTCTAGAAAAAGCATATGGCCTCTCCCCGCCGTTAGGCTCCACAGGAATAATGACTCGACGACATCTGATTCTTAATACGTTGAAAGCCACGGAGAAATTCAAGAAAACCGGTGTTTACGATGAGCGAAGAGGATATCAGAAATACTAGGAAAGAAAGCAGGAAAGAAGTCAGGGACAGAATAAAAATGCAGAGAAAGAGCATGAGCAGAGACGATGCTGTGGAAAAGAGCGAAGAGATTGCGGAGAAACTTTTCGGCTCGCAGGATTTTCGAGACGCTTCGACCACGGCTTTCTACGCAGAAAAGCATGAAGACCGTGAGGTTTGCACAGAGGAAATGATCAAGCGATCGATGAGAATGCAAAAAACAATTGCACTGCCCGTGAGTTACAAAGCCGAGAGACGACTGAGATTTTTCAAGATTGAGAATTATTGCGAGTTGTATGCCACACCAAAAAATTTCTACATCCCAGAACCGATTCCAAACGAGAAAAACATGATTGCAGAGAGTGATTTTGATTTGGTCATTGTGCCAGGCATTGCATTCAATCTCAACGGCTATAGACTCGGATGGGGATTTGGTTTTTATGATGATTTTCTTTCACGTGTCAACAGAAAAACCAAGAGGATTGGGCTTGCGTACGAGCTGCAGATCGCAGACTTCCCGGTCGAAAGCCACGACATCCCTGTTGATAAAATAATCACTGAAAAAAGAATAGTCGAATGCACATATTTTAGAAAATAAATATGACACATATCAAAAGTGTCTGAAGCATCTCTCACCAGTGAAGACCATGGCCATGTGGTATCTGTTTGCATCCTCTATTACTTTCCTGTCGAATATCGAACCTCCTGGTTGAACAATTGCAGCCACGCCCTCTTTTCCAAGAATTTCTGCGTTGTCCCAAAGCATGAATGCATCGGAAGCCATAACACTCCGCCTCAAATCATGGCTCATCCTCTTCGCAATATCGATCGCGTCCTCTATCGCATCTATCCTGCTTGGAGTACCGGACGCAATCCCCAGAGTCCTGTAATCTTTCCAAAAGCAAACACCGTTTGACCTTTTGTTCGTGCACACAGTCCATGCATACAGCATGTCTTTCCATTCGTCCTCAGTCGGATCCCTTTTTGTCACAACATACCTCTCCTTCAAATCTTGCACTGTCTTGATATCGGTTTTGTAAGCGTCTTCGAGTATGATCGAATACCCTAAATTCTTGAAATCGTAAGGAAATTTTAGCTCTCTGATTTTTTCCACAGGAGGAACTTTTGCGATCCTCAAATCTTTTCTTTCTCTGAGGATTTCTAAAACCTCATCTCCGTAATCCGGGGCATACAAGCATTCTATGAAATATTTGTATTTTCCCTCATCATTTTTTTCCATGAGTTTTTTCGCAGTATCCTTGCTAACTTTTGCGCTGGAGCAGACAACTGAGCCAAACGCGGACCGGCTGTCGGAATTCCACGCAGCCTCAAAAATTTCGGCCAGTGATTTTTCACCATAACGGTTTATGGCAACTCCGGTTGGGTTTGTGTGCTTCATCACAGAAACAGTAGGTACATCGAAATCAGTGCATGTTTTCATCCCTCTGAATCCGTCCTCGAGGTTCGTCGCCGAAGGTCCGTCCTTGCCCATCTTCAACCATTCTGACTTTATGAAAAAATTGTCATTGATTTTTTTTGGAACGTATAGAGCAGCTTGCAAGTGCGGATTCGTACCGTATCGCAACCCATAATCCTGATCGCCAACATGAAAAATGATTTTTTCTAACTCCACGTCGGAATCGCCGACAGAAATTTTTACCGTTTGCGGCAACCTCTCTCCGATTCTCACGCGATAACACTGCTGATTCTTCTCTAGCAATTCCTGCAGTTTAGCCTCGTCCATCAGAACCGCTCCCGTATTTTTTTTCTATGTGGGGTTTCAAATTTTTGTCAAGATAGTCCACAATCGCTCCATCATATTTTACAGTCCGCTTGAAAGCCTCGTGAGCAAGTTGCAGAACAGTTTGCGGACTTATTCTCCCAACAATTTTGTTCATCTCCAGAATTATCTCATCGTATTGTGTAGGATCAGTGACAACTACAAGCCTCTCATTCAGCAACGCACCCTTCGCAGCCGCCCTGACCATCGCAGGCCCACCTATATCTATTTGATCAAACGCTTCCTCTTCATTGATGCCTTTCTTCGCCACAGTTTTTTCGAAGGGATAAAGATTGACAACAATCATGTCTATCGGATCAATTCCGTTTTCTTCCATGTATTTCCCATGCTCAGGATTTTTCTCATTCAACAGCAGCCCACCGTGGATTTTCGGATGAAGAGTTTTCACATAACCACCAGGACTTTCAGGAAAGCCTGTGTAATCCGAAACATCGGTAACTTCTTTATAGCCAAACTCTCGAATTTTTTGCGCAGTGCCACCCGAAGAAATTATTTTCACACTATATTTGCCAAGAGTTTTTACAAATTTGTCCAGACCAGTTTTGTCCGATACGCTTATCAACGCAGTTTTTATTTCCACCATCTCTATACTCTCACCTACACATTAATTAAACACCAAAAGGTTCATGTCCCTCCCTCTGGCTCGCAGGAGTTATGACTTTCAATTTTCCGTAAAGCCGCAAATGATCGACTGTCTTTTTCCCAGAATAAAACATTCCACTCTTCACTCCTCCGAGCAATTCGTTCAACACTTTTTCCATGGAACCTCTGTATTGCACAGGGCTTTCAACGCCCTCGTAAACCCTTCCACCCTTCGGACCGACGTATCTCCCAACCCCCGCCCTTTTCGACAATGCTTCTGGCGAGCCCATTCCTCTGTATCTTTTTATTTTGGTACCCTCAACCATTTCTTCCTGCGCAGGAGATTCGTCAGTCGCAGCAAAAATGCTTCCAATCATCACGGACGAGGCGCCGGCTGCTATCGCTTTAGCCACATCCCCAGATTCTCTTATGCCGCCATCGCTGATTATCGGCACATCATACTTATTCCTATTCGCAACTTTCGCGCAATCTAAAACAGCGGTTATCTGCGGCATCCCAGCTCCACTGACAAGTCTGGTAACGCATCCGAAGCCCGGACCAAGACCAACCCTGAGTGCATCCGCACCTTTTTCAAGCAAAAATTCTGCTCCCTCTGCAGTGCAAACATTTCCTGCGATCACTGGAAGCCTGTCTTCATACAAGCTTTTGATTTCTTCAACCAAATAACCAACAGCATCCGTATCGCCGTCAGCATTGTCTATGCACAAGACGTCCAGCCCGGCATCAACCAAGTGACTTAACCTCTCCAATCCGTCAAGATTGATCGCAGCTCCGACAAGCAGTCTTCCCTCCTCGTCCCTTGTTGCAAAAGGAAAATATTTTCTCTTCCGCATGTCTCGCTTTGTGATCATTGCCACTAAATAGTCGCCTTCGTTAATAACCGGAAGTTTTTCAATTTTATTTCTGTACAGCATTTTTTCAGCTTCGTCTCTGGAAATGCCGTCCCTCGAAGTTATTAGTTTTTTATCATCTTGACTGTTCGGATACAAAACTGTGGACACGATTTCGCCGATTTTTGTTTTCTCGTCCGTTGATATATAATCTAGATATTCGACATCGCGCATTGTCATGAGTCCGATCAATTTGTTATCATGGAGAACTACTGGGACTCCCGAAATATTTTTTTCTTTCATTATTGTTTTGAGATTGCCGAATGTGTCGTCCGGCGTAACAGTATAGAGATCCGGCATCCTGATTATGTAGCTCTCTGCCCGCTTTACTATTTTTATTTGCTTCACCTGTTCCTCTTTAGTCATGTAAGAATGTATTATTCCTATACCGCCACGCTGGGCTATTGCTATGGCCATCTTATGCTCTGTCACGGATTCCATGGGCGCGCTGACAAAAGGGATGCTCATTTTTATTTTCTTTGTTAGCCTTGTCTCCAAAGAGATGTCGTCTGGAATAAAATTCGCATGGTGGGGATATATGAGAACATCTTCGAAACTGAGGCCCAAATGATTATCAATCTTATCCATGCCATGAATTTTTCTTTCTTGAGACATAAGCATTCTTCGAAAAGATATTGATGACGAAATTATTTATGTTTATAAAATTTTCCTGCTAGCGCGCACTAGTGGATAAATCGGGTAATAAAGGTAAAAAATTTATTATTTCCGCGCGCGCTAATGCTGTTATATATTAAGCTAACTAATACTCTGCAGATACCAGATTCTGCCTTCAACAGGGTTTGGTAACTTTAATGATATCGATGTTATACTGGTAAATTGGTGCGCGAATCCCATCCCCCACACCAAAAAAAAAGGAATTACTGAAAATCTAATTTTAATATCTAAATTATTTTCTCGTATTCAACGTTGGACCTAATGTAATTTCTTTAGTGCTATTAGGGCACCAGTTATTATTGACATGAAACCTATCATCACTAAAGGCAGATAGAATTCTTGATAGTAATGTCCTAGTAAGGCTAAGACGAAAGGGATTATGAAAATCAACATCATGCTTATGCAGTATATTAATAAACGAATGAAAATTTCGCGCGAGAACATTTGCATCAACCTTTACATTAATTCAGGTTTAATGATGTATTAGGAAATGACTATTGGATTTATTCCAGATTCATTTGAAAGTAATGGCCATTGAATAAGTATTTTTTAAGATTATTGTGAGATGATCCTTTGGGTAAGAATGCTGTACACGGCACCTTTGGCAGATACAAAATCATATCTATGAACAGAAAGCAAATCTAAAATCAAAACTCGCTAGGTTTGAAAAAAGGAGGAAAGATCTATTCTGAAGATATTATTCACACCGACTTGGAGCTATCCTGATCCCACTATGATAACCGTTTCAATTGTAGTACTCATTATCATACTAAGTTGTGCAGTAGCATATAGAGTATTTAGAAGGAATAAAAAAGTGATAAGCTGAATTAGGTGTTAGTGAAAGCACATTGAATCATTTCGTAAGAATGCAAGGGAGAATAAGACCTTTAGAATCTTTAAAAGGGTTGAAGCTAGGTTAAGGTAAATTATCCTTATTCTATGGTTAGTTTCTGGTAGCGTGCTATCAAATTTAAATGGACGACATATCCATAAAGTAATAGGTAAGGGTATTGTTAACTCGATATCAACCAATCTTACTGATTTTTCTAATTCTTATAATGGCTATTCATTTTGTGCCGACCCAAGGATTGCCGGATGAAGATATTATTATTCCGACCGATGACTCATACGTCAGCTCCGTTGATCCAGACGTTCATTATGGTGAGCTCGATGAATTATACGCCAGTAATAGGACCCTTTTTGGGGGGGGTCATCCGGAACTCCTATCTATTGTTTAATTTGTCAAGCTTGCCCTCAGAGGCAATCATACAATCTGCAAACTTGAATCTATACACCGTCTATATCGGATCCAAAATAGAAGTTAATGCCCACTATTGCGCCGATACAAATTGGAATGAGTCAGACATAACATACAATAATGCCCCACAGTTTGAAAAGGACCCAATATCAACAGTCAATATCACTCAAATTGGTGAAAGCATATTCTTTGATGTCACATCGACTGTTCTAGACGCATTGGATAACAACAAAACAGTATCATTTGTAATTACTTCTGAGGAAAGAAATAGCTCCGCAGACTATGCACGATTCAACTCAAAAGAACATGAAGAATTCCTATTAGACTCCCGACCTAAACTCATTATTGAATATCAATTTGAAACTCCAACAACTCCATTCGAAGTCACTCTCAATACCTCACCCACCTTTACAGGTAGCATAACCTTCAAAGGTACTAGTTACAGTCACGGGTCAACAATAACTGAACAGTCAGGTACATATGATATCAACGCAAATCCCGCTACAAATTATACATTTTCAAAATGGGAATCAGAAGGGAACATTACTGTTTCAGATTCAAATTCAGCCTCAACAAGGTGCACAATATCAGGTAACGGAACTTTAAGAATGGTACAAACTGAATCACCGCCACCATCTCAATCTGCACACATAAATTTTGAAACTGAACCAACTAATACGGGTGAAATAAGATTTGATGGCTCAAGCTATCGAAGTGACACAAAAACAGTAAGATCAACAGGGAGTTATGCTATTTCAGCAATTCCAGATTCTGGATATAATTTCTCAAGTTGGGAAACATCAGGATCAATAATGGTCAATAATATAAACTTAGTTTCAACTACCTGTGATATCAACGGAAATGGAACAATCAAAATGGTGCTAATCTCTTCAACACCAACTCCGCCCTCACCTTCCGTATGCCTAATAATTACTGCATTACATGGAAGTGCATTAAATTCTGAAGTAGACTATATGCGACATGTTAGAGATGATATGATTGGTTCAAATGAATTTGGCGAAAATATTGTTCTAGGATGGAATGCTTTCTATTATTCATGGTCTCCACAATTGGCAAGATGGGTAGATGACTACATGTATGTGAAGCCAATGTTCAGAGTGTTGCTTATGCCCTTGATTGCAATTGTCCATTCGACATCGATTATCTACGTTGTGATTGCATCATTCAATAATGTTTTAGCATCGGTGTTTTCATTCGTATTTGCCTCAGTTCTAACATCAATAGTCTATATTGCATTGCCTATTACGATAGTTATGGCTATTGTTAGAAGAATTTATTCAAACAAACATCAATAACAACAAATTAGTGTTATGTGCCATTAAAAATGTGAAATTTAGAGTTATGCTCATTTTTTTATTGTGATATTTATTTTTAAAATTACTTTTTTTATAAAAAAATAATAATTTATGAATTTTTCAAAATATGATGATCTTAATATAATAAATGAATAAAAGCTAACATAAAATATTAGATTCTGAACTAAAATATACAATAACTTTTGCGGTTTTTAAAATGAAAGAGTATGATTTGATATCTATAGGTACTGGTTCTGCAATGGGAATAGTTGATGCTATGATCACCCAAAACCCAAACATGAAAGTCGCAGTCATCGATAAAGATGAACCTGGTGGAATCTGTCTAACCAGAGGATGCATTCCATCTAAGATATTATTATACCCGGCAGAATTGGTAAGAATAATTGAAGAAGCTAAGAAATTAGGAATAGACACAGACATTAAGAAAATAGATTTTAAAAATATCATGGAAAGGATGAGGAAGATAATCAACAAAGATATTGAGATGATACGACAAGGGCTCTCACACTCACCAAACATTGATTATTATCCTAAAAAAGCTGAATTTATAGCTCCATACACGGTGAAAGTTGGAGAAGAAACAATAAATGCAAACATGATTTTCCTCTGCACTGGCTCCAAACCGATAATACCAAAAATAAAAGGGCTTGAAAAAGCAGGCTACCTGACAAGTGATACTATACTCAAAATCAGTGATTTACCAGAGAGTGTAGCAATAATCGGTGGAGGATACATAGCAGCCGAGTTGGGGCACTTCCTCGCAGCCATGGGATCAAAAGTTACCATAATTGGTAGAAATAAGAAATTTTTACCATCAGAAGAACCAGAAATATCGGTCTTGGCAAAAAAAGTCCTAGAGAAAAATATGACGATCATAACCAGCCATGAAGTTCAGGAAGTTAACTCAGTTAAAGGCAAGAAAAAACTGACTGCTATAAACAGAGAGAATGGAAAGAAAAAGATAGTAACATCAGATGAAATTCTTGTAGCTGCTGGAAGAGGGTCTAACTCGGATATTCTCCATCCAAATTTAGCAGGAATAGAAACGGATGAGAAAGGATGGATCATAACCAACGAATACCTGGAGACATCACAACCAGGTATATGGGCTTTAGGCGACGCCAACGGTAAGTATCTCTTTAAACATGTGGCAAACTTCGAGTCAATGATCGTATATTACAATTCAGTGTTAAATAGACAAGTGCCAATGAACTACCATGCTATTCCACACGCCGTATTCACGTATCCAGAGATCGCCAGTGTAGGGATCAAAGAAAATGAGGCGATACAAAGATATGGAAAAGACAGTGTACTCATTGGGATTCAGCGATATGAAGATACTGCCAAAGGCGAGGCCATGGCAGTAAAAGACTATTTCGTGAAAGTAATAGTCGAAAAGAATAGCAGAAAAATCCTGGGCGCTCACATCATCGGTCCATATGCATCAATTCTCATACAAGAGATAGTTAATATAATGTATACACCCGAGCAAAACATTGACCCGATAACTAACGGAATGCATATACATCCAGCGTTAAACGAAGTTATCGAGAGAGCATTCCGCAATCTAATGCCGCCCGACAACTACCATCACGTAATAGAACATGAATACAAACTAGCCACATTAAAAGAAGAGATCGTGACCAGAAAATGCCCCAGTTGCGGACGAGAACTATCCTCCAACGCCACATATTGTGACAAATGTGGTAGCAAGACTCAATAATGACCGATACCACAGCTTAGAATAGAGGTCATAGCAATTGAGTGAAGATAAAATAAACAGGCGTAAATACCTGAAGTATGCAGGTGCAGCCGTGGCAATAGGTGCGGTTGCAGCAGCAGGCTATGGTATTTCTCAATATTACCAACCATCACCCACGACACCTACAACGACTTCACCGGGTCCGGTAACGGTAACACCAACGTCAGGTAAGAAGAAAGTCAAAATTGGTGGAACGAAACCCCTCACAGGAAATGAATCTGTAGCCGGTCATAGCGAAGGAAATGCAAACAAGCTCTGGGCAAAACATGTCAACGAGGCAGGTGGAATAAAGGCTGGAGACGGTAACACATACGAAGTTGAGCTTATTATATACAACGATGAATGTAAACCAGAGAATGTTCCCAGGCTCTATGAGAAGCTGATTACTGAGGATCAGGTAGACTTCCTTTTCGGGCCGGTTTGGGGCCCTCTCGGTATGGCAACTGTGCCTATGGTAGAGAAATACAAGGTATTCGAGGCTTATGGAACAGCATCATTTGATCCGAGAGATTACAGGG
>Ga0114930_10005124_pt1 | contig 10868 bp, 14 predicted proteins | sample AnhtaG_FD_87300 | JGI IMG/M metagenome (GOLD analysis project Ga0114930, IMG submission 87300) | Deep subsurface microbial communities from Anholt, Denmark to uncover new lineages of life (NeLLi) - Anholt_01485 metaG | ecosystem: Environmental > Aquatic > Marine > Oceanic > Sediment | place... | reverse complement strand
TATACAATATTTGGATTCCTCGTCGTGTCGTTCAGCCAGGTTAAAGTCTGGGAACCTTGCTCTCGATTCTTACAGAGAGAGGCTATCCACTTGGATGGGCACAGCATTGAACAAATGTCAGTTTTGTTAAACGGTCAATCGGGTGGCGGAGAGACCGGCGGACCTGTTCTACGAAACAAGCTTTCGTTCAATATTAAGCTTCTACGCCTGGTGGTTTTTCAATCACTATCTCAACTCCACAGGCATCTGCAGTGATTTGTTTTGATGCCTCAATAGAATAAACCCACCTATCATCATAGTTCCATTCTGTTTTAGGACCACCGTATCTACTATATGGGAATACTGCATTTGCTATTCCATTTACTGTGGACTCCAACAACCCGGTGAGGTCGTAATCTCTTTGTAAATAGAATCTCAGTCTGAGGTGAACCGGCTCTTGGAGCCTAGGCTTTCCCAGCCAAGCCTCGTGGCACTCGGATGCTACTGCCTTTTTCCAAGGCTCTTCATATTTTTTGTCACCATAGGTATATGGGTGATGTGCGACAAAGATAGGACCTAGTAACACCTGGTTTGAGGCCTGCATACTCTAATTTATATGGCAACCAGATGAATTTGTCAAGATATTAGAGCACAAAACGCCCTAGTGTTCAGGAACCAGCAGTTATCCTGTGTTTCTCAAAGGCACTTACGCAGGCATGAGGCTTAAGAAGACATCTAAGGCCCCTCTTATTTTCACATAATATGGATGCCGCTCTTTCAACTTCAAGAGATTGAGATATGCCTCCCATTCCCATCGGTCATTTTTCCTGTGGTATAGGCGATAAGATATCCCGTCTGATACAATTAGCCGCGAGCAATTAGGGAACCTTAACTGATAGTTTTTAACCTGCCGCTCTGCGTATGACAACCCTTCCCACATCCGTTTCGATTCTAAGATCATAATGCAGTCTTCCTTCGTAGACTTCTTATCGTAAGCTCGTGGGAAAAACGCAATATCCAAGTTGTTCCATTCAATCTTCATTTTCTGCTCCGACCATCCGAGTGCGAGTAAGACTGGTACAATCAGAAAGGTAAGTGTCTCGTGTTCACTTATATCACAACCATGATCCTTATACCACCTAGCAAGTCTACGAACATAGCCTATTGTCTGCACAAGTCTTTCCGCATCTACTGCCCTTAGTCCACCATCCACCAAGCCATCCACCAGTTCTTCGTCAGACACCTCTTCCGGGGGCTCCGGTAGACGCTTAGCTTTGATTGGTTCACCTATTTCCAGAAGTTCACGCGCCTTTTTGTGAATTGTCCGGTTATGCACTTCGATGAACGTGCCCCTCGAAAGCCCTTTCACATAGATCTCCGAAGGCGGCTTGACCCATGCTACCTTTCTGCAGTGTTGAAGATCCCAACCTTCGACGTCCTCGAACAAATCCAGGTATTCGTACTCCCCTTTAACAACCCCCACGGCTGCTATTTCCCACTCTGTCCCATGTGGCTTTTTCAGAACTACTGTATCTTCCAAGCAAACTCTTTCCGCAAAACGCACGATTTGGTTTCGCCAGTCGCGATGTCCCCTGTAATAGCTCTTTCGCTCGGGGAAGGGTCCTGGATCGCCAGCTCCCACCAACATAACGCCAAAATCGGTAAATACAGAGGAATAGTCCCGAGACCTCTCTCCAGCTGCAACTTGCCAAAATCTCATCCTGGCCCCCTTTCTTACTGCTTCTCTAAGACTGGGCTTATGTCAACATAAAGCAACAGCCGATTTAGACTGGGAAGACTAAGCCTCGGCTAAATTGTAATATAGTTCCAGTTAGCTAGCAATGATGACAGTACCCCCACATTAGTCTTTCAGAATTAACAGGCTTCGGGGTACACAAACCGCTATAAAGTGCAATTTGGGGTGGCTGTTGATTTTCCGGTGGGGGGTCTATTCTCCATACAAAAAGGGAGGTAGATAAATTCAAGTATACCGTGTGAAGCGTCGTCCCTAGAATTTTTATTGACCAGTAGCCTTGCTAACATGCTTCAACATGGAAACGATACCGAGCACTATGCGCTGCACCTCGACAGGCTCCTGTGACCAGCCGCTGGTCAATCTTTACCGCAAAGGAATAATCAGCTACCAAAATCTGCTTGCCTTCTGTAATGACCGCGATGAAGTAGAAAAGCTTACCGGCAAAGGTCAAATAACATAACCTCACCGATAAGCCTTCCAAGTTTGCTTCAACTTCTGGCCAGAACTTTAAGCTACCAGCTCGCACTGTTGGCGAGCCCTGAATAGCCGGGCTACTATAGTCCCGGGTAGCTGGTTTGGATAACTGTTCCATCGGTGGCGTCAATCGTGTATGTCCCTTCGAGCGAGCCATAGAGGTAATCAGCTAAGGCATCAGTGTTAGCTGGGACTGTCCCATCGTTATCTGCCATATAGGCGACGACAGCGAGCTGGACATTATGAAGCTCGGTCTTAGCTGCCTCCTCTGTACCCGTACCTATGAACTTACCAATGTTGGGGACGGCTACGGCAGTGAGGACACCGAGAATGGCAATTACTATCAGAAGCTCAACAAGGATGAAGCCCTTCTCCCCATAGCGGAATTGCTTCAAGAACCTTTTCATGGCTCCTCCTTTCCTCTACTTTACCCACATATGTCTCCACCGGCTTAGAACTGGAGCTACCACAGATGCTATCCCTCCTTTTTAGCTTCTATGGAAATCAAACCGTAGTGCATAGCCAGCACTACAGCCTGAGTGCGGTCATTAGCATCTAGCTTGAGCAGGACAGAGCTCACGTGGTTTTTAATAGCCTGCTCACTGATAGAAAGTTTATGTGCAATCTGCTTATTTAGGTAGCCACGAGCTACATAGCTAAGAACCTCCAGCTCCCTTGGAGTAAGCGGGGTAGCCAATGTCTCCATAGCTGCGCCCACCAGTGAAATATCCTGAAATTGCTTTAGCACTCTCTCTGCCACTCTAGGTCGAGTCAGCACTGCCTCAGTGATAATATGCTCCCTCCGATGTATCCTCCTTATAGCTAAAGCTAATTCATCAGCGGTAGCATTCTTACTGAGATAACTGACTGCTCCTGATTTGACCGCTTGGAAGAGCTGCTCATCATCATCGTAAGCGGTCAATATAATTACTGAAATCCTGGGTAAGCGTTGGGTTATCTGCCGTGCCAAGTTCAAGCCGGTGAGAAAAGGTAAACCTATGTCCAGCAGTACCATATCAGGGGAAAAGCTGGCAATCAATTCAAGAGCCTCATTGTTAATGTTAGACTCAGCTACTACTTCAATATCTTCTATCTGGTTGAGAGCTTGGCGAAGTCCCTCACGGAATAGGGGATTACTATCAATTACAAAGACTCCAATTTTCTCCATCTTCCCATCAACTCCCTTTGATGATTCTTACCTTTATCGCCCGAAGTCCTTTAGGCCCTCCTTCCACGGCGAACTTGGCTTATGGACATTCCCATAGCTTGAGCCAACTCAGATAAGTTTGTGTACTTCCCGCTGTACAACTCATAAACCCTTGTTTTCAGTTTCATAACACTCCTGACTACCTTTAGCCTTCTGCCAATCAAGGTATATTTGACATTCCCGGCAGTAGCCCTCCTGACAGACAGTCGCCTTGAATGGGCACCACAAACCCTTGTTATTGGCGGATATACTAAATCTTCTTATTGTGCTAGTCATATTCTGCCAACTTTCTTCAGCAGCCAGCACCACTGCTTCAGGCATAGCTTCAAGGGTATAATTTCGGATATTGTTAAGAATCTAATTATGCCCTGTCTGACTCCCTTTTCCTGCTCAGCCATATTCTCTCTCTTGGTACCAATAGTCTTGGTACTACAGTACCCCAGACTATATTCCTATGCTGAAAGTTACTATTGGGGGATTGGCGTGAAGCACATATGACATTACACTATATTGTAGGATGAGAAATAAGTTTATTATTCCCCTCCTGGCCATATTACTTCTCTCGACTTGGCTTGGCTGTGCCTACGATAGCGACAGAGCCCCGCCAGAGACAATCGCTACAGAGGTCGGTCAACCTTCAGCAGTGCCATATATCTCTACCGAGAGTGCCGCTATCGTAGGCTCAAGTAGCCAAACCATTGTACTTAAGAACCCGACCTTCGAAGAGCTCAGGGATTTTATTCTCAGCGACCCTACCAGCCGCAACCAATTTGTCCTTAATAAATATGAGTGCCGCCACTTCGCCACTGAGGTGGGTAACAATGCTGAGGCCGAGGGTCTGAGGTCTGCCTTTGTCCTGCTCTGCTTTGAGAGGGGACAGCACGCCGTCGTCGCCTTCGACACCACGGACATGGGGCTAGTTTATATCGAACCTCAGACCGACGCCCGCATCCACCCTGAAGTCGGCGGCAGGTACCAGGCAAAGGAAATAATTGAGATCCTCATCGCCTGGTGAAACCGTATTTTGTTAAAGTTCCCCTTCTAATTAGGAAGAATAGCAACCCAGCTATTACCGCTGCGGCAATAAGCCCGCCAATCAAAGGCCAATTGATTGGTGCTTTGACTTCCGGTGGTGCTGGGGGCGGTGGCGCTGGAGTTACTTCTTCCTTTACCGTAAATGAACCGCTAAGCCCGTTAACATCGACTGAATAGCTAGCAGCCACATCCTTTGCCGTGGTGAAGGTTACCTCTTCACTGGCTCCAGCACCAACTGTTACCTGCTGGGTTGCCTCCACTTCACCATCTATTTTAAGTGTCACCCTATAGCTGCCAGCCATACCACCGGTATTAGCTACCGAGAGGCTAACATTTACCGTTTGGTCAATATCGACCTTAGTCGGTGAGATAACCAGTGAGCTTGGTGTAAAAGCGGCTGCCTCAGGCACTTCCTCATAGCCCAATTTGGAAAACGCAGTGAAGTGGCTGATTAAGGCGGTGATAGTATTCGTCTCAGTGTCCACCGTGCACTCAAGAGTAACCCATTCACCAGCTTCCTGGTCATAATAGGCTAGAACCAGGTCCTCCTCAGCAACGCCCTCAGGTAAATTGTCTGGGTCATAGTTACAGGTGAGGGTTGCTGGCGGATCGAAGGTAGCGCCACTGGGCTGAAACTCATGAGGCAGACCGATAATATGGGCACCCTCGGGAGGCGGTGGTGGGTCATCCATTATCAGCATGTTGATAAGAGTAAGGGGCTCCAACTCCTCAGTCAGCCCCACCGTGCCGGCAGGAATAGTAAGCCAACATGCCCGCTCCTCAGTATAGGCAGTGACAGAGGAATAGAAAACACCTGCAGTGCCAACCATTCCCCTGACATCAGTAGTACCCGGTGGCAGTATTGGTCCACCTCCACCTCCACCTCCACCTCCACCAAGGAAAGTAGCTTGAGTGGTGGTGAAGGTCCTATCTTCGCCATAGCCTGTGCCATCATCACCCACCGCCTTGGCTATGAAATGATAGCTAGTGCTAGCTGATAAGCCAGTCAGGGTAGCACTAAAGGCGCTTGGTGCTGCGCTCAGGGGTGATGCTGTTACTGTAGCTGTGCTGCCATAGGCGTCTGTAGTTCCCCACTCAAAAGATACCTCAACCGGTGAGGCTGTCCCCAGGTCGGTTAGAGTGCCGTTCAAGGTGGCTGTTGTAGTACCTATGCTGGTAGCTGCTTCAGTGGTGACTATAGGCAGAGCGATAATGTTAACCTCGAGGTCAACCCCTGGCTCATCATCATTGGCCTGAACTACCGGGCAGACTGACAGCAGCATCAGCGATAATACGATGGTTAGACCTATCTTGGCTAATTTCATCAGTGACTTCTCCTCGCCACTACCAGTATCAGGGTTATCACTATTACTACGCCGGCAGCAATCCCAGCTATCGGAATTAGAGGGAACTCAGTAGTTGCCGGGGTTTGTGCCGGTGGTGCTTCTTCTCCTGGTGTAGCTTCTGTTGGTGTAGCTTCTGTTGGTGTAGCTTCTGTTGGTGTAGCTTCTGTTGGTGTAGCTTCTCCTGGGCTTGGCGCTGGTGCTTCTTCTGGGCTTGTCGCCGTTGCTTGAGATTCCTCAGGGGATGCCAGCACCGGGGGTTCACCTTCTACCAGGTTGGTTACTGTGGCTCTGACCTTTATCCCCATGGCCACCGTCCCGCCGGTCATCGCCAGAAGCCTTATCTTGCCGTTATATATCTTAGAGCCAAGGGATTTATCACCGTAGAAGGTCAGTTCCACCGTGGTGCCCTCATCACCGGCGGCAACGGAAACTGTTGTTGGCTCCACCTTGAGTGGAATATCCTCAAGGCTAACCTGCAGGTCACCGGTAAAGTCATACACGGCGAATTCTACCTTGGTGCTTCCTTCAGCCGGAACATCAAACTCAATTGACGGTGGGCTGACGCCAAACGCCAGCGCTGGGGTAGCACACAACAATATTAACATTACTGCTGTCGCTAATGCAGCAATCTTCTTCATTATCCACCTCCATTTGGGGAAGTGAGGGGGTGGATAAGAACCACCCCCTCCAAATTTTTCAGCTTACGGCGATGCTTGAGCCCAGAAGATCAGGGTAGCCTTCTCAAGACCGGTAGCCCTATAGTCTCGTGGGATTACCAACCGCGCATTAACCGAGTAACTAGTGCCACCAACTAAGTTATATAGGGTAAAGTCCTTGGCATATTTAGTGTCGTATGGCAGCCAGAGATGGTCGTCAAATACGGTTGGGGTGGGGCTCAGCTCGGTGGTGATGTCTACCCACACCTGGCCTGTGTTCTTTATAGTAAGCGGTCTGTTGCCAGAATTATATGGTAGAGTGATTGGGCCAAAGTTTATGAAGCCTGGGGTCACCGAGATGGCTACCATCGGTGCCATGAAAACACCTAGACCCACTACTGGACTTGCGACATCGGTATCGTTGTACCAAATCAGGTCGGTCTCGAACAGGATTCCTAATGGACCCCAAAATGCCCACCCTCCATCATCTGGATATGGTGTTGGCAATGCAGATGTTGGAACCAGCCAGATCTTGGCGCCAGTGGCATGGAGATAAAAATCTGGGGAACCACTGTAATCATGGTTATTTATATCCATGTTAGCATCTGGTGGACAGGGCAGGTTCATATCCAGGTCTTTTGAGCCAGTAGTTGCCGCAATATTACCACTCCCATCAGTTGTGAAAGTAGCAATCAAGGCACCGGGATTGTCGCCGCCCCAGTTGACATACCTGTCTGGTTGGTCGGCGTAGTAGATAAGGCTGTAATCAATGCTAGGTGTCAACCCAGTGGCCTGAAACTGGTAATCAAACGTTGGGCCTGACGCATTGTAGTCCAGGATGCCCCCGGTTGGATCTAGGATGATGTTCCAAGACGCATCCTTGTTCTCAAGTACCAGTTTTGAGTATAGACGGCCACCTACAAGGATATCCACAAATGTTGACGCAGGATCATTCCAATCTAAGGTAGGTGGGAAACTATACGAATTCCCCTGAGCACCACCAACAACATGGAGGTTATCGCAGGCCCCGCCTAGCTTTAGTGTATCTCCCGGTGAAGGGGCTATTGTAGCCAGTGGTACCTTCCACTCTGAGATCCTTGTGCCCGTGCCGTAGTTGTAAATCGTCTTGGTTTCAAGGTCTCCGGGAAGGGACATTAGTTGCGTGCCGTCAATCACCCACTCTGTATACCAGCCATCACTCATCCCAGAGCTGACTCCACCTGGAGGAACGGTTTGAAATGCAGCCGGGTCAGCGCCTGTTTGGAAAACGATGTCATAAGGCTTTCCCCAGGTTCCGACTCCAGCAGTGGGATTGATGTTTAAGCCGATTTTGTCGTTCCCAACAGAGTTCTCGCCAAGACGGGCATCAGTTGAATCCGTGACATTAAACAGCACGTACAGGTAAGGTGGTTCTGCAATCACAGAAACATTGCCCATCGCACTTGCAACAGGTATTACCGTTGCTCCAGCCCACTCACCAGTGCTTATGACTCCATCAATTGTTGGAGCGATAGGCGCCGCCGCACTAACCGGCGTCGCCGGTATCAGGCTGAAGCTTACTACCAACGCCAGTGCAAACAGGATACTAAAGATTTTTCTTTTCAAGTTTTTTCTCCTTTATTAGATTTTTGCTTTTTATATCAATCGGTCTTTCCCGAGCGTCCATAGGTCTTTCCCTATCGTCCTTTGCCATAGGCATCGCCTCCTTCAGCCGGATTTTTATATCCCTTGGTCTTTCCCGAGAAGCAGTAGCCAATACCCCTCAGCCCCAATATACCGACGTTAGCCAGCTTACTGCGCAACCGGCGCATATAGAAATGGAGGGTGTCAAGGCTTACCTTCTTTCCTCCCCACACCCCACTGATAAGCCAGGGGTAGTCAAGTAATCTGCCTTCATTGAGTATCAGGCAGGAAGCAAGGCGAAATTCGGTGGGGGTGAGCCCGTTTAATCCCTTCCCCCCCTTTGGCAAGCGATTTTCAATCTCCAGCTTGGGATTATGTCTTAGCCGGTCATACCTCGGTTTCCGGCGGAGCAGCACGTGCACCCTAGCCACTAGCTCAGTAAGACTTGGTGGTTTCGTCATATAAGCGTCAGCCCCCAGCTCGAGCATCTCCACTGCTTCTTCCTGACTACCGAGGACAATAATTGGCAGATAGCAGGCCTGTCGGATTTGTAAGCAAGCATCCTCTCCGTTCACCATCGGCATATCCGCAGCCACAATAATCAGGTCAGGGTATGCTTCATATAACTGCTTTAGCCCATCAAGGGTATCAGTAACCCTTACTACCTTGTACCCTGCCTCTTCTAAAGCTGCAATTGCTTTTACCGCTAATGCTTCATCCTTCTCAATAACAAGAATACACGGCGGTTTGATGATGTTACCTCCAACGTACAATGAGTGTAGCCTACCATAAGAAGGTGGAAATTCAGGTGCCTAAAGTGCCCGTAACGGTGGAAATTGGTGGAAATTTGGTCTAAAATTGGTGCCAAATTGACGAAAAAAACAGGTAGGCAAGTACCTACCTGTAGTGACCCTATCCCTTGTTTCCCTCTCCCTAATAATAAGAAGAGGGAGATACGGGGTGAGGTCAATAAGTAATCTTTTCGAGCGTGGTTAGTCTAAAATAGACCTTTTCTGCGGCGAGATTAGAGATACCGTGAAAATAGGATTTTGATGGGCAGTGATTAGATAGGTCTGATAAGCTTGTAACCTATCCCTCGTTCAGCGAGGAGCATTTGTGGCTTGCTGGCATCCTGCTCAAGCTTGGAACGGAGGCGATATATGTATTTCTTGACAAAGCTACAATCATTGGCGTATTCCGAGCCCCATACCTTTTCCAGGAGGGCACGATGGGTAAGCACCCTGCCCTCATTTCTTACCAGCTCTGAGAACAGGTGATACTCAATAGGAGTCAGCTTCACTCGCTTGCCTGAAAGGAAGACCTCGTGTGTGGTGAAATTGATGGTTAGTTCCTTGCTAATAGAAACCATACGCTCGGGTTTGAAGCCAAATCCCTGGGTGCGACGGAGCAGTGCTCTTACCCTAGCTAAAAGCTCGATAGGGCTGAACGGCTTGATAACATATTCATCAGCTCCCGCCTCCAAGCTCCTAGCTCTGTCAATATCAGTTTGCGCCTCAGAGAGGATGATCAAGGGAACATCGGAAAATTCACGAATGTTTCTGACTAAGTCCAGGGTGTCTATATCAGGTAAAGAAGAGTCTACCATAACCAAATCAGGCGACTCGGTTTCTACCATCTCTATCCCCTTTGGCCCCTCAGCAACCGAGACGACGATGACCTCTGGGTATCGTACCTCTAGGCAGAAGGAAATGTCTTTAACGACCTGCTGGTTATCCTCAATTACTAGGACTTTCACCGCTCCATCCCTTCTCGTTGGCAAACTCTGCCTGCAATTCAAGGCTCAGTCGCTTTTGGAACTGACAAAGTCGCCCGATGTTTTGGCCGTTCCCGGATTTCTCCTCAAGACGCCTTGGCTGATAGCCTGCCCTGCTTTCTGTTTCTCCCACGTCCTTGACAACCTCCTGGCGGTCTCACGCTGAATAGTTGATAATCCATGCCCGTCCAAACTTTGGGTACGTCCAAAGCGTACCACCCCTTTTAGATTTTTGATAGTTTTTATATCAATCAGTCTTTCCCGAGCGTCCTTTGCTATAGGCATCACCTCCTTCTTATAGAACTGTAGCAACCCTCCACAGCCAAAAAGACCGACCATCAGGGTCGGTTTCACTGTCCCTATGCGGACACTTAGTGACCCCTTACGGACTTAGAGGCTAACACTATTTTCCTCATTTGTCAAGTAACTTTTCCTACCTTTTCCCCCCTATTTAAGGACTATTTTCCTAAGCCAATTAGTACATTTGGGTGATTGTGTGGTAAGGCAAGGTAAGCTATAGTGGTAAAAGAGTGGTAAAAGGGCAGAAGGTGAGGGATATGGTAGGTCATACCGAAAAGGATACTATGCTAACCGCAGGCGATGTAGCTCACCTGCTCAATGTGCACATCAATACCCTGAGGCGGTGGAGTAATAAGGGGATAATAAGGATGTACCGCATCGGCCCCAGGGGTGATAGAAGGTTCAGGCGGGAGGACATTGCTAGCTTCCTTAGCAAGTCAGAAGTAAGGAGCAAATAGTTATTCTGCTGTTGACAAGCGATGGTGGGTTTGTAGTAAAATGTATACATAATGAGCACAGAGGATGTTCCTATAGTCTCATTTCTTAAGGAGCTAATGCGTCGTCGTAAGCGCTTACCGAGTCAACTGGCGTCCGATTTAGGCGTTAGCCATGCTACCGTTAGCCGCTGGCTTTCCAATAAAGATATTCCCAATACCCGTTCCTGCCAGCGCTTGGCTGAATATAGTGGCGTACCACTGCAAAAGGTTCTTTCCATTAC
>Ga0114930_10005122_pt1 | contig 10871 bp, 12 predicted proteins | sample AnhtaG_FD_87300 | JGI IMG/M metagenome (GOLD analysis project Ga0114930, IMG submission 87300) | Deep subsurface microbial communities from Anholt, Denmark to uncover new lineages of life (NeLLi) - Anholt_01485 metaG | ecosystem: Environmental > Aquatic > Marine > Oceanic > Sediment | place... | reverse complement strand
CTATTATCATGAGCAGTTTGTTTGCTTCATGCTCGGTTAGCTTGACAATATATTCTTTCATTCTCGGCTCACCCCAACATAGTCAGCAAGAGCAGTACTCTCGTCCGCCTCTAAGGCAGCTCCTCCTGAATCCACTTTTTGATCTCTTCCTTGCCAGGGACTCTTCCTGAGACTTTAAGCTTTTCGTTGATGACCAAAGCCGGGGTCATAAACACGTTGTAGTCAGCGAACTTATTGATGTCGGTTACCTTTTCCACGTTTGCTGTCACTTGCAGCTCTGATAACGCATCAACGGTTCTTTGCTCCAGCGTTTGGCAGTTAATACATCCCGGGCCTAGCACTTTAATGTTCATTTTTCCTCCTTGCGACAGTCCTTGGCTGGGTCTGATTATAAACCCAGCGCTCCGAATATAAGACCGGTAGCGGTGGCAAAAACAACCACTAGCAATACATACACAGCTGTCTTTTTAACTCCTACAATTCTGCCGATTGCCAGCATTGATGGTAAAGAAAGCGCAGGTCCCGCTAAGAGCAACGCCAAAACCGGACCTCTTCCCATTCCTAACTCCATCAAAGCTTTAATGATTGGAACCTCAGTTAAGGTAGCAAAGTACATCAAGGTGCCTGAAAAGGAAGCAATGAAATTGCCGGATAGAGTATTTCCGCCCACGAAGCGGGACACCCAGGCAGGAGGAAGTATTTCCTTTATCATACCTGCAAGGAATACTCCTATCAGAAGAACTGGAACGATTAGCTTAACCAGTTTCCAGGTCTCTGTAAGCCACAGTCTTACCTCTTCTTTGGGGAACCAATATTTACAGGCATAGAGAACAGCAAGAACCTCAATTGACACCCCGCTCCATTTGATGAGATTACCCACCCGGGCAGTTCCAGTTAAAAGGATGGCAACAAGAAGCACTAGGAATGCCAGGCGATGCCAATCTGAGGTCTTGCCATCCCCATTGGCAGCAAACAGTGGCACTTCTGCTGTGGCCTCTTTTTCTTTCTCTTCTTTGCGAAAGACAAGAGCCATGATTAAACCAATAACAGCGGCAAAGCCAACTGCACCAATAGCTCTGGCCAGGCCAATGTCAAATCCTAAAAGCCGAGCTGTATATACGACAGCCAGGACGTTGATGGCTGGTCCCGAGTACAGAAAGGCGATGGCTGGGCCAAGGCCGGCTCCTTTTCGATGGATACCGGCAAATAGGGGGAGAACAGTACAAGAACAAACTGCTAAGATAGCTCCAGATATAGAAGCCACGCTGTAAGCTAGAAACTTGTTGGCTTTTGGCCCAAAGTATCTTAGGATCGCATCCTTGGAAACAAAGGCGGCAATGGCACCGGCAATAAAGAAAGCCGGAACTAAACATGTTATGGTATGAGCCACTACGTATTCCATTAAAGCCTGATAGCCGCTATATAGAACAGAACTCACATTCATTTGCTATTTCGCTTCCTTTAAGATCTTTAGAGCAGCCTCGGTTTCCTTGAGCCTGTCTACAAGAATTTGGTTTATGAGCTCTACAATAGCAAAGACCCTTTGGTCTTTAGCCCAATAGATAACTTTTAGACCTTCTTTACGAAAATCAAGAATTCCTTGCTGTCTTAAGATGGCTAAATGCTGAGAAACGTTGGACTGTTCCAGACCCAGAGCGGGTAAAATCTCACAGACGCACTTTTCTCCATCTTTGAGGATTTCCAGGATCTGGAGTCTAGTGGGATGAGCAAGGGCTTTCAAGAGACGAGCTTGACTTTTACTAATTAAACTCAAGGGGTGCCTCCTTTTATTACTATATGAGAATCTTCTAATATAGTACTATAATCGGTAAGCTCATTGCAATCCTTTAGGTGGAATTAAGTTATGATATTGGGAAAGGTCAGGTTAGAAGGGGGCAGACAGCGCCAAAGGGCTCAACTTTATCCTTTCCGTGGTGTCCGGCGAATCCTTGTGCCATCTGACTCCGGCAGGCATTCTCGATGCAAATAAATAAAATTCACTTAGCCAATGCAAACCACTCCTTTGCCTGAAGTTATTCTTGAGATCTAATGAGGCTGCTGAATACCTAAGACCACGGTCTTCTCGATCGCTCTTATTCCTCTTCGAACAGCCGGTGAAAAAACCATCGAAACCTTGGTCCATCTCGAGTTTCCTGTCTTGTACAGTGAAAATGCCCCTCCCTGATAAAACTAGGAAAAATACATCGTAGTTCTCAGGATGAACCGGTATCTCTTGACCGGTGTCCAGAAAAATAAGGACAGAAGCTCAGCGTCCTCAGGATGAAGGTGGAATTTATGACATATCTTCACTTAACCCGGTACCTCAAAACCCATTGCTTCAAGAAGTTGAAAAAGCACCATTCTGTTTTCTTTAAATTCGGGCTTAAGAAGAGGAAGGCACTTAGCGATCTTTCGTTCGGCTGAAAGCGCTTTTACGGCAAAGGCCAGGCAAGTGAGTTCCCCACATTCTCCACAGTTTGTTTTGGGAAGATATTTGTAGAGCTCAATGGGGTTAAGACGGATAGCTCGCTCGTAAGATGGCTCTATTGAATCTTTGTTTTTGTAAGTATCATTGATTAGATCTCTAATCCATTCAAGCAGAAGAACTGCAGCACTTTCATCGTCAACTTTAGCCGCGGCGATTTTTCTGGGATAGATGGTGATTAGAGTAGGTCCTCTCATGAAAGTCAGCGTTGGTCCATCATCATTGTATGAAGAGTTTGGGAGCTTGGCATTTGAATAGGGCAGAATTTCACTGACATCATTTGAGAAATCCGCAAAAATTCTTATTTTGTCAGGATCAGCAATGCACAATTGCACTTTTCGTAAGAGAATCTGCCTAAGAAAAACTTCATCCTGAGATTTTTCGGCCAGCACTGTTCTGATTAGTTCTTCCGTCTTCCGCAATTTACTTGAATCAAAAGGATAGATTCCCTTAATTTCTATATGGTTGCTTTTAAGAATAGCTTGTACCTCTTCTTTGAGTTGAGAAGGGAAGGTGATTGCGGTCAGGCACAATTCTTCAAATTCAGGAGGAGTAGGATAAAGAGTTATGGGAATATTGCTCTTTTTAAGTTTATATTCGGCATGAATCATATGATGAGTAGATGAGAAAACTATGATGTGCGTTTCACTTGGTTTGTTAGTTGCTACCATACTAGCTCTACATCTGCCTTTTTATCCCTGGCAAGCTTTCATAGTCGGAGTCATTTTAACCTTTACTGTCGCGCCTTCTATTTTTTCTCTTTTATTAAATTTATGTCTACTAGTTGAGGCCGTTTACCATCTAGTGGTGTGGATTCTCTCCAATGGATTGGTGGAGTAAATCTTTTACCAGTGCTCCTGGCAAAGGGCAGTTTAAGCTAGGATGTCTCCTTTTAGCATCAGAAAGAAGCTCTGCCACTTTGGGAAAACGTGACACAAGACCAGCTGCAGCCTGCTTTAGCACCTTCTATTTAAGCAATCCACTGACTACTAAGTCCACAGCTTCCTGTTCTTCCAATCCACGAGACATAAGTGTCTCGATCTGCTTCTTGTCTACTCTTCCTATTGCTGCCTCATGGGTGACTTTGGCAAATTCATTCGTAACATCTACAATAGGAATAGCGCGTGCTTGAGCATTTCCCTGAACAACTTCTATACAATCAACATGACCTCTCGCGCCTTTACCTGAGGCGAAGAGCTCATTTACTATTTCGCTTTGAGCATTGTCTCTTACGGCAATACGACTTTTAATCAGTCCCTTTGATGACTTACCTATAAGCTTACCTGCTTCTCTAATTTTAATTTGATCGTCGCTATATCCATAGATCTTGGCTGTCATTTCCAATATTGAATTGTCTTTGATTTCTGACTCATAATCTAAATCTAATAGTCCTACTCTTCCTCGAAGAAGGGAAAAACTTGTCACTAGACGGCTGTTCTTTCCCACCCTAATTTTTGCTTTAGGAATAACTTGAACACCACCAACGGAGCCGTGGAAATGGACCTCGGTATATTCGTAGTGAGCCTCATTGCCGACTTGAATATCGGCATTCATTTTATGAACTACTTTTACTGCATTAGGGAACACACAGTGGGCAAGAAGTTTGATCGCTGCTTTATCTTCAACCTTTGTGTTGATATTAATTTCCTGAGTGCCTTCCTCAGGCAAGACACCAAAACAAAGATGCACAGGATATTCTATCTTTATACCCTTTTCAACTATTAATTGGATATCAATGCCTGAATCCGTCTCTTGGGGCTCCAAAACCAATCCATCAACCAAGTGACTTCCAATTACCTTATTCTTATGAATTACCAAATGAGCGACTCTGGAGTTTTTAAAAACCTCAGGCTCGCCACCTGCCTGGGCATATGCGTCCAGCATATGTTTATAATCCTGCATTGCTTTCTTTCTTCCCTTCTTGAGCTAGGTATTCATGAGTAGGGCAGGGAATACATTGTTCCTTAAAATACTTGCCTACCTCATCGGGACCCCCTTCTTTAACAATGAAACCTGAGCAGATAAGCGAGGTCTTATCAGCAATTCCTGACACTTCCTCACGATGAGTAATTAGAAGCACAGTTGTACCCCGTTTTTTTAGCTCTCTTATCATGCCAACAATATTCTCCAAAGCCAAAATGTCAATTCCTGAATCAGGCTCATCCAAAATAGCCAATTTTGGCTTCATGGCAAAAACTGATGCCAGCTCAATCCGCTTTCTCTCACCGCCGCTCAAGGTTTTGTCTACCACTCTATTTAAGTAATCCTTTGGATCCAGCAATACATAGTGAAGTGCCTCTTCTACCAGGGTTTGGTTCTTGTCTTTCAAGCCAACAGCAATATAATCTTTGACTTTCAGTCCCTCAAACTTCGCTGGCTCCTGCCAAGCAAGAGTCATCCCTATCTTAGCTCGTTTCGATACTGGATAATCGGTGATGTCCTTTTCCATAAAATGAATCTCCCCGCTTTGAGGAACATAACCGCCACAACCCAAGAGAGTATAAGCAAGGCTCGACTTCCCGGCTGCATTTGGGCCAAGAATAGAATGAATTGTTCCAGCTTTAACCGAAAGGCTAAGATCTTTTAAAATCTGCCTTCCTTCAATGCTTAGAAAAACTTTTTCAACTTTTAATATCTCCGTCTCCATTCAGTTCTTCCCAAAATTTGGCCTGGTATATTAAGTGAGCAGTTAATTATTGCTAGTCAGTATGAACCAGCAACACTGGTTTTGTTGATTTTCTTACCACGTTCTCGCTCACACTGCCTAAGAACATTTTGGCGACTTTGCTTTTTCCATGCGCGCCCATGGCAATGAGACAAACGTCCAGTTCTTCGGCAGTTTCTAGGATTTTGGTTATTGAAACACCCGTCTCCAATCTTGTGGTAACTTTCTTGAATCCAAATTTTTCTAATTGAGCTTTGATTTTTTCAAGGCGGTCAGAATCTATCTTATTAAACTCATCTATTTTGTCCATCAGGTGTGGTGATAGGTGGCGCGTATCTTGCACGTGGTAGACGATTATTTCTTTACAATCAGCATCCACCATTTCCTTCAAGTAATCAATGACTTTTTCCGCAGAATCCGAGAAGTCGGTGGGATAAAGGATTCGTTTGAAAATGTCTTTGCAGGCTAGATCGCACTCTTCCTTGCTCTTTTCCCGCAACGGGGCAAACTTGTGAATTAGTACTGGTTTATGAGCATGACGAATTACATTTTCGGTGACACTTCCCAACAGGATATGTTCAACAAAGCTCTCTCCCTTAGCCGGCATCACGACCATGGAAACGTTTTCTCTGTTGGCCAGGTTTACTATTTCAACGGAAGGAACGCCAATTAAAACTTTAACATCCACCTTTAATTGCTCTTTTTCAAGCTCCTTCTTCTTTTGATCAAGTATCTCTTTATCAGCTTCCTGCAACGCTGGAGCTGCTCCACCTGCTGTTCTAATATCGATAACATGGACGATGATTGCCTCTTCTAGTCCGACACGTTTGAGGTCGGGAATACAGTCAATCACTTTTTGAGATGCTTTTGACAGATCAGTAGGAAAGAGAATTTTTCTGAACATTTATTGCCTCCATTTCGAAGCTTTTCTTGGCCTCCCTTATTGATGCATCTTATGCCTCTTCTGCTGCAAATGCACCTCTTGCAGCTCTGCTTTCAATCCATTGCTTGCTCTTCTTGGCGATCCAAACCAGACTAAGCATAATAGGAACTTCTTCAAGCACGCCGACAACTGTGGCCAATGCCGCTCCTGATTTGAGTCCAAATAAAGCTATGGCAACAGCTACAGCTAATTCAAAGAAGTTGGAAGCAGCAATGAAACCGGCAGGTGCTGCGACCTTGAAATCTATCTTCCACAGCCATGCCCATCCATAGGAAAAAGCAAAAATGAAGTAGGTTTGGATAGTGAGGGGAATGGCAATGAGCAAAATATGCAGGGGATTGTTGATGATAGTTTGTCCTTGAAATATGAATATAATAACTAGCGTTAATAGCAGTCCAATAATGGTGATATTTCCCAGTTTCTTTAAAAATACTTCTTCGAGCCAAACCGGTCCTTTCTGTTTAAGGAGATAAGACCGTGATATCCATCCTCCGGCAAGCGGAATAACTACAAACAAAACTACTGACAGAATCACTGTATCGTAGGGAACTACCATCTTAGAGATACCCAAAAGGAACATCACAATTGGCGCATAGGCAAAGAGGATAATGATATCATTCACTGCAACTTGAATCAGAGTGTAGGCGGGATCACCTTTGGCTAAGTAGCTCCAGACAAAGACCATTGCCGTGCATGGTGCTGCTCCTAGAAGGATAGCTCCAGCTAGGTACTGTTTAGCCAGAGTTGAGCTGATGAAGGGAGCAAAGATTACTTGTAGAAAAAGCGAGGCAAACAAGAACATGGTAAAAGGTTTGATTAACCAGTTCGATACTGTGGTAACTATTATTCCCTTAGGGTTTTTACCTGCTTGCAATATGCTAGAGAAATCAATTTGGACCATCATGGGGTAGATCATAGCCCAGATAAGAACGGCAACGGGGATGGAGATTTGAGCGTAAGTTGCTTTGGAAAGAATATCAGCGACTGCTGGCCATAAATAACCGATGAGGGTTCCGGTGATCATACAAAGCGCCACCCAAACCGTTAAGTAGCGCTCAAAAATACTTAAGCCCCTGGTTCTGTCTTCTTCTAGTCTGTTGTTTGTGTGCTCGGACAAAGAAATTCCTCCTTCAAAGCATTCCTAGCTCGGCAAGCATCCTCTGGTTATTACCTAAGACTAGCTTTTACTCGCAAGGATCGACGTCAGCCCTGCTGGTCTCTACTTCTTCAACGTTGAAAACAGCTTGGTGTAAGGTGTTGAACTCTTCGAGCGTCTCCTTGTTAAGAGAGTAATAGACCCATTTGCCTTCTTTGCGATCATTAACTAGATTGTATGATCGCAGAATTGCCAGGTGGTGGGAGACCAGAGATTGAGAGAGCTCCAAAGCGTCATATATTTTGCAGACGCAAAGCTCACCATCCCTTAACAGAAAAAGGATTCTTAGGCGGTTTTCGTCGCTTACGATCTTCAACAGGTCAGCAAAAGTTGCCACCATGTCACTTTGATGAGTCTCAAAAATGCTCTGCTTTACTTCCGTCAAAGGAGCCCCCATTAAATTAATATATGAACGAGTATTCATATGTTAAACCCAAACAGTAATTTGAGTCAAGTAAATTGTCCGGATTTCGAATGCTTCGAAGGCCTTAGAAGCATTCGCGCCTGTCATTATTGAGACATCTTGATAGCACGCCCAACGCTATCAAAACCCCTTGATATATCTTCCCAGTTCAAGTAGTATGTCTATGGTTTCTGAATCTTCCAGAAAGTTCGAATAGCGTCTACTTAAGCCCACAACGCCCTTTTTTGGCTTGATCAAGCCATTTTCTTATGGCCTGGTTAAAGCATCCAAACTCCTTGGCTTTGTTCAAATCTTGATGATCTGCCGAAGTTTTCCTCTCAATATCTTCTAGCGATATTAAAGTTATCTATTCTATGAATGATCGCATGTATATTTACCAGCATTTTTCATAAAGGAATGGAGGCAGCTTTAAAAACGTGGGGTCTGGTCTTGAATTTTGATGTGTTGGGATCTAGCATTGAGTGGTCACTGGTCCTTCTTAGCTTGAGATCGTTTCTTAAGATCGTTCGGCTTGTTCGAAAATTAACAAAAGAGGGTTGTTAATTTGACTTTTAGGTAGTTTGACCTAAAAGGTGAGGTGACCTAATTGCTTCAATTATTCTATCCTAAAAACTTAAGGGATGTCTTTACGAATAGAAGAAGTGAACTGGAATTGCTCAATTTTTACAAGGAGCAGCATAAAGAAGGAAATCCTACTCATCTTGCTTTATTTGGTTTGCGTCGAATTGGGAAGACCTTGCTTCTCAAAGAACTTGTGCTCCGTCTCTTAAGAAGAGACAAAGACATTATCCCGGTATATATGGATTTTAGCGATATTTGTAGTTCTCCAGAAAACTTTGCTACTGGATATATTGGACAAGTTTGTTATTGGTTCTTAACTAAAGGCCAGGATAAGCTTCTTCCTTATCTTGAATATCGTTCCCTTTACGCTGAAGCCATTAAGGCTCAAGACGATGTGGTAACAAGAACAGTTAGTCAACTTTATAACGAGCTTAATGTCGCCAAACCTGATAGACAGTTGCTGTTGCGCCTAGCTTTCAGTTTTCCCGATGAATTGGGAACAGCACACCAAAAGAAATTTATACTTATATTCGACGAATTCCAGGAAATTGAAGCGCTCAAAAACTTTAAAGAAACAACACAGATAATTTCCCTCTTTAGAGCAAATCTTCAAAGGCAAAGTCAAGTTCTTTATATTCTAGCGGGCTCTGCGATTTCGGTTATCACAAAACTAGTCTCTGACCATGAAAGCCCCCTGTTTGCTCAATTCCAAAAAGTACCAATTGAAGCTTTCGCTCAGGAGGATGCTTTTGAACTAGTAAAAAAGCTAGTTCCCCATGCTCAACAAAGAGAACTCTTGAGGGAAATATGTGTACTTTCGGGAGGGCATCCCTACTATGTAAGCCAGATATGCGCAAGACTTAACCGATTCAGAGCATTGTATGATCTCCCGCTTGACCAGGATCTTGTGAAGCAAGCCTTTATTGTGGAAACTCTCTCTTCTGAGGGGAAAATTTATGACTACTGTCGTTACGTCTATGATTTATCTCTTCAGAAAGCACGAGGATACGGATCTCTTAAATCTGTTCTTCAAATTCTGAGTATTATGGACGGTTTGGGATTGTCTGAGATTGCGCGAAAACTTCATGTGACGCCTCCTACTGCTCATGACTATATAGGGTGGTTGAAAGAAGTGGATTTATTGGTCGAAGAAGACAAAAGTTACTATTTTCGAGATCCTGTTTTAAGATACTGGGTTGCCAATGCTGCTAGAGGTGTTGAGGTCCCCCTAGAACCCAGAAAAAAAGATTTAACAGGTCTAATCAAAAAATTGGATGAACAATTTCAGAGGGTTGCTCAAGAATTAGGCATTGCTAAAGAAAGCCAAATCAGGGAACTCATTTCGGATTTTGATGGTCAAGTTGTTGATGGCACGCTCTTTCATACATCAAACAACGTTAAGCTGCCATCTTTTACAAAGGTAGCTCCTTACAAGTCTAAAGATGGTCAAGTCGAGATAGATTGTCTAGCAGAGAATAAGCAGAAGTGGGCTGTAGAGATTAAGTGGAGAAGAAAACTAGCCGGCAAAGGAGAGATTAAAAAGTTCATTGCAAAAGCAGGAAATTTAGCAGGCACTTTGTGGTTCATATCCAAAGATGGATTTACAAATGAGGCCTTAGTGCTAGCAGCCAAGGAGAAGGTGTTTTTATCTACAAGAAGAGACGTGCAAGAATTGGCGAAAGCTTTGGAATTCAAATTGGGAAAGTAAATTCACTTAAGAGATTTTCAGACACTTTGAAGCTCCCAACATAGCCGTTTCCCTCCAATCATTTCCTGTTCTCACGATGTCAACTGAAACCAGCGGACCCGAAGAATCTTGATCCTTTGGTCTTTTGGGGGGACTTCTGCCGGCATTGATGGCAAATAAAGTCGCAACGGCCGAGGCGGTAAAGAGCATGTAGAAAGTAAAGCAAGAAAAACATCTATTTGGGAAAAGCGAGGTGCAAAGATGGTTATTCTCAAGTATGTAAAGCACAAGATCAAAAGCAGTATGGAGCTAGAATAATTATTGAATCCTCTTGGCGAGACAACATCAAAAGTTGAAGGGGTAGTGCTTGAAGATATCCTATTTCCAGCTGGCAAGAATGAGTTTGTTTTGGCAATGGATTGTGCTTCTGAGAATGATTACCTGGAATGGAGAGAAATCTGCCCGCCTCCACCCGGGGCAGATGATTGGCATGAAATATTCCTCACCAGAGAGGAATATTTGCAGGAATAATGCCAGTTTAATGCAGTTTCAGCTATGTGCAGTCAAAGGACGCGGCGCATCAAAACCCCTTGATATATTCCCCAGTTCAAGTAGCATGTCTATAGTTTCAGAATCCAGCAACAAGTTCAAATAGTGTTGTGTATCCAGCCGATGGTGACACCGACGCTTTCGGGTCTTTTTTGTTTTTAAAATATTTTTATACAAGCCGTAACCAAACTACTACTGAATCGTTGTAACAAACGGATGTATGAAAGTTCACCGCTTTTTGTCAAAAGGAGGTGAGCGGAGGCCAAACAAGAGGCTCATATGCTAATCTGAAAGGAGAGGAGGAGGGGAAAATGCGTAAAAAACTTGCACCTAAGTATTTTGTTGGTTTAGTGGTAATTATGACGGCGGTTCTACTTTTGACTATTGGCTTTGGAATAGCG
>Ga0114930_10005120_pt1 | contig 10871 bp, 8 predicted proteins | sample AnhtaG_FD_87300 | JGI IMG/M metagenome (GOLD analysis project Ga0114930, IMG submission 87300) | Deep subsurface microbial communities from Anholt, Denmark to uncover new lineages of life (NeLLi) - Anholt_01485 metaG | ecosystem: Environmental > Aquatic > Marine > Oceanic > Sediment | place... | reverse complement strand
AAGAATGTAACCTTTTTTTCTTACCTGTGCATTCCCGGAAAATTTTTTTCCTTCTAATAAAATAGCAGGGCAATGTATAATGTCTTTTTCAGTTTTTAATCCATAGAATGTAAGCCCCAAAATAATTCCTTGTGTGATAATCTCAAACTGTTCTATCAATTTTTTAGCACCCAAATTCTCTAAAAATTTTATTGGGCATACAATTGAATAAGTAATCTCTCTATTTTCATCGTGAAAAACAGCACCCCCTCCAGTTATCCTTCTGACAATATTAAATCCTTTTTCCTCTGCGAAGATAGTATCTATTTCATTATATAAACTTTGATTTCTTCCTATGCTCGCAGTTGACGGTTTCCATTTGTAAAACCTTAATGTGTTAGGTGAATTCTTTTCAATTGCCATTTTTAATAGAGCTTCATCTAAAGCCATATTCCAAAAACCATCTTTAACTTCTAATGGTAAATAACGCCATGTATCCATATCTGGTCTACACATTTTTAATTAACTATTTTATATAATAATTCATAGATTTCTTCCTTTTCTTTTTCACTTAACTCTCTCGGGTAATTATAAATAGGACCTGATGGTTTTGAAGTATAATATGGGCGATTACATCCTGGACATCCTGAAGTTAAGAAAGCATCAGTGTCATTGATGGTATTTTTTAATTCTGTTTTGCTGATATTAATATTAACAAGATTTCCTTTCATGTTAAAAGTGAATTCTTTAAATTTTTTACCTTTATTCACTATAAGATATCTTCCTAGTTGTAGCTTTCTAAAGCTTAGAAGAGATGGTTGATTTTCATATTCCAGTTTTGTCCCCTTTATTGGAGTAAAAGCAAAAAGTGATATTAGAATTTTTAAATTATGTAACTCTTCAATACGTTCTATTACTTCTTTTTCCGTTTCTCCTAATCCAATTATTAAGTGAGTACTTACAAACCCTTCTGAGAAGATCTCCAATGCCTCTATCATTTTATTGATATGCTCCTCCCATTTATAAGGTCCATTTACACCACCACCTTTGATTTTATCAAAAATTTCAGGTGTAGTACCATCTAATGCAATACCTACTCTTTGAACACCAATTAGTTTTAATTCTTTTAAATTATCTTTCGATACGGGAGGGATTGCAACAGATATCGGAATATCAATATTATTTCTAATTTGAGTTATGATTTCTATTAGATCTGTAAAGTTTTCGGGGTAATTGAGAGTTTGAATACATATTCTTTTAAATTTTTTTGATGAATGTAAATATTTTAATTTCGTTAAGAAGTCTTTAAAAGAAAATATTGGCCAATTAACTCGAGAAAGCATTTCCTCCGAACCTTGTGAAGAACGTGCTTGTGGGCAAAAGCCACAATTCGCTGTACAATAACCCTCTTTATAAGTCATAATGTAACATGTAGTTGGGGGGTCTTTGAATTTTACTATTGACCCTAAACCTAAAACGGAAGCACTTCCAAGAGATACCCTTATTTTTTCAATATTCACAACTCTCACTAGTAAAAATGGAATATTAAGTTTTATTGCTTCGATTTATAATTTTCTTATTTATCATAATTAATCCTATTTTATGAAATATCAAGATTTTCCATGTATAAATAACTACATAAAAAATTTATTGAATCAATTATTAAAATATTAAATATTCAGTATATCCCCTAATTTTAGAAGAAAAGTGGTTATTTTATGGTTGAATATGACCCAAAAGAAATAGAAAAGAAATGGCAAGAAAAGTGGGAAAAATACAAAATTTTTGAAGTCAAAGTGAATCCGAAAAAGAAAAAATATTATGTATTAGAGATGTATCCATATCCTTCTGGTAAACTCCATATGGGTCACCTTAGGAATTATACTATTGGAGATTGCTATGCCAGGTTTAAAAGAATGAATGGCTTTAATGTTCTTTATCCAATGGGTTATGATTCATTTGGAATGCCGGCAGAAAATGCGGCAATAGATCATGGTGTTAATCCAGAAGAGTGGACAAACAATAATATAGAGACCATGAAAAATCAGCAAAAAATGATCGGTCTTTCATATGATTGGACAAGAGAAATATATAGTCATAACCCTAACTATTATAAATGGGATCAATGGTTCTTTCTCAAAATGCTTGAGAAAGGTTTAGCATATAAACAAGAAAGTTATGTAAATTGGTGTCCCAAATGTGTGACCGTATTAGCCAACGAGCAGGCACAAGGAGGGCGATGCTGGCGTTGTAATAGTATTGTGGATCAAAAATTTCTTTCACAATGGTTTTTAAAGATTAGAGATTATGCTGAAGAATTATTAGAGGGTTTAAATATTGTAGAGTGGCCAGATAAAGTCAAAATAATGCAGCGGAATTGGATAAGTCGCTCAGAAGGTTCGAGTATTAAATTCCCGATTGTAGGAGAAGATCGGACCGTAGATATATTTACAACAAGACCGGATACCCTCTATGGTGTCACATTCATGGTATTTGCTCCAGAACATCCTTGGGTTTATGAATGGGTCAAAGAAACAGAATATGAGGCAGATTATAAAAAATTATATGATGAAGTCATGCATCAAGATAAATTCGAAAGAACTGATATAGAAATTGAGAAAAAAGGGATGTTTATAGGAAAATACGCTATTGATCCAGTCACTAAAGAGGAAATACCAATTTATATCGGAAATTTTGTTATATATGAATATGGAGCTGGCGCAGTTATGGCTGTACCTGCTCATGATCAAAGAGATTTTGAGTTTGCAAAAGAATATGAGATTCCAATTAGAATCGTAATTCTACCTCATGATTATGAATTAAACGTAGAGAAAATGACTCGTGCCTATGAAAGCGATGGGGTTCTTGTAAATTCAGAAGAATTTAATGGCATGGAAAATCGAAGTGCAATTGATGCAATAACTGAAAAACTTGATAAAATGGGAAGGGGTCATTCAACTATTAATTATAAATTGAGAGATTGGGGCATTTCACGTCAGAGATATTGGGGATGTCCTATCCCCGTTATTTATTGTGATGATTGTGGTACTGTACCAGTACCTTATGATGATTTACCTGTTTATCTCCCTAAAGATGTAAAATTCACAGGGGCGGGTAACCCATTAGAAACAAGTGAAAGTTTTATCAATACTAAGTGTCCTACATGTGGTAAAAATGCAAAACGTGAAACTGATACTATGGACACTTTTATTGACAGTTCTTGGTATTTTTTTGCTTTTTGTGATCCACCTTCAGTTGAAGCAGATCTCCCCTATACAAAAAATATCGTAAATTATTGGGGTAATGTCGATCAATACATTGGAGGTATAGAGCATGCTATTATGCACTTAATATATGCTAGATTTTTTACAAAAGTAACTAGAGATCTAGGACTTCACAAATTTGATGAACCTTTTCAAAATTTATTAACCCAAGGAATGATAAATAAAGTCCATCCATATTGTTCTAACTGTAATGCCTTCCTTATGGAAGCTGATTTGGAGCAAATGAAGTGTAAAATATGTGGTAGCTCAGATCTTATTCAAAAGTCCGTAAAGATGAGTAAGAGCTATGGAAATACCGTAGATCCCGGAGAAATTATTGAAAAGTATGGTGCAGACGCTGCAAGATTCTTTATATTATTCGGAGCAAGTCCATCATCAGGATTAGAATGGTCTGAAGAGGGTGTAGATTATGCTTATAGATTCATTAAAAATACATATATTTTGTTAACTGAACCTCCAGCTATTACAAGAGATAACCTAAATATAAGGGATACGTTAATCCAGTATTTTTTGAATAAAACTATTAAAGAATTCACAGAAAACATGAACAAACTCGCAATTAGAAATGCTGTTAATAATTTAATACAATTTACTTCAGAATTTGGTAAATATAAAAATGAGGGTGTAAATAAAGGAATTTTCGAAGAATGTAGAACAACGTTAGTTTTATTGCTTCATCCAATAGCTCCTCATATGACTGAGGAAATTTGGGAATATCTTGCTAATGAGGGATATGTGAGTTTAGCTGCGTGGCCAGCTTATAACAATAAGCTACTAAATAAAGAATCAGACTATAAATGGAAATTAATGAATAATATCTTAGAAGATATCAATAATATAAAAACAGTAATGAAAAAAGAAGAATTAAAATCCATTTCACTAATAATTGCCGATCATTGGAAATTGAAATTTTATAAATCATTAATGTCATTATTAGAAGAAACTAAGAATCAAGGAGAAATTATGAAGAAATTAATGCAAGATAATGATAATAAAAAGTATAGTAAACAAATAGGTAAAATTGTGAGCAGGATTGTAAAGAATATAGGAAAATATCCTAAATTTACTATATCCTCTGATGATGAATATCAGTTCTTCGATGATATCAAACCCCTTATTGAAAAGAAGAATAATTGTACGGTCAATGTTATTTTTGAAAAAGATTCAAAAGAACAAAAAGCATCACAATCTCTCCCAGGTAAACCTGCTATTGTTATTATATAACAAATTATATGATTTTCTCCAATTTTCCCTTACAACCTAATTATTTTTTGTCGTATTTTATTAACTTAAGATTAAAAAAATTATTTTTATTCAGAAAACATTAAATCTAATTAAAAAATGGGTTTAATTAAATTCTAAGCAAATTTACAAGGACTCTTAATACATATGACAATATATGAACTTAGTATCATCTCGACTACAGGATTCCCATATTATAATACAATAATTAAACCAGTACCTGAAGGCGTAAAAATTTTTCTTAGATTTTATGATTTCTCGAAAGATAAATCCACGGTTCACGAACAATTAGATTCTGAATCAAAATTCGATCTTACCGCTGGTTTAATATCGGCATTATTCGAATTTGCTCGAAATATAGATAAAAAAATTGAAAGGCTAGAATTTATAGCTAAAAAATCAACTGAAATTCATAAAAAAAGTAAGGATGAAAACCCATTTGAAGGAGATGTATTAATTACAGCTCAAACAGAGTCATTTCTATTGCATAAATCAGTAAAAGAAAAAATCAAATTAATCTATAATAACTTTATAAATATCAAAACACCGCTTGACTCGGCTGAGGCAATTTTAAAAAATGAAGAAAACAAAATTATTGAAATTTTAACTGATTTAAAAGCAAGAAATAATGTTTCAGATCATCAAAGTGAAATTAAACGCGCAGCAAATGATTTTTTAAGTGAAATGAAAGAATACGGTTTATTGGGTATATGCATAACCTCTTTTGATCTTTCACCTATTGTTGTTTACGGAAAGAAATATTCTTTAAAAAATGTAAATGAAATTTTAAGACGTATAGGATTCATACCTGATATTGCTCCATTAGAATGGATCTATAGAACTTCATTTTTTTCTGATGAACAAATTCAAGTCTGTATTATTAAATCGGGAGTTGGGACAACGGTTGAAGAAACTCTATTTGAACCATATTTTTTTTTACTCTTTGCTGATCCACAAAGTTATTTTGGAGAATTTCCTCAAAAATTAACAATAGCATTTAACAGCATACTTGGATAGAAGAGTGAAATATCATTTCAATATCAATCAAAATTGAAATTTCACTTAAAGTAAGCAATAAAAACAATACTCTAATTAAATGTCTTTTCAGCGGCTTCTATTATATGAGCTAATGAATTAGCTTGAAGAGAAGCACCCCCAACCAAACCACCATCAATATTCTTCTTCCTAAATAAGTCTTCAGCGATATCAGGTTTAATTGATCCCCCATATTGGATTCTTATTAAATCAGCTGTTTCTTGATCAAAATTTTGGGATAATATTCCACGGATAAATACATGAATTTCTTCTGCTTGTTCTGGAGTAGCAGTTTTTCCTGTTCCTATCGCCCAAATTGGCTCATAAGCTATAACAGTCTGAATTATCTGATCTTTGTTGAGATCCTTAAAAGTTCTATCCATCTGATATTTAATTATCTCCTTAGTTTTGCCCGTTTCTCTCTCTTCTAGGTGCTCACCAATACAAACCATAGGTTTTAAACCGATATTCAAAGCTTTTTTTAATTTTTTATTAATCAAATCATCTGATTCATTGAAAATGTTTCTTCTTTCACTATGACCAAGAATAACATATTCAACACCTATTTCTTTTAAAAAATTTGGTGATATTTCACCTGTAAATGCTCCTTTTTCTTCAAAATACATGTTTTGAGCGCCTAATTTTATGTTAGTACCTTTTAAAATTTCATAGGCACCTATTAAACTAGTAAATGGTGGTGCTATCACAATTTCGACATTGATTATATGATTTATTAAAGGAATTAGCTCCTTGAGCAATTCTTTAGATTGTTCCGGGGTACCTCTATTCATTTTCCAATTTCCCCCAACTATTGGTATTCTCAATTTCTTTTACCTCAAATCATATTCAAATTTAAATATTGTAATTTTTGGCTATAATTCAATTAAGGTTTAGAGACTATAAAATTCTAACGAATTATATAAAAAAATAAAATCAAAAAGAAAATAGATAAGCTTATTCCGATTTCGGAAGTTTCTCGGGCAACTTAGTCGCTTCCAAGAGCTTTTTACTTCATTTATATCAGGAGCCATTATTGCAGGTAAACCTAACTGTGTACGCCTCCTTTCTATAGCAGGTTGCATTGGGATTGCTTTTCCATGTTCTAAAACCGTTGAAGCTTGACCTGTATAATAAGCTGGCGCTTCTCCTCTTTCTACACTCAAATTTTTTAATATTATGAAAATCTCAGTCAGCTCAACTTTTTGTGGGCAAACTTCATCACACGTATCACATACCGTACAACCCCAGATGCTAAAAGCATTTTCAGATCCAAATATTTTCTCCTTAAGTCCTAATAATGCATCTAAAATTAAGCGCCTTGGGTTATATTTACCTTCAGTAACCTGTGCTACTGGACACGCACCGCTACATGTAGCACATTGATAACAATATGCTAATGTATTGCCAATATCATTACCAAGAATCTGGTTTCTGAATTCAAAATCTATAGTTGCCATTTGAATCGATCAGTTTATCTTAATATTATGTACTATAACTTATTGTCGATTTTAAAATTAATTCTTTTATTCTACAATTTTTAAATTAGAAATTAACATATATTTCGAAACCTTATTTGTCAATTTTTATGTGATTACATTTTTAAATTGTAAATGAAATTAATAAAAGTGATTAAATATTTATTCCCCTAAGTATAATACATAACAATTAAAATAACAAAAATCATAAAATTGAAATTAACATGACAAGTATCGAAGAACTAAAAGAATTTGGCCTTGAAATCCCGGATACCATGAAAGAGGGCAAAGTCATCTTAGATGTCTACACTGAAATTTGAGTGAATTCCTCACACAAACAGCAATGGTGTGGCCCTTGTAAATTTTTAAGCCCAATTCTAGAAAAACTAAAGGAAGAAGGATTAATAAAATTACTGAAAGAGGATTTAGACAAAAATAGAGCTCTAGGCGAACGCTACAATGTCACCGCTATACCCACGCTTATTTTTTTCAAAAATGGTGAACTCTTGAACCATCCAATCGAAGTTCAAGGCCAACTTTTGGTACGGAACGGATTGATGATCGGGGCTGCAGGAGAACCTATATTACGACAAATTATCTCTAAAATGTAGTTGTTTTGAATATCCCCTCATTTTAATGCCATATTTTTATTTCTTTTTCTTAAAAATCATACTAATAATCTGTTAATCAGATTAAAAATTTTTTATTTAATGAAATTTTTTCAATATTTAAATTAATTTAAGATTGTAAAATAGAACTATGAATTTTTCGAGGAAAGAATTGGTAAAAACAGATGCAACCATGAATCAAATGCGTAATAGCATTCATATCCTAGCAAGCTTCATGGAGAAAAATGGAGTTTCTGATTTAAAAGAAAGATTAAGGAAGATGGGACAAAATATAGCCAAAACCTATATTCGATACTGGAAACCAACAGATTCGGTCAACAGTTCTAATTTAAAAGATGTTATTACGACTATCTATCAAAAAATTTTAAACAGTTCTCCTTCAATTGAATTAAATGATGCTGAGAATTTGGTAAAAGTTCGAGATCATAATTGTGCTCTGTGTAAATATCATTACGATGATATAGAAATAGCTGGATGTGAGATTATATTGGGAATGGTTTCTGAAATCATTTCTCTTATTAACAAAGAATCTAATGGCATAACTTCTTTGATTTTTGAACCACATGAAGTACCAGAGTCTCGAGCCTATGGAAATAAAACATGTATTCAAGTGTACAAGTATAGAATAGGGGGGAGAGGCTAAAAATGGGAGCTTTTCAATGGTTAATGAAAAAAATTACAAAAGTTTTTGGTCGGTCTACTAATGCATTATTCTACACATTACTTTATAGGGAAATCCTTAAGGAAATCAATGAAATAACTAAAAAGGAAGAAGATAGTCTTATTATTCTTAGAGAAATTGGAAAGAGGGCTGCCTATGAATCGTGTGAGCGCCATTCAAATATTTTTAAATTTATGCCCGGATCTCCTAAAAAAGTTTTGGATTATTTTGAGATTCTTTGGGTTGTAGTATTTGGTAGGGAGTTAGATGATTATTCTTATGAAGAAATTCCTAAAGAAGGTTCAAAATATAATGATTACATTGTAAAAATCAGTAAGTGCCCACTTTGTGCCGATTATGGTCAAGATAATGAAGATACATTTAATTTTAATAAATTGAAAGATAAAAAAACTGAAGGATTAGCATGTGGACTATGTGGAATGCTAGAAAGTGTTGCAAACTTTATACTAAAAATAAAAAGGAATGATTATCGGATTCAGATAGTCGAGCAAGCTTGTATAGCGAAAGGAGGAGATTGCCTACAATTTATCTGTAAAATCCATGACTATAAATCATGGGAAAAACTTATGGATTCAAGAAGTAAAGAAAGAAATGCACTAAAAGTAAATTTTGGTGAATATCTAGAAGAGGAAGACATAGTTCAAGAAACTAAACTTGATATTATAGATAAACTCCAAGATGTTATATCAATTGATAAATTAGAAGAGTATCTTGATGAGCCATTAGAAAGTATAAAAGAAAGAGTTTCTGATATTATAAGAGATAAACTAAACATGGAACCTGACCATTTTTTTGATTACTTTAGAAATTATGAGGATGATATGATCAAGATTATTGGTTATTTAGGAACTCATCTTTTAAATGAATATGGAGGCCTGTTAGAAAAATCTCTCAAGAATGAGTGGTTCTCAAAAGTTTTTGGATATATATTTAGACAACTTAAAGAAATGACATTATTATTTATTCCACTAGATGTAATCCGAGATTACAACGAATTGCTAGTCAGTTTTCTGGATGGTTTAGCACCCCCAGAAATGGTCGACAATGTTAAACAATTTACAGGAAGAGATACAATAAATTACCTATTTGAAGGTGCTCAAATGGCTCTTGAAAACTTAGGTATTGAGTTCTCCGAATTAAAAGAAAATGTTTGGGAAGAATTAAAGAAGGAAAGAGAGAATGGTTTGATTTCCTCTGAGACTACGCCAATTGATAAAACTCGTGAAAGAGTACCTCAAATTATTAGCATAATTCAAGAAATCTTGATGATATTTAATGATATTCTTACTTTACCAATTAGAGTTCTAATATCCGAAAGTCATTATGGATTAAAAACAGCAATTAATTCTGTGGTCTCTGAAGAAGAAGGTTTATATGGTTCTATAAGGGAGAGGTTTGATAAAATATTTGATCAAATCGAAGAAATTCGAAAATAAAATTTTAAAACTCTTTTTAAATTTTACTTTTCTCATTTAGATATATTTGATAAAACCAATCAATTATATATTGGAAAAATAACCTTTCTCTTAGAATATCATAATGTGATTTTCCTTTAAAGCTCGTTAGTTTTGCGATTTCTTGATATTTCCAATAATTACATCTTTATGATGATAATTAGTTAATTTTTTTGGATTCAGAATATCTGATAAATAATTAATTATATCTTCTCTAATGTTAGTATTAATATCAAGATTAACCAGTTCTTTTTCTAACTTTCTAAGAAATTTTCTTTTCTGAAATTGTTTGAATTCTATTATAATGGTTGGGTAGGAAGTTATTATATTAATTAAGAAATTAATCTAACAAATCAGCAATCTTATTTGAGACGCTTTGAATGTTAAGAAAGACCATACCGAGAGAGGCATCACTTTTCGCGAGAGTACATAAAATAGCGTTTTCCCCGGCTTTAGACAGTATTATGATGCCGTCAACACCTTCTATTAGTATTCGCTTCAAATCTCCTCGAGCAAGCTCTTCTACGGCGCGTTCAGAAACGCTTAGAATAGCTGCACTCATCGCTGAAACTATACCATCATTTATATCTCTCGCAAGCGCAGAGCATATTGGAAGCCCTTGAACGCTCACGATAGCTGAACCCTGAATATCTGGATTTACAGCTTCCATTTGGCGTAATAAGTCAGTGAGTTCAGCGATATTTTCACTCAAAGATTAATCAACATGAATAAGTAGATATTTAATATTCTAATAATAAAATTATATTATAAAATTATTTTTATTTTTGATATAATTTTAATGTTAACTTTAATATTAAAGTTAATACTTATTTAAAAAATATTTTTATCAAAATCCACATTAGTAATTATAATGACTGAGAATCAAAAATCAAATAGTGAAACACAAGAAAAAAAAAGTAAGGAAGAATTGGAAAAAGAAGAAGAAGAACGAATTAAATTAGAATCACTTAGAAAAGCAGGAAAAATCGCTAAGGAAGTAAAAGAATACATTAAACCCAGAATCAAGGTGGGAACCAGTGTTTTAGATATTGTTTCAATAACTGAGGCGAAAATTGAAGAATTAGGTGGTT
>Ga0114930_10005118_pt1 | contig 10873 bp, 9 predicted proteins | sample AnhtaG_FD_87300 | JGI IMG/M metagenome (GOLD analysis project Ga0114930, IMG submission 87300) | Deep subsurface microbial communities from Anholt, Denmark to uncover new lineages of life (NeLLi) - Anholt_01485 metaG | ecosystem: Environmental > Aquatic > Marine > Oceanic > Sediment | place... | reverse complement strand
TGGATGTTGCGGATGGGACCAAAGAGCCACTTGGCCAGGATCCACCACAGCAATAGAAACGTGCTGATAGCAATGACGAGAGCCGCTGGCTCCATGCCAAGGGCCCTGAACAGCGCGTCCATGGTCAGCTCCCTCAACCGCAGGGGAAAGCCCAAAGGGTCAAAGCACACCCGCCTGATGCCGCCGGGGGTAGGCTCCAGACTTCACCCTTTGCCCTGCCTCTCAGTGTACCGGCGCGTTCTCGAGAAGCTTGATGATGGCTTCCGCGCTCGGCGGCAGTTTGATCCATAGCAGGATCGCCATAACCAGCGCATAGATGACCAGCGACTCGATGAACGCCAAGCCGAGGATCATGGCGATGCGAATCTCGCCCGCTGCTTCGGGCTGCCGCGCAATACTCTCGAGCCCGGCGGCTGCGGTCCGTGCTTGGGCAAGTCCAGCCGTGAGCACGGCAAGCGGAACGCCGAAGCCCACCGCTATGGCTAACGCCGCGAAATAGGTCACTTCTGTTCACCTCCGGATCTGAGCAAGTGGCCAGTGGTCAGTTGTCAGTGAAGCAGAAAAGACACTGCCCCAGGACTGTCGCTCGGGACCTCCCCCCTCGGTTTGGGGCTCCGTGCGATGATCGAATTCTTCGCTGACCACTATCCACTGCTCACTGACCACTGTTAGCTTTCGTGTGTCCGCACTGCCCCACCGATGTACACGGCCGTCAGTGTAGCGAAGATAAGCGCCTGCACGAAGCCACCAAAGAGGGCGAAGGCAACCATCGGCAGATGCAGCGGCAGCGGAAGGTAGATCGCCTTCAGGACCGCCGCGCCAAGGATAATGAACACGCCTATCGCGGTGTCTTCGCCGAAAATGTTCCCGAAGAGTCGGAATGACAACGACAGCGGACGCGCCAGCTCACCGACGATGTGAATGGGAACGATGAAAATCCACAGCGGCCACGGGCCCTCGGTGAAGTGTCCGAAGTAGCGGAGCCCATGGGTCCGTAGCCCATAGACCTGCGTCGCGACGAATACGGTGAGCGCAAGGCCTGCCGTCACGTTCAGGTTGGCGGTGGGCGCCAACATGCCCGGGACGACACCAAGCCAGTTCATGCAGAGAATGAATATGAATAGACTGCCCACAAACGGGACGAATCGCTCGCTGTCCGGACCGATGATCTGGCGGCACAGATGGGCAAACCAGCCGTACGCCATCTCCATGACCATCTGCAACCCGGGCTTTGGCGTACGTCGCAGACGACGGGTCCCGAGCCGCGCCACGATCCCGAGCAGGAGAGCTATGAGGAGCATTGCCACGATGGCCGGGGGAACTATGTAGACGACGTGCCCGCTCTCGTCGTGCAGTATGGCCCCACTGCTGTCCTTTTTGGCGATAATCGGCTCCAAGGTGTGAAACAGCCCGGGATGCGCATACGGATCGTAGGTGATGCCGCCGCGGTCCGGTCCGCCCGCCGGAGGCGGGTGAGGCTCATGGGTTTCGGCCACTGTCTACAGCCCCCTCGAGCCTCCGCTCGAGGCATCGGTGGCCGTGTCCGCGAACTCGCTGCACGAACGCAGCAGCAGCCTCCCGACCACCTTGAGAACGATCACGATGTAAATGGTGCTATAGCCGGCAAGCAAGAACCAGAGACGGACCCAGCCTTGCGTCACCAGCAGATACAGCCCCACGGCGATAACCAGGTATTTCAGCGCGCTGAGGCCGACGATAATAGCGCGACCCGACCCATTGGCCTTGCCGTCGCGGACGACCGCCCGGATGCCCAAATCCACGGTGTGTTCCAGCAGCCGCATGAGCCCGGCGCCCAGCAGCGCCCCGAGCAGGTAGCTGGCGACGCTGGCCCAACCGAAATACCCCAAGATGGCCAATCCGGCTATGAGGGAGACGACGGCCGTGGTGCGATACACGCGCTCGATGAAGCCAATGCTGTGCGCTCGCAGGCGAGCGCTCGGTCGGGGGCGACCGCTTGGCAGCCTTTTCATGGGGTATACACTGCGGATTGCTCCAATCCACACACTGCTGGGTCGTGACGAGACCCGCACAGGCGCTCGCTATCGTGTATATCGGAGCGCCATCCGAATAAGTTCAACAAAACCCGCCACGACCCCGAGCAGGAGCAGGCCGATGAAGAACCATGGCGCGGTGCCGAGCCATCGGTCTATCAGCCAACCCGCGGCCATGCAGATAAGCACGGAGGCCACAACGACCCACCCCATTCCAAACAGCCCCAAGCCGCGGTATCGCCCCGCACCGTCGCCGTTCGGACGCTGGCATCCGCCGCGGCCAGCGACTCCGCCGAAGCTTCGTCGCTCTCGCGGCGGCGGATGGTGCGTAGGCGACTCTGGCTCGTCTGCCGGCATCTTTGCTCGCCCGCCTGCGGCGGGTGGACCGCGCCCGAGGCGGGTAAACATCTGGCGACAACGGCCCACCTGGGCACGTTCCGGATCGCGCCAATCCGTGCGGATCGGTACACTCCGCCGTGCGGCGTATTGTACCGAAACTGAGAAAGCTATGTCAAGCTACCCGGGAGAAGCCCGTGGAAATGTGCGTGGGACGACATGGGGCGGCTGAGTCGCGAAAACGCGGGGGGCGACGCCAACACAGCCCGGCGTTTGCGGCCTATTCCGGCTCGTCCTGCGCCTCGCCCTGAGCCCGCGCCCACTCGGCGACTACGTCCATAGGAGCCACGCCGGCAGGGGACGCATCGAGGCAGCGGGAGATAGCGTACCGCGGCTCGCCCGAGGCGGCATCTGTGTCCGCAACGAGGTCGATATCCGCCGGCGGATCGATGGGCTCGCCGTCGGCGTCGAACAGCAGCCGCACGCACGGTCGCGACGCATTCTCGGGATTGGCCCGGCAGACGACGCCGGCCTCGCCTGACGTGAGCTCCACGAAGGAGCCGGGGGGATAGGCCCCGAGCAGATCGGCGAACCATCGCACCAGCCGCGGCTCGAACTGTCTCGCCTCTTCCTGAATCATCGTCTCGAGCGCCTGCTCGGGCCGCATCGGCTGGCGATACGGCCGTTCAGTGGTGAGGGCGTCGTACACGTCGGAGATCGCCACGATCATGCTGAAGGGTGACATGTCGCTGTGGCCCTGCATCTTCGGATATCCGCTGAGATCGTAGCGCAAGTGGTGCTCAAAGGCGACCACCGGAGCCAAGATCGGCAGCTCCTCATGCTCCGACAGGATGCGGGCGCCGTCCACAGGATGTCGGCAAATGGCCGCCCATTCCGTATCGTCCAGCCGGCCCGGTTTGCGCAGCACACTCAAGGGCACCAGGATTTTCCCGACATCGTGCAGAAGGGCGCACGTGCCCAGGTCGCAGAGCTGTGATTGGTCCAGGCCCATGCTCTCGCCCAGCGCCAGGGCCAGCAGGCAGATGTGCAGTGAATGGGCAAAGGTGTAGTCATCGTGCCCCCGGAGGCACGTCAGGCTCACCACCACTGAGCGATCTTCCAAAACGCGATCCACCAACTCCCTGACGACATCCCGGGTGCCTTCGACGTCCACGATGCGGCCGCTGAACGCCGAGGACATGGCTCCGTGTACCACGTCGAGCGCTCGAAGGTAGACGTCCCCGGCTGAGGCTGCCACGTATCCGCCGCCGGCTTGCGTGCCCGTGATGACGAGGTCCTCGAAACGTACGTGGGTAATGCCCCGGCGCCCCATCTCGGCCTGCACGCCATCACGAGCCTCCAGTTCCGCGGGCTGCATGCGGGCGATCCGGGCCAGCTCAGCCACCTCCTCAACCCTCAAGCCCTTAACGAACGTCATGCTCTGCACATCGCGACGCAGCAGACCGCCCACCAGTCCCGGAGACGCTGCGCCGGCGAACAGTCGCTGGTCACCATAGACCATGTGCCCCTCGATCAGCTTCAGGGTGATCTCAGGCGTCTCGGCCAACAGGTCCGAGAATAGCGTGTGAGTGTGCTCCAGCGATCGCTGCAGCAGTGGGTGCTCAGGCGGGTAGAAATCGAGAGTCGTACGCGCCCGGTTCAAGGCGACGATGGCACCCTCGAGGCGCTCGGAGAACGTTGCTTCCCCCGTGGTGGTCGCCGCTGCGGACGCAGAGGTATTGGGAGTCTGGACGTCGTTGTCGGCGGCCAGTGCTTCCATTATCTCCGCGCCTCTTTCGTGCCGCCAAGCGCCTTGCGACACGCGTCTCGCACCGCTCGTCGCCGGTCCCGCGTGCCGCCATCGAGCTGCGCGCGGGCCCGATCCGTACCGATCCGCCCCAACGCGGTCGCCGCCGCGACGCTGAGTTGTGTCCCCGCTTCCCGCCGAAATAGCGGCTTGTGCCGAAGCGTCTGAGCCAGCATATCAATGGCGGCAGTGTACCCGAGGCTGCCCAGAGCCAGCATGGCGGCGGCCCGTACGCGCGTGCGCTTATCGAACAGGCTCTGGGGCTCTGCGGCGCGCATCAGTGCAGCGACGGCCTGAGAGTCGCGAATCCGACCCAGACTCGTGGCAGCTATTTCCTGGATGCCGTGCTCGGGATTGGTCAGCGCACAAATCAGCAACTCCAGAGAACCCGGGCTTCGATGGACGGCGAGCGCCTGAATAACAGCCACCCGCAGGGCGAAATAGCCTTGCGTGAGCGTTATCGAGAGATACTTCGTGGCGAAGGCGCCCTCGTGCGCAGCGAGGTGCTCAATGGCCACTTGCGTGTTCTGCCACCGGGGATCGAGTAGCACCGATCGGAAATCGGACTGCTCGCCAGACTCCTCGTGATCCACGTCCCTGTCCGCAGCTTCATGCTCGGCACGCGCCAGCGCATCCAGAATAGCCGGCAAATCCTGGACATGCGCCTTGGTCTTCAGCATCTCGTATAGGGCCGATACTCCACTCGCGCCGAAACTTGGGAGCAGAGCAATGAGCCGGCCGCGCTCTTCGCCGCTCGCGCGCTCGACCGCCGCCTGCACGTTCTCCACCGTGTCCACGCTCTCCAAACTGGCGAGCAGCTTTGCGCTCTGTTGCCGGCAGCGCTCCGAGAGGTCCGGCGAATGTTGATGCCGACGCAGCGAATCCGCCACGCGCACGGCGAGGCCGTCCCCGTTGCCTGGAGATATGTGCGCCAGGCCGGACTCGACGGCCGAGAGCACCTTCAGGTACGTCTCGGCGTCCTGTACGGCGCCTAAGAGCTCCAGACACACGCTGGTGCGTGCGCGCCACATGGCGTCCTCGTCAAGCCTCCGGAAGAGATCTTCTCCCTCAGCACGCCGTTTCGCCCTCGTGGCCTCATCGGTGCGAAAGCTGCCCAGTTTCCGATCCTCCGCATCCGGCCCCCTGCTCTTTGCTAATGCATCCAGCAGGCGACCGACCACGCTGCCGGAGGCCTCATCGGGCAGGCCGAGCTCGGCAAGGTGCTCCTTAACTGCCGGCTCCATCAGCCGCAGCCGCGCCTGCGTGGGGGCCAGACGGCGCAGGAGGCGCTCCAGGGTCACCGACGGGTCGGCGATCGCCTCTTCAGAAGTCTTGCCGAGCAGCTCGAGGGCCTCATCCATGTCCAGGCTCTCGCCCACGGCCGCCAAGACGTCGAAATTGGCATCGGGCATGACGACATCGGCCTGCAACACCTTGCGTCGCAGGCCCAAGCTCAGCGAGCGGAATACGTCAGTGAGCTTCTGGCGAACCTTCTCCCACTCGCTGGGCGAGCGATTGCGCACGGTTTCGCCGAGTCGCTGCAGCGCCAAGGCGAGCATAGCGCCGGCCCGATGGCCGCGGTCCACCTCGTGGCCGTCAAGGATGAGCGGGATCTCTCCTCCGGTACCGATGCCGTCGCCGACACCGGGGCCGATGCCGCTGCCGCCTTCGCCGCCATATCCGCCACTTCCGCCGCGGGCCGTCAGCCACGAGACGAGCTTGTTGGCCAGTTGCTGCGGCGCGTCCAGCATGCCGACGAGGTCGGCAATCTCCATGTCTGCCAATGCGCTGGGGTCGGCGTCAAGTGCATGGAGGAGTACATCCTCGGGGGCGGCGTCACGCCCGGCGACCGACTCGGGGACGAAGCCTTCGTAGCTCAGCTCCACTACATCAACATTGGTTAGCTCACGTTCTTCGATGAAGGCTGCCGGGCCGCCCCGGTTGCGCAACTGCGGCACGTCCATGGACAGCATCTGCAGCACTGCCTCGGTCTCAGCAGCGTCTAGCTCGGCCGAAAGCTTCAAGGCGCGCATGTCTCGGTTTTGCAGTTCGGCGACCAAACGGGCTGTCACCGCGTCGTCGGGCGCCTGTGTGCCGTTGACGACTAGCTGGTCCCCGGCCGCGGCGAACAACACGAAGCCGTCCTCTCTGACCACCGCCGCGACAGCCTCCCTCGCGGCCGAGACGGCCGCGCCGGAGCCGGGGTGGCCCGGTGGGTACAGGCCGTAATGGCGCGCCGCACGGCAGAGAGCATCCAGGGCTCGCGCCCCCTCGCTCGCCGCCTGTGCTGCCTCCTGCGTCACTGTTGCCTCTGGCCCAGCCATTGCCCCTGTTGCCTGACGAGTACACGTCAATAAAGGCTTGGGAGCGACCAGTCGTGACGAAACGCCACAATGCCGCGCCTACGCGGCTACCATACCACAGTGCAGGTGAAACATGAGGCGCTGGAAAGACGGCGTCGCCCGCGCCCGACGATGGCGCAGGCGCGGTTATGCATGGCGCAGAAGCTGAGTCACGGGGAGATAGATGCCGGCGGCGCGTGCGGGGCTACATCGTGCGGACTTCTATGGCCGCGCCGATGACGATGAGCGCAACGACCAGGGCCAAGATGCGGACCAGTCGCGGTGAGATCAGAAGGTGCCTGGCAGCGTCATCCACGCACCTCAGGCCGTGGCGGGCAGCCGCCACGAGCCTGTCGGATATGGCGACGCCAACGGCAGCCGATACAAGCATAGCGGGAAGCTCAAAGATGCCGTGCGGCAGCAGGCCGACGACGACCCGGAGCACTTGCGGTATCCAGCCTTGGAGAAGGCTGGCGGCAAGATAAACGCCGAGCGCACAGCCGCTGCATGCGACGGAGAGGCGTGGCGCCAGCACAGCGATCGCGGCCGATGCTTCCGCGGCCGTGTCTCGGGCCTCGCCCAATGCGGGGGCAGCTTTGCGCGCCACGCTGCACAACGAGGACACCACCGCATACGCCGCCCGCCCACACGCCCCGTAGCTGCGCTGCGCGGCCGCGTCGGCGCGTTGTATTCGGGCAACGAGCAGAGCGCCCGATGCTCCGAGGACCGAAGCTCCAAGCGCCGCTAAGGAGTTCGCCAGCGTGATGGTGGCCCGAGCCGACAGATACTGCGCGAGGAAGTACCCCGGTGCCAGGTACATCCGCTGAAGGGCCTCGGCGATCACCAGACCCCACGTCGGCGCGACGGCCCCGATGCCCACTGTGATGGCGAACGCCGCCGCTGCTCCCCAGCAGAACGTCCGAACAACCCGCACGAGGGCGCTGACAGAGATGAGTTGATCGCCGCTCTTCGTTCGTGCTTGCGCCGACTCGTCCGCGCTCACACCCGACACCGGATCTGCGTCTCCCGCCATTCGCTGGCCCTCGGTCGCTTCCCCTACGCTTGCCCCCCCCCGCTCGCCCTATGGCGAGGCGGCAGAGCGGGTAACCTGTCTCACATCCGTCCCATCCGAGGCTGCAGTCCACACGGCCCGCGCCCGCACGAACGCGAATCGATTGCCGTCGGGAAACCACACCGGAAATCCCTCCGAGAGGGGCTCGGCGATAAGCTGCTGTTGGTTGGCGCCGCTGCTGTCCATGACCCAGATGTCGAAGTCGCCGGCGCGGTCATCGTGGTACAGCATCTTGGCGCCGTCGGGCGACCAACTGGGGGCGCCCTGGTTACTACTATCCGGGGACTCATCAGTGAGATCGGTCTGCACGCCCGTGTTGAGGTCCACGCGCCATATATCCGTGTCCTCGACGTGGTCGTCCTCTTCCGCAGTGCTTTGATAGGCGATGAACTGCCCGGTAGGATCGAAACATGGCCACTGGTCGTCGGCCGGCGACGAGGTTATCTGCGTCTGGTTGCTCCCGTCGGCATCCATAATGAAGATGTCGTTGGTGCCGAAGCGATTGGATACGAAGGCGATCTTCGATCCGTCCGCCGAGTAACACGGCTGCATGTCCGAGTTTGGATCGGTCGTGAGCTGCGTGACATCGCCCCCTCGATCATCCATCCGGAATATGTCGCGATTGCCCGCGTCAGTGCGCCCGAACACGATGGCGTCGCCGTCCGGTCGCCACGATGGATGAAAGCCACCGTCATTGCGGATGTCGCCATCGGCGTCCAGGCGAGTGAGCAGTACGTTGCCGCTTCCGTCCGGACGGATGCTGAAGACGAACAACTGGCCAGTTCCACCGAAGGCGGCGTACGCGATCAGGTTATTGACGGACGGTGACGCGCGCTCCGAGACCGCCTGGAGGGGGATAGTTGCAGCGTTGTCGCCACAACCGGAAAGCCCCGCCGTCACCAATACCGCCGCTGAAAACAGTGCGAGTGTGCCACGTATTTGGTTCATGCTTTGATTGCCTCCATCGGCTGCTGTCTCAGCCTGCTCGTCCGTCGGCGTCGAGCGGGGCATCTGTGCCACGATGACTGCAGCGACCAAGTTGCGGATGCCCTGATCGCTGGGCGAAGTGGCGCCCCGCCGGAAGTCTCAGGAGTGCCGGCCCATCCGCCGGTGCGGCCGCCAATGCCTCCGCAGTGCATCCTAGATCATTGACAGGCGCCACCGCGCGAGGTTCCCTGCCTGGAACCGAAACTCTGTCTTCCCGAAGCATGACTCGGATTCCTGCTGATCGCAAGATGAGCGGGCAGTGTGCCCTCCGCCTCGCCTCCAGGCGTCGGCCGTTCCCAACCGGGATTTCGTCGGCTGCGCGCCTGATCGCCGGCCTTGCGTGCGGTGTGATGATGGTCACAGGCGCAGGCCGAGGGAACCGAACAAAAGGCCACGGAAGCGGCCAACAAGGGCACTCTGGAGCGTCAGTTGCCTCACTTGAAGCGATGCCGGCGACGAAATGCTGTTGCGCGTTTTGTGTGCTGGTGGTACCCTGAAAGAAGCAATCCGTCCTGTAATGGGTATACTCGTAGGGTAGCAGTCCCGAGATAACTCGTCAACGCGGCGCCGGCGTGCGCTGAGCCGAAGGTGTGCTCATGGCTGGGTTCAGTAGCCGTGCACTGAGAACGACGCGCCGAGGAGCCTATCTTGTGCTCCTCGCAGCGGTGGCCACCTCCACGAGCGCGGCCAAGCCCAAGACGTATACCCCCGAGCAGGAGGAGCGGGTGGGCAAGTCGGCGGCTGCTGAACTGGAAGAACGGTATGGCTCTGTCGCAGACAAAGAGCAGCTCGCCCGGCTGCGACACATGGCGAACACCTTGTCCGCCGTGTCGGAGCGGCCCGAGGTGGAATATAAGATCTGGATTCTGGATATCGACGAGCCGAACGCCGTTTCCATCCCCGGGGGCTACCTGTTCTTTACGCGCGGGCTGGTGGACTCCGTGGACTCCGACGACGAGCTGGCAGGCGTTGTCGCCCACGAAATGGCGCACAACTGCCTGTACCACGCCATGGACCAGCTCAGTCGCGCGAAGACGTACGACAAGGCCACACTTCTGGCCACGCTGGGGGCGTTCGTGTTGGGCGGCATGCGGGCCGCCATGTCCATGGTCGCTGCGAGTCAGTACACCACGACGGGCCTGCTCAGCCACTACTCGCTGGAGATCGAGGCCGAGGCCGATGCCCACGCCCTTCAGTATATGTACAAGAGCCCATACAATCCTGCAGGTCTTCTGACGTTCATGGAACGGCTCGCCCGAGCGGCGCATGAAGACGTCCTACGCGACCCGCGCATCTACCAGTGGGGAATCTTTCAGACTCACCCCGCCTCCCAGTGGCGGGCCCAGCAGATCCTGGATCAGTTGCACAAGCTGGGGGTCAGCGTCAACCGCGAGATGGTAATCAAGTGGGCGCGTGCCCGCGCCATTCCTTCCTTCGTCGCCGGCAAGCCGGCCGCCGAAGTCGAGTTCTTCGAGCAGTGCGTTTTCACCCCCGTAGTCGTTTCCCCCACGGGCGAAGATCCGCTCAGGCGTGCGCGCCTCGCCGCCGCAAAGCTGAATGCCATCGTCGTGGATGGCCTGGAGCAATTTGACATCACAGTCGTGGACCAAGAGGATCGGTATGCCGTCCTCGCGCGAGGGGAGACGGTGTTTCGGGTGTACCCGCAGGATGCCGAGGCGCACGGCAAGAGCATGGGGGAATTGGCAAACGACTTTGCAGAGGCGATCAAGCGGGCCCTGTGGGCGCAAGACACGCGGCAACAGTATTGACGCCGCCCGGCGTTGAGCCGGGCGATGCGCGCCGCTCGAGGGCCTTGGGCATACCGTGCGACAGGGCCGTGTGACCGAGCGTTCGCCGGACGGCGAGGCTGGGTCCAGCGGCTGCAGACGGGTAAGGCGACGAGCTCCGATGGTCGTTGGCACGCTACGCGTGGAGCTATTCATCTCGGACGGGGTTACGCTCAAGGACAAGCGCCGCGTCCTGCATAGCCTCCTGGACCGAGTCCGCCATAGATTCAACGTTGCCGTGGCGGAGGTGGACAAGCAGGACTCGTGGCACACAGCCGTGGTCGCCGTCGCGTGCGTCTCGAACTCCTCGGCGCACAGCAGCCGGATCATCAACAGTGTCATGCGCTTCATCGAGAGCGAGCCGCGAGTAGACGTCACGGACTGCGAGACGGAATACTTCTAAGAGGGTCGAGGGCGACCGCGTGCCCACACAGCGCCAACTGCGCGTTCAAGAGTCCCTGAGAGCCGAAGTCAGCGATATCATCCGCAACGTGCTGCAGGATCCGGCGATAGGGTTCGTCACGGTGACG
>Ga0114930_10005117_pt1 | contig 10873 bp, 8 predicted proteins | sample AnhtaG_FD_87300 | JGI IMG/M metagenome (GOLD analysis project Ga0114930, IMG submission 87300) | Deep subsurface microbial communities from Anholt, Denmark to uncover new lineages of life (NeLLi) - Anholt_01485 metaG | ecosystem: Environmental > Aquatic > Marine > Oceanic > Sediment | place... | reverse complement strand
TTTGTTTGAACCAAAGTTGGATTATGCAAGGGCTGCTACCATGATGTTTACGTCCAAGTATGGTGTGATAGTACAGGCGGAGGCTGAGCAATTGGCACTGTCCGCTTCCACTCATTTTACCATCCATAAAGGTAGGGCAATAAGCCGTTTTACCTTAAGGCAAGGTGAAAAAGCCGAGTTCGTCCTGCGCTATGGCGCTAACAAATCATTATCACCCATCATCTACAATTCCGCAGGTAAACTGGACAAGACTGCTACCTACTGGCGGCGGCAGGCTGAAGGCTGCGTCTTTTCCGGCCCCTGGCGGGAGGCTATAGTGCGGTCTTACCTTACGCTGCACTTGATGGTGTACTCACCAACTGGGGCAATCATCGCAGCTCCGACAGCCTCTCTCCCTGAGGAAATTGGTGGTGAACGCAACTGGGACTATCGTTATGCCTGGCTTCGCGACGCCTCACTAACGCTCAGTGCATTTTCTTACCTAGGGCATAAAGACGAGGCTATCGATTTCATGAGATGGTTACTGAACATGTGTGGGGAGTGCGGACCAAAGGCTCAAATTCTCTACAATATTGAGTCTAAGGACCCGCCTGATGAAAAGATATTAGACCATTTCAGAGGATATCGAGATTCTCGTCCAGTAAGGATAGGCAATGAGGCCTATCGTCAACGCCAGCTAGATGTTTTTGGTGAAGTGCTGGAAGCGGCGTATAACTTTCTTAAGATTGGTGGTTATATCGGACGTAAAGATTGGGGACTTTTGGAAAGCTTTGTCAATGCTGCCTGCCTGCTCTGGCAGCAGCCTGACAGTGGCATTTGGGAGGTTAGAGGTGGCCCCTTTCATTTTGTCCATTCAAAGCTCATGTGCTGGGTAGCCATAGATAGGGGGATTAAAATAGCTAAAGAGCTGGGACACAAAGAAAATCTTGAGCAGTGGCAAAAAACGGCTCAAGATATCCAGAATGACATTTTAACCAGGGGGTGGAACTCAAGTAAGCGGGCTTTTACCCAGCACTATAATACAGAAACATTGGATGCGAGTAATCTCCTTATGCCTCTCTTTAGCTTTTTGCCGGTATCTGATGAGCGAGTGAGGTCAACTATTGAACGGACTATCGAGGAGCTTGACTACAACGGTCTTTTGCGCCGGTATAAAACCGACGAGACTGATGACGGGCTAAGCGGGTCAGAGGGAGCTTTCTTATGGTGTTCCTTCTGGTTGGTGAGGAACCTGCTTCGGTTGGGAAAGTGGGACGAAGCCACCGCCTTGTATCAGAGGCTGCTTGGCTATAGCAATCATCTTGGCCTTTTCTCAGAGATGGTCAACCCCACTTCGGGAGAAGCACTAGGCAATTTCCCGCAGGCTCTCACTCATCTCGCGGTAATCATAACAGGAATGGAGTTGACCGAAGCCACGCGAAACAAAAGCACTGGAGGAGGTGAAGCATGAACCAAACTTACGACTTGGCAATCATTGGCGCTGGCTCCGCCGGGCTGACGGCGGCAGGTTTTGCCACTCAATTAGGGGTTCGTGTTGCTCTGCTAGAAAAACACCGTATTGGCGGTGACTGCACCTGGACAGGCTGCGTACCCAGCAAGACACTGCTGAAAGTGGCTAAAGTCGCCCATCAGATGCGCTTCGCCAACCGCTACGGCTTAACACCTTCAGAGGCAACCGTGGACTTGAAATCAGTAATGTCCCACGTGCGAAATGTCGTCGCTCAGGTATACCAGCATGAGTCGCCCGAAGCGCTGCGTGCCAACGGCATTGCCGTTTTCCTAGGCAATGTCCGCTTCCTCGATCCCCATACCTTATCGGTCGGTGAGACCACACTGACGGCGCACCACATCCTGATCGCCACTGGTGCTCGACCGTTCATCCCTCGTATTACTGGTCTGGATGGTGTTGACTATTTGACTTACGAGAACATATGGAATCTGAAACATCTACCAAAACATTTACTAGTAGTCGGCGCTGGGCCGATTGGCTGTGAAATGGCCCAGGCCTTTTCCCGTCTTGGGGCTAAAGTTACCCTAATAGAAGCTGGAGAGCGGATGTTGCCCCGAGATGACCCCGCTGCTTCAAAAGTGCTGGCAGAAGTGTTCACTATCGAAGGAATGGATTTGCGTTTCCTTGTGGCAGTCGAGCGCGCTTGGCAAAACGCAGATGGCATTTACCTTGCTGCTGGCGATGAAGAATTTGTAGGGGATGGTTTATTAGTGGCCGTTGGTCGCCATCCCGATGTGGACAGTCTTGCCCTGGAGCAAGCTGGTGTGGCCTATAGCGGCCACGGCATCGAGGTAGATGACCAACTCCGCACTACCCAGCGACACATCTACGCTGCCGGTGACTGTACAGGTAGTTACCAATTTACCCACTACGCTGGCTGGCAGGCAGCTATGGCCGTTCGCAACGCTTTGCTCCCCGGCGCAGCTAAAGGTGTTAGTGATCGTGTCCCCTGGACTACTTTTACCGACCCTGAGGTGGCCCATATCGGACTAACTGAGGACGAGGCACGAAAAAAGTTTGGTAACGTGATGACAACCTGTGAATGGTCAATGGAGAAAGTAGACCGTGCCCGTGCTGAAGGTGACACAGCTGGTTTTCTCAAATTGGTTCACAAGAAGGACGGCACATTACTGGGCGCAACAATAGTATGTGGGCGAGCAGGTGAGATGATTCACGAGTGGATTGTGGCCATGGAAAAAGGTCTTAAAGTGGGGGACTTAGCTCAAGTCATCCATGTGTACCCTACCTATTCAACTGTTAGTATGCAGGCGGCTGCCGATATTCGAGTGGCACAATTATTGGGCGGCACTTCTGGAAGGATCATTCGCAGGCTCGCCCATTTGATGCGATGAAAGGAGAAGACAATTGATTATTCGTGCCAAACAACCCGTTCGCGACCACATTTTCTGCGGGCTCACACGCAGCCTGTGCCCGCAATGTGGCCGTATGATAGACGCTCAGGTGCTTATCCGTGATGGTGCTGTCTATTTGCGCAAGTACTGCCGCAAACACGGGTGGCATGAGGCATTGGTCTCATCGGATGCCGACTGGTACTTGAACTCGCTCAAGTATAATAAACCAGGAGCTATCCCCTATCAATTTGCAACCGCCATGAAGCAGGGCTGCCCTTTTGATTGCGGCCTGTGTCCAGAACACCAGCAACACACCTGTATAGGTATTATTGAAATCACTACTCGCTGTAATCTGGCTTGTCCGACTTGCTTTGCCGATGCTGGTACCGGCTATGACCTGAGCCTGACGCAGGTAGAAAAAATACTCGATAGGCTGCTGGAGACCGAAGGCGAGCCCGAAATCGTGCAGATAAGTGGTGGTGAACCAACCATACACCCGCAAATTTTGGATATACTAGGAGCGGTAAAGAAGCGTGGTATCCGATCTGTGATGCTTAATACCAATGGGTTGCGGCTGGCCCAGGATCCGGATTTCGTCAGCCAGTTGGCTGTTTACCAGCCTACCATTTACCTTCAGTTCGACGGTCTCGCTGCGTCAACTCACCAGATCTTACGTGGTCGCGACCTATATGACATGAAAAAACAGGCTCTTGACCACTTAGCCGAAGCTGGCCTCTACGCCATACTGGTTCCTACAGTTGTCCCTGGTGTAAATGATGCTGAGATCGGAGATATCCTCAGATACGGACTCGAACATCACGCCGTGGTGGGCGTTAATTATCAACCAGTGACCTTCACCGGGCGCTGCAACAGTCATACTGACCTACTTCATCGTATGACAATCCCTGACTTACTCCATGCCTTGGAAACGCAGACCGACGGCCTCTTTCAGGTCAGCGATTTCCTGCCTGTGCCGTGCCCACATTCTACATGTTCTGCCTGCACCTATGCCTTTGTTGACAATGACCAGGTTATCCCTATTCCACGACTTTTAAATGTTGACCATTATCTGGACTTTGCCAGCAACCGCTCCGTGCCTGACCTGTCAGCCGAACTTCAATCATCGCTGGAAACATTGTGGAGCATGGCAGCAGTGATGGGCAGTGACAAAACGACAAGTGCTCTCAACTGTATCACCTGTAGCAGCAGCGAAATTCTAACTTCCAAACCTAAACTTACTCGGGAACACTTTTTTATGATTCAGGTTCATGGATTTATGGATAAGCATAGCTTTGATATAAGGCGGTTGATGAAGTGCTGCGTCCACGAATTACTACCTGACGGTCGCGCTGTGCCCTTTTGCGCCTACAATAATCTGGGTTACCGAGAGCAGGTGAAACTCGAACAGGAGGCGTTAGATTGATAGGTGAGAAAAATGACCGTGAGGTCAAACTCTGCTGCGCTACTTTCTACCAGAGTGACCTCGTTCGCATGCTACTGGGAGACGTCTTGCACCCTGGCGGCCTTGGGCGATAAGGCTGGGGTGATTGGGGCAGCTACCCTGGCTCGTGATAGAATTGTAAAGACTGCCAAACCAAAAGTGAGAAATCAGAAATAACCATTCAGAATATCAATAAACGTCACGTCGAGATGAGTGAGCGTAGAAGAAAGGAGGAAAACGTGGAACTTGGAATGATTGGCTTAGGGCGGATGGGCAGCAACATGGCGCAGCGCCTACTAATTGGTGGCCACCGTGTGGTGGTTTATGACCCCGTAAGAGAAACCGTGGAGACCATGACCAAGCAGGGGGCCGTTGGTACTACCTCTGTTGTGGAGATGGTGGAAAAACTTACACACCCCCGTGCTGTCTGGCTCATGGTGCCCTCAGGTAAACCCACGGAGAGTAATATTAACACTTTGGTGAATGAACTATCTCCGGGCGACATCGTTGTTGATGGGGGCAACTCGAATTATAAGGATAGTAAGCGCTGGGCTGAGGTCCTGGCTAAGAAAGAAATTCTCTTTCTGGACGTCGGTACCAGCGGTGGCATATGGGGACTTAAAGAAGGCTACTGCCTGATGGTGGGCGGCGACAGCGGAGCATTCCATCGGATGGAACCGGTTTTCCACACACTAGCACCCTCGCCAAAACGGGGTTACGGTCACGTGGGCCCTAGCGGTGCCGGCCACTTTGTAAAGATGGTTCATAATGGCATTGAATATGGGCTGATGCAGGCATATGCCGAAGGGTTTGAACTGATGCAAGCAAAGCGGGAGTTTGACCTAGATTTACATCAGATTGCGGAGATCTGGCGCTATGGCAGCGTGGTTCGTTCCTGGTTGCTAGACTTAGCTGCTGCCGCCTTAAGGGAAGACCCAAAGTTAGAAAGTATCCAGGCCTACGTCGAGGACTCTGGTGAAGGCCGGTGGACAGTGCAGGAATCCATAGAACTCGCTGTGCCCGTGCCGGTTATAGCACAGTCGCTCCAGGCAAGATTCCGATCACGGCAAGCACAGCCCCTTGGGGCCAAGCTGTTAGCTGCCCTACGCCAGCAGTTCGGAGGTCATACAGTGAGGAAGACAAAATCGTAAACTAACTTTTTTACTGAGGCAAAAATATACCCGTGCTTTCCACAGGATGTTACAGGTACTGTTGCGAAACCTGATAGCATCTGAAAAATTACTGATTGAACTGATATTGAAGAAAGGAGGTAGCCTTAAATGTTAGCTGTAGGGATGATTCGAGGAAAGACAGGCGTGCATTCCTTTGAGCTCCCCATGCCTGAAATTAAGCAATCCGACGATGTGCTGGTGAGAGTCAAGGAAGTCGGGGTAGATGGCACCGATTTCAATATGGTCAGGCATAATTTACAGGACATAGTTGAGGATCACAACGAAATAGTTATGGGCCACGAGATGGTTGGGGTGGTAGAGGCGGTGGGCAGTGGGGTGAAGTCATTGGCTCCTGGCGATGCGGTCGTCATGACGGTGCGCCGGGGTTGTGGGATTTGTCAACCCTGCCTGCACAACCAGAGTGATATGTGTATGACCGGTCTTTATACAGAGCGGGGTATCCACAAGCGAAACGGTTTTCTTACTGAGTTCGTGGTCGACCAAGAACAGTATGTTGTTAAGGTTCCCAGTAATTTGGCAAAGCTTGCCGTGTTCACCGAACCACTGAGCATTGCTGAGAAGGGGATAGATCAGATAAGAATCATTCAGTCTCGTCTTCCCTGGACCTGTGCACATCCAGAGCATGCCTTCCTTTCGCCTGATTGGGGTAAATGTAAAACAGCGCTGGTAGTTGGAGCAGGACCACTAGGGCTTCTGGCTACCGCTCTACTCAGATTAGCTGAAGTGTATACCTATGTCGCTGATGTAGTTGCAGAAGATAGTCCGAAGGTGCACCTCGTCAAGCATATGGGAACCAATTACATTGATGCCCGTAGCAAGACACCGAAGGAGATGGTGAAATTCTGTTGCAGCCCAACTGGTAACCTGGACATTATATTTGAGGCCTCAGGTGCTGCGGCTACTGCTATAGAGCTAGTTAATTATATGTCGCGCAGCAGCATCTATGTCATGACTGGAATCCCTCACGAAGAACTCATTATGCAGGTGGATGCTGCCCAGTTGGTACGTCAGATAGTACGCTACAACCAGGTAGTGGTGGGCAGTGTTAACTCTAACCGCAGCCATTTTGAGATGGCTCTCAAAGACATTCCTGAGATAAACTCTCGATTCGGTAACATGCTAGAAGAAATGATTACACAACGCTTCCACTTGGAAGATTACCAGCAGGTCTTCGCCCTTAGCGACCCAAAGAATATCAAGACAGTGATCGAAGTGGAGCCATGGGACTAAAACTAAAGGAGCGTATTTGCTGATAGTATGATTGACCTAGGCCTTTGGTTTATGTTTCCTGTAGGAGTCTGCATTGCAACCATTGCCATGATGGCAGGTATCGGTGGAGCAGTGCTATTCGCGCCCTTTTTTATGCTGGTCTTGAAACTAGATCCTCTTATAGCCCTAGGAGCAGGACTTGTGATTGAGTTTTTTGGGTTCTCGAGCGGCGTAATCGGTTACTGGCGTAAGAAGGAAATTAATTTTGGTATTGTAAAGCAAATCGTTATCTTTACTGTTCCAGCAACCATAGTCGGGGTGATATTGGGAAGGGTAATTCCTACTTTCACCCTGCAGATTATGCTGGCGTTGTTACTCTTTTATTTAGCCTATCAGTTCTTGTTTCAAGGAAAAGAGTGTTTGCCTAAAGATCCTCGCTGCACCGGGATTAGTACTACCCATGGGGAATGGGCAGTTACTCGAATGACAAAGGGAACCAGTTTTCTAGGCGGATTGTTAGTAGGTATGATATCTGCCGGTCTTGGAGAAATAAATGAACTGAATTTTCTTAAGAAGATGAAACTACCTGTTGCTTCAGCGTCAGCTACCTCGGTGTTCCTCGTTGCAATGAGTGCCACTGCTGGTTCGTTTTTTCATGCCTATTTTTTGGTTCGACAGGGCGAAATGTCTATCTTTACTGATGTTATCTCTCTTCTTATCTTTACAGTACCTGGTGTTATAGTAGGCGCACAGACTGGCGTATTATTGGCCAATATTATAAAACTTACTTTCATGGGTAAATTCGTGGGGATACTGTTTTTAGTACTAGGAGTGTTAACGCTTCTGCTCGTGTTTTGAATTGAATTGTTCGAAATCAATTTAATTTACGATATCGCAATACTACCAACTGGTCATCCGACCAAAGCGACTTACATTGCGTATCAGCTCGTCCTGACCACCAAACGAGCTTGATTAAACACAGTTAAAAAACTTATAACTGGACAACACAGCCATGTAGGCAGGAGGTGAGAGTTAAGAGATGAGATATTCTGGATGCTATCTGCAACCCAGAGAGGTGCTAGACCTCAGCGGAACTTGGCACTACTCACTAAATCGCAACAAAACTCGATGGCAGGAGATGCGGGTACCTTCTAATTGGCATTTGGCGGGGCTGAGTAACTACCATGGTACCGTATGGTTTCGCCACCAATTCTCCTTCCAAAGTTCCCTTGGGGATAGGATGGCTCACTTACGTTTCTGGGGAGTTGATTATTATGCCCGAGTATGGCTCAATGGAACCTATCTGGGAAGACATGAAGGATACTTCCAGCCCTTTGAGTTCGATGTAAGCCAAGTGCTCCAGGCTGAGAATGAGCTCTTAGTTGAAGTAAATTCGCCGAAAGAAGAGCCTCAGGCTTGGCTTGAAGGCAAACGACTCATTAAAGGTATCTTTAGTATGAGTGATTGCCGTCCCGGTGCCTGGAACCCAGATTTAGGTCAAGACGGCAATACTGGTGGCATCTGGAATCGTGTGGAGATCGTGGTTACCGACCATACACATATTGACCGAATACAGATAAGCCCTCTCATCCTTTCCGACGGGACGGCTCATCTGAATATCGATGTCAGCATGTACTCGGCCTCCGTACAGGATGTTGACGTTTTGGTGCGAGTTAAACATCTATCCGAATTAAGTCCGGTATGTGAGACCAAGAAAAAAGTGGGCCTTGTTCCCGGGCCTAACCATCACCTATTCATTGAGGTGGTAAGGGAACCTAAGCTATGGTGGAGCTGGGACCGAGGTGAACAGAACCTATACACTGTCGAGGTTACACTAGAAAGAGATGGCCAGTTATTTGATAAATTTGAGGATAGATGCGGAATCAGGGAAATATACATTGATGAAAAGGGGGAGTGGTACCTCAACGGGGAACGAATGTTCCCCCGGGGAACCAATTTTATTCCAGCCCAGTGGCTCAGCGAGTATAGTGAAGAAAAAATAGCCCACGAAATCGGCCTACTAAAAGAGGCTAATGTTAACGCCATCAGAGTCCACGCCCACGTTAACCGTGAGGAGCTATATTATGCCTGTGATGAGGTCGGTCTCTTGGTATGGCAGGATTTTCCTCTTCAGTGGGTGTATGATGATAGTGACCCTGAATTTGATGATGCTGTTGCTTCCCAAATTCGAGAGATGGCTCGCTACTTGTATAACCATCCCTCAATAGTTGTCTGGGCATGTCATAACGAACCACACCGCAACTTAGATACCTTGGACCCTATCTTGCTCAACATCGTCAAGGAAACTGATGCCACACGGCCAGCTTTTCAAGCTTCTACAGCAGAATCACATACCTACCCTGGCTGGTATTGGGGCTATTACCAAGAGTTCCGCGAAGCCCCGGCTAGACCTCTGGTCACCGAATTTGGAGCCCAGGCCCTTCCCTGTTTGGAGTTGCTTCAAGATATCTTTACCCCCGAGGAACTGTTCCCTCCCCAGTGGGATAAGTGGGCATATCACTGCTTTAGCTATCACGAGATGTTCCGCATCGCCCAAGTCGAGATGGGTAATGATATTCACACCTTTATTCAAAATAGTCAGGACTACCAAGCTCGGCTCCTCCAGTTTGCCATAGAAAGCTATCGTCGCCAGAAATACCATTTGGTCTGGGGTTTATTTCAGTTCATGTTCATCGATGGGTGGCCGAGCATTACTTGGTCGGTGGTGGATTATTATCGAAAGTCCAAGAAGGGTTTCTTGGCTCTAAAGCAGGCCTATCAGCCGATCCTCATCTCCATAGAAAACCGCGAGGAAAAGGTGTCCATCGGCTCACTAGCTAACTTTGGAATATCTATTGTTAATGACCTAAATCAGGAGTTTCCGCGTGCCCACTGGTCCTTACGCATCAAAGACCCTCAGGATAGGATCTTGGACGAGCTCCGTGGGGATGTAAATGTGCCACCGGACTCTGTAACTGTCCTAGGCGATGCCCTCCGGCCTACTTGGAGATGGAGAGTACCATCGGGGTCTGAAGAAGGTGAATATAAAGCCGAAGCCGAACTTGTCTCAGCTCAGGGGGAAATTCTATCCACGAATAGTATTCCCTTCTATGCGTACTCAGCCCCGGGGTGGTCTCGAAGGTATTAACTGATAATACATCCGCTCACAAACTTTAATGTAGCAGGGGGAGTATTCAAGCATGAAAAGTTTACGGAAAGGCGAATTGCAAGCGAAGGATGCTGCTCCAGACTTCACGTTACCCACAGTGGGTGGCCAATCCTTGTCCCTGAACGAAATCCTACGTGCCGGACGCAAAGTCCTGCTGGTGTTTCTACGCCACCTAGGCTGACTACCATGTGCAGAACACGTGGCACAGTTGTGCCAATGTCAAGACAAGCTGAGGCAGCTGAATGTGGAGGTGCTGCTTATTTCATTTGGTGCACCAGAAGTAGGAAAGCTCTGGCTTGAGGAGATGTGTCCATCATTCCGACTGCTTCTTGACGCAGAGCGCGTAGTTTACCGTATGTACGGTCTGCAACGCTCATGGCTACATTCCTGGAACCTGAAGACACTTTGGCGCTACATGCAACTTTTAAGCAGTGGTCGTAAGTGGCGTGGTATCCAAGGCGATTCGGCCCAACTAGGTGGTGACTTTATCGTGGATACGAATGGCATCTTGCACTTGACCTACCGTAGTCATGACCCCACCGACCGCCCGCCAGTAACCTTGCTACTATCCCTTTTACGTCAACTCAGCGAAGAGCAGGGTTGATTTATCAACTACAATCCACGGCTAGCAAGGTTGTTGCCATAGCGTTCTTCGGTGTACCCTTCTGATAGATCACGCACCATCCATGCTCATGGTTGCCAGGTCGAGATTAGGCGTCTACACAATAGCTTGTTTCGTTCAGCCAAGTGACAAACGTCCGTTCTGTCACATTTTAGCACTCAGGAAAAACCCGGTTACATTGGCGCTAAAGGACTAGAGGCCTGTCATTGAGCTCTGGATGAAGGCCAGCGTCGCCATGATGAGGAATGTAAGCGCAGTCACAATGGCCCACGGTTTACCTGCCTGCGCTGCTACGCCAATCATGCCTCCAGTAGCGCCGAAGAAGAACATTACATAGGGCACTACGGCCCACTGTACACTACGGAAGTCAAGCCTGA
>Ga0114930_10005116_pt1 | contig 10874 bp, 8 predicted proteins | sample AnhtaG_FD_87300 | JGI IMG/M metagenome (GOLD analysis project Ga0114930, IMG submission 87300) | Deep subsurface microbial communities from Anholt, Denmark to uncover new lineages of life (NeLLi) - Anholt_01485 metaG | ecosystem: Environmental > Aquatic > Marine > Oceanic > Sediment | place... | reverse complement strand
GGCTCAGTGGCTTCTCACAATATACGTCCTTGCCGGCCTTGACTGCCGTAAGCGATATCGGTACATGCCAGTGGTCCGGCGTAGTCACAACGATCGCGTCGATGTCCGTGCGCGCAACCAGATCTCGAAAGTTGTTGTAGCCGGCGCAGCCCTTGAATCGGCCGGAACTGCTTTTGGTTGCGTAGTATTGCTCAACGGTCTGCCGAGCCCCGCACCAAAACTGACCGGAGGCAAGCAGGTCTTCGTGTCGAAGTGAAACCTACGCGCGACAAAGTGGGTTTTGGTGCGGGGCGTCCCAGGTCTTTACCCTTATTACCATAGCCGTTGGCGTTTGGGCCGTATTCGGTCCGGCCCGACGTAACAACATCACAGACAGCCACAATCTGAACATCCTTTTTGTTCGGAAATCCTCTCATGTTGCCCATTCCCATCCCACCTAAGCCAACACAGCCCATCACAACTCTGTTGCTCGGCGCGTTCGAACCGAACACCGAGGACGGCACTATCGACGGCACACCCCGTTAGAAATCGCCGGCCCGATGATAGCAGCGTGCGAGAAGACCAAATTTCTAACGGGGCACACTGAATACCGCCACTCGTCCGCCGCGCCGCCTCGCAGAAACCCCCTGCGGGTCATCGTAGTTGCAGTTGCCATCATAAGCTCCTTTTTTGTTTCACAAGAGACATAGTATGCTCTTATCTGGATGCCTCCAATATGCTCTCTGTCCTTACGGGGTTGCTTGAGTTGCGGAAATCCAGCACCAGCCCCGTTAGAAATCTCGCCTTCTTTTGTAATGTCTTTGTGTGCTCTAAAATTTCTAACCGGGCCAGCGTTTTTGGCCCTTTACAAATGCGAATGATGCCGGATTGATACTCAGAGCGAATGTATGGTGAGTCATACAACGGATACCTGTGCAAAGGCCAGTCTTTGCCGTTCACCCCGCAACCGGGGTTCACCGTTACTATGCCTCGATTTGGCTCGGCAGTGCGGTTAGTATAGATGATGGTGTCACCTTTTGTGCTGACATAGTGTGTTTCTCTGCCTCCATCCTTGCAGGCGGAGTGGGCACTCTGCACAGCTTTCTGAAACGCCATGAAGCTGCCTGTGTCCCTTTCCCGAACCACCTCAAGGATGCCCGCCCCGGCCGCAGGGAAGCGGGTGATCCCGACGTAGACATCGCCGGCCGACGTAGGAATCCGCCAGAAATGAAGTTCCTTGTTCCCATGGGTTTCTTTGGTGTAAGTGCCGCCACGGGCCTGAAGGTTGTGGTTGTAATCCAGAAACTCCCCCTTGTAGAACAACACGTTCTTGTACTGCATATTGGCGGTGTTGGCGTTAATTTCCGTAAGGTTATTCGCTTCACCGGTACTTACACTTAGGTTGCGCTTTGGTCCCAATATCTTGAGTGGATCGGCGAAGGTCAATTCCCAGACTTGGGTGTTGACCCAATCTCGCGTTTTCCTGGCGGTCACGTGGTTATCCAACTCGACTCCGTCCTGGACCGACCCCAGGCTATACGCCGGCGTGATGTAGTAGTACATATCCCACTCGTGGTAAGTACGGGGATAATACCCGGCTCCGGAGGACCGAACGGGCCGACGGTGGCTCTTATATTCGTAGGGTGCGCGCCGGTCGCTGTCGGCAATCTCGACAACTGCCGTTGGCGGACGGTAATCGGTTGTTGTGACAAATCCGTAGTTGAGAATCTGATGGGTCCGCAGATACGCTGGCACGCTGCTGCTGCCGAAAAACTGATACCCGGCAACGTAGAAGCTGTCTTGAGTGCCGTCGTTGTGTTCGGCTACCCCCGGCGCGTGATTCTGATGTGCCCGGCACCAGGGACCGCCCCGCACGTTTTTCAGGCTAAGCACCGCAAAATCCGCCACCATCTGATCAATCGCCAGATGTGCCCAGCGTTTGAGCTGTTCATCGGTACTGAAATCATAGATGTTCAATAACGGCAGGAACGACCGGTCCAGATAATGAGGTGAATTCACCTCGTCACGGCCGTATTTGCCCTGATATTGTACCCAGTCGATGAACTTCTTGCGGACGGTCTTGTGCTTTGATGCCTCGCCAAGCTCCTGGTCCAGAAGCAGGTACGTGCTAAACGCCACGATGGAATGATTTCCGTTCACTCCGTACCGTTCGGGACTTTTGCTTTCCGGACGATCAAATCTGTTTTTGTACTCACGCAGAACCTCACGCAAATGTCGGCGGGCATCCGAACTCAACAACGTATCCTTAAAGCGAAAGTAAGTGCGGATATAGATCAGCACCGGCCACTCGTCCGCAACGATCTCTTGGGAGGTCGCGAAATACCGATTGGCCTCGGCGATGCGAATCCCTTTAGCCAGGCAGGCATGGTGATACTGCCAACGAACGCGATACGAATATCTCTTGTCCGAAGGGTTTAGTTTCAGCATTTCCTTATCAGTCAGCACGTCGAGCAATCTCTCCCGCCGTTCGAGGAAACTCCCGGCCCGGCTGGTCTCGGATTGCATCACCAAACAGACGGCAAAGAAAAGAGCAAGCAATGTACACGCTGATTTGTTCTTCATGTCAGCCCTATCTCAATAACAGTCTCTATGTGTCTGCCTGTACGAGCGGATACTTCGGCACTGGTCTTCAGCGGCAGACGGATAAGTACCGCGAACCAAGACGAAACAATCTGCGTGCATTCTATTTGTTCTCTTGCCTCTGTTCTCAGGCGATGGAGCCGTCGCCAAGCAGTTCACTGCCGACATGCTTTCTGTGAACGGTCCGCGGCGGCGGATTCGTTTTGCCTGCTCGTTTTCTCGATCAATTCCTTAAGCGAGACCGCCGCGCCGTCTTGAGCCTTCGAGACATCGGCAGCGCTCATGAAGGCGTAGATCTCAATCGTCTCTTCAGCGGAGACCGGGACTTTGCCGGTCTTGAAAAACCTGATGATTTCATCCACGAGAGGTTTGTAGCCGGAAGATTTGGCTTCGATCATGCCCTTGGTTCCATAGATGCGAACCGAGGCGCTGCTCTTGCCGCCGCGAAGATCCCTGAAGGTTCCGATTCGGCCATCCTTCCAGATCCCGACAACCATATCCACGCCTTGGTTCCGGAACCGCGTAACCGTCCGGCAGCCCGTTCCCATGACCGCAAACAGCGCTGTCACCGGGTGTATCCCGTACAGGTACAGGTCGGGGTGATGCTCGGTCCAGGAGCTTGAGCCAAACACATCACAGCTCTTTACTTTGCCGACATCTTTGTTTTCCTGGATTCCGACGATTCCTTCGCCGTACCTGAAAGCAGAGCTCGACCAGCACGGGACATTGTTTTCCTCAGCCAGTCGAAATATCTCAATCACATCCGCCAAGCTTGCCGCCACGGGCTTATCGATGAACACTGGTTTCTTTGCAGCTATCACAGGTCTTACCTGCTTTAGATGAGGCCGGCCGTCGACACTTTCAAGTAACACGCCGTCAACCTTTTCGCATAGCTGCTCAATGGTCTCGACAATCTCCACGCCGAATTTGTCACGCAGCTGGCTCGTGAATTTCTCCACTCGATCCGCAGAGGCCGCCATATCGGGCGAACCTCCGGGATAACCTGCAACAACCTTACAGCCGTAGTCGTTCTTTGGATTGTTGATAATCTGGGTAAAGGCTATCACATGCGAGGTGTCAAGGCCAATCATACCAAGACGAAACACTTTCTGTTCGCCTTGAACGGGAAGCGGCCATCCCAAAACTACAACTACCAACAGGGCTTTTATAAGGATGCTATGATTCATAACTACACTCCTCATTTATGCTTAAGCTGTTCTTACAACAAAACAATTATTGGTATGATGCCTGAACCGGGTGTTTTTGTCAAATAGTCGTGCTCATATTTTGCGTTGCGAGCCTGTGCGGGCTGGAGTCTTTTGAGATTAATCGGTACCCGGCTAAGTGAGGTCAATCGGAAATTAGTGTAAATCAAAACGTAGTCTGATATACTTAAGATGCTGGATCTTAGGCCGGCGCAGGAAGCGCAGACCCGTGAGCTATCCAGGTGTAAGAATCCGACAAATCCATAAGACCACCATGTAGAAAGCCAGAAAAATGAAAAGACGGCTGTTGATCATGACTGTGGGCACAATGAAAACAAGAAACCGCATGTACTCGTATCTGCTTGCCATCGCAGCGCTGTCGTGTAGCTCATTTGCTGCGGATCAGATCTCCGCGTCCCAGGCCAGGAAGATTGCCGAAGCTGCGCCGACCAATGCTCGCGTTGCTCCCAAGAAGCCTCGGCGTGTGCTTATCTGGATCACGCCGGCACACATGATGGAAAAAGACCCGCACAAGGGTTACTGCATCCCTTACGGCACCGCTGCGTTCGAGACGCTCGGCCGCAAGAGCGGTGCCTTTGAGCCGGTCGTCAGCGGTGACCTGGCCATGTATCTGCCCGACAACATCCGGCAATTTGACACGATCGTGATGAACAACAGCTCCGGACCCTGGATCAGGCCGACGGATGCGGACATGGCCAAGGATGCGTTCAAGAAGCACGGCACAAACAAGGCTGCAGTCGAGCAGGTCTTGCGCAAGAGCCTGCTGAATTACGTGGCCAACGGAGGTGGCATCATGGCGATTCACTACGCCATTGGTGCCAACCGGCACTGGCCAGAGTTTCAGCAACTGCTCGGCGCAAACTTCACGGGGCATCCCTGGAACGAAGAGGTTGGCATAACGGTGGAAGAGCCTGGACACCCTCTGGTGGCGGCATTCGGTGGAAAGGATTTCCGCCTTGCGGACGAGATATACCAGTATGGCGATCGGTATGACCGCAGCAAAGTGCGCGTGCTGCTTTCGCTCGACCCGGAACGGACGAACATGGGGGTGAAGTGGATTAACCGCAAAGACAGCGATTTCGCTCTGGCCTGGGTGAAGTCCTACGGCAAGGGCCGAATCTTCTATACGTCCTTCGGCCATCGGACTGAGCTTTTCTGGAATCCGAAACTGCTTCAGTTCTACCTCGACGCCATCCAGTTCGCGACGGGCGATTTAGGGGCACCGACTGCTCCGCGGCCGGGCCGTCCGGTCAAACGGGCACCGGGGCCAACGCCGCCTCAGCTCAGGATCGCCAAGATGAAGGCGAGGAAGGTGTCGGCGCCAACGGAACAGCAGATTCGGCAGATCGAAGCCGCTGCTCCCGATAAAGCGCCGGCTAAGCCCAGCAAGCCGCGTAAGGTGCTTGTCTGGGGCCACACGTGGACGCACCAGCCGAATCCCTACGCCGAGAAGGCGCTGGAGATACTCGGCCGCAAAAGCGGCGCCTTTGAGGCTGTGATTAGCGATGACCCGCGTCTGTTGCTGGGCGATCACCTGCCGAGGTTCGATGCGCTGGTAATGAACAATATCCATGAGCGCGACCCATTTCTGCCTGAAGACTTCGCCCAACGAACCGAAGAAAAGAAAACCGCCGCGCGGAAATTCGACGAGGCGGTGAAGCAGAGCATCCTGGAGTATGTTCGCAGCGGTAAAGGCATTGTGGGCGTCCATGCCGCCACTGCTGCTTTTCAAAACTGGCCCGAGTACGGCGAGATGATAGGCGGCTACTATGGGGGGCACATTTACCAGGATGTGGCTATCAAGCTGGACGACGCGCAGCACTCTGTGAACGCCTGCTTTGAGGGCAAACCGTGGCGCATCAACGACGAGATTTACATCTTCCGTGAACCCTATTCACGTGACAAACTCCACGTCCTGCTGAGCCTTGACCTCGACCGGATGGGCGATCCAGGTAAACGGTCCGACAAGGACTACGCTATCTCTTGGGTCCGTCGATACGGCCGTGGCCGCGTTTTTTACACCAGCCTGGGGCACGCCGCCGAAACCTACTGGAATCCGCTTTTTCTCCAGCACTTGCTGGCTGGAATCCAGTTCGCTCTGGGCGACCTGGACGCACCAGCAGCGCCGATCCGATGATTGGTGCCATGACGGCAGGAATAAGCGCTGGCGTTGCTGCACGTTGTGAGCACACGCCGCTTGCATCGGTAGTCCAGGACGAGGGGATAGGTTCATCGTCGGTGCGTTTTTTTGTAAATGGAGTATGTGGAATGGGCAATGCACGTCTTGAGAAGTCGACGGGTTTACGCTGCGCAGTAATTGTCTGCCTGGTCGCAGGATGCGCGTTTGCGTCCGAGAGGCCGTGGGCAGTGCCGACGTTTCACTGCGCGGGCCTGTATTGGAGTGCCGAAGGAGCATCGGCAGAGAACACGTGTCGGGTGAGGTATAGAAGGCTCGGAGCCGAGAAGTGGATAAAGGCGATGCCGCTTTGGTTTGACGGCAGGGAAAAGTCACCTGTGGGCAGAGAGGGACGAGGGGAGCGGACGAGTAGAAAGTGGGAGCACGGTGGGCAGTATAGAGGGAGCATCGTTAATCTGGAGGCGGGGACGGAGTATGAGATGGAGTTGTCTTTAGAGAACACGGCAAAGCGAGAGTTGCTGAATGTAAAGACGTGGAGCGATGATTTTCCGGTTGCAAAGGGGGTCGACGTATCAAGCACAAACCAGCCGCTTGTGATTACGCAGGGCGGCAGCAGCACAGGCTACGTCCTGTACACATATCCTGAGGTGCACAAAGAAGCGGTTGTTGACGTGGAGAACAAGACAGAGCATTGTGTGGAGGTGCGGGCGTCGTATGTGATTGTCCGGGGACTGACGCTCAAAGGGGCACAGGTTCACGGTATCCAAATTTTCCAGGGCTGTCATGATGTGGTAATAGAGGAATGTGACATAAGCGGGTGGGGACGGATATCTGAGGATGGCTGGGGAAGAAACCTGGATTCGGCTGTGTACTCACGGGCGAGGGACCTCGAGCGGGTAATTGTGCAGCGGAATTGCATTCACCATCCCCGGGGCGATTCGAGCAACTGGAAGGAGTATCGGCCTCGGCCGGGCAAGCGGGAGCCCTACCATTCGGAAGGGCCACAGGCGGTTCATTTCAGGGACAGTGAAGGTAATCACGTAATTCGGTACAACACTGTGTTTTCGGATGATGACCATCAATACAACGACATCTTCGGAGCGGGCGCCAATTTCAGCGTTCGAGGGTTTCCGAACAGAGATTCCGATATCTACGGGAATCTGTTGAGCTACTGCTGGGACGATGCGATTGAATCCGAAGGTGCAAATTGCAATGTGAGGATCTGGAGCAACTATACGACTGACTGTTTCGTTAGTGTCGCGACAGCCGGAACGTCTGTCGGTCCGCTGTACGTGTGGCGGAACATCAGCGGGAGGATGCGGGTTGCCGAGGGTAACTGGGGCGGTGGGTTCTTGAAGACAAGTGACATTATGGGTGGAGGTAAGATATTCGTTTTGCACAATACTGTCCTGCAGCCGGTTGAGAAAACAAAAGACGGCAAAATCAAAGTTGGGGCGAGTATAGGGCTGGGTTGGGGCGGACCTATGGTCAATGTGACGAGCAGGAACAATATTTTGGACGTCAGGTCGCAGGCCTTTAGGGACAGGAACAACAATGCGTCGAACGACTACGATTACGATCTGTACCGAGGGACCCTGCCTCAAGGCAGAGTACATGAAGTACACGGCGTCACCGGAGAGCCTGTCTACGATAGGCGCAACAGGGAAGGTATGTATGCTTTGGCCAAGGGTAGTCCAGGTTTCGATGCGGGGGTAAGGATCCCGAACTTCAACGACGATTTCACCGGCGAGCGGCCGGATATGGGCGCGCACGAAGCCGGGACCAGTCCGATGGAATTTGGAGTCCGCCTATGGCGGACATACAGGCGAAAAAAGACTCGGCGTTAGCCACTCTCTGAGTCTCAGAAGCAGCCGCCTGTCGCCGAAGGTGGCTCATCACAATAGCTATCAACCTGCCGCTGGCCCTGTCCTCGAAGCTCTGGGTGGGGCGTACTGCGGTATCTTGAGCGTCTCTGCATCCTTGAGCGCCGACTGGTGAGCAACAATGCCCGGCACAGTCATTGCCAGCGCCTCATAGATGTTCACCATCGGTTCTCGATCCCCGAGGATCGACGTGATGAACTCGTTGGTCAAGGGTCCGTGGGAACCGCCATGTCCGCCAGCAGGCACGCCCGGCGGCAGCGGTGGACGGGCCGTGTCAGGAAGCTGCTTTGCTGCGCCGTGGTATTGGGTGCCTTCCATCCAGCCTCGCTCGCCAAACACACGGCCCCTTTCGACAACGAGCCCGTGGATACCCTTACACATAAGCATTCGAGATGACCCGCCCTCGCTGGTTTCAAACAGCGCGACCTCGTCCGTGAACGGGTTGTCGTACTTGTTCGCCCCGCTCCTGTAGACCGGGAACCCCGCGTTGAAGCCGACGCAGGATACTGAGGTGAAGCGCTTGCCGGTCACGCCCACGAAGTAGGCCGTGGAGTGTGTGGGGTACCATAGTGGCGGCAGGCCGACTCGCCAGCCTTTGAATGATCCGATCGGCTTGGCATGGTAGTGAAAATACTCTCCCTCCGAGTAGATGAGCCGACCGAATCCCCCGGCCTGGTAGATCTGGCGCATTCCGTAGCAGTCGGCCCGAAAGCAGCTCGTCTCAGCCATCATATACTTCAAGCCGGTTCTCTGCACTGTCTCCAGAAGCTGTTCGGCCTGTTCGACCGATCCGAACACCGCCGGCACGGCAGTCATCACGTGCTTGTCATGCTTGAGCACATCCATGCAGTGTCGCGCGTGGCTGGGTGCGTCAGTCGCGACGAACACCGCCTCGATCTTGTCGTCCTTAACCAACATCTCTAACGACTCGTATGACCGGTCACACCGGCATGCCTTCATCAGTGCTCTGCGGCGATCCGGAATCAGATCGCTGACCGCAACGATTTCGACATTTGGGTGATCCTGGAAACCAAAGGCCGCCCCAAAACGGCATACGCCGTAACCAACAATTCCAACGCGCACCTTTCGTTCGGAGACAGGCTTCCATTTCCCCCGTGGTTGTTGCTCTTGGGCGCTCACGGCCCGCACAGGGAGACCGCCAGCCAGGGCCGCCCCCAACGAGATCTTACCCAGCCTCTCCAGGAAATCGCGCCGATACATGGGATTGATGGGATTGTCTGCCATAGATTTAGCTCCTTCATTTTCACCTTCACCGAGATCTCCCGACGGCCTCGGCGTTCTGTAAACTGCCTGTTGTTGTATCTATCCATTTTACTGGGCCAGACCCCTTGCGCCAACGTTCTAGTACCTTGACTTCTCCCGAAATCGGAAACTTCCTCTGCTGCACAGGCAACGGCGGCACGTCCCGACGGCTGGAACTGGAGCCTCTTGTGGAGATCTTCGAACGCCTGCTCGATTAACCCTGCGGGTCTTTGGGGCAAGGAAAATGCCTGGACCTTTGATCTTTCTCATTGGGTCCTCCTATTTCGCTTCTCTGATACAAGAGCGTATCAGCCGGGACATCGCTGGGCCGTCCGTGCCCTTGGCCCGAAGCTCCCTGGCTCCCTTTTCATTCATCAGGTGCACAACCCTCTGTGCGAATTGTAGGTGCCGCCGAACAGCGTTATCTTCTCAACAATACCCCCCTTAAGTTGGTCGAACTGCGCATCAATTACTTTGAGCGGGTTGTATTCAGTATTGTGCTGGTTGTGATAAGTGACAAACCCGTCGATGAGAGCATATTTAAGCTGAGTCGATATGTTCACTTTCGTACAGCCCAGCGATATGCATTTCCTGAATACATCGTCCGAAAGCCCGGTGCCGCCGTGCAGAGCAATGGGAATGCTCGTCCTTTTCGCGATCTCTTCGAGCCGGTCGTAGGCGATCTTTGGCTCACCCTTATAGACGCCGTGGGCCGTTCCAATCGCCGGCGCAAAGCAGTCCGGCTCTGCCCGGCTGCAGAGATCTACCGCCTGTTCCGGGTCGGCCAGATGCGCATCCTGCTCTTTGACGTGAATGTCATCTTCCACGCCGACAATAGCTCCGAGCTCGATCTCGACCGTGATGTTTCTTGGCCGGGCCATATCGACAACTTGCCTGCTCAATGCGAGGTTCTCCTCGAAGGGCTTCGAAGATGCGTCGATCATAACGGAAGTCCAGCCCGTTTCGATGCACTCTTTGATGAGATCCAAATCCTTGCAGTGGTCCAAATGTAAGGCAATCGGCACCTTTGACGAACCGGCAAGTTCCTTCATCCAGCACATAATAGCTGACGTACCCCAAAAGATGACCGTCTTGGCTGAGGTCTGGATGATGACCGGGGCATTTAGCTCCTCGGCGGCAGCTACAACGGCTTTGGTGGAATTGTAATCAAGAATATTGAAAGCACCGACGGCGTACCTCTCCGCAGCCGCTTTACTCAACATGGATTTCATATTTTCAAGTGGCATCGCTTGCCTCCCGCATTACTCCGTTATGTTCAGGACTTTCCGTATGGCCTCGGCGGCCTGTAGACTGCCTGTTGTTGTGTCCATCCATTTTACCAAGGGTGGACCACCTGTGCCAACATTGTAATGAATAGGCAGCAGTGTATCTGGCCTTGGGTTTAGCCCGAAGATCGAATGGAACCCCCCGTGGAACGGCGGTCGGCTCACAGAGATCGTGTAAGCCGAACTGAGGCCTTTTTGCGGCGTTATTATGGCACATCCGGTTAATCGGTAGGCGTCCCGTCTGAAATTGGGTTTGATTGGATTTATTCCCCATAGGGGGGTGATTTGTGTAATCCTTTGTTAGTAGTGAGGTTACGTTCATTTTGGCTTTTTGGGGAATTGGGTTTGAATTGGGTTTGTTTTTCGGGACTCCACAGGGGTAAATATTTTCATAATCCTTTGTTAATACCTTATTTACGCTCATTTTGGGCTTTTCGGAAATTGGCTTTGTTTGGGTTCGTTTGGGTTCGTTTTTTCCCAGTCCACCAAGTGTCCTTTT
>Ga0114930_10005115_pt1 | contig 10876 bp, 10 predicted proteins | sample AnhtaG_FD_87300 | JGI IMG/M metagenome (GOLD analysis project Ga0114930, IMG submission 87300) | Deep subsurface microbial communities from Anholt, Denmark to uncover new lineages of life (NeLLi) - Anholt_01485 metaG | ecosystem: Environmental > Aquatic > Marine > Oceanic > Sediment | place... | reverse complement strand
TGAGGACAAAGTAACCACGTTTTTATCTAGTTATAAAACTGTGTCTGATAAACAGGAAAAAAACGACGCTTCTACAAAGCTTTTACGAAGCCTAATCGAGGATTGGATAGAAAGAAAAAAGACCCTTGCCCAGGATAATATTCTGGAGAAGTTGAAAAGTGTGGGATGTATTCATGCGAGATTGGCTCAAGAACAGGCTTGCTCTCCTTTCCTTAAAATTCATTTTATTATAAGAGGTTTTAAGAAAATTCCTTCTAGTTTTCTCTACTATGAGGGAGTCGATGGTAAAATCTATTTTCCTGAAGAGCTTGACACTTGGGATAGGGCAAGGCCTCTGTTAGTGAGACGGCTGCAGCAGCTCGAACAAGGAGAAGAAGACACCAAATTTGGCTCCGACGAAAAGGGGTTGAAGGATATGGTAGATTGGGTTCTGACAAATCCAGACGAGTGGCCAGAATGGTTCAAAGAGCAATATGGTAAATCAGTTACAGAGAAAATAGATGCAGTACTAAGCAATCCTGAGGAGTGGCCAGAGTGGTTCAAAGAGCAATATAACAAGTCACTTGAAGAAAAGATAAAGACAGTACTAAGCGATGCTAAGCAGTGGCCAGAATGGTTTCAAGCATCATTTTCCAGATCTGTAAATGAAAAGGTCGATCAGTACTTAAATGAGGAATTTCAAAGGAGAGTTTCTACTGAGGCAACGCACCAAATCCAACTGCACAAGGTGATGTTATCTGCTAAATATTCGCAAGATAAGGTGAATGATTTAATTGCAAAAATAAATAAAAATGTGTTTGAAGCTCTGAAAGGACCCTGGCCAAACTTTTTTTGTCCCAAGTGCCATCATCAATTCGTCCTGGAAGTCAGCGAGGAAGGAGTAAAAGATTTAATTAAAAAAGGTAAGATACCAGCTATATGTCCTAATAGGCACATTTTTTCTATAAAATTAGAAGATCTTGTTTTTGCCTCTTTTTAGGTATTACTATACTTATCCTGAATATTTTAAAATAAAAAATACCTATCAAAAGCTATCTAATAACTACAATTATTAACTTAAATCAGATTTTAAATGAATTGATATAGGTCTTTTTTAGTTACTCTATTGGAAAGGGGAAGTAAAGATAGTAGATAAAAAGTTAGGCGTTAATAAATAGGAGGCTAAAGTAAACAGGATCTATAGCTTGCCCATAAGCTAATTTCGCATTCCCTAGACAAAGACGAAAACTCATGCCTCTTCCCTCCCTTCAAGCTAAGCATACAACATAGCTTCAGACATTTTGGCAAGATCGAGGGGGGTTGATAATTAAATAAAATATATTATAATAGAATCAAGAACTTAAGAGGGAAATTATCTGAAGGCTAAAACATTTATGATAAAAGAGGAGCAGTTAGAAGCACTAAGGAAGCTATCGAAGGAAACAGGGATTTCTCAAAGCCTATTGATCAGAAGGGCAATTGATAATCTGTTGAAGGACAGGGAGAAGCTGAAGGAGAAGGCATTTTAGCCATTAGGTAAGCAAAATTTGTGAGAAGGTTAGATGGCTCTCTCTTCAAGAATTAGGCTAGTTCTTTCCTTTAAGAAAGCTGGCTCTGATAAGGTGAGCTCTATCAAGGATAGGCGATGCTTTTATGCGTTGCCTATCCTTTTTTTATTATTGCAAAGGAGCCTATGGGAATATCAGGGACAAAAGGGAGGGTTCTCCGCGGACAATCCCGTACCCTGACGGTCTGGTCCGCAGGCTCCTTTGTTTAGAGGAAAAATAAGTATTTATGAAAAATAGAGAAGCTAAAAATAAGGCTAGAGGGGGGGGTGAACAGCAGGTAGGTCGTTAGCTTGGGGATAAAAGAAGGTCTCCTCAAAAGAGGAAAGCCTCGGGTAATTAAGTTTTTTCTCCGGGGTTTTTGCGGAGACTTCATAAAAGGAGTGTCGAGCATGAAGAGACAAAGAACAAGTGGTTTAATTGGGTTTGTTCTGATTGCTTTGCTTTTATGTGCATTTGGGAGCGTAGCAATCAGCGCGGAGAAGAAGGTTATTCTGGAAGTTTGGGATCAATGGGAATACTACGGTATGAGTGCGGCCGGTCCAGCAATTGACAAAATTCACCAAGAATATGAAAAAACCCATCCAAATGTGATGCTAGACCGATCGGTTTTCGGTGGTGGTTTCCCGATCCGCAACGCAGTAGAGCTAGCCTTAACCTCAGGGGAAGCGCCGGATGTGTTCTATAGTTGGCCATCAGGAGCAGGTGTTGCTGTATATGCTGGCGCTGGCTACCTAAAGGACTTGACGCCATACGCGGACAAATACAATTGGTGGGACAGATTACCTGAGTGGGCCATGTTACGAAACACATACAGAGGTAGACTGTACGCTTACCCATGGGAAAAGGATCTCGAATTTGTATATTACAATAAGAGGATCTTTGGGGAATTAGGCGTAGGTGAACCAAAAAGTTACGAAGAATTTATGAGTATCTGTGACAAAGCTAAGGAAGCTGGATACATTCCTGTGTCTTTCGGCAATAGCACCCTTTGGCCGGCGGTTAATAATTTTAGCGATTTCGCTACATTAACTGGCGGAAGGCAACTTGTCGTTGATGTACTACAAGGCAAGGCTAAGTGGAACAATCCGGCTTTTAAAGATGCTCTTGAGCGGCTTGTCGAGATGGCGGAGCGGGGATATTTCACTCTTGGATTTAATGGGGTTGATTATAACGATGCACTGATGGACCTTTATGGTGGCAAAGCTACAATGCAATGGACCGGTACCTGGGTCATTCATGGTGTGATAAGAAACATGCCTAAAGGTGAGCTAGATATATTCTACTTTCCACAGATATATCCAGATAAGCCTTTGGCCTCTCACACGTCGGAAGGGTCAGCCTACTATATCTGGAAAAACTCCAAGATACCTGATATTGCTGCGGAGTACATCGATTTTATCATAAGCGATAGATTTTTGAAAACCTGGATTGTTGATGGGTATACAATTCCCATTCGAAAAGCACATACTGATTACGAAGGGCTTGGTCTACATCCAGTTATTGTGAAAGCCTTCTCTATAGGTGAGGAAATCCAGGACTACTGTGGCGATGCGATGCACACAACGGCTCCCCCGCGAGTAACATATGTCCTATATCATCAAATTCAGGCGGTACTCACGGGAGAACTTTCTATCAGTGACTTCCTTGATCAGGTGGACAAGCAAATGGAAATAGCGATGTCTAAGAACGAGCACTGGCAGCCGTAAGTAGTCCTGTAGCTACACGCTCCAAATATTGTGGATGGGTATTGCCATTGATTGTTCTGAGAACTCTCTGAGAGGATGGAGTCAAGACTCCATCCTCTCGAAAAGATAGTTCTAGTTTTTAAGGTCAAGTGTAGATTGGTGTCGATGGGTACTCTAGGTGGCTCACCACTGTGCGAGACGAGGAAAATTAGTGGTGAGCCACCTTTAGTTAAGTTGCTTAAATCAAAAGGGGGAAGTTATGGTAAGATGGTGGGACAAAAATTTTGAGCGGAGGCTCGAAGTTGGACTAATAAACAGTTTTGCTATTCCCAGGATAAATGAGCCTGTTAGATTTTCCGTAAATTTTAAGGACCCATTACCACATCAAAATTCTCTAAGGTTGGTTGATGATTCCGGTAGTTGCCTAATGTATCAGCTGGTAAACCAGAAAAAGAATGGTCAGCATTTGGTTGCTACAGATGTAATCTTTATTACCAGTGCAATGAAGAACAAAAAGAAATACTATCTATACTATAGTTCAGCAGACCGGGGAGAGGAAAACTATACAGGTATAAGAAAATTGAATCCTAAATTAAAGGATGGGATCGTCCGTTTAGATACGGGAAAGTACGTTATTGAATTATGTAAGGGTACCGCCAGAGGAAGTTCGAGCGATAAATGGGGGATAAGGTACTTTGAGGAAAAGCATGAAGGAAGGAATCTGATTCGAAATTGCGCAAATGCTATTGGAGGTGTATACGGACCATTTTTCACCGCAGAGAATGGATGGATCAATCCCCCCACTCATACGATGCTGGAATGGGAGATTGTCACGGAAGGACCCATATGTCACTGTTATCACACATTTACTAAAGTACCAAATGGGTTAGATGAGAATTTAAATGGGAAAAGCATACGCACTTGGTGGACATTTTACTTTCTTTCTGATCGATTTGATCGGAGATATGTCATCGATGACTATGAGACCATAATAGATGGGAGACCGATCCGGAACAAAATGACAGTAGGCGATGAATTGGAATGTGGCCCAGACAATTTGATTTTTTCTGCCTTTAAGTCATATGGTCAAACCAAGTACAGAAAAGAAGACCCCTATCTTGGGGTCATGCTATCACATACCCAGCGAGTAATTGATGATCCAAAGCACAAAGCTAATTCGAGAATCAAAGAGATTCTTGGTAAATATGGAACTGATGTGTCGAAATGGAGTTGGGATGCATCTTGGAGATTATTTTGCCCGCTAGAACGTGTATTTGAGCCTAAAGAGCTCAAACTGTTGATTGAAGAAATAAAAAAAGATATGAAAAAGGCCATAGGCCCGGGAAGTGGGCATAACATTGTATATAGCACAAAGGATTTTGTCAATGTCCCAGAGGTTGAGGGAGGAGTAATATTTGCCCTGGATGCGAACAAAACTGTTGAGTACAGCCCAATCACAGGGTATTCCTTTGTAAAATATGTAGATAATGTGGTCCAACGCTTTGAAATCGCTCAAAAAAACAGCAACGGCTGGGTCAACTGGGGTACAAATGGAGAAAATGAGTATCCTGAGCTATTATCTGGTTCCACCATTTCATCAGCCTATGGCAAATATGAGGTATGGGAAAACGAAGCGGACAAGATGGAAACCCCAATAGGTGTTTCCATCAGGAAGCTTGAGACTATAGAAGGCGCATAGCTTTGGGGATGATTGATTTACAAATCCGCGCATGTATGTGCCGGGACAGGTACACAGGATTTGCATGCAAATAAAGAAAACATATCCGTATTTACTCATTCTTCCTGCCCTCCTCTACATAGGTGTTTGGATTTTATACCCTATTGGGAAAACTTTTTACCTCAGTTTTTTTAGTGCTCCTACTACACACTCCAGAGATTATTTCTTTGTGGGCCTTAGGAATTACCTCCAAATGGCAACTGACAAAATTTTTTGGACTTCGCTTTGGCATAATATTCTGTGGGTTGGACTAAGTATAGCAATCCCTTTTATGATTGGACTTCTATTAGCAGTAACTTTGGTAAACAGAAAGACTCGCCTGCTTTATGCCACGATATACTTTGTTCCAATGACGGTTGCATTTATAATTGCCGCTGTTGTCTGGGGATGGATATACAACCCTGTTTTCGGGGCGCTCAACAGGTTCTTCGAATACGTTGGATTGGAGAGTCTAAAAAGAGGATGGCTCGGAGATCCCAATACAGCACTGCTTGCTGTTAACATGATAGGCAATTGGGGTTACTTTGGGTTCTGTACCTTAATAATTCTCAGTGGGTTGCAGGGCGTTGACCCAGTTTTGTACGACGCAGCCAATATTGATGGTGCCGGTAGTGTGCAGAAATTTTTGCATGTTACGCTCCCTGCTATTAGGCACACATTATATTTCCTAATAGTTTATACCGCAATTGGGTCAATGAAGTTCTTTGATTTAATATATATAGCCACCAAGGGTGGCCCACATCATGCTAGTGAGATAGTAGCGGTATATATGTTTGATTTATTCATCAGGCAAGGAGAAATAAACTATGCAGCCAGTCTCAGCGTGATGTTGACTCTGATAATTATGGTCCTAAGCATTTTGATGATCAGGTTTCTTTATGAAAGGGAGATATAAAACGAAAAGAGGTCTTCAATCAACGTCTTCTCAGGTGCTTGTTCATTCGGTTCTAATTATCTTCGTGTTAGTGGCTCTCTTCCCAATTTACTTAATGGTAACTACGTCCCTGAAGGTATCATCAGAATTATACAAAAATGTTTTTGCTTTGCCTCCAGATCCAAAATGGGAGCACTATCCTCTCATTTTTATAAAGAGGGGGTATTACGGTAACTTTATCAATAGCTTAATATTTGCAGGTCCTGTCACTTTGATCTGCTTGGTACTGTCTATCTTCGCTGGTTACGGATTTGCACTGTACCGGTTCCCGGGACGAGAGTTCCTATTCATCGTAATTCTTTCTGCACTGATGGTGTCAGAAGTGTCGCTACTGATACCGGTTTACTTTCTATTGAAAGATTTTGGACTTCTAAATACCCATCTCGGTCTAATATTGCCACAAGCCGCACTTGGTTTACCGTTTGGTGTATTCCTGATAACTACTTTTTTTAGGGGCGTCCCTCCAAATTTGTTGGATGCTGGTAGGATTGACGGTTGTTCAGATCTTAGGTTACTGTGGAGTATCGTCTTACCTATCGGAATGCCGGCCATAAAGGCATTATCAGTCATACAGTTTATGTGGGCATGGAACAGCTATTTTTTTCCGTTGGTTATTGCCACAAAATATGAAGTAATGCCATTGAGTGTGGCACTTAATGATTTCATGGGTAGATTTACAATGAACTATGAATTGGTAGCAACTACTTGCGTTATTATGTTCATTCCCATAGTTGTAGTTTATTTGATAATGCAACGGAGCTTTGCGAGAGGCATCACATTTGGAGCCATAAAAGGTTAGCGTCTTTGAACCCTTAAGTAAATCTTAAACCTCGAGGAAGAGAAAATGAAAGGTGTATACCTGCCAGGAAATGCTGAGGCACATATTAAGAAATGGCCAGATCCTAAACCCGCTTTCGGTGAGGTTGTTATTGAAGTAAAAGCGTCAGCTTTGTGTCGGAGTGACATGACAATCTACTATGGGGAGCCTTTAGTTGGAGAAACAGCTGCCGGTGAGGTTATTCCTGGGCATGAACCTTCTGGAATAATCAAAGAAGTTGGAAAAGGTGTAAAATACCTCAAGGAGGGTGATCGAGTTGTAGTCACCTGCTTTCTGGGGTGTGGGTCGTGTAAATACTGTCGTTCTGGTGAACCTATGCTTTGCAATGAGGTTAAGTTTCTGGGTATGGACAGGAATGGAGGAGATGCCGAATTATTAGCTACGCCAGAAAATGTTTGTCTTCTTATGCCTAGAGAAATGAGCTATGTTACTGGTGCGGTCTCTACCGATGCCATTGGTAACCTCTATGCCACAATGAAGGAGATGAATGTAGGCGGAGATGATTTGGTGGCAGTAATAGGAATAGGCCCGATGGGGCTAAGTGGGATCCTTGCCGCAAAAGGAATGGGGGCGACCGTAGTTGCTATAGACTTAGTTAAGTCTCGATTAGATAAGGCAAAAGAATTAGGTACCGATTATACTGTAAACGCAAAAGAGACTAATCCCCGAGAATTCATCAACGATATTACCAAGGGGGAAGGGGTAGACAAAAGTGTTGATTGTTCCGGTGCAGCAGCGGGAATCTCCACCGCTCTTGATATTACTCGTAAACACGGTATAGTGGCTCAGATTGGGGAAACTGGTAAAAGGAAAGTGGAAATGAATCCCAGCGAACAACTGATACGTAAGAAATTGACCTGGTATGGATCCTGGTATTTCAACTTATCACAGTGGGAAGACATCGTTGATTTTATAATAAATAAGATTGGGAACAAAAGGGCAGAGGAGATAGTCTCTCACCGCTATCCTCTTAAAGAAGACAGTGTAAGCGAAGCATTCAAGTTATTTGATGAGCATAAAACTTTCAAAGTTGTTTTCACTCCGTAGAAGCAGTAGCCTATTTTTGGGAGAGGAGATTGAGCCGGAAAATAGGTCTGGTTACACGAAGATGTACAAAGGAATTTTTTTGGTGTGTGTTTGAAAAAATATTTAGAGGAGTGACCAAATAAATAGGTCCTGCTGTGGTGGAGCCGAAGTAACAAGAAGTGCCGGGAAGGACTCAAAGGTTATCCCCTTTTGTGGAGGATAAAAACAAGAGTAAAATAAGGAGGAGCGACATGAAACTTTCATTCAATTCATGGGTTTACTGTAGCTTCCCAGCATGGTTACCATCGTATCCTCTGGAAGAGGTAATCAAGAGACTGTCAGCTATTGGATATGATGGTATAGAAATAGGGGCTGCTAGTCCCCATGCCTGGCCTCGGTATATGGACAGCGACAGAAGAAAAGAAATCAAAAAGCTTTTAGATGAGCAAAGTATAGAGGTTTCCTCAATCTGTCCTGCTTTGGGTGGAGGACCTGGTTTGAATCCCACCAGTCCTATAGAGGTAGAAAGAAGAGCCTCTGCTGAATACTACAAGGAGTGTGTCGATCTAGCTGCTGATTTAGGTAGCAAAATTGTTATCTGGGTTGGAGGTTGGATGGTTTATGGGGTGTCAGAGGATCAGGCTTGGGAATGGGGTAGAAAGGCTCTTGTTGAATGTGCAACGTATGCCAATGATAAAGGGGTCTTAATGGTTGTCGAACCTACCTCAGCTGACAGTGATGTAATTGAAACAGCGGATGATGCTATTAAATTAATGAAGCAAACAGAACTTCCTAATGTGAAAGTAATGTTTGACACTTTCCATGTAATTTACCGCAACGAGATTATGGCTGATTATGTTAGAAAGATGGATAAAGACCTAGCACACATCCACATTTCCGATGCCAACAGATTGCCTCCTGGGCAGGGAGGTAAAGATTTTAGACCCTTGCTCAAAGCTTTAAAGGAGACTGGATTTGATGGATTTTTAACCCAGGAGATAGCCTTTGGTTCTCGTTCCTCCGACCCTGATGCCTATGCCCTTCAGGGATACGAGTATCTGAAATCTCTACTCAAAGAGATTTAAACAACCTACCCTCACCTTAGATTCGCATTTGCTACCCAAATACGAAATACTTTGCTAAAATGTCTCTTGAGATCCCTATAAAATCGTGAGGGGGAAGCGGAATTAATTCCTGAGAATTAGGAAAGCGAAAAACTAAGGCTTCCTAAATTCTCAAACTTTCTTTCCGTTACTAGGGCAGGATCTCTTCCCGAGTAATCTTCCTTCCTTAAAAATCCCTCTATCCCGCAACTCCTCTCGAGCAAAATCTCTGTAACCTTGAACTGGCTTTATCTACCCTTGACAAATCTGAAAATTATGCTACAACCCCCACCGAGGAGGAAGAAAGATGAAACTAATTTTCGGTTTCTGCGGTCTTACTTGTCTTGTGATATTCGTGTATGAACTAAGTTGGCTAGGCCGAAGCACCCTAGCTCCTATACTTCTGGGTCTATCAGGAGTATTAGCAATTGTCTGTTTTTATCTAGCTACAAAAGAAAAATAAAATCAATTCGAGGAGGTAAGAAAGATGAAAAAAATATTGCTAGTTTTGATTTTAGTGTTGACTATATCCCTTTTCACCACAAATGCTCAAGGTATTTCTCTTGGTTATTTCCTAAAAGTTCCTGACGAAATCCCAGAATGGCAACAACCACTCAAAACTCGTCGTCCCACATTTAAACGATACACTTTTTTGATAATTCCCTTAAATTCAGTAGAGATAGACTGTACTGTGTCCATGCTAATCTCGTTTCGGGAAATGTATCCGAATCGACCCATCCCAGAAGAGTTTGCATACATTCTTCCAACTGCATTCGAGATACTACTTCCAAGCCCCCTTCTTACCCTTAAAGAAAAAGCTCTGATTCCAAGTCTGCTCCTTACAATGGCTTTCCAAGAAGGTTATTGGATCGAAGAAACTACAGATAACTATATAGTTCTTAAAAAATTTATCTATAAGAAAGAACAAAAACAAAAGTCTAATAAAGCTCCAAATCAAACATCTACGCTTTCCCCTGAAAAAGGTCTTGAGTACTACAAAGTCGCTGCTTCCGTCGAAGGTTCATCTGATCGGGCAGAAGCAGATGCAGAAGAATGGCATTACTTATGTGATGATCCAGAAGTTGTGAAAGACATTCTCGACAAAAACGAGTACTATCAGAGACATCGTTTTGGAAGAAAATATTTAGAGGCACTTTTGGAACAAGCTCGCATGACTGAACGACAAAGAGCAGATCCAGTATTTATAATCGATAAAAAGGGCGAAAGATATTTTGTCTATAAGTACATCAGAAAATGGCAGCATTAATACTAGATTTCACCCTTCTTATTCTATCTCTCATACCTTCTGGAGTTTTATATCGGCCACTTTTATAAAAATCTCTTGATAGGGACATTTTAATTTGATCAAGGCCAATAGGTTGCCTACCCTCAAGAAAGTAGCTATATGAGCTTCTCTGTGCGTGTTTTTTCCCTTCTTCCTCTCAAAACTTGAACTCTGGCGTAAAGATGAGCAAAATACGAAAAGAAATTTGTTCTTTGCCTATTAATATTCACTCAATGTAACACAAGGGGACTTGCGTATAGTAAAATATAGACTGGACTGCTCACCTCTCAGTTGCTTATGACTAGAGCCATTTCTTGAATTCCTTCTTGCTCTTTGTCTTGTTAAAGCCTTGACTTGCTAAAAGTTTGTAGTATAATGAGACAAAAAGTAAAGTAAGGGGAGAGAGAAATTGAACACCGTCGAGCCCATCCGGGACCGCAAAAAAATACTGGCCATCAAGGGGAACCTCAAGGCTCAAGACAACCCTCGGGATTATCTCTTGTTCACTATGGGAATTAACTTTGCCCTGAGGATCAGTGACCTTCTCAGGCTCAGAGTGAGAGATACCCTGAACGAGAAAGGCGAGATAAAGGATTATATCTACCTCAGGGAACAAAAGACAAAGAAAGAGAAGAAGCTCAAATTGAACAACGCGGTAAAAGAAGCGTTGGAGTATTATTTCTTAAAAGCTCGGATAACGGATCCTGATCAACTCTTATT
>Ga0114930_10005114_pt1 | contig 10877 bp, 15 predicted proteins | sample AnhtaG_FD_87300 | JGI IMG/M metagenome (GOLD analysis project Ga0114930, IMG submission 87300) | Deep subsurface microbial communities from Anholt, Denmark to uncover new lineages of life (NeLLi) - Anholt_01485 metaG | ecosystem: Environmental > Aquatic > Marine > Oceanic > Sediment | place... | reverse complement strand
TCGTAGTACGTGGGCTTCAGCCTGTTGACACCGTGGCTGTCGATGCCCATCTTGTCAGCGGAGACCAAGACGTCGGCGCAGGTCCTAGCGTCCTCCTCGGGGACCCCGACGCCCCTGAAGACGTCCACCATGAAGCGTTCAAGGGTCTCGAAGTCGATGGTCAGCGTGTCCTCTGCCATGTTGAGCCTCCTGTGGGTAGATGTGGGTGCGGGGGTATTACGCTTTTACGGCGTGGATGAGGCCGTCCCCGTTGGGGAGGGTCTCTCGCTTGATGTCCGTGAACCCGGCCTCTGCGAGCATCTCCCGGTAGTCCTCCTCGGCGTAGTAGCCGGCCTCGTCCTCCCAGTTGAGGTTGAGCAGGTACCAGCCGACCTCCTCGACGGGGAAGGTCCTAGAGTCGTCCATGACGTGTCCCAGTACGAATATGGACCCGCTAGGGTTCACTGAGGCTCCGATGTTCTTCACCGCCTCCCGGGCATGCTCCGGGGAGAAGACCTGGATGAGGGCCCTCAGGACCACCGCGTCGAACTTACGCTCGTAAGGCCCTTCCAGCGCGTTCCACTCCACGACGTCGACGTCCGTCATGCCCTGCTCCTTGAGGAGGGCCTCGGCGACGGGGGTAACTGACGGGAGGTCGGCCACAGTGTACCTGACGCCGGGGTACGCCCTCGCCAGTGAGGCTATCAATCCACCGGATGCCCCTCCGACGTCGGCGACGGTGGCGTATCTGCTGAAGTCGAACCTCTTGGCGAGCTCCTCCCCGGCCTTGACCGCGACGGGCATCGTGCCCCGGAAGGTGCCGAGGAGGGCGTCGAAGGGCAGCCCCTCGTAGTCGAAGCTGTCCACGGCCTCTCCCTTCCTGAAGGTCTCGGCGGTCTTGATGCCGGCCTCGAACATCCAGTACTTGAGGTAGGGGTTGACAATGACGTGCTCCCCAATGTAGCCGGGCTTACCCTTGACGAGGTAGTGGCTGGACTCGGGGGTGTTCGAGAACTTTTCTCCCTCCACTTCCAGCACCTCGGCGGCGACGAGGGCGTACAGGAGGCGCTCGGCGAAGTGGGGCCTGGTCTCCAGGGCGGCTGCGACCTCCTCGGCGGTCAAGGGCCCCTCATCGAGGATGGTGAAGACGTCGAGCTGGGTCCCGACGAAGAAGGCGATGGATGAGTAGAGGGAGGTGGAGTGCCTCATGATGGTGTCGGGTCTGGGAGGGGGTGCCTTTTCGCTCAACTTAGAGCCCCAGGACCCCCGCAATGTTCCCGCCGAGAATCTTATCCTTCTCTTCCCTGGTCAGGTCCAGGCTCTCGATGAGTGTGATCTGCCTCTCCTGCTCCAAGCCTATCTGGGGGCTGCACCAGTCAGAGCCGAAGACAACGTTCTCGATTCCTATCATGCGGAGTAGCTTGGTTGTATAGGCCGTGCCGTTGAGCTCGGCGATGCCCGTGAGCCCCCAGGAAGTCTCGACGTAGACCCCTGGTATCTGCCCCACCGTGATTAGGTCCAGGTAGCGGGGCCAGCCCATATGGCCTATAATTATGGTGGCCTCGGGGACGTGCCTCTTGAGGGTGTCGAAGTGCCCCGGCGTACTGAGGTTGAAATAGCCCCTGACCATCCCGCCCGGGTTGCTGTGGATGAGGACGGGGACGTTCAGCTCCGCGGCGCAGCTTATCAGGGGTACTATCTCGGGGTCCGCCGGCGAGAAGGAATGGCAGTCGGAGTGGAGCTTGAGCCCCCTGAGCCCCAGGTCCTCCACGGCGGTTCTCAGCTGGGTCACCGAGTCCGAACTCTTTGGGTCCATGACGCCCGTGAACCCTATGATCCTCTTTTGGTGCTCCTTCATGAGTTCCGAGAGGTGCTCGTTGGAGATCATCTCAGGGAAGCCCATGACCAAGGCCATATCAACACCTCTCCGATCCATGTCCTCAAGTAGGAGCTCCATTGTGCACTCATCTCGCTTGAAGGGCAAGGTGAAGGTTCCGCCCTCCACAATTGATATTACAGCGGATTCCTGGTTGTGCGGTGGCCCGCACAGGTGTACATGGCTATCAATTATCAACGCATAATCCTCCTTCTACTCTTAATCCCATCATATGATAATTCTTTGGGGCAGTCGTATCAGAAGGTGAGTGCGACTCACCATAAATCACGCAAACAACATAATTATCATGACTCTAAGCTCGTGGCTAATACCTCTCTTGTTGCTAAGCCCCAGCCCTGTTCATGAGGCCCCAGATGATGCCGACGGAGATTATCACGATGAGGGATATCACTGCCGGCCACCAGATCTGCTCCATGAAGCCCCTCTTCCCGGGCTCCCAGTCGGGCTCCTCCAGTAGGTCCTTGCCTGTGTAGTGCGAAACGATGCTCGGGTCCTGCCATTTTGGGTTCCTACGGTAGTCCGCGTCGAGCGCGTTGTCAATCCACTCCGTCTCGGGGGCTCTGCCCCCCAGGTACCAGAGGTGGGGCCTTCGCCTGCCTCCCTCGTCGTCGTACCTCCAGATCTTCTGGATTATCCTCCTATAGAGCCTCTTTAGTATGGCTAACCCGTCCTTCGTGTTGAGTCTCCATTTATCCTAAAATAAATGTTATTGATTGTATGTAGTGCTTTTTCTTCCCTTTCTAATGGTTATCGAGGGACACGGTACCGGGGTAGGCTGAGGATGATTTAACGGTTTACAGGGAGGATCCGAGCCTCAGTGCCAGGAGAGGGGGGACAAGCGTCCAAGCGGGAAGCAAACGCCATTTACCGGAAGCAACCTGAAGGGCGCTCCTCTCCGATCATATTCAGCCTAAAAACGCGCTCCTAAACCACAGATCCACGCAAGCTGAAAACAGTGAAACCAACACGGCCACCCCAACCGGCGTCACACGGAAAACCCAACGCTAGATCACTATGAACAGCTGCAGACGCGAAAAAAATCGCTTATCATATGCTACCGCTCACAGCCGCCAGACGCTTATCCTATACCAGCCGCATAAGCCCAGCAATATTTAAAAGACCCAACCCCATCACCAAGGTGGAAAGCCATGAAGGCCAGCAACTTCAGAGAGATCAAGGGGATGGCCTACACCCGACGTAAATACATGAGGGGCATCCCGGGCTCCAAGATAGTCAAGTTCACCATGGGCAACCCCAACGGGGAGTTCAGCCACACAGTCGAGCTCGTCAACCTCAAGGAAGGCCAGATCCGCCACAACGCCCTCGAATCAGGCCGCATCGCCGCCAACAGGACCCTCGAACCCTTGGGAAGGGAGAACTTCTTCCTCAAGATAGTACCCTACCCCCACATGGTTCTAAGGGAGCACAAGCGCCTCAACGTCGCCCAAGCAGACCGATTCCAGGAGGGCATGAAGAAGGCCTACGGGAAGCCAGTGGGCACAGCTGCCGCCCTAAGAAGGGGGAAGACCATACTCATCGCCAAGGTGAACGAGGAGAACCTGGAGGATGCCAGGGTAGCCCTCAAGCGGGCCTCGGACAAGTTCCCCATACCCTGCAGGGTTATAGTCAAGAAGAACAACTGACCAACCTGAACTCCATATTTTCATACCACGTGTAACCGGCCACGGGTAAAAAGGATAAAAGCAACCACAACCCAGCCAGCATGAGGGCCCAGATGTACGACCTGGAGACGGAGAGAGCCGCCGACGAGATCCGGAGACTCGACGCCCGAAGGGTCCTCGTCCAACTCCCGGACGGCCTCAGACCCGGAGGCCTCACCCTCGCAAGGGAGCTCCAGCAGCTCACCGGGGCCGAGGTCATCCTCAGCGGCGACTCGTGCTACGGCCCATGCGACCTCGCCCTCACCCAGGCCGACGCCGTGGGCGCCGACCTCATAATCCACTACGGCCACAGCCCCATGCTCCAGGCCCCCGGAACCCCCGTCCTCTACATCGAGGCCAGAGTCGACTTCGACGTCGAGGCCCTCATCGCACAGGCCCAGCCCCACGTCAAGGACTGGGCCACCATCGGCCTCACGGCCACCGTGCAGCACATCCACAAGCTGGAGGAGGTAGCGGAGTCCCTGAGAAAAGCAGGACACGACGCCATCATCGGGACGGCAGGAGGACGCGTCGCCCACGACGGCCAGGTCCTGGGATGCGACTACACATCCGCCCAGAACATAAAGGACAGCGTGGATGGATACCTCTACATCGGAGCAGGGGTATTCCACCCCATCGGCCTCTCCATCGCCACGGGGAGACCAGTCGTCAAAGCCAACCCCTACACCATGACCGCCGAGCCCCTCGACGACCGCGAGGTGACCCGCACTGCCATGAAGCGGATGGCCGCCATCGAGGCCGCCAAGGGGGCCACCAGATTCGCCGTCATAGTGAGCCTGAAACCCGGCCAGCTCCAGTTGGAGGCAGCCCTCGCGATACAGAGGAGGCTGGAGAAGGCGGGTAAGGAGGCCACGGTGATCGTCCTCGACGAGGTTGGCCCCATCCAGCTCGGAAACTTCACCGAGGCCGAGGCCTTCGTGGAGACCGCCTGCCCAAGGATCGCCCTCGACGGTATCGCAGACATCCATAAACCCATTCTCACACCCGCTGAAGCCCTAGTAGCCCTCGGCGAGATGCGGTGGGAGGAGCTCTGGGGACGCAACTATTTTAGCGTCAGCCACGATCACATTGTTTATAATGAAGAGATGTGATAGGAGCACTGCTTTCGCGGTCTCAAGGACCCCAGAAGCGCATCCATCACTCTCAATCCGATCGAAGAGCTGAAAGAAAACATGTCAAAGAAAGGATACAAGGACAGGGACGTTCTCCCCGGAGACGAGCTCGCTGTCATCGAGGTCCTCCAGGACGGCGACGGGACCTACCAGGATAAGGGTCAGGTCAGGGCCGAGGAACTGGGCACCGCCAGATACGACCTCGACAAGAGGAAGGTCAATGTCGAGAAGAAGACCCGGGAGCTCGTCCTCCCCGAGGACGGCCTCGACGTCATCGCCGAGGTAGGCTCCGTCATGAGGCGGGACGCAAGGGTCAACATAAACATGATCGATGGTAGGAAGACCACCAAGTCCTTCACCGGCGTCATCCACTACTACGACGTGGACAGGGAGTTCCAGAGGGACATGGCGAGCGCCGTTAGGAACGGCGACATCATCAAGGCGAAGCTCATCAACGTCAAGAACCGGCTCAACCAGCTCAGCATAAGGGGCCCCGAGTACGGCGTCGTCTACGCCTACTGCTCAAGGTGCGGGAGCATCCTAGAGATGCACCAGGGACGCCTCCACTGCGCCAGCTGCGACAGGTCGGAGCGGAGAAAGTTCGCCAAGACCTACGGCAAGGAGGAACTGGAGTGAAGCTCAAAATCGTAACCGAGGAGAGCGACAAGATCGAGATGGAGGTCGGCGAAGAGGGCCACACCCTCCTCAACCTCCTCCAGGACTCTATGCACGCCCACAAGGACGTAAAGATGGCCGGCTACACAAAGCCCCACCCCCTCATGGACAGGTCCTCCCTGTTCATAACCGTGAAGAATGGCAAGGACCCCAAGAAGGCCCTCATAGAGTCCGCAGAGGACGCAAAGGCCAAGATAGAGGACTTCCTCAAGAAGTTCAACGACGAGGTCGCGAAGAAGAGAGACTGAGCGACCACATCCCGCCCGAGGGTGGAGAGATGTACAACCTGCGGGAGGTCAAGAAGGAGATCCGGGTTCTAGGAATCGCCGCCAGAAGCAGACCAGACTCCGCAATCCACGCCGTCGGCGTCGTCTACAGGGGGCAGCTGTACCTGGACGGCGTCATGAGGACCTCCGCCAAGGGACCGGACATCACCGAGGAGGTGGCCGCTATGATAGACCAGTCCCCCCACAGACCCCAGATACGGGTGATACTCCTCGACACAGCCCTACTGCATGACGGAGTGAAGATAGACCCCATCAGCCTCTCTGACAGCCTGTCAAAGCCCGTCGTGGCCATAAACACGGAAGAACCCACGGCTCCGGGAGACGAACACATCCAGGATTTTACATACAAACATGGAGACACCGAGACACCGGTCCTCTCCGTGGGGCTCAGGAGACACACGGCGGCTCAGGTACTGAAGACCGCATCCCCCGCCGGAGGTCCCCCGGAGGCCCTCAGGGTCGCCGAAATCATCGTTTCAGCAGTTTTAGACAAAAAACACAACATAATATTTAAAAGGACTTGATCAGCCTATCATCGAACGGTGGGGTAGTTCTCTGTGAAGTTCTGCTCGAAGTGTAGCACGGTCCTCAAGCTGGATGCCAAGAAGAGGCTCCTGGTCTGCCCCAAATGCGGCCACGAGGAGCCATCTGAGGCACCGATAGTGGTCACCAGGAACACCGAGGAGAAGGACAAGGTCGTCGTCATCGGGAAGAAGGAGAGGGAGCTGAGGACCCTCCCGCAGACCAAGGTCAAGTGCCCCAAGTGCGATAACCTGATGGCCGAGTGGTGGATGGTCCAGACCCGGAGCATCGACGAGAGCGCCACCCAGTTCTTCCGCTGCACCAAGTGCGGACACACCTGGCGCGACTACGGATAGCCACAATCGAGCGATTAATTTTATTAACACGCCTATCAATAGGGTACCAGCATCATCACAATCAACTGGTGTATTAGATTTGTTTGAAGTGGAGATATCAAAGATCGAGCCCTTCCGCAACCTCGTGAAGGCGCTCTCCGTCATCGTCGAGGAGGGGACATTCAACATGAACGAGGCCCAGATCAAGCTCCTCGCCATGGACCCCAGCCACGTCGCCATGGTCGACTTCGAGCTCCCCCGGGAGTTCTTCGACAAGTACAGCTGCGAGGGGGAGCCCCGGCTGACGGTGAACATCGGCGAGTTCCTCAAGTTCCTGGACAGGGTCGACAGGGACGAGCACGTCACCATAAAGCTCGACGAGGAGCAGGCCCGCCTGGTCATCCTCTGCAAGCGGGGTGGCCACAGCCGCAGGTTCATGATGCCCATCCTGGAGCCCCTGGACGAGGAGGTCCCCCAGCCCAAGATATTCTTCAAGGCCTCCGCCAGGATACTCACAGGGAGCCTCCGCAGGGCCATGAGGGACGCCAGCCTGGTCAGCGAGCACGTCAAGCTGGAAGTCGGGGGAGAGACGTTCAAGGTCAGCGCCACCGGGGACATGGGGAGCGCCCTCAGCGAGTGGCAGAAGGACTCCGATGAGCTCCTGGAGCTGAAGGCCGAGGAGGACTCCAACGCCAACTTCACCCTCAGCTACCTCAACGACATAGTCAACGCCGTCCAGGCCTCCAGCGAGGTCGCCACCCTGGAGCTCTCAACAGATATGCCAATCAAGATGGACTTCGAGCTCCCTCAGGGGCGCCTCATCTACTACCTCGCCCCCATGATCGGTGTCTAGACCTACTAGACAACCCTTTTTCATCTATTCTCACCCATTTCACGGTAAGTAAAGCATAATATCTCACTGTGAAGCCATTGAACTAGGACTAACACCGGATGATCTCGGAGAGAGAAGCCGCTAAGTACCCATTCCTCAGGGATGCCGTCAGCCTAGTGGAGGTGCTGGACGTCACCCTCGACGACCTGGTGGACCCCTCCTACGGGAAGGTCCTTGACCGGGCCGAGGACAGGGTCTCCCAGGCCATCCTGAAGGGGGAGACCGACTCCCGCCTCGAGGACCCCCTCACCGAGCTCCTCTCCTACCCCGTCGCCAACATGTTCGTCACCGTCCTGGGCGAGGACTTCCTGAGCAGGAGGTACGCCCTCTCCGAGGCCCTCAGAGCGGAGGAGATCCTCAAGGAGGAGGGGGAAGCCCGTGTGGCGAAGATGGCCAGGACCGAGTTCGAGTGGACCCTGAACCTCGTCTCCGAGAGCCTGGACGGGCGCATCTACAACTTCGAGCTCCACTTCGGCGACTACCTGAGGAACGCCGCTGTCTTCCGGGAGCCCAAGTGGAAGCTCGTGAACCGGATGATGAAGGACGGCTACGTCCTCCTCACCCAGCCCGAGGCGACACGGCTCCTCAAGGAGGAGATTCAGAGGAGGATCTTCAGCTTCGTCTCGGTCCCCGCTAAGATCAACCTCCCGGAGCCCCTCAGGGAGAGGACGAACCGGTTGGCGAAGGTGCTGAGCGAGAACAGGGCCAGTATCACGGGTGAGGACCTGCCGTCGGAGGTGGTCATGGAGGCCCTCCCGCCCTGTATTAGCACAGCGTTCGAGGGGCTCATAGCCGGGAAGAGGCTGGGCCATATGGAGAGGTTCGCCCTCACTTCCTTCCTGATAAACGCAGGGATGGAGATAGACGACATAGTGAAGGTCTTCGTCTCCGTGACCGACTTCGACGAGGAGTTCACCCGCTACCAGATAGAGCACATAGCGGGCCTAAGGGGGAGCCGGACGAGGTACACGCCGCCCACCTGCTCGACCCTCCGCACCCACGGGGTCTGCGTCAACCCCGACAGGATCTGCGGCCGGATTAAGCACCCCCTGAGCTACTACCGGAGGAGGATCTGGATGCTCCAGAGGCAGGAGGAGGAGAGGCAGGAGGATGTCAATCCTCAAATATCAGAGTGAAGCAGATAACTGGAGCCAGCTCAACCCAGGGGATGTGGCCACGACGGACGACGGATCGAAGATGCCTACACGCGGACTGCACCACTGCAGGTACTACAACAACCTCGTCAAATACAACCCAAGCCTCTGCGGCAAATGTCCCCACAACGGCTTCAGGCCCCGCGAGGACGACGGGGAAGACGTCGATACCAGTTTTTAAGGGAACGCTCAACCTATTCAGTGGAAAGCCGATGGCCGAACAGGACTGGGGCAGCGAGGGGTACATCGCAGACAACTTCAGGGCCTACTACGCCTCAGGCGCCAGCAGGGTTGAGCCCCCCACCGAGATGAGGCAGAGGGAGTTCGGGTTCCTCAGCTTCGGCGGGAGGTCAATGTTCCGCCATATAGGCTTCGAGGACACGCTGCAGCTCAGGGGCTACATGAGGGAGTACGCCCCGGCTCACACCTACTTCTCCGCGGCGTACTATGAGGATCCCAGGGCCAACATGGAGTACAAGGGTTGGCTGGGAGCTGATCTGGTCTTCGACATCGACGCCGATCACTTTGACCTCCCCTGCCAGAAGGCCCACGACAGGTGGACATGCAGTAACTGTGGCGAGGAGGGGATGGGACACGCCCCGGATCTCTGTCCCAGCTGCCAGAAGGCCAAGTTCGTGGAGGAGAGCTGGCTCTGCAATGAGTGCCTGACCGCTGCAAAGTACGAGGCCCAGAAGCTCCTGGACATCCTCATCCAGGACTTCGGGTACGAGGGCACCGGCGACCTCTCAGTCAACTTCTCGGGGAACCGGGGCTACCACGTCCACGTGCGGAACCCCACGGTGAAAGGGCTCGACCAGCTCTCGAGGAGGGAGATAGTCGACTACATCTTGGCCATCGGCATAGAGGCAGAGTACCACGGCTTCGTCTCGAGGGCCGTGGGAGGGGGCTCGTCGATGTCCAGCGACGGCTGGAGGATGCGCACTGCCCGGGCCCTCTACGACTTCATCGGGGAGCTGACGCCCGAGGGGATGAGGGAACTCAAGCTGGCGAAGGCTGCCAGGGAGAGACTCGAAGAGAATAAGGACGCGATACTTGAGACCCTCGTGGAGCGCCACCCCAGCGGTATATTCAGGTATATGACCAAGAACACCCTTGAGAGGCTCATGGCCGCAGCCGTCAAGGGGCAGGCCTCCTCCATAGACACGGTGGTGACCACGGACCTCAGGCGCCTCATCAGGCTCCCCAACACCCTCCACGGGAAGACGGGGTGGCTGACCCAGAACGTGCCCATCATCGAGCTGCCCGACTACGACCCCCTCATAGAGTCCATCGCGTTCGTTGAGGGGACAGAGAGTATACATATCAGGAGGACTCCGATAATCGAATTGGGTGGAGAGGTGTACGGCCCCTTCGAGGATGAGACCGTGGAGCTTCCCCTCGCCGTGGCAATGTTCATACTCGGCAGGAAGGCGGGGAGGGTAGTGAGGTGAGCGGCAGATACGATAGGCTCCTGGAGGCGTGGAGGAAGGAGAGGCACAGGAGGGACCTACAACCCCTGCAGGAAGGCTTCTACGGGGAGATGACGGACTACGTTTCCCAGCTGCGCGAGCAGACCAAGATGATAGACAAGTCCTCCCTCAAGGGGCGCATCTCGGACAAGGAGAGGGACCACGCGGAGAGGCTGCTCAGGGAGCTCTCCCAGATTAGGCTGAGGAAGATCGTGGGAGCGGAGCTGGACGGAGAGGCCATTACGGGTTCGTCCCTCACGCGGGAGGAGAGGGCCCTCCACGCGGACCTCCGCACCGTGCTCTCGGGCCACGAGGAGAGATTGAAAAGTATATTAATGGGTCGTGTGCCCCAAATAGACGCAAAACCCCCGCAGAGGGCAGACCAGAAGGTGGTCCGGTTCCTCCAGGCGGTGCCGGCGATAATGGGCATCGACATGAAGACCTACGGCCCCTTCAAGCCGGAGGACGTGGTCTCGCTGCCCGTTGAGAACGCTGAAAACCTAATAAGGCGGGGTATCGCAAAAGAGGTGGAGATTCCGAAATGAAGTTCCCGCGTACAATGAGGACACACTGCCCGAGGTGCAAGACGCACACCGAGTTCAACGTCTCCCTCTACAAGGCTGGGAAGAGGAAGGCCGCGAAGCAGGGTGAGAGGCACCAGAAGGTCCGGAAGAGGGGCTACGGAGGGCAGAAGTTCCCGCTGCAGCACAACCAGGCCAAGGTCACGAAGAAGCAGTCACTCATGCTCAAATGCGGTGAGTGCGGCTACACCCATCAGCGGAAGGGGATCAGGCTCAAAAAGGTGGAGTTTGAATAGATGGCTGAATGGGAGAACCTTATCCCCCGTCCCAGCTCCCGTTTCCTGAGGGTGCG
>Ga0114930_10005113_pt1 | contig 10877 bp, 9 predicted proteins | sample AnhtaG_FD_87300 | JGI IMG/M metagenome (GOLD analysis project Ga0114930, IMG submission 87300) | Deep subsurface microbial communities from Anholt, Denmark to uncover new lineages of life (NeLLi) - Anholt_01485 metaG | ecosystem: Environmental > Aquatic > Marine > Oceanic > Sediment | place... | reverse complement strand
TGCCTAATAATCGTTATGTAGTGGGGCAATTTATAGAATTCTGGTATAATACTTGAAATCAATATCAGTAACGGACTTGAATGATGATAACAAGGGTCATGTCACGTAATTTAGGACATTACCAAAATTTCTATAAGGGGGAGTTTAAATGCGGGAAGCAATTCTCAGATTAATTATACCTGATAATTGGGTAAGAGATATTTCGAAAAAATATCCTTCAGCAATCAAATTCCTTGAGTGCATACCCTATGGAACTACTGGTGGCAGGGGACTTATTGAAATAGAGGGGCCAGAGAATGTTCCGAAAAAAATCGTTTCTGATATTAAAAACCATCCGTCTGTTTCTAAGGTAAATATGTCTTTTCTTAGCGATGGGACTGCCATAGGTTCGGTTTTCTTAGATAAATGTGTAGCTTGCAGATCTTTGGTAAATTCTGATTGTTTTTTAGTTTCTGCTTCATGTGTTGGGGATGGAAGTATTGAGTGGAGGGTAGTCACAGGCAATGATGATTCACTTTTTGTCTTGATTGATGACCTTAAGAAAAAAGGTTGTGAAGTTGAATTGATAAATGTAGGTCGTATAATTAAAAAAGATATTCTTACCACCAGACAGGAAAATATTATCAAAACAGCCTTTGAAAAAGGATATTATAATTATCCGAAAGGGATTAAAACAAAAAAACTTTCAGAAATGTACAATATTTCTCCATCTACATTAAGTGAGATCCTCAAAAGGGGTGAAAGAAAAATTATGTTTGAACATTTTCGATAAAGGTGAATCCATTTATTTATTGATTTAAAAATTCTTATTTAAATTCCCCGTGTATGTTCGGGAATAAATCTATGTATCTACAATATATTATAAACAGTGATGCGATTTGTATGTCAGCATCAAAATGAATGTTGAACCTGCAAGGAAAATCTGGTTCGATATTTTGAAAAAGTGAGGCGGAAGGGGAGTGGGGATTCTCCTTTCTTTACTTCTTTTTCAGATTTCAAATCATATTTTTATTTGAGATCTTTAATTACTGATAATACTTACTTTGACACTATCATTATTTGAATTAGAATTGCATGTCATTTTAATAATAATGAGATTGTATTAAGGGTTTGAATAATCATTAAATCTATTACTAAAAGATATGCGGCATAACGGAGCAATGGGATTTGAAAACCTTATACTGGATAATCGCAGCTACATTATTTGTCAGTTGTATTTCATTGATCGGGATTTTCACATTATCCCTTAAAGATAAATTGTTAAAGAAAATCCTGCTGGTCCTGGTGGGGTTCTCAGCCGGGACCTTAATGGGTGGAGCCTTTCTACATCTCATACCCGAATCTCTTGAACAAACAGGATCTGACAATGTATTTCTGGTTGTCATATTTGGATTTTTGTTATTCTTTGTAATGGAAAAAGTGCTGTGGCGCCACTGCCATGAAGATAAATGCGAGATCCATACATTTGCATATATGAACCTTGTGGGTGATGCGGTTCATAATTTAATTGACGGCCTGATCATAGCAGCAGCCTTTATCACTAATATTCCGCTGGGCATAGCTACCATGTTTGCTGTGGCAGCCCACGAGATCCCCCAGGAGATCGGTGATTTTGGAGTGCTGGTATATGGGGGTTTCGGTAAGAAAAAAGCTTTATTTCTGAATCTGTTAACTGCATTGACCGCACTGGTTGGAGGGTTACTGGGATATTTTTTATCACCATATACAGGAGATGTAATGATATTTTTACTGCCATTCGCAGCAGGAGGATTCCTTTACATCGCAGCAGTTGACCTGTTACCAGAGATCCATAAAGAGACAGATAATGTAAAAACAGCTTTCTCATTAATGTTATTTGTAGTTGGTATCGGGCTAATGTGGTCAATGAAATTTTGGTTTGAAGGATAAAAAAAAAGGTCAGCCAACAGAAAATGGCTGACCATCCAAAATATTCTTATTCCTTTTTCAGGTGGACATCCATTTGTGGATATGGAATTTCTATACCTTCATTCTTATAAGCATTGAAAATACCATTTGTGAGATCACCATTAACAGTCCAGTAATCTGCAGTCTTTACCCATGCTCTGAGCTGGAGATTTACCGAAGAGTCACCAAGTTCTGTAGTTACAACTGCAGGTGCAGGGTCAGCCATTACCAGTGCATGTCCTTTCATAAGATCCATAGCAACCTTAATGGCTTTTTCCAGATTGCCGCTATAGCTTACTCCAACAGAAACATCCACTCTTCTTGTTGGCATTCGAGTAGCATTGATTATTGCGCTACCCCAAACAAGTTTATTTGGAATTGTAATAAATTTGTTATCTGGGGTTAACAGTTCAGTAGCCATCATATCAACGGCAGAAACCGAACCAGTCAATCCAGCAACAGTTACAACTTCTCCCTTATCTATGGGTCTGAGGGTTGCTATCCATACACCTGCTGCCAGATTTGTGAGAGAATCCTGTAATCCGAAGCCTAATATCAAACCGATTACTGCTGATAGTCCAAGGATCACGGATCCGATTTGCACTCCGAAAGCACCAACAAACAAAAGAATTACAATTACATACAATAGGGCACTTAAGAACCTTGCCAGAAATTCAATTACCAGCTCGGGAAGCTTTGACTTCCCCATTCCTTTCTTGAACATTCTGACAACTATCTTTGCTGATGTAAACCCGAAAACCAGTACAAACAATGCAAATAAAATTTGCATAACTGTTATCCCTGTAAATGGGATAGTCTGCGATAATGTTGTTGTTAAACTCAAATTAAATCAATCCTTATATTTTATTAAAAATTGAACTCCTTGTATTAATCACTAATTTTATTAATGTTTTTATATTTCCCCTTTACGCTTCATCTTTATATCAATAATGCCCCTGGCTCGCCGTAATATCACTTCCCCTAAAAATAGCAGCAATGCAGCCAGCAGGAACAGCCATGTCAGGCTCACTTTCTCAATGGTGGTCCTGATAGAATTCTGCTTGATATCGTTAAATAGCAGCGACTTTGACTGGTCAACACTATACACCCCACCATTGTTTCGCTTAACTGCTTCCAGGAATTCCTGATTATTACCAATATCCCTGTATTCAAGAGGATAATTCACAGCCACAAGGTCGTCAACTGTAACCCCTCCGGCTGATACAACTAACTCAAAAACACCCTGGGATTTGGGATTTACAATCCCCTCATACGTTCTACCCTCTGTGTGTATTAGCGGGATATCTGCTCCACCAAATGTCATAATCGGTGTTTCATCGCTATAAACAGTTATGGTACCAGGAGTTCCAACAAATATATCACTGGAATGTACCACTATTCCCTCATCCAGCCTGGGATCGCCCACTGCCCAATTAACCACACTTGGCATAAGCCTGGCATTCTCGCCAGAGAACAGGGCAGGTGCCCATTTGTTACCATTACCATCACCATTATCTGTACTGAAACTGACTACCCTGCCCACTCCGAACTGCCATGAAGTGACAATGGGTTTACCCATGCTGGTAGTAACAAGGCGCTGTGCTCCCACTTTCTGAGTAACATCATTGAAACCAGATATGCCGCCAGTGATATTTAAAAACCTGGTAATGAAATGCTCCTCGTCCAATCGGACCACTGCATAGGCTTCTGCTCCTTCTGGAGGAATATCAGGTGATTCCCTGCCGAATTTAAGATCAAGCCGCTGATCCAGGTCTAGTTGATAGAATTCTCCACCAGCCGTATCTGCCAGAACTTGTAGGAAATAATCTCCTCGGTTATTATTAACCCTGACCGGTTTATCAAGAACGATGTTTGTATTGATCATAGCAAAGATCATTTCCGTATCATCAGTATCTATAGTAGCAATTTCCAGCCTGGTTTTCTCAAAACTCGTCTCGATGGCACCATCTGAGAATATCAACATATATTTTTCGCCACTGGTATTAGCCAACATTTCATTCGCGGTTTTTATTCCTTCATCCATGGAGGTGCCATACCCACCTTTGAGCCTTTTTACCTTGTCTATAAGGACCTCACGATTGCTATGAACAGAGAAGGGTAACATCCCGTCACTGACCTCGATGGCCTTGCTTCCGAAAGCTACCACACCCACATTCGTATCCCGGCCCATATTCATCAACAGGTTGATAGCCATGGCTTTTTCATCATCCATAGCTTCATATACATCTATGCTGCCGCTAATATCCATAATTAGAACCACATTGACACTGCCAGCATAAGTACTGGCAAATGACTCCACAGGCAAAATGGTTTCAAGGTCTGAATCCAGATAATCCCCGAAATCATAGCTGTTATCTCCGCCCACAGTCACCAAACCTCCGCCTCCTGCTACATATTCCCTCAGTTCATTCACATCTCCCACCCAGCCTTCATTGAGATTATCCAAAACTACAACTTTATAATCTGAGAGGTTTGCTTCATCAAAGGTAGATACAATATCAAGGCGGTACAGGCTTTTCAATGTCTGATATAAGGGGGAATCGGCATCAGGTGAGATTAATAAAATCCTGGGTTTTGGTACCACAAAGATCGTCTTATTGAACACATTATTTTCAGATCTGATATCATTTCCAGAAGAGATCTGGGCAGTGATCAAATGTGGTCCTAGACTGTAGAATGTATTTGAAAAACTCATGGTATTTTCGTTACTTTTTTGGGTAATGCTTTCACTGAATTTTGGTTCCCCATCCACCATTATCGTTAACGTGTATCTGGCATCACTGAGCGCCTGCCTGACTACAACACCAACCAGGTTCTCATTACCCTCCACTGCGGTTCTTGCACCAATAATTTCCACACTAAGATCATTCTGCTCAGGGACCTGCATCACTGCATATATATTGGTACCTGTATTTGATACGAAATCAATAGTCTCACCAACATCTCGTCCGAAATTGTTATTTCCGTCAGATACTACCACAATATGACCTCCCTCAGCAGCAGAAGCCATAATCTCATCACCAATATCTGATCTAAGACCGCTTAGTCTATTCATCCTGGTTGGAGTAATCCCGTTCAGGTAATCAAATACATCCTGTCCTACGTCGTTTTCATATACATCCATACTGGCGGTTTCATCTGATAACACTGTGATGGAAGGGTTTTCATCGGTCTCGGTGACAGGCATCGGATTGTAAGGCCCGGCAAGTGCTGCGATCAATAAAGCTACAATAAATATCCGGCTCAGGATCAGCCCGCGTTTAGCGCCTTTATGCAGCATCACCCATCCAATTAACAGCACAGGTACTATGGCCAGAAGATAATCTAAATGCTCAACAGCGATCAGAATAATTCCCTCCTGCGCTGTATGATTATAAGTTCCAGAAGTATAAGACCCAGCACAACCCAGATCAAATAAGCCGAGATATCTTTTTTACCTTCACTGCTTAAAGTCACAGGCCTTTCTATTAACTTGCTGCCGATCGAGCCGGCATCAAGGGATATCTCACCTATGTTGGATTCTTTTGCGTTATACAGGTTGGATGCTACCATTTGCCCCCCGATATTGTAGATACCTGCCTGATCGATCCACAGATTGGTAGTGGTTATTGTGGTGCCATCCGGATTTATCACTGCCTGCTTTGAAGGCAGCCTCAACATGGTGCCTGTTTTTACATTAAGCTCGTCCAGGTTTGTGCCTCCCAGCCAGTCAAACATATTTTTCCAGAACAGTGGAAATTCTGGCAAGGTATTGAAGCCAGACCAGGCATTAATACCCGTGATATCATTTAGCCCAAGATAAACGACGGTACCTTCACCCCTGCGAATATATGATAACATGGGTGATCCATCAGAAGCTTCAATAAGCACAATGGACCCTTCTATTGCACTGCCTTTAATGTGATGTTCCACTTCCACATTGGTCAAGGGTAGGTTTTTGGTCAATGGATTTTCAGAAACCAGACTTAGGTCTGTTTCATTTGATAATCCAGTGATAGAGATGGGGAGTAAACTATTAAGACCCATCAGACCTTGATTTGCAGATACTATCAAAACACCGCCATTGTCCACAAACCCTGAAAGAGAATCCGAAAACCCGGGTCCCAGGGTGTTATTATTGACATCTCCCAGGATGATAATACCATAAAGGGAGAGATCAGACGGCAAAGTGGAACTGTATTCAACACGTACTGACAGCAGGTCCAATGCAGTTTGGGTAGGATTTTGATCCCTCGTATCCACCATCAGGACCCTGCCGCCTGACCCTGCCAGCACCGATACATAAGCAGTATCATCTATTGAAAGCGCACCGCCGTTGTCTATTGAGACTTCAGTAATCCCATTGGCGAGGTTTGTTACAATATATGCTGCTGACTGGTCAGCCGGAACGTTCAGTGAACCACCCCTGGATGTCCCTCCTGTGTTAATATTCAATGTGACTTTCTCAGCCTTGTTGTTGAAATTCTTAATAATTAAATTCAGGTTATTCTTGCCATCCTTCACATCCAGCCATCCGTTGGTAATGCCTATATTATCACTGACCTCTCCCACCTGAACGAATTTCACTTCAATACCATCATATTCTGCCAGGGTTTTTGCCACCTGCGGGTCATCTCCTGTCCAGCTTGCAAAATCAGAATATACTATTACCACCCCGCCGGGTCCAACCAGCCGCTGGCCATAGGTAATGGCTGCTGCAAGGTCAGATGTAACAGCCCGTTGTGGTGTAAGTTCAATGATCTTTTTCGTGCTGGAGAGGTCTACCTCGTGTATTGCCAGTACAGGGACATTCTGTGCCCATACCACACTATTTATATTGGACAGGTTCTGGACAGCCAGCTCTTTTGCTTTATCCAGCCGGCCTCCTGCCTGCATGCTGGCCGAGTTATCGATCACTATTACTGTATGCTGAGACGAAGCCAACTCATCCGCAATATATGGCCCGGCAATGCAGAGGCTTAGCAGGATCAACACCAGTAGTTGCATGAGGAATAATGGGTCTCTTATGAGCTTTCTGATAAGTAATGATAATTTATTACGCTGCTGTTCACGTTTCAGGAAAAATAACAGGGAAGGGACTTTAAGATTAATTGTTTTTGGACGCAGCAGGTAAAGTATGATAAGCGGGATCACACTGGCAAGAGCCAGCAGTCCCAGGGTATTGGAAAAAAATATCTCAGGAATAATAGCCACTCAATTCATCTCCCGTGAATGGTCCTGTAGATGGCCTCAAAGATAGGCAGGTCTGTCCTGAAACTGAAGAAATCAGCATCAAGGCGATTGCACTCGATCTTTACAGCTGAAATATGTGATTCTAACTCTTCTTTATGTTCTGACACCAGGACTTTATTGATATCTGTAAATAATTGTTCAGACGTCTCAAGGTCGTGAAGTTTTACTGCTCCTAAGGTGGAAAGTTCAATTTCTGAAGGGTCCAGCACCTGAATTACGATCAGGTCATGGCGTCCCATTCTAAATAATGCCTGCCTTATATCATCAAGCGGGACAAGGAAATCAGAAATAATGATCACCCTTGATTTTGATTTGATCAGACTGCTGTAATGATCTATTGAATTCCAGAACCCGGTCTGTCCGTGAGGTTGAATTGCATTCAGCTGGTCAATAGTTTCCATGAGATTGATCCTCCCTCTTCCCGGCCTGGCTATATCAATTTCATTAGAAAAGGTAGATATTGCGAATTTCTCATTCTCTTTCATCACAATATAGGCAAATCCAACTGCCAACATGGTTGCAAAGTCGGATTTCTTCATGCCTTCGGGCGGGTAATCCATACTACCGCTAACATCCAGCAGGATATGAGTGGTCATGTCCTTGTATTCTTCGAACTGCCTTACATACAGCTTTTCAGAGCGGGCATAAACCCTCCAATCAATGGTCCTGAAATCATCTCCCTTTTCATACTCACGGAAACCATACGCATCGGTCCCTCTCCCGACCTTGGTGGAACGGCGCGCTCCTGTGTATTGGCTTGACACCCTCTTTCGTGCAGAAAAAGTAAACCGGTCAAGTTCACGTAAGAAATCGGTAGAGATCATGATCTGGTAAAATAGACGTCGTTTTTCAGGATAGATGCTTTGCGTGCTTGATTATCCCATCGATCACCAGGTCATGGGTCACACCCTTGCGCTGGGATTCAAAGTTCAGGATGATCCTGTGCCGTAATACAGGAAATACCATTAAATGCACATCTTCTTCGCTTACATAATTGCGGCCCATTATAAGCGCTCTTGCCTTTGCAGCCAGGATAAGCCCGATACTGGCACGCGGTGATGCGCCAAATTCAATATATTCTGTATCTGTCCTGGTTCTTTCCACTATCTTGATCACCCGTGTTGTTAATTCGTCTGAAATTGGAACGTCCCTGCTAAGTGCCTGCAACTTGAGAAGTAGGTCTTTTGAGATTATCCTGTCAACAGTCGGCAAAATATTCCTGGTATACCTGTCCACTATCTCTTCCTCTTCTTCATGGGAAGGATAATCCAGGTTGATCTTTAACAAAAACCTATCAAGTTGGGCTTCAGGTAGCGGGAATGTCCCTTCCATTTCAATAGGGTTCTGCGTAGCCAGTACAAAAAAAGGCCGATCCAGGGTAAAGGTCTCATTGCCTACTGTAACCTGCTTTTCCTGCATACTCTCAAGCAGAGCGCTCTGGGTCTTGGGAGATGCTCTGTTGATCTCGTCGGCAAGCAAGATATTGGTGAATACAGGACCTGGTTCAAACCTGAATTCTTTCCTGCCGCCTCTTTCTTCCACTACATACGTACCCGTGATATCAGAGGGCATCAGATCAGGTGTACATTGTATCCTGCTAAATTTAAGATCAAGTATCTGGGACAGAGTACTTACAGTCAATGTCTTACCCAGGCCGGGATTACTCTCTATCAATGCATGCCCATCACACATAATGGCAATCAGGATCTGGGTTATGGCCTCCCTCTGACCCACCACCACTTTTCCAATTTCGTCATAGATCGATTTGAATATCTCACCAGATTGTTGGTAGGTATCTGAAAGGTCGGGTATGTCTTTGTTCATAATATTCCTCTTAGACGTTGTATTAATTAATCATTGATATGTCAATTTTTTGGAAGTTTACTGCGTAGTACAGCATATTCCATAATAAGGTCCTTATCCTGTGCCGGTAACTGCTGGATAGCCTGGTAGCTCTCATCTGCCGCTGCTGAGGAGATGATATCCACAGGATATGTCTGGGAAGGGACAAACTGTACATTATCTTCCGGGCCGGTATTACGTATGGTCACAGATGTACCTAATCCGGAAATAATGGTCAGTTCCACATTTTCCCCTTCAATACTGGCCACTGATATATCACCATAAATCTCTTCATCCAGTTTGCCATTTTTTGCATTTTCTTCTTCTGAGGACACAATACCTTCTGTAAGATTTCCACCATATTCTTCAATGATCTTGTTAATATTTTCGGGAGTGATCTCCAGGGGTGGCAGTGTATCAGAGAACCCAATTAATGAAACCAGTAATATTAGAGATATCATTAATCTAATACCCAGATGTTTTTTGTTCAGGAACGAACCAACATCCACATTTTTGAGGTATGACGTGATCTGTGATCTCAAGTGGTTAATTATTACGTTGTCTTCGTCCCTCTTATCCCAGGCGGTCTGAAGTCTTTCCTGTGTCCAGGTGTATCTGGATTCCAGCATCTCAATAGGAGGAAGGGCCGGTTTTCTTAAATATTTAATAATAACCAGCAGTATTGCAACCAGTCCAGACAAACCAAAAACAATTATCTCATCCATGGAAACCGCATCAAATACATAATATTCCATATATTGCGAAAAAAATGAAATGAAATTCAGATAATAAGCCAGTACATACAATATCAGGAAATAAAGGATGAGATCTGTTAGTTTATAGTAAAACCTATATCGTTTAAATGTCCTGGAAATGTGTTCCATCTCATTATACATGTTTTCCTCGTTAGTACTGCTTGTGAGTATTGTTATATTTAAATAACCCCATAAAGGTTTATCTTTATGTGCGAACGTATTCGCAGTTTTTACCTAAGAACATAAGGGGTTTTATTAGATCAGCGACCCCGTTTTGAAAAACGAGTAATCCCGGCGCAGGTGCATGTGTTTGACTAAAGGATAATATTATTTGTATTTATTGGACGAAACATTTAATTTTTAGCATAAATTTTTGCATACTATTTATTTTTCCGTATTAATTTTATTTTTTTACTAATATCTTTATGAGTTGTTTTGAAAATTAGTTTCGTATTTATTTCTGTTATATTTTCGGGAAGGTAAATATATTTTAAAATTGACAAATCAATATTTTTCCTGTCGTTAGAATCAATTCTAATAGAGATAAAATCCTTTGTTATCATTATTCTATCTTGAGTATAACTAACATTATTTGACATTTTTATAGAATTCAACGATTTATTATCACTATGAAAATCGACACCTGTTAAAGTGGTAGGTTCTAAACCAATATTTTTTAAATCAACTTTTATCTTAATTATGGTTTCAGAATTATAATCACTAGGAGTATTCATTTGCATCGAAGAAAATTCCACTTGTGACAAATTAATTTTTAAAGAGACTTTATTCTTACGAAATTCTAGAATCTTTAAGATTCCTAATACTAAAGCAATTATTGCTCCAAAAGATTGAAACAAATCGTTCAAATCAACATTACTTGTAATAGATGGTTTTATTAAAGTTTTATTTGTGCTGTTGTCTGCTGCTGAAATTGTCCATAATGACAATGAAATAAAAATGAGAAATATCACAAATATTGTATCCTCTCCAAATTGATTGGTAATTCAGAAAATTAACAAATGCATTTCCACTAATCTGCCAATATTACCACATTCTCCAAGTTCTGGAAACTATAACTTATCAATTTCCTAACCATTATCT
>Ga0114930_10005112_pt1 | contig 10879 bp, 9 predicted proteins | sample AnhtaG_FD_87300 | JGI IMG/M metagenome (GOLD analysis project Ga0114930, IMG submission 87300) | Deep subsurface microbial communities from Anholt, Denmark to uncover new lineages of life (NeLLi) - Anholt_01485 metaG | ecosystem: Environmental > Aquatic > Marine > Oceanic > Sediment | place... | reverse complement strand
TCAGAGTAGAATTTGAAGGAAGATAATATCAACAAAAATCTATTTAAATAGCTAGAAACAGAGCCCCCATCAAAATCTAAAAAACTAATCAAGCTATATTAACATTAGAATAAATTATCAGAACGAGTTAAATGTCTGGTTCCCAGACAATATTTCAGAGGGACTATATATCTCAAATTAAACATTATTGTTTGGTGAAAAAATGAAACCAAAGGGCCGGCACTTCCTGTCATTGCAGGAGTTAGAATCAGATGAAATATTGCAGATTTTGAAATATGCAATCTATTTGAAGAAAAGAAAAAAAACTCAGAAACTTCTCAAGACCAAAAGTTTGGCCATGATATTTCAGAAGCCCTCTACACGAACATCGATTATGGCCATGTGACCGTAACGATCGGAGAAGAGTGTCTTTTGAAGTGGCTATGCGCCAACTCGGTGGATTTGCACTCTATTTAAACTGGTCGGAAATCCAACTTGGTCGAGGCGAAACCCTTGCTGATACTGCTAAAATCCTAAGCAAGTATGTCGATGGAATTGTCGCAAGAGTTAAAATCCATCAGACTTTAGAAGAGCTTGCAAGCCACTCATCTGTACCAGTGATTAACGGTCTATCCGATCTAAATCATCCAGTTCAGATCTTAGCAGATCTCATGACAATTTTAGAGAATAAAAGAAAACTCAAGGGATTGAAATTAGCTTATGTCGGGGATGGTAATAATATCTGCAACTCACTTCTAATTGGCTGCTCAAAAATTGGAGTAAACCTATCAATAGCTTGCCCTTCGGAATATGAACCAAACCTTGAGTTTCTGAAAAAAGCCAAAGTAAATGCTGAAGATAGTGGTTCAATCATTCAGATAACACGAACTCCAAAACTTGCTGTATCTGAAGCGGACATAGTCTATACAGATGTTTTTGTTAGCATGGGACAAGAGGCTGAAAGGGAAAAAAGGTTTAGAAAATTCATGCCATATTATCAGGTCAATTCTGAATTGTTGAACTTTGCAAAACACAAAGTTATCTTTATGCATCCACTACCCTGTCATAGGGACGAAGAAGTAACAGCCGATGTCATCGACGGTTCTAATTCTGTTGTATGGGACCAAGCGGAGAATAGACTGCATACAACAAAAAGCTTGTTAAATACACTTCTCTGATAACTAGATAGAGTGAAGAAGGTGCCTAGCTTCATTGTTGCAGCTAGAAATGATTTAGCTGGGATGAATATTGCTGACAAACTCATAAACAATTTTGGATTCAAATTCAAAGAAGAGAATAATGGAATAAGGATTTTTGTAAAAAATCAAATTCACCTTTTAGAAACAGAGTCAGATATCCTTGAACTGAAAGAACTTGACAGATATCAACCAATTGAGACGATAATCTGTATATCACGACATAGTAGTCAGACAGGAAGAGCATCTTTAACGGTACACACTCCTGGCAACCTTGGTTCAACTGCAGATTTTGGAGGAAAACCTAGAACACTAGCAATTGCTGATCCTCAAAAACAAAAATTAGCTTTGCAGGAACTAAGAGAATCTACCGACAAGTTAGGACTCAAATTCTCTGTATCAATGGAGGCGACTCATCACGGCCCTACTAGATTCACTGTACCAGCCCTGTTTATAGAAATCGGAAGCAAAATTGAGAATTGGAAAAATTCTTTAGCTGGCGAAGCAGCAGCTTCAGCCGCCTGGAAAGCAGCAACTCAATCTGATAAATCCACATCTGCAGTAGGTTTTGGTGGCGGCCACTATTCACCAAAGCACACTGCTGAAATGCTAAACGGGCACTTTGCCCTAGGTCACATATTACCAGATTATTTTTTTGAATACTATGACTCGGAAATAGTTGTCCAAGCATTTCAAAAAACTAAAGGGACTTGCGAAACGGCAATAATAGACTGGAAGGGATTAAAAGCCAGTAACAGAAAGATTTTGATATCCAAACTAGAAGAACTAGTAAAAGAGATAGAGAGGATTTAGCATAAGCTTCTGTACTTCAAATAATTAGTTCTACACATTTCTATAACAAACAAGTTTATCAGTCGCAGTTAATTTGTCTTTCTTTAAATTCAATTAAGATTCAACCCGAAATAGAATATGAGTATAATAAATCAGTAGGCATCAAATTTGAATATAGGTCAATTTATTGAATCCACAAGACGGTTAATTCATGCTTCCTCCAAACCTTCTCGAGAAGAAGTTTGGCTATTACTTCGAGTTTCACTATTAGGAATCGCCATCATTGGAGGAATAGGCTTTATGGTAAGAATCCTATTTCTATTCCTAGGATCAGGAGCCATCTAACCATTATCCTTGAGAGGATTAAAGATGATATTCTCTATTCGTACAACAGGCGGTCAAGAAAGAGCGGTTGCCGAGGTATTAACATCTAAAGCAGGAATGAAGAAGCTACCTGTGTTTGCCGTAATGGTTTCTGAAGCCATTAAAGGTTACATATTTGTCGAGGCTTCAGGGCCGCATACTGTTGATGAAGCTATGTCAGGAATAAAACATGCGAGAGCCAAGACCAAAGGTTCTGCTCCTCTTTCTGCGGTAGAACGATTCATAATTACTAAGCCGGCAATAGAGGATTTAGATCAAGAAGATCTCGTTGAAGTTATAGCGGGGCCATTTCGAGGACTCAAGGCCAAGATCACTCATATGGATAGGGTGAAAGAGGAAGTAACAATTGAGTTACTTGAAGAAGGATTCGCAACACTCCCCATAACTGTACATGCTGATTATGTTAGAAGAACTGCAAAACATAGAGGTGAAGAAAGTGGGAGAAAAGAAACAGATTGAATCACTAATTAATGGTGGCGAGGCTACAGCAGGACCACCTTTAGGCCCTGCACTTGGACCTCTCGGAGTTAATGTCCTTCAGATCGTTAACCGAATAAACGAATTAACCAAATCCTATGCTGGTATGAAAGTACCCGTCAAAGTAATTGTTGATGTAGATACTAAGGACTTTGATGTAGAGATCGGTACTCCTACAACTTCGGCTCTGATCATTAAAGAGTTAGGTATTGAAAAAGGCTCAGGCACTCCGAATACCGAAAAGGTTGGGAATCTATCTTTAGAACAGACTTTGAAGATAACGGAAATGAAGATGGAAAACACCTATTCTAAGGATACTAAAGGAGCTCTGAAAGAAGTCCTTGGAACCATGGTCAGTATGGGAGTCACTATCGACAATAAAGATCCAAGAGAAGTTCAGAAAGAGATAGATGGCAACAAACACGAAACACTATTCAAGAAATAGGTATAAAGAGTGGTAAACTGTACGAAACGTTCATTAAAGTCGACTATGCGAGGGTAATAGACATTTCTTGTTACTATGGAAATTTGGTGTGAGAATTGCCGCTTACTAAAGAGAACATTCAGAAATCCCTTGAAGAACTTAGGAAAAATAAAAAAAAGCGCAACTTCAAAGAATCACTAGAATTAATCATTAAACTCAAAGACCTAGATTTAAAAAAACCAGAGAACAGGATCAATCATACTATAATTCTTCCTCACGATATAGGTAAGGCCGTTAAGGTTTGCGTAATAGCCACAGGACAATTGGCGTTGAAATCAAAAGAGGCTAATGCAGATCTTGTACTCGGAAAAGATCAACTTACAGATCTTGCGAACGACAAAAAAGCTGCTAGAAAACTTCAACAAGAATACGGCTTCTTTATCGCTGAAGCACATCTCATGCCATTGGTTGGAAAGACTATAGGTCCGACATTGGGTCCAAGAGGGAAGATGCCTACTCCGATTAATCCAAACGCCCCTATAGCCGACGTCATAGACCAAGCTAGGAGAACAATAAAGATTCGAGTTCGAGATCAACCAGTTATTCAATGTAGAATTGGCGTTGAAGATATGTCAGACGACAGCCTTTCGGAAAATATCCAGGCCATCTTTTCAAGCATTGAGGGAAAGCTTGAACGAGGAGCAAGAAACATTTCCAAAATCCTGATAAAAACAACAATGCATGAACCTGTGAATTTAGTTCTATAATGGTGAGTGATATTTGCTAAGACAAAAAGTTCAACCAAAAAAAAGAGAAGCCCTTGAAAGAATTAAAAAATCATTAAGCCCATATAGTGTTGTTGCCGCAGCAGATCTAGTTGGCGTTAGATCTACGCAAATTCAAGAAATCAGAAAGATGCTTAGAGGCAAAGCGGAGATGTTCGTTGCAAAAAATACAATATTTAAGAGAGCCAGTCAAGACCTCGAATCTAATAAGAAAAATATAGCAAGTTTGCAGATTCTCTTAATGGACCTTTCGCTCTTCTTTTTTCAAATAAGAATCCGTTTGAATTGATAGTATTTTTGAATAAGAATAAGGTAAAAGTTTCCGCTAAAGGGGGCGACATTGCAACAGGAGATGTCGTAATTCCAGCGGGCAATACCGGCTTACCACCTGGACCTATAATAAGTGAATTTGGAGAAGTGAAGATCCCAACAAAGATAGAATCTGGAAGCATATGGGTGTCCAAGGATACCGTTGTTGTAAGAAAGGGCGACACAATATCAACTAAACTCGCATCAGTCCTAACTCGATTAGGAATGAAACCGATGGAAGCGGGATTATCGATTATGGCTGCATACGATAATGGTTCAATCCTTGATGAAAAAGATTTGGCAATGGACCTCGAGAATTATAAAAATAAGATAATTCAAAGTTATAAAGAGGGATTAAGTCTTGCCATCGAAGCTGCATATCTTACACCTCAAAGCGTTCCATTAATTTTAGGAAGAGCTTGGCGACAGGCATTAACAATCGCAGTAAAATCTGAATATACAAGTCCTTCAACCACGGACAAAATCATATTAGCCGCATACAGCGATATGCTTACTCTATCAAACAAATTAAAGAACATTAACAAGGATACTGCCCCAGATTTGGCAGTGAAATGAAAATCTTGAAGAAAAAGAAAGCCTTAAGAGTCAATTTTCATAGCACGTGTAAGAATTTGATGATCATAGACGAGGGGATAGACGTTTGAAATACATATATGCCGCACTCTTGCTTCACTCGGCGTCAAAACCGATCGATGAGGCAAATGTTAAAAAAATACTTACAGCTGCTGGAGCAGATGTTGACGAGGCAAGATTAAAAGCCTTGACAGCTGCTCTTTCCGAAGTTAAGATAGATGAGGTTCTAAAAGAGGCTTCCCAAGTATCATTTGCACCTGCCGCTCAGACCCAAGCCACTGCACCTTCCGAATCTAAACAACCTGCTGAAGCCAAAAAAACCGAGGAGAAAAAAGAAGAGGAGGCCTTAGAAGGTCTCGGCGCACTCTTTGGATAATATTAGTAGGCCAAGGACAGTTAACATTTCTTCGTTTGGTCTCCCTAAAAAGATGGGAGCTATAGAGATTGATAAACCTCGAAGGCCATTTTGAGATCCCTTTCTTAAAAGAAAATGGTTTTACGAGGAGACAATGCGAGATCTGCAACAGATACTACTGGTCTCAAGATTCTGATAGAACAAACTGTGGTGACTCACCATGTCAAGAATATACCTTCATAGACAACCCACCAACTAAAAGAAAATATGAACTTTCACAGATGAGAAACATCTTTCTGAAACACTTCGAAAAAAACGATCACACAATCATTAAACCATACCCAGTCATAGCTCGATGGAGAGACGACGTCTACCTCGTCGGAGCTTCAATCTACAATTTTCAACCTTACGTTACCGAAGGAAGAATACCGCCTCCAGCAAATCCACTTGTAATAAGTCAACCTTGTCTTAGATTCACCGATATCGACAAAGTTGGACAAACATTTGGAAGACATATGATAATATTCGAAATGGGCGGTGCACACGCTTTCAATAGACCAGAAAAAGAGATCTACTGGAAAGAGGATACTGTAAGATTTCATCACGAGCTGCTCACTCAGGAATTGGGCATAGATTCAGAAGAAGTAAGTTACAAGGAAGACTTTTGGTCAGGTGGAGGAAATGCAGGTCCAGACCTTGAAGCATGTGTTTCAGGCCTAGAAATCTCAACTCTTGTATTCATGATGTACCGATACGTTGGCGATAAGCTTGTCGAGATGCCCTTCAGAACAGTAGACACTGGATATGGAATGGAGAGATGGGCATGGCTTTCACAAGGATCGGCCACAGGCTTCCATGCGACATACGGCAACCTTTTAGAAAACACGATTAAACTTGCAAACATAGAGATTAATAATGAAACTATCACAAGCTATGCAAGAATAGCTCTTCGATCAGATACACAGGCACTACCAATAGAAAAAAAGCAAATTTCAGAGAATCTTGGATTAACAATTGAGGAAATGGAAAAAACAGTCAAAGATTTCCAAAGGATATGTACAACCCTTGATCACACGAAAGCTCTCTGTTTCATACTTTCAGAAGGCATAGTTCCATCGAATATGCAGGAGGGCTATTTGGCTAGGCTATTGATTAGAAGAACCTATAGAATGCTGAAGACTCTAGGAATTGAGGATCGATTTTTTGATATTGTCGATAATCAGATAGTCTATTGGTCTCGAGACTTCCCGAATCTGAAATTCATGAGAGACGAAATAATAGAAGAACTTGATGTTGAACAAGAAAAGTATAAAAAGACACTTGACAAAGGAGCAGATCTAGTCAAGAGAATATCGCGACAAATCAAAACATCAGGAGAAAATGTGATCCCCCAAACTACATTGGTAGAGCTATATGATTCTCACGGTCTTGTACCCGAAATGGTACAGGAATGTGCTTCAAAAGAAAAAGTCACTATAAACATTCCAGAAGACTTCTTTGAGAAAGTTGCTAAAAGGCATTTGGACACAGAAAAAACCAAAGAAGACGTTGACGTTAAGATACCCAAAGAGAAACTTGAGAAATATCCAGAGACAACAAAACTATATTATCAAAATCCATATCTTTCAGAATTTAAAGCGAGAGTATTAGATGTAATAGATGAAAAATACGTCATTCTCAACCAAACTGCCTTCTACTCTGAGGGGGGTGGACAGCTTTCAGACACAGGTAATCTACTATTTGATGGAAAAACAACTAAAGTAATTGATGTACAATCTGTAGGGAACATTATTCAACACACAATAGAAGGCCCTACTCCGTCAGTCGATATAGAAATTCAAGGTAAGATAGATTGGGAAAGACGCATCAGCCTCATGAGACATCATACATCAACACATATACTGATAGGTGCAGCGAAACGTGTTCTTGGTGAACATGCATGGCAGTCCGGAGCTGCAAAAGATGTCGAAAGCAGCCGACTTGACATTTCACATTATAAACATTTGACTAGAGATGAGATCAATAAGATTGAACAATTGACATGCGAAGCAATCACTAACAACATTCCTGTTGAAACATTCTGGCTATCTCGAGATGAAGCTGAGAAAAAATATGGCTATCGTCTGTATCAAGGGGGAGCCGTCCCAGGTACCAAAATTAGGATAGTTAGAACGGGCGATTGGGATGTTGAAGCATGTGGAGGAACACACGTTCGTTCAACTGGTGAAATAGGAATCATTAAAATCTTGCGTGTGGAAAGAATTCAAGATGGCGTAGAAAGATTAATTTTCGCCTCCGGTCCTCAAGCCCTTAAGAAAATTCAAGAAAGAGACCATCAATTTTCAGATACGGCTCAAATTCTTAATACACCAATAGAAAATGTGAAACATGCAGCTTTAACAATTACAGATGAATTAGACTCCTCAAACAAGAAATTGAGAAGGATCTTAGAAGAAGTAACTAAGATTGAAGCAGAGAGCCTCTTGAAGAAGGCAAATGCAATCGAAAATACTAAGCTAATCGTCATCGAGAAGGAGAAGTGGGATGAAGAAGATATTGTAATGCTGGGTAGCAAAATTTCGAATGATGATCCTCATTCAATTTCGATAATAATACTAATAGGAAAAACCGTTAGGATATTTGTTTTCGCAGGAAAGAATGCCATCAAATCGGGGGCACATGCAGGAAAATTAGCCAAGGAATTATCAGCAATCGTTGAAGGAGGAGGCGGCGGAAAGGATTACTTCGGTCAAGGAGGGGGAGAACAGACAGAAAAGATTCGAGAAATGAAACAATTGGCTCCAACGATCCTCAAGAAGCAGTTGATTAAAAAATGATCACCAAGAGAGTAGAGTGGGACAAGATTGAAGAGAAATGGCAGAATAGATGGCGTGAGGCGCGCATATTTAATGTTGAACCACATCGAGAGCATAAAAAAGCTTTTGTGACTTTTCCTTTTGCATATATGAATGGTCCTCTTCATGTAGGTCATGGTTTCACTGCAACCAAAGTTGATGCTTATGCCAGATATCTTCGTATGCAAGGTTATAACGTATTATTTCCCTGGGCCTGGCACTGGACCGGTGAGACAATAGCAGGCGCTTCTGAAAGAGTACAAAAAAGAGAACCCACAATTATCAAAGAATTCCGAGAAATTGATAATGTTCCCGAGGATGAGCTGGAAAAATTCACTGATCCTACGTATATAGCGAAGTATTATACTGACCAGAATAGAGAGACCGTTAAAAGAATAGGTTTTTCAATAGATTGGAGAAGGGAATTCCATACTACCTCATTAGAACCGACTTTTAGCAGATACATTGAATGGCAATACAAAAAACTTAGAGAAGGCAACTATGTCGTTAAAGGCAGTCATCCAGTCGTATGGTGTCCACACTGTGAGAGTCCAACTGGAGACCATGATAGATTAGAAGGAGAGGGAGTCTCACCCGAAGAGTACATATTGATCAAATTCCGTCTCGATGATGCTTACCTTGTTGCGGCAACTTTTCGACCTGAAACAATATTTGGAGTCACCAATCTGTGGATAAATCCTGATGCAGATTATGTTAAAGCAAGAGTAGATGAAGAAGACTGGATAATTAGCCGACAAGCTGCTGATAAACTGAGCGACCAAAATAGGGATATAGAAATCATCAATACGTTCAAGGGAAAAACGTTAATTGGGAAAAAATGCAAGGACCCATTCGGTAGAAGATCGCTCCTTATTCTTCCAGGCTGGTTTGTCTCCCCAGATAACGGTAGTGGTGGCGTCTATAGCGTTCCTGCACATGCCCCATTCGACTGGATAGCACTAAAGGACTTACAAGCAGACCTAAACCTTGCTGAGAAATTTGGTATAACTAAATCACAAATAGAAGAGATCAAACCAATCAGCATTATAACTGTTGAAGGGCAAGGTGAATTTCCTGCAATAGAAATTGTGGATCACCTTGGAGTTAAGAATCAGAACGACCCTAAATGTGAAGATGCCACAAAGATCATTTACAAAAAAGAATTTCATACTGGTGTCCTGAAGGAGAACTGTAATCAATACTATGGGATGAAAGTAAGAGAAGTAAAAGATAGAATAATTGGCGATTTAAAAAAACTGAAGATCGCTGATTCAATGTACGACTTACCCGAACCCATCATATGTAGATGCACAACTCAATGCAGAGTAAAGACGATAACAGGACAATGGTTCTTGCGATATTCAGATAATGCATGGAAAGAAAAAACCAAACGACTTTTATCAAAAGCTAAGGTGTATCCTGAGTCAGCTAGACAATGGTTCTTAGATGTCATTGACTGGTATAGAGACTGGCCATGTGCACGAAAGACAGGTTTAGGCACTCCTCTCCCTTGGAGTCCAGATTGGATTGTAGAAACGTTGAGTGACTCAACAGTATACATGGCCTTCTATACAATAAATAAGACCTTACGTGAACTCAAGATTACAGCTAATCAATTGACAGATGAATTATTTGATTATATATATTTGGGAATCGGAAATGAAAATGAGTTATCAAAAAAAACTGCCATAGATACAAGACATTTGAAATCTATGCGTGATGAATTCTTATATTGGTATCCAGTAGACCTCAGAGTATCAGCAAAAGAACTATTGCCAAATCACTTAACATTCTTTCTCTTTCAACACGCAGCAATATTCCCAGAAGAACACTGGCCAAAGGGCATAGGAGTAAACGGCATGCTAATGATGGAAGGAAAGAAAATGTCAAAATCAAAAGGCAACATAGTAACGTTGAAAAAAGTGATAGAGGACTATGGTGCTGATGTAACTAGATGCACTCTACTTTTAGGTGCCGATGACATGGACGATCCAGATTGGAAAATGGAGAATCTAAAAAATGTAAGAACAAAACTTGAATCTCTAATGGTTCTTTACACTAAAATCTCAACCTCTGGAGGAAGTATTGGAAAAAGTCACATAGAGGATTGGCTAACAAGCAGAATGCACGATCGAATCCAAAAGATTACAGATAGCATGAATAATCTTAAAACTAGAAGTGCAACTGAAAATGCAATTTACGAAATTCATAATGACTTCAGATGGGCCCTAAGAAGAACAAATAAACTGAATAGAGATACCACAATATGGCTTTTTGAGTCTTGGATTCGACTTCTAGCGCCCTTTGCTCCGCATCTAGCTGAAGAGTTTTGGGAACGCCTTGGAAAGCAAGGATTCGTTACGTCATCACCATGGCCAAAGACTGAAGAATATAGGAAATCGAATAAAGCAGACCTTATTGAAGATATGATACAACAAACACTGGAAGATATAAGCAATATCATAAAAGCTACAAAAAAGAAGCCGAAACGCATTTTCCTATATACCGCCACCAAGTGGAAGTGGGAAATCACAAAGAGAGTGATTGAACAAACCGAAGATAATGTATTTGATTCAAGAAAATTCATGAAGGAATTAGCTCAAGAGGAAAAATTAAAACCACATATGAAAAAGGTAATGAAACATATTCAAACAGTCTCAAAAGAGTTCGTACATTTTAGTCCAAATGCTAAAAGAAGATTTAGAGAAACAGAGATAATAGATGAATTG
>Ga0114930_10005110_pt1 | contig 10879 bp, 10 predicted proteins | sample AnhtaG_FD_87300 | JGI IMG/M metagenome (GOLD analysis project Ga0114930, IMG submission 87300) | Deep subsurface microbial communities from Anholt, Denmark to uncover new lineages of life (NeLLi) - Anholt_01485 metaG | ecosystem: Environmental > Aquatic > Marine > Oceanic > Sediment | place... | reverse complement strand
TAGATAGGCATAGCAGCGCCGATGCCGTATTTGCGGGCTTCGTAGGAAGCAGAAGCTACTACCCCCCTCGCTTCTGGCGCACCACCGACTACCACCGGTCTCCCCCTCAGGTGAGGACGACGCACCAGCTCCACCGACACAAAAAAGGCGTCCATATCAATATGGGCAATCTCCCTGAGCATCCTTTACCTTCCACTTATAGGGGGTTATCTGTATTTCCTCAGCACACCGATGACTACCCCCTGGATAGTGACCTCCTCGGCGGGAAGGATGAGGGGTTCCATTTCGGGGTTGGCGGGCTGCAGCCGAATCGTTCTCCCCTCCCGGTAGAACCTCTTGAGGGTCACCTCCTCGTTGCGGAGCAAGGCGATAACGGTTTCTCCGTTCTCTGCCATCTGGCGGTCTTCCACCAGCACATAGTCTCCATCCCTTATCTGCTCGTTTATCATAGAGTTCCCCTTTACTCTCAGAACAAAGGTAGGATACCTGCCGAACATATCTTCGGGGACGGAGATGGTCTCCCTGTGCTCTATCGCCTCGATGGGAGAGCCGGCAGCCACCTGCCCTAGCAGGGGGACCTCCCGGGCTTTCGCCTCCATCTCCATCGACACCAGTTCCAGCGACCTCCCTCGGTGCTTGAGCCTACGGATGAGACCCTTCTCCTCCAGGTTGGAAAGGTGCTTGTGGACGGTAGCCAGGGAGGAGAGCCCAAAGCGGCGCCTTATCTCCTCGAGGCTGGGGGCGTAGCCCTTGGCTTTGATAAACTCGGTCACAAAGTTCAGAATCTCACGCTGGCGTTTGGTAAGATACATACCTCCTCCTTATTAGTTCTTTTAATTATATTATAGGCGAATAAAAAGCGAAAGTCAAGGGGAAAATCGGAAAAAATTTTAGTATAAACAGGGCGGAGGGGAAAGTCAAAGGGAGTAAGTATTTAAAATATGGTTGACAAGGCGATTTAATTTTGTTATATAATATTAAAGAATTTAAAGACCGATGGTCTGATAACGAGGAAAGTTGGAGTAATGAGGAAGTAGGCACGTAGCTCAGGTGTGTAGAGCGCTACCTTGACGCGGTAGAGGTCGGCGGTTCGAGTCCGCCCGTGCCTACCAAATTTTTGTTTAGATAAATACCTTTGAGGTTGATAAATTCAGTGGGGGTAACCCGAAGGTAGAGAGTAGCGAGTGGAGTAGTGAAGGAAGCTGTGCGTATAACCCTACCTGATGGGAGTCGGGGCGAGTTTCTTAAAGGGACAACCCTCAAAAGCGTAATAGAGGAGTGGAATAGGGAACTCCTCTCTCATGCTATAGCGGGGAAGGTCAACGGTGAAGTGGTTGACCTCTCCTATTACCTCCAACAAGACTCCACGGTTGAACTAATATCCATTGGCTCGCCAGAAGCGTTGGAAATCTGCCGCCATAGTGCCTCTCATGTGTTGGCGCAGGCGGTCACAGAGCTGTTTTCTGAGGTGAAAGTTGGCATCGGTCCCTCTATTGAGGAGGGATTTTACTACGACTTCCAGCGAGATGTCCCTTTCACCCTCGAAGACTTAAAGAAGATTGAAGCCCGAATGAAAGAGATCATAGAGAAGGACGAGCCTTTTGTCCGTTTTGAGTGCTCCAAGGAGGAGGCGATCACACTGTTCAGCCAGAAGAACGAGAGGTTGAAAGTGGAAGTTATTGAGGAAAAGGCTGATAAGCGAGCGATTTGCTATCAGAATGGGAGCTTCCTTGACTTCTGCCGTGGACCTCATCTCCCCTCCACGGGGAAGATAAAAGCCTTCAAGCTCCTAAGTGTAGCTGGGGCTTATTGGAAGGGGGATGAGAGCAACCCCATGCTCCAGCGCATCTATGGCACTGCCTTCTTCAGCCAGGAGGAGCTGGAAGCCTATCTCCAGCAATTGGAAGAAGCTAAGCGGAGGGACCATCGGAAGCTGGGGCGGCAGCTGGGACTGTTCAGCATTGAGGAGAGGGGGGGACCGGGGTTAATCTACTGGCATCCTAAAGGAGCTCTTGTATGCCATCTAATCGAGCAGTTCTTGATTGAAGAACACCTGAAAAGGAACTATCAGCTGGTTAAAACCCCCCATATAGCTCCCGCTGACCTCTGGAAAGCATCAGGGCATCTTCGGTTCTATAAGGAATATATCTATACCCTCACCATTGAGGATAAAGAATATGTGCTAAAGCCGATGAACTGCCTGGGTCATATTCTGATTTATAAATCACACCTCCACAGCTACCGTGAGCTCCCCATAAGATATGCTGAGATGGGGACCGTCTACCGGTATGAAAAATCGGGGGTGTTGCACGGGATGTTGCGAGTCCGCGGATTTACTCAGGACGATGCCCATATATTCTGCACCCCTGAACAGCTCCCGGAGGAAATTGTGGGGTTGCTCGACTTCACCAAATTTCTCCTCTCCACCTTTGGCTTTGAGGAATTTAAGGTGGCGCTCTCCGTCAGAGACCCTGCCGATAAGGGTAGCTATGCCGGCGGGGATGAGGAGTGGGAGAGGGCAGAGAGGGCTCTGGTTGATGCTTTGGAGAAAAGGAGCTTATCTTATAAGAGGGAGGAGGGGGAAGCTGTCTTCTATGGACCAAAGATAGATATCAAGCTGATAGACTCCTTAGGACGGGGTTGGCAGGTAACTACCATCCAATTCGACTTCAACCTCCCTAGGCATCTGAAGGTGAATTACATAGGAAATGACTCAAAGGAACACGCTGTGTTCCTCGTTCACCGGGCAATTCTGGGTTCCCTGGAGAGGTTTGTGGGAATTCTCATCGAGCACTATAATGGCTGTTTCCCCTTATGGTTAGCCCCTACCCAGGTGGTTATAATACCGGTAAGCGACCGCTATGGAGAGTATGCCAGAAATGTCTCTTCCCAGCTTGAAGCCCACCAGTTGCGGACAGAGCTGGACCTAAGAAACGAGAAGGTGGGGTATAAAGTCAGGGAAGCGGAGTTGCAGAAAATCCCCTATATGCTCATTGTGGGGCAGAGGGAAGAGCAGCAGGGGACCATTGCTGTCCGGAGCAGGAAAGGGGGAGACCTGGGGAGCTTCTCTTTAGAGAGCTTTATAGCCAGAATAAAAGAGGAGATTGACCAGCGGGCTTTAACCCTATAATATCAAGGGTCGAAAAAAGGAGGGATGCCTATCCAAGGACGGCTAAGAATAAACCGGAGGATAAGGGCGAGACAAATAAGAGTGATCGATGAGGAAGGGAAGCAACTGGGGATGATGTCTCTGGAGGCGGGGCTTCGGGAAGCAGAAGAGAGGGAATTGGACTTAGTAGAGATAGCTCCTAATACCAATCCACCAGTATGCCGCATAATGGACTACGGGAAGTACCTTTACCAGCAGAACAAGAGAGCCCAGCGGGCAAAAAAAAGCCAGCGGGCAACACAGCTCAAGGAAATTAAGTTCAGACCCAAGATCAGCGAACACGACTACCAGTTCAAAAAAAATCACATTCTGCGGTTTCTTTCCGCTGGAAATCTAGTGAAAGCGACTGTCATGTTCCGGGGGCGGGAGTTAGCTCGTCCCGAGTTAGGGGGGGGAATCCTGGACCGCCTTATCATCGAATTGGGGGAAGTGGCGAACTTTGAAAAAAAGGGGAAATTAGAAGGTCGCACTTTAAGTATGTTCATCTCTCCCAAAAAGCTCTGATCTATACTAAAGAGAACCTCCACCTCCAAGGGAGCTGCTTTCAAGGGGGAGGGGAGGCGGTGAGAGAAGAGTAACCCCTTGTGTAGGGTGGAATATTGACGATGCCGAAACTGAAGACTAAAAAAGGAGCGGCTAAGAGGTTCCATAGAACCGCCACGGGCAAGATTGTCCGCAACAAGGCTTGCCGCAGCCACCTGCTAACCAAAAAGACTTCCAAGAGGAAGAGGAGCTTGAGAAAGAAGGGGGTGGTTAGCTCCACTGAGAGCGCCAAGGTTCGGAAGATGCTTCCCTATTCTTGAGGAATCTTTCTTGTTATGGAGAGGCTTTCTATGAGAGTGGTAAGCTGATGAGGGTTCATAATAAAATTTTTAGCCTCTGGAAGGTAAGCAATGCCAAGGGTTAAAAGAGGGACCAAACACTTACGCAGAAGGAAGAAGGTTTTAAAGTTAGCCAAGGGCTATTACGGTGCCAGAAGCAGGCTTTACCGGACTGCCAGCGAGGCGGTTGATAAAGCCCTTTGCTACGCATATAGAGACAGACGGAGGAGAAAAAGAGACTTTCGCCGGCTGTGGATTACCCGAATTGGAGCTGCAGCCCGCATGAACGACCTATCTTACTCCAGCTTCATGAGCGGGTTGAAATCGGCCGGGGTGAACTTAGATCGGAAGATTCTGGCCGATATAGCGGTCTCCGACCCTCAGTCCTTCTCCGAGCTAGCTAAAATAGCCCGGCAGGGGCTCGGCACCTCTTAATCAGGCTTCTATCCTTTTAATAAGAAGAATAAAAAGGGTGAAGGATAGGCTTTTAAAGCTGAAGAAGGAATTCCAAGCTGAGTTAAAGGGAGTATCAGGCCGGACCTCTTTGGCTGAGCTCAGGAATAAGTATTTGAGCCGGAAGAGGGGGCTTCTAACCATAGCTTTGAGGGAGGTTCCCCTTCTGCCCCTGCAGGAGAGACCGGAGGTAGGGAGATTAGCCAATGAGGTCAAAGGCTTCGTGGAGAAGGAGCTGACCCTGCGTCAGAGGCAGCTGGAAGCGGAGGATGAAGCCAGGTGTATCAGAGAAGCTCAGATTGATGTAACCCTCCCCGGGAGGCTTCCCCCAATGGGGAGGCTCCATCCCATTATGCTGGTCAGAGAGCTGATTGAAAAGATCTTTTTAGAGCTGGGCTACACAATCGAAGATGGACCGGAGATTGAGACCGACTATTACAACTTTATAGCTCTGAACTTCCCCAAGGACCATCCAGCTCGTGACTTACAAGCTACCTTCTTCATCAATGAGGAGCTTTTGCTGCGAACCCAGACCTCGCCCGTGCAGGTGAGAGCAATGGAGAAAAGGCGCCCGCCGATAAGGCTAATTGTGCCCGGCAGGTGCTTCCGCCGGGATTGGGACATAACCCATACCCCCAACTTCTTCCAAATGGAAGGACTGGTGGTGGATGAAGGGGTGACCCTTGGGGATTTAAAGGGAACTCTGGAGTATTTTGTCCGGGAGCTATTCGGAAAGGAGACCAAGTCGAGGTTTCGCCCCAGCTTCTTCCCCTTTACAGAGCCGAGCGCAGAGGTTGATATAAGCTGCTTCCATTGCGGTGGTAAGGGGTGCCGGTTGTGCAAGAACAGTGGCTGGATAGAGATTTTAGGAGCAGGGATGGTTCATCCCAATGTCTTTGAGGCGGTTGGCTACGACTCCGAGAAGTATTCCGGCTTTGCCTGGGGGCTGGGGATAGATAGGGTTGCCTTATTAGTCTACGGGGTAGAGGATTCCCGACTCTTTTATGAGAACGACCTCCGCTTTCTCCAACAGTTCAGAGAGAAGCTATGAAATACAGTTGGAATTGGCTGAGCTCTTTTGTTGAAATAGACATTGAGCCCGAGGAGTTAGCCAGCCGCTTATCTATGATAGGGCTGGAAGTAGAGTCGGTGAGCTCAACAGGGAATAATTACATCTTTGACATCGATATTACCCCTAATCGTGGTGATTGCCTAAGCATGCTGGGGCTGAGCAGGGAGATAGCCGCTCTGCTCGGCAAGAGTTTAACCCTTCCTCCCATGACCTACGCTGAAACAGAGAGGAGTACAAGCGACCTAGTTCAGGTAATGGTGGAGGCTCCCGACCTCTGCCCCCGCTACTGCGGCAAGGTGGTTAAGGGGGTAAAGATAGCTTCCTCACCCCAGTGGCTGGTAGAAAGGCTATTGGCTGTGGGGCTCAGACCGATAAACGATGTAGTGGATATAACCAATTTTGTTTTAGCTGAGTTGGGACACCCCCTTCATGCCTTCGATCTGGGCTCCGTGCTGGGGCATCAGGTGGTAGTGCGCCGGGCTCAGACGGGAGAGAAAATTCAGACCATTGACGGGGTGGAGCGGGTGCTAAGCACCGAGATGTTAGTTATCGCCGACCAGCATCGCCCCATAGCTATTGCTGGGGTGATGGGGGCAGCCAATTCGGAGATAACCCTGCAGACCACCGATATATTTATCGAGAGTGCCTATTTCAACCCCAGGTCTATTAGGAGGACCTCCAAGAAGCTCCACCTCAGTTCCGATGCCTCCTATCGTTTTGAACGGGGAACCGACCCTCAGGCTTTGACCCAAGCTATTGATAGAGCCTGCCACCTTATCCAAAAGATATGCGGGGGTGAGGTATGCTCCGGGGTAATAGACATCCAGCCTCATCCTTTACAGCCGAGGAAGACCTGGCTGAGGTCGAGTAGAGTTAACAGCCTTTTGGGGGTCCATATTGAGAACCAAAAAGTGGAGGAGCTACTGACCAAGCTGAATTTTGGGCTCCAGCGGAAGGATGCCAATAGCTGGACTGTAACCATACCGACCTACCGTGGGGATGTAGAAAAGGAGATCGACCTGATTGAGGAGATAGCCAGATTTTATGGTTACGATAGAATACCATCTTCTATGCCCCTCTGGCGGGGGGGGGAGGCTGGTTTGCCGACCTGGGTCGAGAGGGAGAGGCTTATCCGAAGCACTATGGTCGCCTCTGGTTATTATGAGGTTATCAACTACTCCTTTGTTGATGATAATACAGACCGCATATTCCGGACAAAAACTGAGGAGCCGGTTAGATTGCAAAATCCTATTGCCGAGCAGATGGGAATTCTCCGCACAAGCCTCCTCCCTGGTATGATATCTAATCTAGCGTGGAACATAAACCGGGGGATAAAAAACCTTAAGACCTTCGAAATAGGCAAGGTACATAGCATGGTTAAAGGGAAGAATCAGCCTGAGGAGCAGGAGACCTTAGGGATTGCAGGCACCGGAAATTTTGCCGAGTGCTATTGGAAGGATGGGGCAAGGGGGTTTGATTTCTACGATCTCAAAGGGGTGATTGAGCTTCTCTTCCGCCGTTTTGGCTGGACAACCCTGAGCTTCGAGCCGATAAATATCGATTTTTATCATCCCGAGAAGGGGGCTCTCATCCGGTTTAACCATCGCTCAATAGGGCATATAGGTATGCTCCACCCCCAAATCTGCCATCAGATGGAAATTCCCCAGGAAGCTTATGTGGCGCAGCTAGATCTGGAGCCCCTCTTGAAGTCAGAAGCACCGTTGACGAAGTTTCAGCCGCCGCCTAAATTCCCGGCTATCAGCCGAGATATATCCCTCCTGTTTGACCGGGGCATTAGCTTTGACGCCATAGCAAAGTGGGTTAATTCCCTGAAGGAAGAGATTATCTCTGAGGTCAAAATCTACGACCTCTATCAGGGGGACAATGTACCCAAAGATAAGGTTAGCATCTCACTCAATGTCCAGTTTCGCCACCCCCGACGGACCCTCACCCTTGAGGAGGTGGCGCGGGCTCAAGAAAGGCTTATAACTCTTCTGAAAGAAAAGCTTAATGTGGAGCTTCGTTAAAAGCTCATCGCCGATTAGTATGAACCGAAAAATTTCGAGAGACCTGGAGAGCTTAGAGCGGAAAATACATCAGGCAGCCACTCTATTGAAAGAGCTCCATTCAGCTAACAAGATTTTGGAGGACAAAAACAAACAATTAAAGGAGGAATTAGAGGAGAAAGAGAGAGATACAGCCGAGATTTCCTATCTCCGGCAATATAAAGGTAAGACTCAGCATTTGCTGGAAAGATACCGAACCGAGCGTGATGAGATTCGCTCGGAGGTGAACCGTATGTTAGAAGAGTTAGGGGAGATAGGTATGTAAAGAGGAGATGTTTTCCCCTTTTAGGCTTTTAGGTTTATGTCAATAAAAAGGGGCATCGGGTTGAAAGATGGGGAAGGATAGCAATTTAACTGAGGTAGAAATACAGGGGCAGACTTACAAAATTAGAGGGGAGGGCGGCAAGGAGTATATCCATCAGTTAGCCGACTATGTGGATAAAAAGATGAAGGAAATCTCCGATATGAATTACACTGTCGATTCCCTTAAGCTTGCTATCCTAGCCGCCATCAATATAACCGATGAGTATTTCAAAACAAAAAAGGAATTAGAAAGGGCAGAAAGGGTAGTTTCGGAAAAAATAGCCAAGCTTATCAAAGAGTTGGACCAGCTCACCATAGCATAGTACGACCCAAAGGAGTGGCATCTATCGAAGCTGAAAATAGCGAGATATTTTCCTTGCTAAGGGAGGAAAAAAGTAATATAATGAAAGTGGTTTACCCCTGCGATGTTGGTGAAGGAGAGAGAGGCTTTGTTCCAACAGTGTAAAAATTGGGAGTCCGGGGTCATTTCATGGTGAGCATTCCTTAAAAAGGGAAGCCTAAAGTGAAAGTAGGACACCCACTTGCTTTGACGGGTTCAAAGCAAAACGCCTCACGGCATCGCGGGGGCTTTCTCTAATAATAGTTCCGACTTACCCTTTCACCCAACCTTAAAGCTCCACAGGTATCGGTAAATCCATAAAAGGATTAGTTTAGAATCTCACACAGTTAGACAGGAATAGGGGGTGAGTGAGGTCGTGCAGATTACAAGCCAATTGATAGAAATAGTAATTGTCGGTTTAGCCCTGATAGGAACTTGGTATTGGCTGAAGAAGGTTAGATTAAAAAGGTTCCTCCAGGAGGCAGAAGAGAAGGCAAACCGCATTGTTCAGCAAGCCAAACAGGAGTCGGGGAGGATACAGAAGGAAGCTCACCTGGAAGCCAGAGAGGAGATGCTCGCTGCCAAAGCAGAGTTCGAAGAAAAAACCAGAGAGCAGAAGAGGGAACTGCATCGTCTGGAAAGGAAGCTTAACTACAAGGCAGAGAATCTGGACCGTAAAATGGCTCTGCTGGAGACGAGATCCCACGAGCTTGAGGAACGGGAACGAAGGATGAAAAACCTATCCGCAAGCTTAGCCAAAAACGAACAGCGTCTTAATCACCTATTAAAGGAAGAGCAAGAGCGCCTGGAACGCATCTCAGGGATGACCTCGGCAGAGGCTAAGCGAGCGCAGATGAAGATAATGGAAAACGAGGCTCGCAACGAAGCCGCTATGCTGATAAGAAAAACAGAAGAGGAAGCCCGGCAAACTGGTCTAAGAAGAGGCAAGAAAATAATCAGCCTTGCCATTCAGAGGTGTGCCTCCGAACATGTGGTGGAAACCACGGTTTCGGTGGTCGATCTTCCCAACGATGAGATGAAAGGTAGGATAATCGGCCGGGAAGGGAGGAATATCAGGGCTCTGGAAGTGGCTACCGGCATCGACCTGATTATTGATGATACCCCCGAGGCAGTCATCGTCTCAGGCTTTGACCCCATTCGAAGGGAGATTGCCAAAATCGCCATCGAGCGGCTGATTGCCGATGGGAGAATCCACCCTGCTCGTATAGAAGAGGTGGTTAAAAAGGTGAAGGAGGAGTTCGACTGTAAGGTAAAGGAGATTGGAGAGGAAGTGGCGATAGAGTTTGTCATCCACGACCTGCACTCCGACCTGGTCAAGCTTCTGGGAAAACTGAACTACAGAACCAGCTACGGGCAGAATGTATTGATGCACTCCAAAGAGGTTGCTCTAATAGCAGGTATTATGGCGGATGAGCTTGGGGTGAATAGCAAGCTTGCCCGCCGCTCAGGTCTCCTTCACGATATTGGTAAAGCGATAGACCGGGAGGGTGAAGGGAGTCATACTAAGATCGGGGCTGAATTAGCGCGCAAATACAACGAGTCTCCTCAGCTCATCCATTGCATTGAGGCACACCACTTTGATGTAGAACCCCAGAGCATAGAGGCGATCTTGGTGCAAGCAGCCGATTCCCTTTCGGCTGCCCGCCCTGGCGCCAGAAGGGAAATTCTGGAGACCTATATCAAGCGTCTGGAGAATTTAGAGAAAATTGCCGACTCCTTCCAGGGAGTAGCCAAAGCTTATGCCATACAGGCGGGGCGCGAGCTGCGCATCATTGTGGAAAGTGACAAGGTCAGCGACGAGGAGGCAGTCTGGCTATCCAAAGACATTGCCAAAAGGATTGAGGAGGAGCTGGAGTACCCGGGGGAGATTAAGGTCACCGTGATCCGGGAGACCCGGGCTATCGAGTATGCCCGATAATCCCCTAAATTTAGCTCCAACCAAAAGAGGGTCTGCCGGGAGGTGAGAGTCATATATTCTTCAAAAAAGAAGTGGGAAGAATGAACATACTTTTTATCGGGGATATAATAGGGAGACCGGGACGGGAATGTCTCCAAGAGTATTTCAATCACCTTATAGTTCACTATCAGATAGACTTCTCCATCGCCAACATTGAGAACGCCGCCGGAGGCTTTGGGCTTACCCCCGAAATAGCAGATCACCTCTTCTCTTTGGGGTTGAATGTCCTTACCTCCGGAAACCACATCTGGGACAGAAAGGAGATTATCGATTATATCAAGAAAGAAAAGAGGCTCCTTCGCCCGGCTAACTACCCCCCCTCCACCCCCGGTTCCGGAAGCTATGTGGGAACTTCCCGTCATGGGGTTAAGGTAGGGGTTTTAAACCTCTCGGGGAGGGTATTTATGCCGGCTCTCGATTGCCCCTTTCAGGTTTTTAAAAGGGAGATTGAGGAAGTAAGGCGCTATACCAACAACATTATAGTAGATTTCCACGCCGAGGCGACCTCCGAGAAAATAGCCATGGGGTGGTATCTCGATGGTGAGGTGAGCGCCGTTATTGGCACCCATACCCATGTCCAGACCTCCGATGAGAGAGTATTGCCCAAAGGAACTGCCTATATTACCGATGTGGGGATGACCGGTCCTTTCGACTCAGTCATCGGCATTATCAAAGAG
>Ga0114930_10005109_pt1 | contig 10881 bp, 6 predicted proteins | sample AnhtaG_FD_87300 | JGI IMG/M metagenome (GOLD analysis project Ga0114930, IMG submission 87300) | Deep subsurface microbial communities from Anholt, Denmark to uncover new lineages of life (NeLLi) - Anholt_01485 metaG | ecosystem: Environmental > Aquatic > Marine > Oceanic > Sediment | place... | reverse complement strand
TATCCCCATCCAGTGGTCTCGCCAGCGCTCATCCGAGAAGAGTGGGAAGCTTGTGACACGATAAATGAATATCTCCGCAGGCACGCGCACCGAGCCCCCAAACCCCGGTCTGTCATCGTGAATGGACACAGGCTCCGGCTCTATCCGGTTCCCATCCGCCCAGACCCCAGCAACCTCAATCCCGTAGACCGGGTGGGGGGTCAGTTCTCGCCCCTCCGCCGCCGCAGGCAGAACGGCAAAGGGCACCGACAGCATGTTTGCCGACGAATCATCCAGACTGACAATCGTAGTCGGCCCCTCCTGGGACGTTCCGCACCCGGGCGTCCCGGCCACGACAAGGCCTGCGACGAGCAGGGGCAGCAAAACACGTCGCGTTGTTCTCGCAGCCAAGAGCGTACGCCCCACGAAGCCTGCCCCCCGAGTACTGGCGCTAGCCAGAGAGCACTGTGGCCTACATGCTACCATGTCACGCTCCTTTCTTAGTGCGAGCGCAGGCCCAATCCGCGGCCCCCAATGCAGGAACAGCCCCAGTCCGGTCCGCTCGGTGAACCACGCGGGTACAGGCTTGTCGGCGGCGTCACTTCTTCTGCGGCGCCTTCGGCGGCGGTGCGCTTTTCGGCGCCACCTTCTTCGCTGGCGGCGCTTTCGTCGTCGTCGGCTTCTTTGGCGGCGTCTTCGTGGAGGGCGCACTCTTCGGCGGCGTCTTGGTGGGCGTTTTCTTCGGCGCCGCGGTCTTCGGCGGCGTCTTCGCCGGCGTTTTCTTCGGCGCCGCACTCTTCGGCGGCGCCTTCTTCGGCAGCGCCTTCGCCGGGGTGGCGGCGATAACTTTGATGGGGATGGCGGGCGCAAAGGCCTTGATGGTTGCCTTCCCGACTTTCAGCGACCCCGCGACAACGATATTCTGCGCGAATCCCACGCGGGTCTGCTTCTGGGCGGTGATCGTGACCGTCGCCTCGTTCTTGCCGGCGGGGACGGGCGTCGCTCTCACGGTGACGCCTTTGGGCGGTTTGTCTGCCGCAAGCCGGATCTGGCCCTTGGTCTCGTCCGTTCGGACGACCTTCAGGGCGATCTGGGCCTTGCCCCCCTGTTTGATCTCGACGACCTTGTCCGGCGCCAGGTCGGTCGTCAGCGTGAAGGGCTCGGGATCGACGACCGAGAGCAGGAGTTCCTCCGTCGGCAGCCGGTGGACGTAGCTGAAGGCCTGCTGGATTTCCTCGGCGGGGACCGCTTTGCGGACGACCACCTTGTCCGCGATCCTGGCCGTGCCCTGGACGGTCGGCGACAGCACGCCCTTGGCCGCGCCCAGCGGCGCCGTGATGGTAAAACGCACCTCCTTTTCCTTGGCCGGGATCGCGGCGCCGCGCACCACGAAGCCTTTGGGCAGACCTTTGAGGGTAATCTGAATCTCGCCGTTGAATCCGCCCTGTCGGACGGCGTCGGCGGTCATGGCGATCGTTCCCCCCGGCCCAACGCGGGGGTTGTCGGGCAGGACGCGCAAAGTGAAGTCCGGCCGCGGCGGGGCAATCGAGAGGCGGTAGGCGTACTCGTCGCCGCCCTTGCCCTGAACGTCGCCGATGCGGACAACGTACTTCCCGTCGGCGGGGAAGGTGTAAACGAGGTGGGAGTCGGCGTGGTGGGTGGTCATCTGTTCGCCGTCGTCCACGGTGTCGTCGTTCTGGACGAGTTCACGTCCCTTGCTGTTGAGGACGGCGATGATGGAATCGAGGGGTGATTCGAGGCGTCTGGCGCGGACGTCGATGACCAGTTTCTGCTTCGCCTTGGCCTCAAAGGCGAAGCAATCGACATCGCCCGGTTTCTGGATGCGGCCGTTGATCGTGACGGGCGCGTTGACCGCGTTGGCCTTTGCCGCTGAGTCGTTCGGTTCGGTCTCACCGGTTTCGGGCGTGTCCCCGGCGAAGAAGGGGACGGCGTTGGACTGGAATTCGCCGGAGGTCAGGCTCACTTGCCGCACGGGCGGGCAGTTGTCGGGCAGGTTGATACTGAGGTCCTGCTTCGAGAGGTTGGCGCCGTGCAACTCGACCTTGGCGGTTGATTTTCGCGGCGCGCCGAGCGGGTAGAGGTGGGTGATGTATGGGAAGGCGCCCACGCTGAGCCTGTAGACGAAGTCATTCCTGCCGCGGTAGAGGGCATCCTTGATTTCGAGGAGGTACTCGCCGTCTTTCCGGACCTTGTAGATGAGGACGGGGTCGGGCCGGAAGCGGAAGTCGTCGGCGTACATCAACTCCTTGCCGCCGGCGTCGTAGAGCGTCAGGGCGGCCTGCAGCCAGCCCGGGACGGCATCGGGGATGAACGGCTGGATGCGGCGGGCCATGACTTCGCAGACGAGGGTCTGACCGGCCTTGGCCTTGAATCGGAAGATGTCCACGTCGGCGCTCATGGTCTGGCCGTTGATGACGGCGGGGATCGACGCCACCACCTGGGCCTGATCCTTCTTCGAGTTCGGCTCCTTCTCGAGGACTTCGGGGACCCGTCCGACGATGAACCGGTAGCGGTTCGACACGCCGCCCGGGGTAACGAGGCGGAGTTCCCGCTGGCCCGGCCGGGCGTCGGGGGCGATCGTGAGGGAAACGTACACGGTCTCTTCGTCCCGGTCCTCGGAGGTCTTGCGCTTCTTCTTCTTTTTGGCCTCGGCGGCCTTCTTGGCCTCCTCATCGGTCTTGTCGCGCAGGACCTTTCCCGCGACGCCGTCCCCGGTGACGCGGACGGCGCTAGAGTCGATGAGGTTCACGCCGCTGACCGCCACCTCGACGGTTGTTCCCTTCTGGCCGCCGGCCGGATAGACGGACGCGATGCTTGCAGTCGTCGGTTTGGGCGGCTGTGCGGCGTGCGCCGCCGCCGCTGCGACCAGCAGCGCGGCTGCCGCCAGACACAGACGCCAGGCGGCGTCATGGAATCGGTTCGTATCCATCATGGCTCCATCGGCTTCATGGGGCCCGCGATGGCGGGCACGACTGCCTGTCGGCCTGTCAGAAACGCTTCGGACCCGGACGCCTCGCGCGGTCCTCTATTTCAAGACCGGTGGCGCGACCTTCGCGCCGGCCAGCACTTTGCGGATGGATTCGGTGTTCTGAAGCGCAGCGAGGAGTTTGTCGGCCGGCACGGGCTTGCCTGTCGGCTGCCACTGCAGTGCGCCGGCCGAGGATGTCGCCAGGTACCCGGGGGCCGTCATGAAAAGCCACTGATCGGTGCGAGGCGCGAGTTGCACGAGCGTCGCCAGCGGTTTGCCGTCTGTTGGGTTCCAGAGCCTGACCGTGCCGTCGCGGCTGCCGGAGGCGAGTTTCTTGGCGTCGGGGCTCAGGGCGACGGCGTAGACCCAGTCGGTGTGTCCGGTGCACGTGCCGTAGACGCGGCCGTTGGTCTGCATGATCTTGACCGTCTTGTCGCTGCCGGCCACGTAGATCCGCGAGGTCTTGGCGGCCCAGAGGAGGGCCAAGGGCATTCCTGCGCCGGGGTAGTAGGCCCGGTTTGATCGGGCGTTGTCGGTCCGCCGCAGCCGGACCGCCCATTCGGTCAGTCCGCCCACCGCACACATGAGGCTGCGGTTGTCGGGACCGAACGCAACGCCGTGGACGGGTTCGGTGTGGGGCAGCCGAACGACCTGGTCCCACTTGCCGATGTGCCAGACCAGGACCATCTTGTCGGCGCTCGCCGTGGCGAGTTGCTTGCCGTCCGGGCTGAAGCAGAGGTCGGTGACCCAGCCGTTGTGTCCCCGGATGGTTGTGGCGAGTTTTCTGTCCTTTACGGTCCAGACGTGCACGTCGTTGTAGGCGCCGCCGGCAGCAAGGTACTTGCCGTCGGGGCTGACGGCCATGCACTGGACGGCCTCGGGCGGCTCCTTGAGCGTGGCAAGGAGTTTGCCTCCTGCGGTGTCAAACAGTTTGACGGCGCCCGGCTTGCCGGGCTCGGCTTCGCCGACGGCCAGTTGCTTGCCCTTCTCGAGGAACGCCAGGGCGCCGACGCGTCCGGCGAGTTGGCCCGTGCCGATTCGGCGTGTGAGTTTCCCCTCCGCCACGTCCCACAGGAGCACCTCCTGGTAGGCGCCGACGGCCAGTTGCTTGCCGTCCGGGCTGAAGGCCATGGCCGACACGGCGACCGGCGGGCCAAAGGCGACGACACACTCGGCAGCCGGCGCCGGTTTGGCGCCTGCCAGCGACGCCGTCACCGGAAACACCAGCGTTCCCTCTCCCGCGACGGCTTTCGGGGGGGGCGGTTTCTTGGCCTCTTGCTTCGGAGCTGCAGGCGTCTTGGCAGTCTGCCTCGGCGGCGTCGGCTTCGGCGCGACCGGCTTCTTGGCGTCCGGCTTCGGAGGGGCGGGCTTCTTGACAACCGGCTTCGGCGCAGCGGGCTTCTTGGGGTCCGGTTTGGGAGGGTCAGGTTTCTTGGCACTCTGCTTCGGGGCGGCGGGCTGCTTGGTGTCCTGCTTTGGCGCAGCGGGCTTCTTGACATCCTGCTTCGCGGCAGGCGGTTTCGGGGCGTCCGGTTTCGGGGCAGCGGCCTGAACCACGAGCGGCGCCAGCAGCCCGAGGCCGGCCAACACCCACAAGACACCGACATGCCGGATACGCATCGCGTACGATCCCTTCTCTGGGGAGGCAGAATCGCCTTCCCGCCGGTCTACATGATCTCGGTCAGCATCCCGCCGCTCGGGGTATCGCCGCCGGCAACGGGGGTGACATAAGCCTTGCATCCGCGCGGGTGCGGCAGGTCTCCCGTTGGGTCAATGCCAAGGAGTTTGTACATGCTGGCCGAGAGGTCCCACGGATAGATGGGCCGCTCGATGACTTTTTCGCCCTTTGAGTCGGTCTTGCCGACCACCTTGCCGCCTTTGAAGCCGCCGCCCGCCACCACGACGGAGAAAGCATCCGAGAAGTGGTGCCGGCCGCCCAGCCACGGCGCGTCTTTGGCGACCTTGGGTGTGCGGCCGAACTCGCCGGTCCACAGGACGATGGTCGTTTCCAGGAGCCCGCGCTGGTCGAGGTCTTCGAGCAACGCCGAGAAGGCCTGGTCGAGTTGCGGCAGCATCTTGTCCATCTTCTCGAAGTGTTGCTTGTGGGTATCCCATCCGCCCCAGTTGACCGTGACATAGAGGACGCCGTTTTCGACGAGGCGGCGGGCCAGCAGACACGACTGCCCCTGCCTCGTCCGTCCGTACTTGTCGCGCAGTTCGTCGTTCTCCTGCGACATGTCGAAGGCCTTCTTGGCATCGCCCATAATCAGGCCGTAGGCCTTCTCCTGGTGCGAGTCCATCTCCTTGACGGTGCCGCTTCTGTCCATCTCGCGGGCGAAGCCATCGACGGCCTTGAGCAGTTCGCGGCGCTTCTGGAGCAGCGCCTCGCCGCGCGTGGGCACCAGGCCACCGACGCGGAAGGTCTTGGCGTTCGGATCGCCGCCCGTCGCAAACGGACGGAGTTCACTGCCGAGGAAGCCCGACGCATTGAAGCGGCCCACCGCCGACGTGACGGCGATGTTGGGCGGGAGGGCACCCGCGTAGCCGGCCTCGTAGCCCTTCTTCAGGGCCACCACCGCGCCGATGGACGGATACGAGAGTTCCCCCGACGGCAGGGTGCCGGTCTGCATGACGTACGTGCCCATCTCGTGGCCCCTGTGCGGGTGCGTGATGCCGCGGAGGATCGAGAACTTATCCGCCATCTTCGCCAGTTTGGGCAGTTTCTGTCCGAGTTGAATCCCCGGCACGTTGGTTCCGATCGCCTTGTTGTAGGGGCCCGCGTAGTCGGGGCCCGCGCCGGGCTTCGGGTCGAAGGTGTCGGTATGGGGAGGACCGCCGCCCATCCAGAGCAGGATGACGGACTTTGCCTTGCCGTCCTTGACCTGTCCGTAGGCCTTCAGTCTGAACAGGTCTGCAACGGTCAGCCCCAGCATGCCCAGGGCGCCTACCCTCAGGAAATCGCGCCGCAGAACGCCTTGGGACCTGCGACCGGTGTGCCGACCACCTATGTTCAACATGGCTCAGGCCTCCTACCGGGGACCTTGGTTCCAACCCGCTCGTGTTCAATGATTGAACAGGAACTCTTTCGTGTTCAGGACGGCCCACATCAGATCCTGGACGGCCTGGTTGCGCTTCTTCGGATCCTTGGCGAGGTACGCCACGGTCTTCTGTTTCTCTTCCCGGCTCGGGAAGCGTGAGAGGGCGGCCAGGAAGATCTCGTCAACGATCTCCGGATCCTTCTTGCCGGCCTTCAGCAATCGCGGGATGCGCGGGCTCCTGCGGACCTTGCCTTCGAGGCCGGACGAGTTGATCAGGTACAGCGCTTGCCGCATCGACGTGTCCGAGCACCGGTCGCTCTCGTAAGCGCTGTCGCGCGGCGGCCGTCCGAACAGTTGGAGGAACGGCGAGCCGATGCTGCCGTCGGTCAGTTGCGTTGCCCGCGTGCCCGGGGGCAGGCGCGTGTACGGCTCGGGCACGCGGCTCATGTAACTCTCGGACGTCTCGGTTACCTGGCCGATGGCGTCGAGGAGTTGTTCGGCGCCCAGGCGCTTGACAGGATAGTGGGAGAAGTGCGCGACGTCGTTGGCGTTATGCGGATTGACCTTCGAGGAGAGTTGGTAGGTTCGTGAGTTCAGGATCAGCCGGTAGATGTGCCGGAGGTCGTACTTGTGGCCGGCCAGTTCGCTCTCCAGATAGGCCAGGAGTTCGGGATTCGACGGCGGATTGGTGGGGCGCATATCGTCCACGTCATGAACGATTCCCCGCCCGAGAAGCCAGAACCAGATGCGGTTCACGATGTTCCCGGCAAACCAGGGGTTCTTGGGTGAGGTGAGCCATTCGGCGAACTTGACGCGCAGGTCTTCCCCCGGGACGACTTTCAGTTCCTCGCCATCGAGGACCTTCGGGGCCACCACCTGGCGGGTCGTCGGACGGCGCAGCGTCTGCTTCGCGTTGACATAGACAATCTCTTCCTTCCACTCGCGTGTCTTCTTGATCCGAACTTGCGCGAAGAAGGCCGCCATGCCCATGTTGTCGTCCAGCGTCCAGTTCTCCAGCGGGTGGCCGTGGCAGCGAGCGCACCCGAGCCTTACCCCCATGAAGACCAGGGCCGTGGCTGCGGCATAGCCTTGGGCATCGCGCTTGCGGAGCGCGCGGTAGTAGTTGGACGGCGCGTCGCGGAAATTGCTGCCGCCCGAGACCAGCAGTTCCCTGGCAAACTGGTCGTACGGCTTGTTCTTGGCCATGCTGTCTCGGACCCAATGATGGTACGCCTGGACCGCATTGGGCCAGAGGTTGCTGGCAAGTTCGCTCTTGATCCGCAGGAGGTCGCCCCACTTCAGCGCCCAGAAGTCGGCAAGTTCGTCGCGCTGAAGCAGTTGGTCAATGAGTTTGCTCCGCTTCTTGGGATCGGTGTCGGAGAGGAAAGCCCGGGCCTCGTCGGGTGTTGGCAGAAGGCCGATGACGTCGAGGAACACGCGGCGGAGGAACTCCTGGTCGGAGCAGAGCGGCGACGGAGGGATGCCCAGTTCCTTCAGCTTCGCAAAGACCAACTCGTCCACTTTGTTGTGGGTCGGCGTCTCGGGGAACGGCGAGGGAAGGGGCTGCGGGACGGCGACGCGCGCGACGGCCGAGCGCCGCATGTACGTCACGACGATCGCGGCTTGGCCGAAACCCTGCGCCCGGACTTCGCCTCCGGCGGTGACCGCGGCGACGGCCGTCTCGGACGATTGGTAGCGGGAGACGCCGGTGACGTCCTTGCGGGCGCCGTCGGCGTACACGGCCGTTACCGAGATCTGTTGGGTCTCGCCCTTCTTGAGCGTGGGTTTCTCGGGGCGGACCTCAACGCAGACGAGGCGAGGTCCTTGGTCATCGCCCCAGGGCGCGCCTTGATCCAGCCAGGAAACGAGCGACCTGTAATCGGGGGATCCTGGCTTAACGGGCTTCCCGCCCTTGTGAGCGACGCCTCCGGTGGTCTTGAGCAGGAACAGGCTCTTTCGCGGTTCGACGCGGTTGATCCGCCTTCCGGCCGCCCACTTGGTGATGGCTGCGTAATCCTGCTTGGGGTAGGCGCCAAACATGGAGAGTTTGAGGCCCCCTTTTCCCCCTGCAGAGCCGTGGCATGGCGCCGTGTTGCAGCCGAACTTGTCGAGCGTCGGCATGACGTGCGTCATGAAGGAAACCGAGGCGGTCTTCGGCGGTTCGGTGCGCGCCGGTGCCGCTTTGGGCGGGGCTTTGGCGCTCGCCGGAGGAGCGGGCGGCTTCTTCGCATCCTGCTTCACAGCAGCGGCCCGGGCCGGAAGGACGCTCGAGAGGGCCACGGCAAGTGCAACGACAGTCACCGCCGTCTTTGTGCTCACGGCCAATCCCTTAAGCCTGAGGCGGTTCTACTTGGTAACCGAAAACCCTCCTACAGTAAACAGGGCGAATTCGATTGGGTTACTGCCAACCTTCGGCCGTCATTCGGCCGGCGGCGATTCACCGGCAACGACCGTCGCCGTACCGGCGACGGCTAAACACGGCGCGGCATGTTGGCTGTCTTGCGAGGTCGGCCCATGGTCCTTGAGCGGGCGAACTCGTTCTTGTCGATGGTGATGTAGAAGAGACGCCGGCCCGAGTTCTCGATGCGGATGTGCTCGAAGAGGGGCTCCGAGACGGGCCGTTCGGCGGGTCGTGGCTGCCTCCCGACACCATGAAGGACTTTGACACGCCGCGAGGCGCCATCCATAATGGCGCGGCCGTTCGGGGGCGCCGAACGCCTGACGCATCGCACATGGTGATCCATGGTGAAACCTGACTCACGGCGGACGGCGCAAACGCACGGCCGGGCAAGACCGGCCGTGGCACATGCGGCCGCGGCACACGCTGTTCTGGCGTGCTGTCTGTTCGCCACATCGGCCGCGGCCCAGGACTGGCCGGTGTACCTCGGCCCGCGGCAAAACGGCACGTCGGCCGAGACGGGCCTGCTTCTGAACTGGCCGGATGAAGGTCCGCCCCAGGTGTGGCGCAAGCGTCTGGGACCGTCGTTCAGCCCGCCCGTGGTGGCCGGGGGCAGGCTCCTCGTCGCGCACCGCATCGACGACGAGGTGATCGTCGAATGCCTCGAAGCGGCCACGGGCAAGCCGCTCTGGGAGTTCCGTTACCCCACCCGCTACGCCGACTCGTTCAGTTACAACGGCGGGCCGCGCTCCTCGCCCACCATCGACGGCGACCGCGTCTACACCTACGGCGCCGCGGGCGTGCTGACGTGTCTGGAACTCGGGACCGGCAAGAAGGTCTGGCAGAGGCGGTTGAACGCCCAACTGAAGGCGCCGAGGAACTTCTTCGGCGTGGGCGTGCCGCCCATCATCGAGAAAGACATCATCCTGCTGAACCCCGGGGCGCCCGACGGCGCGGGCGTCGTCGGGGTGGACAAGAACACGGGCAAGACCGCCTGGAAGGCCGGCGACCACGGTCCCAGTTACAGCACCCCCGTCGTGCACACGATCGGGGGCCGGCGTATGGCGGTGTTCCTCACGCAGAAGGGTCTGCTCATCGTCGAGCCGGCCACCGGCAAGGTCCTGCATGAGTTCCCCTTCCGCTCGCCCGTGTACTACTCGGTGAACGCGGCGTCGCCGGTGGTGGTGGACGACGTCGTCTTCCTGTCGGCGGCCTACACGGTCGGCTCGATCGCCCTGCGCGTGACGCCGGATGAACTGACGACCGTCTGGCGCGACAAGAAGAGCCTGCAGAACCACTGGGCCACGAGCATCTATCACGACGGCCATCTGTACGGCACCCACGGGCGACACGAGAAGGAAGCCGTCATGCGGTGCATCGACTGGGCGACCGGCGCCCTGCGGTGGTCCTCACCGCCCGGCCTGGGCCGGACCACCTTCATCATGGCCCAGGGGCACCTGTTCGTCATGGGCGAGCGGGGGTACCTGGCCCTGGTCGAGGTAAGCCCCGAACGGTACGTCGAGAAGGAGCGGGTGCGGCTACTGGACTACCCGTGCTGGGCGCCCCCCGTCCTCGCCAACGGGCTGCTGTATCTGCGGAGCGAACGCGCACTGCTCTGCCTGGACCTGCGGGCCAGCAACTGAAGCCTGCGCAAGCCATCTCCCGGGGTGTCGCACCGCTGGCTTGCCCAGCCGTGCAGAAAAAGTCTGCGTGAAATCGGCACCTGCAACGAGAGTCTGCCAATGGGCCCGTACGCCGCCGATCGGCACGAGGCGCCACATGCGTAGCCTCTCACGTTCGATGAGTGTTTTCCTGGCGTGTGTCGTGGTCGCCGGCGGTGTGGCCGTCCCTGTTGCCGCGCAGGAGGGCGTGGCGCGGGTGTCGGTCGGGTGCAGGCACAATCAGGCGGTGCCACGTCTGGTTGCACCGGGCGAGTGGCTGCCTCACAGTTGTTACCTCGCCATGCCCTACCGGGGCGGGGCCGCCCTGCGGTTCGAGCGCCGAGAGAAATACCAGGCGGTGAGCATCGACGGCGGACCCGAACAGCCCGCCTGGATCAACGTGCGCACGGCTGACGACCTGGACACTCTGAAGCGGGAACTCGACCGCGGCTCGCGGGGCTTCGCCGTCCTGTTCAGTCCCCAGGATCGTCGTTCCTGGCGTCGAAGGCGGCGTAGCTGATGTGATAGGTTTTTATGGGCCGTACCCCCTCATTTCGGATCAGAACCGTCACCGGAGTTCTGGAACTTCTTGTAGAATTTCCCCCGCCACGGCCTGATCTTGGCCGTTTTTGCATCGCTCGGCTTGTCCGAAAACCCCACCCACCATGGATCAAGCGATGGCGGAAGCGGAGGACGGAACAGAGCCAACTCGCCAACGGCCCAGCGGGGGCCCGGACGAGGAAACTCCCACCGCGTTCCCGGCGGAATCGCTCCAAGGTTCTTGTAGACATCCTTGTACTCCGCTTCGGCCAAGCC
>Ga0114930_10005108_pt1 | contig 10883 bp, 5 predicted proteins | sample AnhtaG_FD_87300 | JGI IMG/M metagenome (GOLD analysis project Ga0114930, IMG submission 87300) | Deep subsurface microbial communities from Anholt, Denmark to uncover new lineages of life (NeLLi) - Anholt_01485 metaG | ecosystem: Environmental > Aquatic > Marine > Oceanic > Sediment | place... | reverse complement strand
GCGCGATCTCGTCGGCGAATCGCTTGGCCGTGTACTTACCTTCCACTTCGAGCTGCGACTTATGTAGTTCATCCATTTGGACCCCCGTGCTATTGTATTACGCCTCAGTTGGCTCTAGGTTCGTTTTATGGGTAGGAATTTCCTCCCTAGTCGGTTGGTCTTTTCCAACACCGGTTCTTGTACCCAGACGCCTCAATCTTTAATTTCAGACGGAAACCCTACCCCCTCCTCGTGGCAGAGCCTCTTAAAATCAGCCTTATCCTGAGCCTTCCTGCCTATCTCGACCCACTTCTCATATAAAGTCAAATTTTCCTCCCTTGTCATATAAAGCCTTTTCTCCCGCGCATCCCTCTTTAGCCTCAAAACATGTCTAAGCCACCTATAGTCCCGGCTTCCCGGCAGGAAAATCCTCCGGCCTGTATGTTCAAGGTCCCCGTCCCACCCCTTTAAGGCATTTAATATAACCTCCCAATCCATTACCAGCCTGGTGATGCTTTCCCTTTCTTTCTTCCCCCTCTCGTTTTCTTTAGCCTCAAGGTATGCCCTTCTGTTGAACTTCTTGATGGCGAAGCCAGTCTCCTTACCCGCTATCCCCCTCTCCTTCCTCCATTCGCGGAAATATTGATATAAAGTCTTGCGGGTGACAGGAGGATCGCGAATATCAGAGGGACGGTTGCCTTCGTCAAAAAGCCGAAATAACCCAACCTTTTTTCTGACCGCATAATGCCTCTTCATTTCAGACATCGCTTCAGAATTTATATCAGAAAAGTCAGCATAGAAAATTGGTTTTTCATGTTAGTTTTTGCAAGTATTGTCCGCCTAAATGCCCCTGTATACCCCTGTCCTTGCCTATGCCACCTAACCGAGTGGGAAGGGTCTTTCATCCGTAGAACGGTCAAGCAATTTTGATACAGTCCGTGTGCTCTTCTGGCAGCGTAGTCATGATAGCCCGTCAGTGGGCACTCTCTTTAGGACCAACCCGCTCCAGGAAACGCTTGATCAAGTCGAGCCGTCTGCAGGCGTCCAGGTCGCCTCGACCGCACGCGTCTCTCGTGTCTTGCACCAGTTGCAGGCCCGTCATGGTCATAGTCGCGTCAATACGCCCCTCGGTGAACTCCTCAAATAAGAATTGGGTTGACTCCTCAAGGCCCTCCTCTACCTGAACCAGGTCACACTCCTGCTCTTTGACTCGCTCCTCTGCCGCTGCCGCTTTTTCATTTGCTGGGTCTTTCATATTTTTCTCCTTTCTGGTATAATAACCATTAGTTATTATACCAGATAACCATTGGTTATGCAATATGCTTTACAAGTGCTTGGCCTGTGGCCACATGTTTGAGGACCGGGTAGAGAACCCGAAGCGCAGGCAGTGCTCCAATTGCGGTCGGAGAAGGGTAATAGAGGCCCTTAAGTATGCGAAGGCCGTTGAGGCCGCAAAGGAGTTTCGTCGTAAGTTTCCCTTAGCTAGCTTTGAGGAAGCCATCGCCGCCCTTGACTCACTACGCACCGTCTTGGATACCGCTTCGCCGGCTGCCTCCCTGGCCTCCGCCTTCCACGGCGAACTAGGTGATGCCCTCCTTGACCCCTTCATCGTCGCCAGAGTAGGCTGGGATATATGGCGTCAGGCAGGGGAGGAGCTACAAGACGAAAAACAACACAAAGAGGATAGACTGGCGAAGCCAGACAATCCCGAAGGTTTGAAGTAGACGAATCTGGAGTGTGACTCTACATTTCGCTAATTTGTGTAATGGGGTAACAATACAAGCGAATGTTCAATTGTGTCTAAGGTCTTTGCCCAGTGTCCTCTGAGGATCACATCCTTCTCTCTAAACTCTATCCTCCTTAGTCCCCGACTAGTCAAGCAGAAGAATTATCCTGGCTATTTTGGTCATGTCCAGGACATTGATACTACCATCCTCATTGGCATCAGCCCCGGGTGTTTGACTGTCTAGCAAGAGGATTATTCTTGCCACCTTGGTCATGTCAAGGACATTGATATTGCCATCACCATTGGCATCGCCAGCTAAACCTGTAGTAAAATCCCACATTGGTCCCACACTAGCAACCCCATGATTATCTCTAGCCAGTACCTTCCAGTAGTATTTGGTGCCGTAGTTCGATGCCGGGTAATGCAAATTACTGGTCTGACCCTCAGAGACTAGCGGTGGATTCTCATCGGCGCCAAAGTATACGTTATAAGTCACGCTGTCTTCCTCATCAGGGTCACCGCCCATCCAGCTCAAAGCTGCATTAATGGGGACACCAGTGGCATGGTTCGAAGGTGAAGGATTGCTTGGGATGTTCGGTGGCGTTGTAAGGATAATTTCCTCAAACTCACCATCGCCATCAGAATCTATCTGGATGGTAACCCCTGCTTCACCTTGAGAGAGAGCATCCCAATCGATACCGTATTGGTGTATCGCCCCAGATACCGTAGGAATGTCAATAGCAGCAAAAGTGGTGGCTTCACCCGCTTCAATGGAAACTACGTCTAATCCGTAGCTTCCTTCATCTGTGCCTACCGTCTGGTACTGGTAGTAGTCAGTTGCGAACAAAATCGTGACAGTATTGCTTTCCTGATGATATATTGAGTTTGGCATCTCATTCTTTATTTCTCCATTTACCAATCCTGTCACTCTCCTTTGTGAATCGTAAACTCGAAGTTCGGCTGGGCTGTGTTCACGCGCTACAATCACTGACTCAGAAATGTTACACTTATAAAGTCCATGTGTTGCGGCGGCATAAAGAACATGGGAATTTGCATCAGAGGCAAAAGCTAGTTCTTTAACACCGTCTTTCAACGGAGGGTCACCGAAAGGAAACCAGTCTATACCAGAGTCGCCAGAAAAGTATACAGAGCCTAATTCCCATTCACCTGCTGCATAAATCACATTAGAAAATTCGTGGTGCATAGATATTGAGGCACACTTCCCATAACGACCTAAGAGGGGGCCACCTGTTGGTGGTCGGGAAGGCAGGGCGTTTGCCCCGTCAGTGCCGCTTGCATCATCCCATTTCTTACCTGCATTTGTAGAGTTATAAATGGCATAATTGTTAGTCATAATATAAACTGTGTTAGCGTCTTTGTTGTCAACAGTTATATCATCCACCTTGTCCATTTCCTCTATTTCTTCCGAAAGTATTGATTCCCAAGTATCTTTGTCACCACCTTGTTGAGATCTGAGAAGATAATGCCGAAACGTGCCAGTCCAGTGACCTCCAAGCCGCCCAAATTCATAAGCAGTAGCGTAGATAATATTTGGATCAGCAGGACTGATAACAAGAGCATTTACCTCAGTGGATACATACTGTGGTGGTGCAAAAGGTGGGCCCCAAATTTTCTCCCAAGTTTCCTCTCCATTTTTTGTATTGCTCTTCCAAATCCCTTCACCGATTGTACCAACATAAACTATGTCGGCATCTATAGGATTAACGGCCATTGAAGAGACGCCAACATAGTTTTTAAATGGCCAACGACCAGTTTCCGGCCCCCCCACTGGTATCCATTCTGAGCCGCCATTCGTAGATTTATAAACTCCATTTCCCAATCCTGAAGAATACGGATCAAAATCTGAGGTACCCACATAGATTATGTCAGGGTTAGATGGTGCAATAGCAATTGCACGAATTGGCCAGTAATATTCTGACCAATGTAAGCCAGGTAATCCTTCATTTATTGGCTCCCAACTACCTCCACCATCTGTTGATCTATAGAGTTTCCCACCTTCGTCTTCCCACCAATTCTCGGTGCGATGTATCGCCTCTACATATATCTCTTTAGGATTGTTTGGATTGACAGCAATGACAGGGGGCTCATTCCAATTTCCAAGGGATTTAGGCCAACTATCCCAAGGTCCATCTATCTTCTCCCACAATACTGGGGGCGGAGGGGGACTAATATATGATTCCTCAAAAACAACAATATCTCTTTCCCTATATCTCTTAGCTTCAGTGAAGTCTTGTATAATTTCGCCGTCAATTTCTACTTCAATATTCGTGTTCCAGTTATTTTCATCCTCACCTGGCAGATACTCCTCTGTATGATAGGCGCAGAAAAAGTGATAGATTCCAGGTTTATCAGGTAAAGTAAGATTTCCTTCATAATCATAGGTATCGCCTGGATCAAGAGTGATATTATGCGCTTTATCAAAATCAACGACCTCGCCACATGGGTCGCGCCCACCCACAACCAATACATCAAAAGTTACAGATTCTGTTCTCCTACTAGTAATGCTAAATTCAGCCGTTAATGTATCTCCGATGCAATGCGTATCCTGTGGAGTTATCACTAAAGGAGAGGTGATAACGGGTTTAGGTGATGGGACTCTATTTGACAAGAAGAACTTGTAGCCTCTATGCTCAGCATCAACGAGCTTGCCCTCTATTACTCCGGTATATACTCCATTACATGTCCCTCCAAGCACGTAGCACATTCTATTATTGAGAGTCGGGTGGCCTGCATTGTAAGCAGATACAGTGCTTCTTAGAATGCCATCATAGACGTCCTCATAACCAGAACATGCGTCTTCTATGCGGTCATGTTGAATCCTGAGATACCTGGTCCCATATTTGATATTTGTTTCAGGGTCTAAGCCGTCGGTCTTCCATTGCTCCGTAGTGCCCTTGTATTCATCCCCTGTGTATCCTTTATATGTGTCAGTAGCTGCACCATATGACACCTGCATGTAGCCGAAAGAATGGAATTCACCGTCCCAGTAATCCCCTTTGGCAGTCGGATCAAAATCGCTCTCCTGCCTAATAATAGCCATTATCAATGCCGGGCTTATGTGATATTTGCTGGCATATTTCATAACAATTGGAAGAGCGTCCGCTTCATTTTGCTTCAAGTCGCCTTCATCCAATCCGTAGTCAGCTTGATAATTGAAGGGGTCCTCTAAATCTTGGATTTTAAGAAAGGGCTTATCACTTTTTACAAGCCACTTTTCGGTTGGCTCCTCAAGCGACTCTTCTGCTGACCAGCCTACTTCACCATTATCCCATTCAATCTTCCACCACGTATAGCCATACGCAGTATCGGTCTCAGGACCATCAACAATTTTCCCCACATCGTGTGGAGGCTTAGCTCTGTCGCTAGGTGGATGCATAGTGAAAATGAGGTTGTTAGGATCAAGGGGGTCACTCCAGTCTGATATATGTCTCACATAGAGGTAAACCGTAGTTGCAACGATATCGCCTATTTGCAAGCCTTCTGGAGTTATAACGTAATTCTGAAAAGGCTCTACCAGCGGATAATTGTCACTATCTGAATTTATACTGTAGGCAGTATCGCCAATTCCATCTCCATCTGCGTCACTCCCAGCGTAATCGCTCCAGTGGTTGCCAAGGTGACTTGCATAAGTTTTGCCATTGTAGGTGTAGATTATTTGTTCGGGCGAGTTCCAGGTGTTGGTTGAGTCCTCAGCATAGCCATTATGGAAGCTGTTGTCTACTAAGTTATTAAGGTAAATGAAGTTGTTGTTGTTCGAATAATACAAGTCGATGCCACCGGAGTTATTGGAAGCGATATTCTTCGTTATCATGTTGTTGTTCGAACAATACAGGTAAATGCCGTCACACTTGTTCGCGTTTGTGGTATTATTCGCGATTGCGTTGTTATCCGAATTAGATAAGCAGATGCCATAGCCATCTTTCGTGTTCGAGTTCGCGGTATTATTCGTGATTGTGTTGTTATTGGAAAGAACTAGTTGGATGCCATACCCGTTAGTCAAAGCAATATTGTTCGTTATTGTGTTGTTATTCGAATAATTCAGGTAGATACCACGGCCATACCCGTTGCTTGAGACAATGTTATTCATGACCATGTTGTTGTTCGAATAATACAAGTCGATGCCCAAGGAGTTATTCGGGTTTACCGCATTATTCGTAATGCTGCAATGCTCCACATTCCGGAGGCATATTCCAGCCGGAAAGTGATGCTCTTTCCAAGCTATGCCTTTAGTTGCAAAGCCATCAATACTCACATAATCCGCACTCACCTCAAAGACATGGTCATCTGGATTTGCAGCCTGAACAATCGTTGCCTCAGCCCCACTCTCTGACTGAATTGTTAGGCTTTTGTTTACATCCACATTCTCGGTATAGGTGCCGGGGTAAACAATGATGGTATCCCCAGCACTGGCAGCGTCCACCGCATCCTGAATCTTGATGAAATCGGCATCAGGATAATCTTGCTTGTCGTCGTCAACATACCAAGTTCTTGCGAAGGGCTCCATCAGTGGATACTTGTCCTTCCCCCCACAACCACCATGATCAGGTGTGAGTTCATAGGGGGTGTCGCCAATCCCGTCACCATTCGCATCCACACCTGTGTAATCGCTCCAGTAATTGCCCTTAGAGCCATTATCCCATGAGTTATCCCCATAACAATCGCGGGCATTTCGTGCATTATCTATGAGATTGTTCTGATATAAGGTGTTGAAGGAGGATTCCCACAACTCTATACCAAATACGTTGCTTCCGGATACAGTATTGCCACTAACGATGTTGGTATTAGAAGAATAATAGAGCTTTATACCTATATTGGTATTATCGCGTACAGTGTTGTTGCTAAGAGTATTACTACAAGAAGAGGAACATAAACCTATCCCATACCAGTGATTCTCATAAATAAGGTTACTAATCAGAGTATTATGCGAACAATGGTATAGCGCCATGCCACCGTAGTTGTTCCTCACAATGTTACCCTTTATGAGGTTATAATCCGATCTGACCTCAATCCCAGCATCATTTCCACCGCAACCACCTCCGGTTATCTCGAAGCCATCAATAGTGCAAGCATCAGCCGTGACCGTGATAACACTATGAGTCACACCAGATACCACTGGCGTTCCCTCTCCTTTAAGGGTAAGCGATTTATCCACCAGCACACTCTCGTGGTAAGTGCCATCTCTTACGATTATGGTGTCGCTGGGGCTGGCGGCATCGACTGCCGCTTGAATCGTCGGGTAATGATCGGGCACATAGATGTTAGTGGCAGCATTAGCAGCGCGTGGTAAGGCACCAAACATCGACCAAACAATTAGGCACACAAGGGCAATTCCTAGGACCTTACTAATCGCTCCGCTTCCTCTCATAGCTCAAACTCTCCTATGTCCATTCCTTATTGTTCGCTGATATGTACTCGCCCTGCTCCAACGTCAACTTTCCTGGCCAGACTTAGTATGACCTTGGTCTGGCTAAGAGCAAGATGAGCAGTCCCACAACTACTACCCCAGCAGTTACACCCCACAGGACGGGCCAGTTGACAGGTCTGGCTGTTGGCGCGGGCGATGGCGCTGGTGCTGATGTCGCCTCACCAGCGGGACTACGATCTTCGATCGCTGGCTTCTCAGGAGTATTGCCGCTCACTTCCGCCAGTGCCTGCGCAGTAGTGAAGTTCCAAGAAGTTTCAGACAATGGACTCCCAGCAGTATCAGCGATAGTGCTGCTCAGAGTAATCGTATATGTAGTGCTGTATTCTAAGCTAGCATCAGGGATGAAGGTAGCTGCATTGGTAGAGATGTCGTAACTCACTCTGCCACGTACCGTAGTGTCGCTTCTTAAGGAAAAACTATCGGCAGTTATAGTTGAGCTATCCATAGCCTCACTAAAGGTAGCCTTCACTGGTGTCGTTACTAGCACGCCCGTAGCACCAGCCATTGGTGATATACTAACTACCCGTGGTGGAGTAGCATCAATCACTTCCTCAGGAGGAATAGGCTTAGTATTTACTGCTACTGAATCGCCTATCCATGTTGCTTGTATCTCACCCCCCATGCCACTAAGCAATCCATTGAATAGATTTATATCACCTTCTCTTGCTAGCAGAGCATGGAAGTGCAGCACTGAGAGGTAGCCAGAACCACTAACCATCTCTAACCCCATAGATTGAATAACCCTGTATGTCCCTGGACTAACCTCATTAAACTGAACTGGTATCTCTGTGGAGTCTATCTGACCAGCGGTTATATCATCCAGCCGGAGTATAGATGGGTCAAACGAGATATCATACTGGGCAGCATTTAAATCTACTACCTCAGCAATATCAACAGTAGCGGTGAAGTCACTATCAGGCATTACCCTGTCAGGGGCATTGATGCTAACTGAAACCTCTTCCTGAGCTGCTACCGGGACTAACACCCCGACATATAGAAGCAGCACTGAGATAATCGTTATCCCCAGAGTCCTCATTATTCTCTTCATCACTCACCCCCCAGCCACAATTAGTCACTGGAGAATTATCCTCACCATCTTGGCCATGTCTAGGACATAAGTATTGCAACTATCTTATAGTTGGCGGATTCTCTATGCCTCCCTTCGTCTTTTGATAAAGAGGAAGTATATAAGCGAAGCTGCAACAACACAGCCAGCGATGACACCACTGACAAGCCACCAGTTAGGTCCAGGAGCTGGGGGTGGCACTGGGGCTGGTTTTTCCTTAACTGCGAACGAACCAACAAGTCCATTTATATCCACCTCATAGGTCCCAGCAACACGCTTGACTATGCTGAAGCTCACTTTTTGGCTGGCGCCAGCATCGAGAGTCACTTCTTTTCTGGCTTCCTCCACGCCATTTATCTTGAGGACTACGGTATACTTACCATCACTGCCGCCAGTATTGGTAACCATAGCGGAAGTAGTAACTTGCTCAGCGGGCTCAACCCTGCTTGGACTAACTGAGAAACTAGAGATAGTAAAACGTGCCGGTGCAGGTGGAGGTGGGGGTAGCTTGGCAATCACCGCAAACTGGGTGAAGTGGCTTATATCTGCCGACACTGTGTTTGCCTCAGTGTCTACCGTGCTTTCCAGAGCTAGCCATTTTGAACCATCCCAGTAGGCGATATATAGCTCATCTTCTACCATCCCCTCGGGGAATGACTCGGGGTCGTAGCTCATGGTTAGCGTCATCGGTGGTTCAAATGTAACTCCGGCCGGACCGAAATCGTAGGCGCAGGCGATAGCACTTTGTGTTGGCGGTGCTGGTGGCGAGGTTACTCTACTGGCTGAGAGTGACTCCAGAGCCTTTCCTTCAGCATCGAGTACTTTTATCCCCCTGGCTATATCGAGGAAAGCCTTCTCATCTAGACATTTAAGGCAACAAGCTTCTTGAACTATGCCACTGCGATCTACCCGTAGGTCGGTTGTAGTAGTGAGCCCGCTAATACTCACCGTGGTTATGGTTGGGGGGGCACCCCCTCCACCTCCCCCTCCACCAGCAGGTGCTACTGTCGGTCTGCCTATAGGCATGAAGGGAGCCCCAGCCAGGTCATCTAGGAGAGGTGTGGTATCAGTTCTTATTTTTGCCCAGGTATAGCCCCTGTAGGTAGGACCGCCGGCAGGATAGGTTGCTCCTGAGTCAGAACACTCTATCCACTCTGTGCCGTTCCACCAGCTAAGCTTTAGGGTCGCTTCGTTCAGCCCGGCAATGTCAGCTTGGGTGTAGTAGTTCCTAATCTCAATCTCCTCAACATCGGTCATGTCATCAATGTGAACATCGATGTATTTACCCACCGATGTAAATCCACTAGGGGCACTGCCGCCAGGATTATCTGTATACTTCGTAACAGTGATGGTAGGTGTACCGTCTCCCTTCTTGAGGACATCGGTATTGGTCTTCTCCTTGGCGTCAACGGTATAATCACCAGCCTCTGTTTTCTCTGACTTAGAGTCCTCTACCCCCGCCCTAATCCAGGGCTCGTAATCTACATAATCACTGACGCCATCACCAGTACCAGGTCCAACACCGCTGGGTCCAGACGCATCGCCCCACCAGTTGTTCTCAGCATTGACCTCTTCCTCAGTGTTCTCATTGTAAAGACCGTATGAGCCTGAGTCTTCGGGAGAATTGCCAACGATGTTGTTGAAGTGGATGACATTACCTGAGGCACGGCTAGTGAGATGGATGCCCGAGTCCAATGAGGCACTGTTGTTTCGAATATCATTTCCCAGAATCTGATTATCATCACCGTCAATTAAGATACCATGACCATTGCCATTGATGGAGTTACCTGAAATTATGTTGCTATGGCTATATTGGTCAAGGTAGATACCGACGGCATTACCTGTTACCTCGTTATCAGCAATGGTGTTTTCATTAGTGCTTCCTGGCTCTTGCGAAAGCGTAGCAATACCATATGAATAGGTGAAATTCTGCACGGTGAACCCGGAAAAAACGACACCCGAAGCATTAATAGCTACACCGCTACCTTCAAGGTCAGTGCCATCAATAATTGCACTTGAAGCTGCCTGAATAGCTAAGCTCTTATCAACCAGCACATTTTCGCTATAAATCCCCTCTGCCACATTTACTGTTCCACCTCCGGTAACGGCATCGATACCCTCTTGAATAATAGCGAAAGCATCATAGCCAAAGGTATGATCATCTACTAGGTCTCCAAGGGTAGTACCCTCCCAGTCATCGTCTACCCAAACTTCAGATGGACAGGTGGCCATGGTGAACTGCTGCTCATCACAATAAGGACCCTCCGCATCATCATTATCCCAAGTCTTTACCTTCCAGTAATAGGTCTCGTTTTCAGTGAGGATTGTACCTTCGTAGGAAACTTCGTCGGCACTACTGCTGACCTTGCCCGAATCCCACATATCCCCAATGTCCAAAGCCAAGGTTTCCGAGGTAGAAGCCACTAAAATCTGATAAGCTCCCTGAGTATCACCGGCGTCAGGGTCAGAGAATGTCCAGCTAAACTCAGGTGTCGGATCTTTAACCTCAGTGGGGCTAGTCACCCCCTCGCACAGGGGTGATGCTGGGGTATTGGGCGGGCTATTTTGTATTGTAGGTCCGCTATGGACACCGGTATCGCCGGTGGCATCATCAACACCATCGGTGGCGGCAAACTGATAGGTATGGTCGATGTCCTTTGCCAGGC
>Ga0114930_10005103_pt1 | contig 10889 bp, 4 predicted proteins | sample AnhtaG_FD_87300 | JGI IMG/M metagenome (GOLD analysis project Ga0114930, IMG submission 87300) | Deep subsurface microbial communities from Anholt, Denmark to uncover new lineages of life (NeLLi) - Anholt_01485 metaG | ecosystem: Environmental > Aquatic > Marine > Oceanic > Sediment | place... | reverse complement strand
CCTCCTGCTGCCCATCGAACCGGTCGACTGGGGGGATTGGGGCTATCTTGTCCATTCTTGCCCCGATGGGACGTCTACGCTGGCCGCATGGGGCGGACTTAGCGAGAGAGTCCCTACGATCCCTCAACTTAACGGATCGGATATCAGTACTGAAAATCTTGAGAATATTATTGGACCCCGCCTACTAATACTGTCACGCCGCTTCCACATCCGTCCCAAGGTCCACGCCCGACTGGACCATATCCTCTGAATCAGCTCCTACAACAACGCCCCGGCCACGATCCGCGGGTGAATCGGAGGCTGCCCCCTACTACCGTGGTATCCGGTCTCGCAACTCGTCCACTGCTATCCCTTCAGCACTTCCCAGAATAGCCGGACAGGATGATCCGCCTCGATACTGTCTTCCAGGGTCGGGGGAAAGGACATGACTTGATGCCGATCCATCGGCGTCTTGGCCCAGTATGGCATCATGGTACCTCCAAGTGCCCTTGGCCTCCCTACTGACCCGTGCAAGATGCTCGTCAAGGAGGACCGATTAAATCGCCCACCCCCGAAGAGATGGGCCACCCGGTGCTCTTCCTCCGTCCTCGTCTCCACCTCTTCCTCACTTTTTTACCTTAACCCTCCACCGCTTAGGCTACGATAACCCAGCCTGACTGACCCATTTGCTTGATGGGGTACCTTAGAAAACGGGAACGACCGGGGCATCCTCGGGTTGCATAGACCTCGAGGGTAACAGTGTTGGCGCGGACATGCCTCGGGTCGTGCACCAAATCCAAGTAGGTTCAATTGGAAAGGAAATGCGATGCGCACAGCTCCTTTGGCAAGGACATTGTTCTATGTTCCGGTAATACTGGCGTTTTGCGGATGCGGCAGCGGTGTCACCGGTGTGGGACCGGGTACTGGTGGCGCGGGCGGGACCTTGACCGTCGCGTTCGATTCCAGCGGCGGGAACTACGCCGTGGCCAAGGATGAACAGGACAACGAATACACCTTCCGGGCCCGCGAGGACGAAAGCGGCGAGACCATCATCACCGAGGCCAACGTCAAAACGTCTGATGGGACGACCCTGAAGGCGTCGCTGGACAGCGAAGGGCGGCCCGTCAACTTCCGTATGTCGGACAACACGGCCGCCGACCTGGTCTACACCGACGAGGGCGTCAATATCCGCCTGACCGACGAGAATGGGAGCCTGATCGAGGGGGAACCAGCGGTCAACTACGAACTGGCCAAGGAGCGTGTCCGGGCCCGGCGTGCCGCCATACGTTCCAAGGATTCCGTGCGCATGCAGCAGTCCGAGTCCGGCAAGCCGGCTGAATTGAGAAGGGGGCTTGAGAGGTTCGAGGAGGTCGTCGAGTCCATCTGCGACGAGAACGAGAACCCGGACTCTCCGCTGGCAACCAACGCCAGGGCGAGGGAGTTGAAGGAATCGGCCATACGTCTGGCGGGAGTTGCTTCGACGTTCGGCCTTGACGAAGTCGAACGAGACGAACTGGGCGACGACGTCACGCTGGACGAGGTCCCCGAAGTGGTGGGCAGATTGGCGGGGAACACCTATATCCTCTTTGACGCGGAAGGGTTCTGCATCGAGTTGACCGGGGTGGCCAATCGCCTCACGTTCGACATGGCCGGAATCCTGCAGAGCGAATTCGACCGGCATCTGGTCTTCCCCGACTTCAGCCTGGGCGGCGGCGGTGAGCCCGGGATCACCATCAACTACTCGACGGGAACGCCGATCAACATGGCGCCCGGCGAGGAAGCCGATTTCGAACTGGTCCTCACGCCGGTATTTACCGGAACGCAACTGGACGATAACAACCACGTCACCATCGAGCGGCGCTTCCACGGTGATCTGACATTCGACGTGGATCTGTTCGGCGTTACTGAAGCTTCGGCCGAGAAGCTGTTCGACGCCGCGTTCATCAACGGCTTCGTGAGCGAGGACGGGGCCCTTGTGGAGTTCGATCTCGTGCTGGTCGATTTGCAGGACGAGAACCCGGCCGTCCAACTGGGCCGCTTGCGCTACCACGACCAGAACAGCCTGCCTCCCGAACGGATCTTCACTTGCGAGGTGATTACCGGTGAGGACGTCACCAGCGGCATCGTCTGCCCCGGTAGTGTCGCCGAGGGCGAGGATTTCACGGTCGAGTATCTGTTCGGCCGGAACCAGGACGAGGGCTCGCTCGACTTCGACTGGTTCATCAGCGACGGTTTCGGGTTTCTCTTGGCTGCCCCCTTCCAACCGTCGACGACGGTCCGGGCAACGGCGGAGGGCTTCCTCGAAATGTCCCTCATCGTATCCGACCTGTCGGGAAGCGAACAGGTGTTCGGGGTGTACACGTGCGGCATCAACGTCGGTCGGGGAGGCGTCGGCGACGAGCCTCCCCCCGACGGGCTCTCTATGGAGTGCCCGCCAGGCCTCAATGTCGGTGAGCCGGGCTATTTCTGCGTACGAGGCTCCATGGTTCCCGAACTCAACTATCCCGACTGGTTCGTCTTCGGAACCGGTGACTTTTTCCTTGCGACCGAGGACGAGGAATATGAGCAGGTGCAGCCGCGGTACCCCAGCGGCGCGTCTGATGTAGTGTCCGTGGCCAGCACCGATCCGTTCGTCCACGATGCCATAGCCGAGTTCTACAGGGAGGGCAGGTACGAAGTGGCCTTCCAGGCCTATGACTCCACAGGTCACGAGGTTTTCGCTTCCTGCGAAGTCTTCGTAGGTGGACTGGGCTTCGACGAATGCGAGATGAACCGCTGGTACGGCGACGGTGTATGCGACGAGTTCTGCCCGCACCCCGACCCGGACTGCGAGTTGTTCCATGACATCTGCGAAATCAACGGCTGGTACGGCGACGGGGAATGCGACGACTTCTGCCCGTACCCCGATCCGGACTGCGAAGGCGACTTTTTCGACATGTGTGCAGAAAACGGCTGGTACGGTGACGGGGAATGCGACTTGTTCTGCCCCATGCCCGACCCCGACTGCGACGTGGAGTTCTACGACATCTGCTTCGAAAATGGGTGGTACGACGACGGCGAGTGCGATACCATCTGTCCACATCCCGACCCCGACTGCGAGGGCGAATTCTTTGACATTTGCGAGGTGAACGGGTGGTACGGGGACGGGGAGTGCGATGAATTCTGTCCGCGGCCCGATCCGGATTGCGATTCCTTCGACGTTTGCTTCGACAATGGCTGGTACGGCGACGGTGAGTGCGACCTGTTCTGTCCGTCACCGGATCCCGATTGCAAGGACTTCGACGAGTGCGCCGAGAACGGCTGGTACGGAGACGGGGTGTGCGATCCCTACTGTCTGGAGCCCGATCCGGACTGCGACTTCTTTGACATCTGCGAAGAGAACGGCTGGTACGGTGACGGTGAGTGCGATGTGTTCTGCCCGCAGCCCGACCCGGACTGCGAATCCACGGACATCTGTGAGGAGAACGGGTGGTACGGTGACGGCAAATGCGATGAAATCTGCCTGCACCCCGACCCGGACTGCGACTTTGTCGACATCTGTGAGGAGAACGGCTGGTATGGGGACGGGGAGTGCGACGAGTTCTGTCCCGCACCGGACCCGGATTGCGAGGTTGCTGTCGACATTTGCGAGGAGAATGGCTGGTACGGCGACGGGGAGTGCGACACCTTCTGTCCGGAGCCCGACCCGGATTGCGAATCCGCCGACATTTGTGAGGAAAACGGCTGGTACGGCGACGGGGAGTGCGACACCTTCTGCCCGCAGCCCGATCCGGACTGCGAGTCCGTCGACATCTGTGAGGAAAACGGCTGGTACGGCGACGGAGAGTGCGACACCTTCTGCCCACAGCCCGACCCGGACTGCGAATCCGTCGACATCTGTGCAGAAAACGGCTGGTATGGCGACGGGGAGTGCGACACCTTCTGCCCGCACCCCGACCCGGACTGCGAATCCGCCGACATCTGTGAGGTAAACGGCTGGTATGGTGACGGGGAGTGCGACACCTTCTGCCCGCAGCCCGACCCGGACTGCAACCCTTAGAAGGGTGTTCGCCTAAGGCGGCCGTCAGCCGCAACTAAAGAGGTTTTTGCCCGGTTGGCATACGTTATGGAAAGGGCACGCAGTGGTTCTCTCCATAACAGCACCGGCGACGAGGGAGGCGTAATCTCCCAAATGCTAACGGGTGTCCCACCGTGATGGTCACGGTGGGACGCCCGTTTCACGCGACGCAGTGCTCCCACGAAGGTCGCCTTTAACTACCGGCCTGCTTGGCCTCCCACTCTTCCCTGCTCATTCTGGTAATCGGTTCGAGTCCCTTTTGCCGGAGCTGAGCATTCAAGTCGTCCAACTGGGAGGAGAGAAGCGACTCCAGGCGATCCTCGGCCTGGTTCAATCGCTTCTCCAGCACGCCCGTGTATTTGACCTGCGAATCGGTCGGACTTCCTTCGTAGCCGTTGACCGCCCCGTACAGAGACCCGATTTTCTCCCGCAGTTGTTCTTCGCCAGCCAGGAAACCGCCTTTCCGGGTCGCCACCAGGGTCTTGCGGAAGCTTTCCAGCTCATCGACGAAGTCTTTCAGATTCGTGGTCAGGGGCTCGTCTTCGTCGAGCTTGGCGATCCGGTCTAGGGCCTGGGCCTGTACGTCGAGCAACGTATCCACGACGTAGGTCAGGCGCTCCAGCATGCCGTAGAGCTTCATTACGGTCTTGTCCTGAAGCGCCATGCCCTCAGGTGAATAGTCGGCCCGTCGATCCATCACCACGTCAAACTTCCCTTCGTACGTTTGCTTACCCTTGATCAGTTTGACGCCGTAGGTTCCTTCGGGCACCTGAGGACCTAAGAAGGAAAACCGCTGCGGCACCAGGCTGGCAGCCGGGGGCACCTTGGGCGGCTTGCCGCGCATATACCAGTTGGCGCGGTTGATCCCGCGGCGCCTGCCGCCGGGTAACGTGGACAGGAGCTTGCCATCGGCGTCGTAGATCTCGAGCTTCAAGTCGCCGAACATGTGGCGCTTCTTGAGGTAATAGGCGATCTGCGCTCCCGACGAGGGGTTGCCTCCGACGAACTCGTCGTCACCCGGAAACTCCTGGAAGCTGGCGGGTATCCTCATCTGGGCCGGACGGGTGGGAAGCAGGGCCACCTTCGACTCCACGACCTCCCGGGTCAAATGACGCAGAGGTGTGATGTCATCGATGATGTAGATGCCGCGTCCATGCGTTGCCAGGATCAGGTCATGCTCCCGAGGGTGAATGGCCATGGCACGCACCCCGACTTTGGGAAGCTTCTCCTTAAAGCGGGCCCACTGAGCACCTCCGTCAATGGAGATGTACAACCCGAATTCAGTCCCCAGAAAGAGCAAGTTCGAGTTGACGAGATCCTCGCGGATGGAGAGGCAATAGCCCTCGATCTGCTCGGTGACGAGTGACTGCCATGTGTCGCCATAGTTGGTGGTCTTGTAGACGTGGGGCTTCATGTCGCCCGTGCGGTGTCCGTCGAAGATGACGTAGGCCGTGCCTTTTGCGTGATGACTCGCTTCGATCCGGGTGACCCACGTACACGGCGGCAGATCGGGGACGTCGCCGACAACGTTCTTCCAGGTTCTGCCGCCGTTGCGGGTCACCTGCAGATTGCCATCGTCGGTGCCGGCCCAGATCACCTTGCCATCCAAGGGCGACTCGCAGATTGCATAGATCGTGCAGTGGTTCTCGGCCGTGGAGTTGTCGGGTGTCAGGCCGCCGGACTCAATCTGGCGCTGTTTTTCGGGATCGTTCGTAGTAAGATCGGGGGAGATTTTCTCCCAGGATTCGCCTCGGTCGCGCGAGCGAAACATAAACTGCCCGCCGATGTAGATGGTATCGTTTCGGCTCGGGCTGACGTAAATCGGTGTGTTCCAGTTGAAGCGGTACTCGGGGTCGTCCTCACCCGGCAACGGCTTGATGTCCTTGGACTCTCCCGTAGACTTGCAGCGACGTTGGATGCGACCGCCCTGATACTCCACATAGACGATATCAGGGTCCTGCGGATCAACATAGGCGTGAAAGCCGTCGCCTGAGCCGATGTTGTCCCAGTGCTTGTTCAGAACACCGGATGGAGTGCGTGATGGTCCCATCCAGGTGCCATTGTCCTGCAGGCCACCGTAGACATTGTACGGGTCCTCCATATCATAGCCTACTTCGTAGAACTGGGAGATCGGAAGGACCTGCAGAAAGTTCCAGTGCACACCGCGGTTGTTGGAAATATATAGTCCGCCGTCAGTCCCCACCAGAAGGTGGTCGGGATTGTCCGGATTGATCCAGAAGGCATGGTGATCCGGGTGCGTTCCGCCTCCCAATCCCGAGAACGTTTCGCCGCCGTCGGTGCTCACGGATGTCATGGTTCCCGGTTTGTAGACCCGGTTGAAATCCGTGGGGTCGACCAGCAGCAGTGAGAAGTAAAAGGGGCGTCCTTCCACGTTGCCGGTCGTGCCAACCCACCGCCAGGTCTCACCCAGATCGTCCGAGCGATACAATCCGGTTTTTTCAGCCTCGATTGTGGCATAGACTACACTGGGACGCGACGGGGCGACGGCAATGGCGATCCGCCCCAGCTCTCCCTTAGGAAGTCCCTTTGTGATCTTGCGCCAGTTCTTCCCGCCGTCAGTGGTTTTATAGAGGCCGCTGCCCGGCCCGCCCGATTTGAAGAAGTAGGGCCAACGACGGAACTGCCACGTGCTCGCATACAAAATGCGCGGGTCCTGTGGATCCATGGCCAGGTCGCCGCAGCCGGTGTCCTCGTCAATGTATAATATCTTTTCCCAGGTCTTCCCGCCGTCAGTGGTCTTAAAGACACCGCGCTGTTCATTGGCGTTCCAAAGATGACCGGTGACACAAACGTACACCGTATCGCCGTCCGTGGGATCAATCAGGATCTTGGACATGCGCTCGGAGTCTTTGAGTCCCATATGCTCCCAGTTATCACCGTCGTCAGTTGTCTTATAGATCCCGTCGCCGACCGAGACACTATTGCGTGTCCATGGCTCGCCCGTCCCGACCCAGACTACGTCGGGGTTGGAACGATCAATGGTGATGGCCCCAATGGATTGGTTGTACTCGTCGAAGATGGCTTTGAACGTCGTGCCGCCATTGACGGATTTCCAGACACCACCGCTGGCCGCCCCTACGTAAATGGTGAGTCGGTCGCGTATGATCGCATCCATGGCGCTGATACGCCCACCCATGACTGCCGGACCGATGGAGCGTGCCTCCAGGCCACCGAATGTATACGAATCGATTTTGACGTCGGCAGCCGCCGGGTTACCAGATACAAGCGCAGCAACAGTACCTAAAAAGGAGATCAATGTAGCTGCCAGTCTCATTTAGACTCTCCCTCAATCATTGTCACCACAGTGATATTGACTTGACCGTTCAACCCTCGTCCTTTGTGGGAGGCTCCTGCTTGTCTTTCGTTGCCGGCTTTTCCTTGTCCGTAGTTTCCGCCTCTTGTTTCTCGACCTTCGGCATTGTGAAGTGGTCGTCGGGAATGTCTACGTTTACTTCCACCTTCTCGAAGGTCATGTCACCGCCCATGCCTCCTTGCTGGATCGAATGCGCAAAAAGCAGACCACCGACCTCCTTGTAATCGCCGTAACTGACAGTGTACTCGATCTCCGTCCCTTGGAACTTGCGCTTGCCTTTGGTCTGAATGGGCAGGAAGTGCTCCGTGTCCAGGAAGTAGTATTCGATGTTCCCGCTCTTTGTCGTGACCTTCAGCTTATAGACTTCGGACCCCTCGATCTCGTCCTTCCCGACCAGCTCGACTTGATGCCCCTTCTTCTTGTAATCCACCAGAGGCCCGAACGGGTCGGCGTTATCCTCAATCATCTCGACCTGGTCTGCGGACATCTTCTCCGGGTCGGTCTTGCCCGCGAAAGGCATGACGAACCAACCTGTCTTGCCGTCGTAAGCCCGGATTCCGGTCATACCCTGGAAGGTAAACTCCATGCGCACCTTGTTCGGACTCTTGTACTCGATGGTTACGGGGATCTCCATGCCGCCGCCGGCCAGCGATTTTCCGCTCATTCGCATCGACTTGATGCCGTCGATCGTTTTGCGCCCGCCGATAGCTTCGATATATTTGGCGATCACGTCGTCGGCTGTCTTGGGGTCGCCAGCGCTGACCGGAACCTGCCGGCACATCAAGACGCCAAACAGAATCAATACGGATGCTTTATGCAACATACTTTGGTCTCCTTAATCCTGTTAAACTGGTTAAGTAAGGCGATTTTCGGTGAGCCGAACCACCGGATCAGACTCATCCTCGTGCAAAAGAACTTCTCGTCGGGCTCGCGGAGGGATCATCCAGGACAGGCACACATCCTACTCCCCTCCCCGCCGATGCCGGCCTCGACGCTGGCAACGCCGTCTCGCCGGGCTTGACCGCGGAAAACAATCCACGCCACGGAGCCATCCTACCCGAAAGTAGGTCGGCTCGGCACCATAGATACGGGAATCGACATACGGTGACGTTTTTATACAAATGGATTATACGACGGCCGACAGGATACAAAAGGATTGAGCTGCGTGCAATGCCTGCAAGTGCTCTCGGGTTCGTAAACGTAGACCACGGAGCACCAGCCCGGTTTTCTCGTTGAGCCAACCCCGCAGTTCATCTACCGCTCACTTGCACGCGGCAACGGTGCTTGGGAACATAGCTTTAGACGGAAGGAGCGAGTCGTTGCCGAGGCATAGTATCAAAGCAGCCTTCACGCTCATCGAGCTACTGGTGGTGATCGCGATCATCGGGTTGCTCGTGGCCATCCTGGTGCCGGCCCTCTCCTGCGCACGGAGACAGGCCAAGGCGACCGTCTGTAACGCACGTCTGCGTACCTTGGGGCAGGGACTGGTTCTCTATGCGAACGATTTCAGCGACGTGCTCGTCCCTGGAAGACTGCCCAAGATCGATGACCACCATTGGCGCACCCGAATCGTGGGGGGTATCAAATACCGCCCCACCTTTCTGGCCATGATGGCCAGCCAGGTCGGGTTGCCACCCTTTGAGGATCCACAGCCCAGCAAAACGTCCATCGACAAGTTCGGGCAGCCGGGCGATCGCCAGAATTACGCCGACACGATCTACGTCTGCCCCGAAGTCCCCCATTGGGTCGACGAGCGCAACGGCTCCTACGGGTACAATTACCAGTTTCTGGGCAACTCCAGGCTGCTCGACGACGACAACCTGACCTCCTACAAGAACTGGCCGGTAAAATCTTCCTGGGTCCGCTCGCCGTCAGAGTGTGTGGCCGTTGCCGATTGCATGGGAACCGCAGCCTCCTTTCCACCACTTCAACGAGCCTCTTACGAGGACAACAAACTGGGTGATAGCAAGAGCGGGCGTTCGATCAATGCCCTGGGCAACGAGGGATTCAATCTCGATCCACCCCGGGTTGACCCTGAGCACGGCGAGATGGCCGGTCACAAACTCGGCCAGGAGGCCCGCACCGCACTCCATGAACGCCACGGCGGCAGGGGCAGCGTCTTGTGGGTGGACTGCCACGTCTCCAGCGAAACGCTGGAATCCTTGCATTACGACGTGGACGACAACGGTGTGGTAACCTTCAACGGAGATAACCGCTTCTTCTCTATCGACCACACGGACAAGGCTTGGACCGAGCCCCAATAGGCCACGGTCGCTGGACCCAGAATCCGTACTCGCTGGACCGAGAATCCCTTCTCGATCTATCGCTGGACCGAGAATCCCTTCTCGGTCCCAAGGGACGTGCCGAGAAGGGATTCTCGGCAGAGCAGTCGCCCCACTGCCGAGCCGCGGGCTTCAGCCCGCGCGGAGCTGAGCAGAACGGAGGACGCTCCTGCTAAATACGGACTGAATCGGCAAACTCAAACCGGGATTGCTATTAATCCATCTCCCAATGCGGGATCCGTCCGGGCGTCCAGGGGGCGCCGGCTGCTTCCAGCTTCTCTTCCAATCCAGTGAGGTCCTCCTCGATGAGCTTACGCAGCTCGGCCAGCAGCTCCGTGAACTCCGTGCCCGCGTGCTGGTAGGCATCGCGCTGGGTCTGTGTAGGCGCCGAAGTGACGTACCACTGCATTGCCATACGAACGCGCCGGCTGATGGAAGGCGGTGCAGGTTCCTCCCTCTTGCCGCGGGTCCGATCGCCGCGCAGCTTCGTGAGCAGCACGTTCAGCTCTTCCTGAGTCCTCTGGATTTCAGCAAGAACCACGGGATCCGCGTCCGGAGTGTCCAGGAACGCCTTGCGAATATGGTCGATGCGGCTCTGGGCCTCTCCCGCAGCTCTAACTGCGCCTTGCACCGCCCGTTGCAGGCGGGCCACCTTCTTCTGGAATGCCATCACTTCGGCACGATCCTCGGCAGCGAAGGTAGCCAGCTCTAGTGGAACCACGTCGAACGACTCCGGCCCGGCCAATTCCGTGACTTCACCATCGACCTCCTTGGCCAACGTAACGGTGTAAGTTCCGGGCAAGGCGAGCGGTCCGGTCGGCGGCCGCGCCCAGGGCGGGCGGTCTGCCGGTGCCTTGAGTCTGGTCGGTGAAGGCGACGGATTCCGCAGGTCCCACGCAACCCGGTGAATGCCTTTCGTACGGGGGCCGGTAATACGACGCAAGATCTCGCCCTCATCATTCCGCACGATCAGCAGTACTGAGGGCTCTTTTTCCTCATCCTCGGCACGCAACTCTTTCATCGTCGGGTATCTTACCGACTTGCCGGCCTTCTCCGCCTTCTTCTCAGCCTCTCTACGGCGCTCCTTTCGCGTGGTGATCTTTTCCTTCAGGTAATATGTGAACACGGCGCCGAATGACGGATTCGAGGCCGCATAGAACGATGCGCCTTGAGATCCCTTGCCTGAAGACCCGCCCAGCCGGCTGGTCTGGATGTAGCGCAGGGCATCCTTCACCGG
>Ga0114930_10005102_pt1 | contig 10890 bp, 9 predicted proteins | sample AnhtaG_FD_87300 | JGI IMG/M metagenome (GOLD analysis project Ga0114930, IMG submission 87300) | Deep subsurface microbial communities from Anholt, Denmark to uncover new lineages of life (NeLLi) - Anholt_01485 metaG | ecosystem: Environmental > Aquatic > Marine > Oceanic > Sediment | place... | reverse complement strand
TCGCCCTGAACAGCCTGTCCCGCCGGTTCTGGTGCCGGAGCCTTTGCCCGCTCGGCGCGCTCCTCGGCCTCCTTTCGTATGCGCCGATCCTGAAGCGGTTCGTGGGGCCGGAGTGCAACGACTGCGCGAAGTGCGTCACCGACTGCAAGGTGGGAGCGATCCCCGCCGATCCCCGACTCACGCGGTCTGCGGAATGCGTCGAGTGCTTCAACTGCGTCGCCATCTGCCCGGAGGAGGCGATCTCCTACCGGTTCGGCCTTCCGCCCCGGAAGCGCCGAGACACCAGCCTGAACCTCTACCGGCGCCGGCTGCTCCTGGGTGCGGTAGCCGGGGTAGGGTTCGCCGCGTTGGTGAGGACCGATCCCGGCCGGAAGCGCGCGATTGACGGCGCCCTGCCCGTCAAGCTCAGCAGCCCGGTGCTCATTCGGGCTCCGGGGGCGGTCCCGGAGGATGAGTTCGTCGGCCGGTGCACGCGGTGCGCCGAATGCATGAAAGTGTGCCCCACGACCGGCCTTCAGCCCGCGCTCCACGAAGCAGGCATCGAGGGGTTCTGGACGCCGATTCTCGTCCCGCGGATTGGCTATTGCACGGAGATGTGCAACTTGTGCGGCGAGGTGTGCCCGACCGACTCGATCCAGCCGTTCGAAATCGAGGAGAAAAAGCACATCTTCATCGGCCTGGCCGTGATTGACCGAAGCCAGTGCATCGCCTGGTATGCCGACAGGACCTGCCTCGTGTGCGACGAATACTGCTCGTACAAGGCGCTGGAATGGAAAGAGGTGGACGGGATGCAGCGCCCCTTTATCAACGAGAAGAAATGTGTGGGCTGCGGGATCTGCGAGGGGGTGTGCCCGATCCAGCCGGTCGCCGCGATCCGCGTGTTTTCGCACGGGGACAAACGGCATATGACACGCGAGGAGCAGAAGGAGTGGGCGGAACAGGAGCTCGAATAGGGCTGCCGGACTAGGCCTCGAACTTAGAACCAGCTAATCCGGGGGGCGTCGTGATCGGTTGGCCCAACAAGCCCTCGATCTTGTCGTATATCTTGTCCAGGAAGTCCTGCTTCCTCTGCGACTCAGTGTGATTTGCCTCAGCCGCTACGTATCCGGCCAGGTCATCGAAGTCATCCCAGGAGCCCGACAGGGCAAACCCTCCCTCCGCCGGCTTTGCGTTCTCAATGATCGCCTCGGCGCCTTCGTCCAGAACCAGGACTTCCTTCAGCGTTTCGTATTCTGTCTTGGTCAGCTGCAGTAGCAGAATATTCTCGTTCATTTCCGTTGCTCCACAATCTCCAGCCTGTCTATGCCGTGTTTCTCAAGTTCCTTGGCATACTTCTTGTACAGCTGGTACATCCTCTTGGGGAACATGCTGTTGTCGTCAGCCATGTGCTTTTTCTCCGCCTTGGTGACGGTGCGGAAGAAATCCCGCTGCGCGAGGCCGACGTGAAGCCTCTCCCAAAACTCCTGATTCTTATACTCCTCAAGTTCCTCCTCCACTCCCTCTGAGATCGGATCGCTGGGAATCCAAACATCAGCGAAATACTCGGCCATGTCCTCGTTACCGAAATCCTTGGCTGCAGAGAGCAAGTAACGTTCTATGTCTCTTAACTTCTCCCAGCCCGGAGCATCCTGCTCCTCCGCCACCGCCTCGCGTATCTGAACGCCGATGATAACAGCTTTTAGGAGTTCACGGAATTGCTCTTTGGTCAACTCAAGCTGCATGTCTTCCTCCTAAGGTTCCGAACGATAGGCCGGTAAAAAGCGGGGATACCGGCCTGGGAACCCGACCCTCTATTAGCCAACCATGCCGTGATTTCCTGCCCGTTCACGCTTCGGCATCGCCGCTTGCGCTCTGATACCGAAGCATCGGAAAAGGGACGACAGCGTCAACGCATAATGCGAATGTCCGCGTTCGTGCCCCGGGCTTCGGCAGGAAAACAGAAAACCCCGCCGATTTTACTAACGGGGCCTCTATGTCCAACATCTGATATCCAGTATCAGGCATCCAGTATCGAGAATGGCTGCCCGAACCGGATGGTTTGCACAACAGAGCAAGGCAAGAACCATTCTAATCCGCACTGGCGGTGGGTGTGCTGGCACGTGTGGTTCCATGCCACGCGATCATGGATTCGCGGATTGAACGAGAACCACGGGCGTCCTCGCCCCCAGCGTAACGGGACCGACATCCACAGTCCCGTCAGGACCGAGGTTCACCTGTCGCGTCTTGCCCGCGACCGTCACGCTCACTGTGCCGGTCTTGTTGGTCCGCAACCTGAGTGACTTCAGTTCGAGCGGCTTGTCAAGGTTAGTAAGGACGTAGGTTTCCCCGCGCGGTCGGCTCTCATACTTCACCTGACCGAGCCATCTGGGCATCAGCACCGGCAGCACGAACCTGCCCTTCTCCCAAATCCAGCTCGCGGGCGATATGGTGGCGCTTGCCGCCGGAATGTCCATCCTCAGACCCGCGGCGGCATAGGACATCACCATCGTCGAGCCCATCCGCATGTCTCTCAGGAGCCAGTACGGACACTCGCCCTTGGGCGGGTCGGCGATGAACTCCTCCTGGCACCACGGCAGGCGGGCACGATCCACCGTGAACTGCCGCCAGGTCTCGTCAGCCACGCGGAGCGCTATCTCATCCAGGCCACGGTACATGGCATGCGAAGCGTAGAAATACTGCCAGCCGACCGCCTGACCATCGCATATCCACCAGTTGATCCTGCTCCCGTCCGGGTGCAGGGCGTCCGTGAGGCCGTACTTCGCATCCTTGCCCAGCACGGCATCCATGGTCTTCATGGCGGAGACTACCTGCTCATCAGGAATCCCATCGTCGATGCCGAGAATATCGGCATACCAGGTACCGGCGAGTTCAAGGAGCGACACCCAGTCGAGACTCTTGCCTTCCTTCCCGGCCGACTGCCGAAAGTACGTGCCCGTCCAGATGTGCTCCTGGATGGCGGCGAGCGCCTTCGCATGAATCGCGCGCATCCGGGCGGCATACCCCGGCTCGCCGAGGTCATCGGCAAGCCTGGCAACTGCGACCAGCATCGCCGCCCACTGGTTGGCGTCGTAACCGCATTTGCCGATCATCCGCCAACCATCATAGCCATAGCTGGTCTCCGGCAGGCCGTCGGAGTCCTCATCCTGCGCGTTGACCCAGGTGATCGCCCGCTTCACGTGCGGCCACATGTCCACGAGGAACGCCTTGTTCCCGGTCCACCAGTAGTGCCGCGCAATCTCAAGACAGTATTTGATCGGCAGGTTGACCCAGTAGCCGTCATACTGGGTCCTGTCGCTCTTGGGGGCCGTGGGGGTCTGGTTCTCGGGGAAGTGGTAGTTGTCCACTAAGCCGGTGGTCCCGCCGAGGTCGTGCGGGATGAAGCCGTCCGCGTGCTGGACGCCGGCAAACTCCCGCAGCACGGTCGCGTCAAGCTCCGGGAACGCCGCCAGCTTGGTGAATGAGCCGTAGTAGCGAACGTCCATGGTGCCGAAAAGCGGGCAGCCGTTGGGGGTTTCGTAGGTGAACGCGATACCGTCTTTGGTAAGCCACGTGCACGCCGGGAGGAGGTAGAAGTTGCTCTGGATCATCTCGCGGTACCACTTCGGCAGCGTGCTGGTCGCGACGATGTCATAGTGACGCTTGGTGGCTGCAAGCAATGCATCGTGATTACGCGCAACCTCTTCAGCCACTTCAGCAGAGCCCGCAAACGAGTTCTCATACGCGTGCCCGAACCGATGGCCGTTGGGTGCAATGTGATTGGGTGCGTACCATGAGCAGATCAAACCGGCGGTACCGCTCTCGCCCGGGGCAAGGGTCAAACGTTCTTCCACAGCGTAGACGGTGGGAGCGGAGTCAGGATGTGCCTGCGCGTTCTCTATTGCTGCCCTGAGATCTTCAGCCTTCGTGACCTGGTAAGTCAGCACCTTCGAGCCAGCGGATGATCGGGCGGCAAGCGTGTAGCCGGCATCGGTATTCGAGGTCAGCTTGAGGGATGCGAGGCTCCCGGCCATGCGGTCCACGTCTACCGATCGCATCGCACGCACGCCCTCAGCAAGCGGCGCCTTCGCCAGCCTGCCGGCAGTTACTGCGAAGACCAGCGGGGCCGCCCCTCCACTGTGCCCCAACTCCACCGACTCGATCTCCTTACCGGGGTCAGTGGGGATCGCGAACAAGTTGATCACATAGGTAGTGCCGTTCGTGGACTTGCCGCTTATGTGCGCAGGGCAGTATACCGCAGACCCTCCCATCCAATCAGTCAATTCGTAACCGGTCCGCAGCGGAACTGCCCTACTGCTCCCGTCCTTGTACTTCACGACGTAATCCCCGCTGACACCGGTCGCCGGCGCCGCCCAACCGGCGCAGTTGCCGAGGAAGAACAGGCAGTCCGCGCTACGTCCGACGGGTATGCTCACACGGTCAGCTCTGGCGACCGTCCCTGCCATCACACAGGACTTCCCACTTGTGGCCCTATCGTCGAGGATCTCGAACGGTATCCCATAAACATCCATTCTGCCCGGCTTGAGATCGCCGAAGTTGAGCGGGGCGTTGCCAGGGTCGGAGCCGAACGGACTTCTTAGGTAACTGCGGTTGCAGGCAGATCGGATGTCCAGAGGCGCGTAGTCATAGGAACGCAGATAGGCGTCCTCTAGGTTCGCCCTGACCTCCCTGACTCTTGCCGCCAGGACATCGGAATCGAATTTGCTCTTGGTGGAGAAACTGACACCGGACGCGGATTGGCCTTTGTAGAGCTGCGAAGCGCTGGTCACGCTGACCGCCAGACCTTCCGCGCCGCCAGCGGTCAGCTTCTGCAGCCACCCGCCATAACCCGTGCCGTAGGAAAGCACAAGACCGACCGCGGCAGTCCCATGCCCCGTGTTCTTGAACTCGGCATCGAACACGGCAACCGGGTATGAGCTGTGTTTGAGATCATGGAGAATGAACGGCGACCAGCACCACAGTGTCAGGTCCACGGGCAGGTCGGGGAACTTCAGCTTGGCGAACGGGAAGTTGCCCTCGAAGACCACCTTGCCGCCGGCGAGCGGAAAGACACGCGTCTTACCGCCGGCGGTGTAGGTCACCCACAGACCGGTGCCGGGGAGTGATGGTATCCGCGCCGCCCAATTGTTGACGTTGGCGAATTCCGCCAGCGCTCCCCGGCTTGTGATCTCGATACTCCCGGCGCCGATGCCGCCCATCGGCATGCCGACCGGCCGCCCAACCTCCGTATACTTGATGCCGCGGAAGTCATTCATGACACCGAGGCCGCCCGCGAGCGCCCGGCCTGCCATGAGAAGCACGGCAATGGAGACGCAGATATGTGACAACATCCTTTCATCCCCCCTGTGTCACTCATCGGCCAACACTCAGCGGTGCGGCACATTGCCTGCCTCCCATTCTAGCATGGACCGTGGGGTTTGTCAGTAGGGAGCCGGATACGAAACAGTTCACGGCCGTTGATAGAAAGTCTCGGGATCCCCTACAGTACCCCTTCGCAATGGGGGTCCGCCTCAGGCGGGGGGAGGTCAGACCGTCCAACTGTCAACGAGCGTGAATTCTTTGCGGGTCACGGAGCGAATCGAGGGAGGATCAGAGCCGTGGTGCACAGCCGGGTCCCGGCGAGGCACTAATCGGCCTAGCGGTAGGTAGATGGCTGCCCGGGCAAGGACTCGAACCTGGGACTTTCTGATCCACAGTGAGGCGTTGTACCAGCTGGGTCATCCTGGAGCCGCTGTCCGTCCGCTGGTCCAGCGCCGATATCGGGGTCGAGGCCCTCTGTTATTCAACCGTCTCGTGGGCGGCCTGATGCGTTCAGGCTGCTTGTCAATACCGACCCCAGCGGCTACGAGGCGGGCGCCGCACAAGCGTCGGCTACGTCCCGACATCCACTCTCTGAGGCGGAGCGACTTTCTGGTGCCGCGGGAGCCCCTTACACAACCCCTTGCCGCGCGTTATATAGCGGTAGCTCAGGTTCACCAGGAGACGCAGGAGGAACTTTCCGCGCACAGTGAGGGTGCGTTTGAGGATGGATTGGATCGAGTAGAAGCTTTGGTACGTGAGCTTCTGCCCCTCCTGGAGCTCCTGTGCCGTCATGTGCCGGGGTGCGAATGCCACGTTGCTCATGGTGTAGTGAGACCAGTCGCAATCCGTAATCCGGCCCTCCTGCTCGAGCTCTCGCCGCACGACCGTGCCCGGATATGGGGTGAGCACGGAGAACTGGGCGGCGACGAGCTTGTGCGCCTTCGCGAACTCCGCAGTCCTCTTGAAGACGCCCTTGTCATCACCATCCAGCCCCAGAACGAACGACCCGATGATCTCTATACCCGCCTTGTGGATCTTGTTGATGGCCTCACCCATGTCCAATCCAACGTTCGGCCGCTTTGACACCGCTCGCAGGTTCTCCGGCGACAGAGACTCCAGACCTATGTACATCACCTGGCAGCCGCTGCGGGCCGCGAGCGCCATGAGCTCCGGGTCCTGGGCCATGCTGAGGTCGCCCTGCCCAACCCAACGGATCTTGAGAGGTATGAGCGCCTCGAAGAGTTCTCTGGCACGCCGGGAATGGCCCACAATGTTGTCGTCAACGAAGCCGATCCAGCCGCGCAGGGATCGAATCTCCTCGACGACTTCCGGAATTGGCCGGAAGCGGTAGCGCTTCCCGAATACGGAGCTCACGGAGCAAAACGTGCAGCCATTCGGACATCCCCGCGCCGTCTGCACGACATTGATGGTGATATAGCGTTCCCCTCGAAGAAGATCCCGGCGAGGGAGAGGCAGCCCCTCCAGGTCAGCCAGGCCGAAGTTTTCGTAGCGGGGTTTCAGTCGGTTGCCAGCGAGGTCATGGAGGATCTCCTGCCAAACCGGCTCGGCCTCGCCGACGACGACGGCATCGGCGTGGGCGCTTGCCTCGTCGGGCATCACACTAGGGTGAATGCCGCCTATGACGACGGGGATCCCTCGCTGTCGGAAGATGTCTGCAATCTCGTATGCCCTCGGCGCCGACGCGGTCATGCACGTGATCGCCACCCAATCGGCCGGGGCGTTGGTGTCGGTTTTCTCGACGTTCTCATCAATGAGGCGCACGTGCACGTCCCGGGGCGTCAATCCCGCGAGGAGAGGCAAGCTGAGCGGAGGCGCGAGCACTTTCCCGCCGCTCCACCAGTCGTGCGACCATGAGGGGGATATGATGAGGAGCTTAGGTCTATCCTGATTCACAGACTTCGGCCCAACCTTTCTCCGGCACGTCTCGGCGCCTGTGTCCTTGAGTTGATTCAGAGTGGATCAAGAACAAAGTGGCCCGACTCATCCCAGGACTAACACGGGAAGTGGCACAAACGGCGGCGTCAGGTCACGCTCAACTTAACGGCGCAGCGCAAATATCGTTTCCCGAGCTTCGCCGTGGGTCTCGTGTATTTCAAAGACGCTATCCAGTCCCGTGACCCGAAGCGCATGTCGAACAGGATGCTCTTCAGGCAGTACCAGGCCAAAACTCCCAATCCTTACTCCTAATTCCACCATGATCCCAACCAGAGCTGCAAGACCCACATGGTCAATCTCGGTTACTTGCGTCAGGTCTATGAGAAAGTGGTCTCCTTCGGAGAAGCCCTCCTCGTCAAAGATGACGTCAGACAGTTCTCGCAGCTGAGAAATCGTATGTTCATCCAAGCTGCCCTTTAAGGTCACGCGGTGCACGTTCCGTCCTGGACTATCCCAGCTTGCGTTGACCTTCGGCATAGTTGAACCACCCCCAACGCTCCTCCGCACCACCGTTCTGAGTCCGGTTATGTCAAAGGCTGGAGGTCTTCGGCGTAGACCCGGACACTTGATGCTCTTCGGACGTGAACAGTCCAGCCGATCTGGCCGCAAGCATCATGAAAGCTGGTAACAGGGTAGCACTTTCCGGCGCTTGGCGCAAGTAGTTCCACGCACGCTGTGTAAACAAGAAGAGGCGCTGCCTCCTGTGGAGCAACGTCTCTCAGAACATCAGGGCTGACCGAACCGGGTACTCAACGAGGGCTTGTTCAACGACTTGCCCGACGAACTACGCCGGGACATCATCTGGCAGACGATAGGAGAGCTTGCGCGTAGCAGCCTTGACTCCGCGGCACGCCATGCCGCAAAATGATAGGTAGTGTAAGACAAAAGGAGGAGGACGATATGGCATCCATTTTGGACGCAGCCAAGGGTTTCACCACTTGGAATGCTGAGCGACTGATCAAGGACGCGGGCTACATCCCCGCGGAGAAGCTGAACTGGTGCGCGATGGCCTGTGCGAAGACTGCCGCCCAGATCCTCGCGGAGATTGCGGAGTCGAATTCGAGAATTGCCGCCTCGATCAGGGGCGAGAAGCCCGGCCCGGCCGAGGAGGCGTTCGCAAAGCGCGTCGAGCAGGCCTCGACCGTTGAAGCACTGGGGCAGTTGGTGCTTGAGAGCGCCAGGGCGGTCTGCCAAGCGATAGACTCCCACAGTGACGCGGACCTGGAGGAGCGGATAACGATGCCGTGGGGCGCGGTGTTTCCGCTGGCGGAGGCCGTCCTCCTGCCGGCCAGCCACATGAACTACCACGACGGGCAGATCAACTACATCCAGCTTCTGCTGGGGGACGATAAGTTCCACTGGGCGGAGTAGCCCTCGCCGGTACGCCTGTGGCAAGGCAGGCACAAGAATGGCTGCCCGAACCGGATGTTTGCACAACATAGGAACGGGAGAACGATCAAGGTGCGGGCGGAAGCCGGACAGCCGTCTCGGCGGAGCCGCCCCGTGGACCCGTAAGAGACTGCCTCAGGGAATACAAGTGGAGGCGTTTGTGATGATCCGCTTTTCGGCCAATCCGGCCCGGTACCTCGCGGTTCATCACGTGTTGAAGATGACCGCTTCGTTCAGTAAGGGCAGTTTCCTGAGCTCGAAAACTGGGTCCAGCATCCGACCGGGTTCCTGCCGGATTTCGACCAACCCCAGGAAAGCGCCGAATCGCTTGAGACATCGCCAGGAGTAGCACCTGCGCACAGTGTTCACCGGGGAATCATAGAACACCGAGCCTACATCCTCTACTATCCCGGGAAACGCCCGCAGGAAAGCGTCTTCATAGAAGGTGTTCGAACGCCATTCCTCTCCGTAGCGATCCAGCAGGTATAGCGTGAGCAGGAACGAGTCCTGGATGAAATACAGGTCGGGGTAGCCATCCTGATACCCCCAGTTGAACCGCTCTGCGTAGGCTCGCAAGAGCAGGGGACAGATGCCGGCGAGGCCTTGCTCAGCCATAATCCTGCGGCAATCCCGACCCAGGATGAACCGGCCGCGGTGTTTCCGTATCAGGCTGGCCAGTCCGGCGACCACCCTGGTGACATGGAGGTCAGGGAAATCGGCTTCCGTGCGGATGCTGCGAAACCGCATGAGCTCCCGCTGCAAATCATCTGACGCATATGCGAGAGCCGCCTCCTGAACGAGCTTGCGGGGCAGGTTTCCCGCGGCAGTCGGTTTCAGTCCCCGTTCGCCGATGGCCTCTGCCAGCATTTGGAACAGGCTCAGGATAGGCGCTGACGGAGTTGTTCCGAGGCAAGGTGGAAACTCGACCAGACTCGCCGAGTCGAACGGGAAATACAGAAGCCGATGCATTTGGTCTGGCGATAGCCCCTGGAAATCGCTGACAGGCCTTTGGTTACGCTGGTCGTTTAGATCGCGCACGAATGCCTGTAGTTCCTCAAAGGAGGCGAAATCCCTGCCTTCTATCCCCTGCCGTATCTCCGCCAGAGCCTCCGCGCCGCGACCGGAGGAAGGAGGCATCTTGCTTTCTCCGAGGCAGCAATGTTTGAACTTCCTGCCACTACCGCAGGGGCAGGGATCGTTTCTTCCTGTGACCATCATTCCTACTCCGCGAACATCTCGCCCAGTACACTCAGAACAGCCGATTGTGTCGCCTCATCGATCGCCCCAAGACGTTTCACCAGCCGCGATTTGTCCACGGTCCTGATCTGGTCGAGCACTGCCTGAGCCTGTTTTCCCCGGAACCGGCAGGAAACCCGTGTGGGATACGGCTGCCCTTTGGTGGTCATTGGCGCGACTATCACTGTGGCGATGTGGGCGTTCATCTCATCAGGGGATATGATCAGGCACGGCCTGGTCTTCTTGATCTCGCTCCCCACCACGGGATCCAGATTCACGAGATAGACCTCGAAGCGCGCGACTACCAATCCCATCCCTCTTTGTCCCACTTGGTCGGTACAGGTACGTCCACTAGCTGGTCGTCTCCGCGTTGTGCCATTTCCCGAAACGCATCGGCCCAGCCGTCACGCGGCTTCCTGCCCGGACGCACCTCGAGATGGTCCTCTTTGACGATGATCTCAATGTCGTCGTTGAGGTTAAGATGCTCCGCCACGGCCTTTGGAATCCTGATCCCTTGGGAGTTGCCGATTCTGATAAGCTTTGTCCTGGTGCTCTGACTCATTGTTGTGTCCCTCCTGCGGCGTAATTACATTGTAATTCCTTTGCCGGAGGGTGTCAAGCACAATGGTGACACGAGGGTGGATCCATACTCTGGAGGCGAGGAGAGAGAAACGGCGGGACAACTTTGCGGGACAACGAGGACTGGATGTTGTGCAAATGTCCAGTTTGGTGAGAATGGCTGCCGGACAAGGACTCGAACCTTGAACATCGTGCTCCAGAGGCACGCGCTCTACCAATTGAGCTATCCGGCAGCGCAATGTTATATTACCATATTTCGGCGCGAAACGTCAAGATGTGATGGGGAGATCGGGTGAGGAGGGATGGGGCGACCCTCCTTCGCCAACTCGTGCTACGTCCACCCTCCGCAGTAGCTCTGCTATGGAGGACGGGCAGCGAAGGTGCTTCGCAGAGCAGGAGGCCGGGGAGGGCGTGCCCACGACCTTGCGCATG
>Ga0114930_10005099_pt1 | contig 10897 bp, 9 predicted proteins | sample AnhtaG_FD_87300 | JGI IMG/M metagenome (GOLD analysis project Ga0114930, IMG submission 87300) | Deep subsurface microbial communities from Anholt, Denmark to uncover new lineages of life (NeLLi) - Anholt_01485 metaG | ecosystem: Environmental > Aquatic > Marine > Oceanic > Sediment | place... | reverse complement strand
TCACCCGCCGGATGCGGCGGCGACGAGACGAACGGGTAGTGCTCTGCCTGCTCGGCCACAATCAGAACACAAAGTTCCCTGGACGTGTCCGCACTGAGGTCGGCGTGACATATGCACGTTCCAGCTTCCCAAACCGCTGAATGCGAAAGGAGAGCCTCAATGAGAAGACTTTCAATGGTATCAGTATTCACCTGCGTTTGTGCTGCAGTGCTGGCGGCGTGGAGCCTGCCACCAGCGACTGCGTGTGACAGGCCGGTCGCTCTTGTTGAGCACAGCGACGAGGAACTCCTTGACAGACAATTCGGTCCTTTGCCCAAGTACGACAGTGTTGTCACCGGCGTTGACATGGAGCGTCTGGCTAAACAACTTCTGGGGCAGGATGCTGTTCTGATGTCGAAACGGGTGAAGACTAATGGTGTGGGTCATCGTTACATCGTTCGAGCAACTGGTGCTCCTGAGAACGAATGGCCCGTGTTCTATTTTACCGTGGGCGTATTTCAGAATCAGGAAGCGCCAAATTCCGCACTGATCCGTGAAGTGCGAAGAACTTCGTTGCTGCCGCCGCCGCGCAAGGGTTTCGGCGATAGGGCATTTTGCGGACGTACTCGGTGCATGGTCATCATCAACAACGTGTTTCTGGACATCAGTTGGAGAAGATGGGCTAAGGAGCAGGTCGACCAGGTGCTTAATTCCATTGTCAACGAGGTACAAGCGGGCGATACCTTTGTGACGAGGGGCAAACGAGTGATTCCCCCCAAGATATTATCCGTGGGACTCCCCGAACGAGTCAGGACAGGGAAGCGCGTCACTGGTAACATTGTGCTCTCAGGTATCGATCCGGCCAAAGCGCTCGTGGGCACGAGCGAGCGTGAACACTGGTTCTGGGACGTGGGTGTCCGGCCGGGGTCCCCACCCACCGTTATACTCGACCCACCATCTGACCCAAAGGAAACCGGTCGTGTGACGTTCACGATATGCGTAGCTACGCCGACCAACGTGTTGGCAACCAAGGAGGTTAGCATTCTCATAGAGCCTTAGACAAGCATAGGCGCGAGCTGCCCCGCAGCTTCTGCAATGGGCCGATGCCAGAACCCCCTGATGCGCGCCCGCATACAATTGCTGACGGTCATGAGTCCGCGCGCCAGGATGTACGCGCGTTGGGGCGCGGGCTTGAGCATCACATATCGGGGCTCCACGCGCGAGGAGTATGCGAAGGCGAGACCGCAGATTTTGGCGCCGTATCTGGCCGGGCTGAAGCTGCTGCTGGATAACAAGATTCCCCGCGAGTTCCACGATGTTCGTCGTGTCGACCTTTACGACGTGCCCCCGGATGATCCTCATCGGCCAGAGCTAGAAAGGAAGCACAAGGAGCAGATGGCGGCTCGGAAGAAGGGGATGGCGCTGATGGAACTGGCAGTCTGGCGGCGGTGGTTCGAGAGCCAAATCGTGACCCTCTATTTTCGCATACCCCACGCGACGGATGAGTTCAAACGGCTCGCGGCAGAAACCCTCAAGGACGACAAGATCGTCAAGGAACTTGTGGCGGCCCTGGAGGAGCACATCAGCAAGATCCGGTGGACAGGCGCCGAGGGCAAGTAGCCCATAGAGCGTCCGTACTCCACCACGGGTGCGCCGAAGTGGTTCCATGTCAAAGCCGAGCAGCCACCACGAACCACACTTGCCAAAGAAGCGCCATTCCCAAACCTGTCTGGTTTGGCGGTAGGGGCAGGTCTCAGACCTGCCCCTCGGGTGCCTATTTCGCCTTTGTTTGCTGACGCTGGCAGAGCGGGCACAATGCCGATGCGAACGCCCTCAGGCTGTATTCGTACTGGCCCCGCGTGATGTCCCGTCCGCAATTGGGGTTGGTGCATGTGTATCGCGATCTATCGCTTCTCGGAGCACTTGACCCGCTCTTGCTTCCCGCCATGGACGGCTCGCCGATCGGGAGCGGCGAATCTACGATCCTCTCGCCCTCGTCGAGCTCGGGGGCAAACTGAGTCCCAAACCCGCATAGGGCAAGAGCGCGGCCGATCGAGCCGGTCTCCGCCTTTTCGACATAATCGAAAAATCCAACCACGCTGGTTTTCTCCACGAGAGTCCCGTCTTTCCGGATAACGGGCTCCGATACTACCTTCGGGAAGAACTCCATCTTCGTGCCTTTCGCCATCAGCTTGCCCTCCGCGTTGTATACCGTCGCCTCGAAGATGGCATAGCCCTTCTCGATGTCCAGCTCGACCGGACGGGTCTCGATTCCCCAGTCCGGGTGTTCCTGCCGGAACCACACCAGTCGTGCCGCGACCGGCAGGTACTCTTTCCCGTTCTGTACTTTGATCAAATGCTTTTTCACATCAAACGACATGTCTACTGCCCTTCTAACTGTGTCCGTGCTCTGCCGAACTGCTTCTCGATCTGGCCCAACGCCGGATCCAGAGCTTTTTCTTTCTCCACAGCGTTCCTCCTACGCTTGAGCCACAGAGCCCGTGTGGATGAGGGCACCCTACAGATGCTCAAGCGGGCGCCTATAATTATACCAGCTTTGTGTCCCTGCCGCAATCGCAGCAAATGCGAACAACCTTCAACCGACGCCAGCAAATATTAACAATGACGATCCCTCGGGCGCTTGTTGACATAGTTGGCTTGCCGTGTTAACATAAGCAGACCGTTCGATATCAGGTCAGGCGGTTCTTGGAGCTGAAGAAAATCGAATCTCCCAGCCCACAGAGGCATGTGCGTGCCGGGGATGGCAAGTGCGGAGGGGTGTAAACCCGGCCGTTAGTTCCCGGTGCGATGTTTCGGGTGGGCGTTATTGTGGGTAACCCGTTCGCCGGAAGGAGGCAATAGTTTGGGGTTAAATCGGATAGGAAGTGGTAGGGTACTGGCCAGCCTGTGCGCGGCGTGCGTGCTTGCGAGTGTGGTTCTGTTGGTTCCGGCGGTAACTGCACAGGCTCAGAATGCCCTTCTGGTGACAATTATCGTGGACGGCCAGGAATGGGATTATGTCTCCGCCCAGCCGACGGTGGGTGGAATCCTGAGCGAGGCCGGAGTTGCGCTTGGGGCGAAGGATCGGGTCTCGTGCAAGTTGCGTGCAAAACCCGTGCGGGGCATGCGGATTCGGGTCACGCGCATCGTGGAGAAAACAGTAGTGCAGAAGGAGCCGATTCGATTCAAGACGGTCACGAAGTTCGATCCTAAGGTACGTGGCGGCAAAGTCGTCGTGCAGAAGGGCGAGCGCGGCGAGAAGGAGATCAAGTACCTCGTCACCTACAAGGACGGCGTGAAAGTCGGCTACAGGGTGCTGGAGGCCCGTCTGCTCAAGGTGCCAAAGGACGAGATCGTATCGGTATCGCGGCAGGCGATCCTGGCCTCGCGCGGACGCAAGACGGTGCGGACGCTCCGGATGTTGGCGACGGCATACGATCCCGGCCCCCGGAGCTGTGGAAAATGGGCTTCCGGGAGGACCGCCATCGGAATGAAGGCCGGCCACGGCGTCGTGGCTGTTGACCCTCGTGTGATCCCCATGCGGACGAAGCTCTATGTAGAAGGTTATGGCTATTGCATCGCCGGTGACACAGGCGGCGCGATCAAGGGGAACCGCATAGACCTGGGATTCAATACTTACCGCGAGGCAATTCGGTTCGGCCGCCGCTGGGTGACTGTGCATGTCCTGAAGTAGCAGCAAGTTTGGCACCATGTGGTGGACAGGGGGCAGGAGTTGGACTCCTGCCCTGGTTAGTGAGATTGGTGTCCTTTAGTTGGGGCAGGAGTTGAACTCCTGCCCCGTCCGGTAGACTGGCATGGTTGCTCAAGCGAAGTCCATTGACCTGACATCGCCGGCGCAGCTCAAGCGGCTGCTTCGGCGGCATAACTTCCGCATCAAGAAGCGTTTCGGCCAGAACTTCCTCGTTGACCGCAACATTCTGAACAAGATCCTCGAAGCAGCGGACATCGGCGAGGGCGACGCGGTGCTCGAAATCGGCCCGGGAGCCGGCACGCTCACCCTTGCGATGGCCCAGCGGAGCGCGAGGGTAGCTGCCGTCGAAGTTGACCGCGGTTTGGCGGCTATTCTCGATGAGGTACTGGAAGGACATCCGAACGCGGTCATCGTCAGCGCCGATTTCCTCGGCCTCGACCTCCCGCAATTTCTGGCGGATCACTTCGGCAAGGCAGGGGTGAAGGTCGTCGGCAACCTGCCTTACTACATCACCAGCCCTATCATCACCCAACTCCTCCTCGCCGGCCCGCAGATCGAACGAATCGTGCTCATGGTTCAGAAGGAGGTCGCCGAGCGCCTGAAGGCATCGCCGGGGACGAAGGACTACGGCTCGCTGAGCGTCTTCGTGCAGTACTACACGGAGCCGGAGATCGTGGCCCACACGTCGAAAAACGTATTCCTCCCGCCGCCCGAGGTGTCGAGCGCGATCGTCCGCCTGATCCCGAGACGCGAGCCGCCGGTTGACGTACCGAACGACGAACTTTTCTTCGACGTCGTGCACTGCGCGTTCGGCCAGCGACGGAAGACCCTCCTGAACAGCCTGTCCGACTGCCCAGCCCTCGGGCTCTCGAAAGAGCAGGTCTCCCAGGTTCTGCACGACGCCGGGATCGAGTCCTCGCGCCGCGCCGAGACCCTCTCCCTCGATGAATTCGCCCAAATCGCGCGGGCGGTTGCCCACAAGCGTTGAGGAAATCAACCTCAGCGCCCTTTGTGGATGGGTGAGGCAGGAAGCAAGAATTCCCACGAATTTCGGACGGCACACACGTAAGAATCGATACTTTCGTGAAAGCTGCTTCAAGAGTCGGCGCCCTGCACCTACACATGGGATGGGAAAGATGACAATGGAGAGCTGGTGCCGAAGGACATCCATATCTACAGGATCACCGGTGAACAGGACGTGAATACACCCTGGAGTCCGAGCAACCCAAGCGCGACCGTGCACCTCGACGAGCACTGCGACAAGTCGTCGTGGTCAATAGACTCCACGTCGGTCGAGGTGATAGATCACAATGAGACCACCGGATTGACGAAGGTTCGAGTGTGGTTCATGGTGACGCTGCCTCGTAACCCTCCGCCGGGGTTTGAGGTGCAGCTTAGCGAAGCCAAGGTGGAAGTCTATGACCCAGATACAGAGTTCGTTACGGATGCCGATGCGCCTTTGGCGGTAGGCGAGATGCAGTATGTAGACATAGACATCCCGGTCGAAAAGGACGGCGAATACTGCTTCCTCGTGTGTGCGAAGGACCAGCAGTACCCGGGCGAGTACATCACGAACAAGGCCTGGGAAGGGCAAGGCCATGAAATCCGCCCGCTGCTGCAGCAGAACTCGCAGGCCGACCTGGGTGCAGCAGTATGCATGTACCATGGCGCTCAGGTCCCCACCAGCGGCATAAAGGCCGCCTGGACCAGGATCAAGCAACGCTGGGTCAAGTACGCAGGGGGGCGGCGGTACAAGGTCGTTGCGGGCCAGATGTACAAGGATGATAAGTGGCAGCAGATCAGCAACCCGGCCTACGAACATGCGTCGGTTGCGCATTCCTCGTTAGCGGGAGGAGCACGTAACAGAAGCGGCAGCCACTTCCCGCCGGAGGTGTGGGTGATATTCGCGCATGGAGGGGACGCCCCTTACGAAAGTAAGTTGCTGGTATGTCGCAAGGGCTGGCTCCACAAGTGTGCTATCGCCGCCAATTCCGCCAGCGTGAGTGGGCTTTCCGGCTGGGATTTCGCCTACGTTAGCAGCCTTCAGTCGCTGTCCGAGATCAATCTCGTGGTTCTCGCCGGGTGCAGCAGCAGCAAGAAGGACAGCGCGGCGGGTGGCAGCACGATTGGCGACCTGCTCAGGCAGAAGGGAGTTTCAAACGTCCTCGGGTTCAGTCGGCCGGTCTCGGCAGCGGTTGCGAACTGGTGGCTGAGAGATTTCTTTGACCAGCTTTGCGCCCCCTTCATCGATGCACTGCCGCTGGACTACAATTCGATCCATCGCGCGGCGGTCCAGTCCCAGGACCGCACGATAGAGTTCTTTGGCGAGAAGGCTGGCCGCCACCCGTACGCTGTTCAACTCGGAAACGATGGGTTCGTTGTGCATAACGGCGTGCGAATCCCCAGTAAGTACGAGTCCTAATGTGCGGCGGCAGCATATGAAAGGAGAGAACCAATGGGAAATCGTTCCATTCTCATTACCATGTGGGTCTTGTTGATTCTCCTGCTCATTAGCTGGAAATGCAGCGCCCGCCTCATCCCGTACGACCCTGAGACGATGTCGTATCCTGTTTCTGTCGAGCAGGCGATGCAGGCGGCGCGCGACTGGGCGGGCGAACCGGTTTTGGAGCTGGAATTGCTGGGGGTGGCTGTTCCCGTATCGGAGCCAGCTGCGTCTCATTACTATATTCTGGACACCCCAGATGGAGAACAACAGTTCCGCGTTGACTGCTACTCAGCCGAAATGCGCATCTGGCTGGATGTGCAGGGCGAGGAGCAGTATTTGGCCAAGCTAGATGCCCAGTGGGATGAGTCAACTCAGATGCCGGTGGAGGATTTGAACGCGGCAGTGGCCGACTTCCTGGCTCAGAAATACGCTGGATTCGAGAGTCTGAACCTGGTGCATTTCAACCCGGATCACCCGACAGGGTTCTACATGCAGTGCCTGCCGGACGGCGTTTGGTATCCCGGCAACAAGGCCGGATGCGGGGTTGACTTGTGGTCCGGGCAGGTTTACCTGTATAATGGACTACACAGCGCGCCACCCACCATATCCACTGTGCCTCTGGTTACCGCGGGTGAGGCGGAGCAGATCGCGCTGGACTATGCGGGAACACTGCTCATGTACGACGATGATGCAGAGGATCCGGCGACTACGCTGGTTAACCCGCAGTCAGCTTTCGTGCTGGAGAACCCAGGTCTCATGATAGGGGAGGATGCCCCGGGGGTGCAGCGGCTTCCATGGCCGCTGGTGGTAGTCATAGAGGTCCAGCCTGGCTACACGGCGGATATGTATTACCAGGAGTTGAACGAACCTCCGGGGGTTGCGACGGGAGAGGAGATGGACATCTCAGTTGATGCGCATACAGGAGAGGTTTTCTACTGTGAGCCAGGTGGTTGCGTGGGTGCCGGGCCGCGGAAGCTTGATGCTGCGAGGGCTGCAAAGATCAAGAGTCGAAAGCCCAATCCCTCCGCGCTGAAGACGCAGCCCCGTTTTGAGAAAGGAACACTCGAACTTGACGGTGTGCCCTACGGGGATTTGATGTACCCGCCGCTTGACATACAAGGGACCGGATACCTTTACGCGAAGTATCTGCCGCTGCTGTACGGTGGCACGATCGGTTGGTCGTCCGGCAAGGCTGAAATGATGGTGGCAGGAAACCCCGTGACCATTCGGCCCGGCTCGAGGGCTCTCATAGTCGGCGGCAAAGCCGTTTCCCTGCACCATGCGCCGATGATCGTTGCCGGTCGGATCTACGTACCCGCAGAGGCGATCAAGCCGATCTGCGGCGCGGATGCGTCGTGGGATGCAGAGGCCAAAGTCCTGCGGATCACCTCGGGCGGGCTGTCTGTGAAGCCGCAGTTGAGGCGCGTGGCTCCGGGTCCCTTCAAGGAGAGCCCTGACACATCCTCAGTGGAGTGACCCTCCGCCTGCGCAGGCATGAGTCGAGGAATCCGGGAGGGGCCTGCCAGACGCGAGCCCCTCCCGGATGTTTTGGGGCCTTCCGAGAACGCCTCCGCGTGGCCTCCAGGTCGAACTCACCAGCGCGAAGGTGGAGGTGTTCGACCCGGACCTGGTGATGGTGGCGTGGGCGGACGCAATCCCGCCGCTCCCCGTGTACCAGGACATCTACTTCCCGAATCTCCAGGTAACTTTCAACAAGGGCGGCACGTATGTATTCCTGATATCGGCGCGGGACAACCAGTACCCGGGGCAGTACATCACGAACAAGGCCTGGGAAGGGCAAGGGCATGAAATCCGCCCGCTTTTGCAGGCGAACCAGCGGATTGACTGCGACGTCCTGCACATACTCATTGATCCGGGCCACGGCGCGGGTTCGGAGAAGGCGGGAACACACGGGTGCTGGTACAGCATCGTGCCGCCCGGGGAACAGCCAAATACAAACCGATATCCGTGGGACGAGAAGGACATGGTTCTGAAGCTCGGACTTGAGCTCCGCCGGTCGCTGGTGCTTTGGTATGGTGGACAGACCAGCAAACCTATCGTTGACATTCGCATGAGCCGCGAATCAGACGCGGGGAAGAAACTCGATAAACGAGTGGAGTGGGCCAACGAGATAGCCAGGGAAGTCCTAGAGAACGATCCGGATGCACAACTGAGGTTCATCTCGCTCCACTGCAATGGAAACCAGGACTACAGGTATGTGAAGGACTTCGTGGCCTGGCGGAAGACAGCAGACTCCCTCCTTGCGGATAGTGTAGTAACAGGCTTGGGAGGCGACCCGCCGGTACCGATGACCTACGACAAGGAGTTTCACCGTTACGTAGTTCTCACTTGTATTATCCCGGCGGTACTCGTTGAGACGTGTACGCTAACAAACCCCGACGAGGAAGACTGGGTGCGGTGGCAGTCCAGTGAGGAGAACATTCGTCGTCTGGCCGATAGGCTCCGGGACGGAATACTTCTGAGTTTCAACTAGGTGAGCTTATACTGGAAAGGGTGGTGTTTCGGGATGCAGTTTGCAGGTAGGGTATTGGCCCTAACGGGGTTATGCCTGGTGCTGTCCGCGCCATCTGCGGCGTACGAAGAAGGAGTCGGACACTCCGTGACGTCTCCCTGTTTCTCCCCGGATGGCAGCAAGATAGTATTCGCGTCCGACCATGCATCAGAGGACGGCATATACACCATAGACATATACCGCATAAACGTGGATGGTACGGGGCTAACCCGGCTTACCGACGGCCTGGCTCGCTATTCAAACCCCGTATGGTCACCGGATGGAAGCTGGATAGCGTATGACAAACGTGACTCGGAAGGCGCGTATGTGATGCTGATGGATCCGAATGGCTCGAACCAACGCGCCTTGACCGGGGATAAGTATGGTAATTTCGAGCCGGCATGGCTTCCTGACAGCTCGGGGCTGGTGGTAGCTACCAACCGCAATCGGAATTGCGACCTGATCCTGGTGACCGTGACGGGTGAGGAAGTACGCTACATAGCCGCCAGCCCACGATCAGAGAGCGCAGCCAGTTGCTCCCCGGACGGCATCTGGGTGGCCTACGAGGTAATTGACGAGTCTGCGGGCAAGGATGCCGACAAAATTCAGATTAACATCTGGAAGAGGCGGTTGGCCGACATAACAATTCCTGCGGCGCAGCTTACCTCAGGGCAGCCCGGCCAGTGGGATGAACATCCGCGCTACTCTCCCGATGGGAGCAAGATATTGTTTGAGAGCGACCGCGCCGACCGCTCGACGCCTGAAATCTGGACGATGAACGCGGATGGCTCGAACGCGGCTCAGGTCCCAATAGACCCCTCCGGGGCTTTCTGGGCGTCTGATCCAACATGGTCGCCCGATGGATCAAGAATCGCCTTTGTAAGGAGCTCGACAGAGGGCAGTAGTGATGTTATCATAAGCGACATCTGGAGCGTCAAACTGGACGGCACCGAGCTCACGCAGGTGACGCATACGATCGCGACCCCCGCCTTCGATCCTGACGAGGGAACGTACACCGGCCCGCAGACGGTCACGATCACATGCGCGACCCCCGGGGCCACGATCCGATACACGACCGACGGCACCGAGCCCACGGAAAGCAGCACGGTCTACACCGAGCCGGTGACGGTCAGCCAGAGCCTAACGCTAAAGGCCAAAGCCTGGAAGACGGATTGGTTTCCGAGCATCGTCAAGAGAGCGGAGTACGTCATCGAGTGATCGAGGGCTCCAGCGCACCGGGTCATCAGGTTCGCTTTGGCGCGACAGCGCGTCGCGTCAGGAGAGGTCAAGCATTGTTAGACGGGAGGCAGAGAGCCCATGCGCACTATGCAATCGAGTTCCGTGAGCCGTGTAATAGTGTCTATCCTGCTTCTGACGTGTTCGTCAGCGGAAGTCTATGCCACGACTGAGACAGAACCCATCGTGCGCGGAAACAACCATCCCGCCTGGTCACCAGACGGTCAGCACATCGCCTTTGACTCGGGGGTCTTTGGCGAGAGCCGCAACGTTTGGCTGATTCACCCGGACGGAACCGGCTTGGAGCGTGTAACTACTCACCCGGCTGGCGATTTCGAGGCCAAGTGGGGTCCGGGTTCCTCAACCTTGTACTTCATATCTTTGAGGACTGGTAAACGGCGTCTGTGGAAGAAAGACCTCCTCACCAGCTCAGAGACTCAGGTCACGGAGAAAGCCGTATGGGGTTATGCCGCATCTCATAATGGCAATGAGATGATTCTTGACCTAGCGCGCGGGGAGAGCACCGCGCTGATATTCGTGTCCACTGAGACCGGAGAGGAGCTCAGATGGCTGGCGACGAAGGGGTATGATCCCGCGTGGTCTCCTGACGACTCGAAGGTGGTGTTCGGCAAGGCGGACAACCTATGGGTCAGGAACTCGGCTGATCGAGGCAATCTTCAACAAATCACCTCGTTTGAACAATGCAAGATGAGCCCATCACATCCGGACTGGTCAGTGAACGGCTTCATAGCGTTCGACTGTAACTGGAAGATCTACAAGGTCAAACCCGACGGCACGGATCTAACCTGCATTTTCCAGGACCCAGACCCGGAGGGCTGGGCACACTCTCCGAGTTGGTCGCCTGACGGCACCAAACTTGTGCTTGCTAGATTGCTCTTCGAGTCGGAGGAACTGTGGATAATCAATGCCGATGGGACGGGGCTGACGCAGGTCACGCATACTGTGGCCGATCTCTCTTTCGATCCTGATGAGGGCACGTACACCGGTCCGC
>Ga0114930_10005098_pt1 | contig 10898 bp, 22 predicted proteins | sample AnhtaG_FD_87300 | JGI IMG/M metagenome (GOLD analysis project Ga0114930, IMG submission 87300) | Deep subsurface microbial communities from Anholt, Denmark to uncover new lineages of life (NeLLi) - Anholt_01485 metaG | ecosystem: Environmental > Aquatic > Marine > Oceanic > Sediment | place... | reverse complement strand
GCAGGATTTACCAAAAGTGAACGAAACAAAAGCAACAGAATTTGAAACGGCATTATATGCCAGCATAGAACAAATAAGAGAAGAATTTAAGGTGATGGCTAACGCCCTCGACTTGGAAAAGGAACAGAACAAAAGCAATAAAGAATCTATCAAACAACTCAAGGACCAAGTACAGAGTTTACAGAAGGATTTGGAACTTGAACGCCCCAGATATGACGGAGATTCAACTCGTAAATTAGCGCGAGACGCCTTTAATCAATCGACAGTAAGCGCGAATTGGGAAGGACTAGAAAACCATCATGTAATCGAGAACCTGTATAAAGCAATTAAGGACTCTCGAAAAAACCTTGGGCGTAGCATACAAAATAATGCTCGAAGGTTAGACCGCGCGAAACCTGCAAATGAGGTGTTCGAGGAATTAAGAAATACTGACGTTATCACAACCATCATGGCAAGGCTTGCCGATTGTGATGCATTCGCACAAACTCTAGGTAACGATGTGAATAATGACCGCCATCAAGGAAACCAACAAGACCTTAAACTCCGTGATACATTAGCAGACCACAAAACCGCAATCAATCTACTTGATTTTATGTTAGGTGAATCAGTAGAAATGTTTGAATCTGCATTTCTGTTTTCAATTGGTGCATTTGCTACAATGGGATATGAAAAAGTAGGTGATGGACTTCGAGAGATCATTAAGAAACCCAAGGAGAAAAAGAAATAAGATGAGTAACTGCGAAAAGTGCAAACACTTTGCGAGAAAAGAAAGACATTATCCTTGTGCTAAATGTGCATCATTAGACGGTTTGATAGATTACTTCGATGAGGAGATTGACACAAAATGAAGCGACTTCTTAAACGAATTCCTAAACGCGATAACGACCACAGACCAAAGGCATGGTCTAAACAATCTAACACAGTCACCATACCAGAACATCAAAATCCCTGTGAGCCTTGCGGATCGTTTCAGTCACGGAATGAACACGACGGAATGTTGTTACTCGATAGATGCAGAAACACAGAACGCACTAAAGATACAGGTCGAGAGTGGGCTATACCAAACGGCAGGGGAATAGACTGTGAGTATTTCGACACTGCCAAGCAGACCCGATTAAGTGAGGATTTCTAAATGAGTCAGAGAATCAGATTCTATATGTCTGTTGATGAAACAGATATGAACACAATAGACCAAGTGATTATAGATGTGAACGAAGGGAAAGAATATTGGCGAAGCAAGACAAACCGACAAGCCATCATTCGAGGATTGATTAAATTCGCCTTGAAACAAAACCTTCACTTTGAAAGTGGTTATGGCAAAAAGATAACCGTCAGTCGAAAGAAATGAGGGTTCTTCGGAACCCTTCTTATTTTTTATTCATACTGCAAGTGTGATATCATTTAACCTCGTGGGTAAAAGATATCAAAACGCACGTCTAAAATGATATCACGTCTGCAGCTGAAAGATATCATTCTTCTAATTGCTTCTGTTGTGTGCTTGAACCAAACTTAACAGTCACTCCGTCACCACGTTCCCTGCCTAAGATTTCCGCCCATTTCTCAGGATAATGACCCTCAAAAACAACGCTGAGTTTGAAAACATTTTCATACGTGTCTTCGGCTTCTAATATAACCCGTATAGTATCGTCTTTTCCTTTTGATGTAACGATCTTAGCAACCGTGAATAGTAAATCATCTGTCATTTTTTATTCCTCGTTTTCCAATTCTGCTAATGCCTCTATTTTTCCCAAACACAAAATCACGCCATATAGACCAATAAAGAAAATGAAAACCAGACCCGTTACTAAAAGCGCGAGAAAGTGATCAAACGGTGTGGGTATTGTCTTATTGTAATCTGTTAATATTTCAAATATCATTTGTTTGCCTCCTTGAGTACATGAACATAAAATTCTTCATCATCTGCAACAGGATAGCCACGTCTCGCAAATATCTTATCGATGACTTCTTGTAATTCTTTTGGGGACTCCGCGCCTTCGGGGATGTATAGTCTATCGCGAATAATTTTCCAAGGCAATTTTCCGAGAATAAAAGCAACATCGGGATCGTTCCAATGTGGGGTTTTCCGTGATGTGATAGTTTTAATTCCGGCAAGTATTCTTATTTTACTCCATTCGTTAAACTTCATTTTTTAAACCTCTATTTTTTCTTCTGTAATATTCAAATATCAATAATATTGGCAGCATGATAACGCAATAGAAGAACATAAACACCAAGAAAATATCAATGTGTTGTCGCATAAGTTCAATTGATTCTGACAATTTCATTTTTCATTTCTCCGTTTAAGGATAGTAGAAGGACATAATACTATTTGAATAGCATCCAAAGTCCTATTGTATAAATAACTACTGTGGCAATTGCACAAAAACCCACTATGAAATCGAAGACTGCATCAAAGAATTTATCAGACTTGGATTTGTCTTTGCTTAGTTTCATTTTTCATTTCTCCTTTTAATTAACCTGAAAACAATATAATCAATTCCGATTAGTGATAGAAATATTAGAAGGAATATTGGAAAACCAATGATAACGGCTAAATGTGCATTTCCTTCACGGATCGATAGCATTCCATAAGTTACAAAAACTATCCAACTAAACAGGTAATAAGGATAAACCCGATAACCCATAAATCTATCAAATTCTGATTGTGGTGTTCTTCTACGATTCATTTTTTAAACCTCTATTTCCGTTATCTCCTGTATAACAATAGGATGTCGTAACATCACTGATTGCAAGAACTGATAAAGAGTATTGCCCATTTCGGTATCAATGTTTATGATAATTTTTCTTGTTGTTTTCATTTCTTATTCCCTCAGTATTTCTTTTCTCAATGCTTCGCCAACTCGTTTTGTATCAACCTTCGCTCGATAATGGTCTATGCTTGAAGCGGTGATTCCAAATAAGTGATAGACCGTAGCGTCAGAGAATTCATTAGCGATCTTAGTTATTCTATTCATCCTAAAGTAATGAGGATACAAATGAGGAAATGCTTTGCTTACAATCCTACTCCCACGAAATCGGCTAAATGGAAATACCCTTCCTTCTTGCTCACACAACCATCTTAGAGAATCAACGTTAGGAATCTCTTGTGGGTCTGTCTGTTTAGAACCCTTCAATCTAAGGAATTGAATGTATATCATTTCTTCTGAGTGTGTGATATCCCGATCGGTTAATGCGGTGGCTTCTGAAACCCTGCAACCTGTGAAGAATAAGACAGACATGAAAGCACGTTCCATTATAGAAAGATATTGTATTCCTTGTTCGAATTCTTTGTAGTCCATAAGCTTTGTAATCTTTTTCTTGTACTTAGGCATTCTAATCGCTCCACAGGTCAAACCCAGAGGGGAAATTTAGGTGTGTATAGTTCTAAAATCGAACAATATACTGATAATGTGCCCCTTTATATATGTGCGCACGTATTAATCACACCTCACTAGCATACAAACCTAGCTAGCGTATGTGATTCTGTGACTGTTCATAAAGTCTTAGGGAATCTATGATTATTTTATGCCTCAAGTCGCTGATTGCTCTTGTTCATCGGTTTCTTGTGGTAGAGCATGTAAACAGTGCCTAAAGTGGTGATCTAATACTTTAGATATTGCCCGTTTACCTTCTTGTGGGTGAACGTCTGCTGCCTTCCAACTTCCAAGTTTCATATATTTCTTAACTATTTCATGTTCTGGACTTAGCGGTATCCTTGTTCCTTCTATTTGAGGTTCCATATAGAAATGAGCAGAATACCACGTATTGAAACCGATAGAGGTTCGTGGAATATCGTAAATCTTAACCTTCTTGCCATTGAACCAATCATAATAAACCGCAATCTGTGGTTTTGCTTTTGAAATCTTTTCAAAATATCCATGAAAATGATTAGGGCTTAGAATCCTACTATCTATTCGTGATACTGCGTCACCCAAGAAAGACAATCCGTATTTACGAACCTGTTGCAATTCCTTTATCAATTTGACATTTAACCAAGGTTGATCCTTCGGCGCCCAGTCACCCATCTCCGAACCAAAGAAGAAATAACGCTTGATACCGTATTTTTCAGGATTGGGATTTAACATTTGGCAACGTTTCTTCAATGAGGGAAAATCCTCTATGAATTCAATCTTAAAGGTTGCGTCGAGATCGGGCATATTAGAACCGAATGCGTCAGCAAGCCCTAAAGCATGTATTCTTTCTAATTGTAGAAGGTTCCAGTCTGTTTTTCCCGATTGATTAGGACCTAAGCAAGCAGTCCACACACTCTGATATTTTCGTTTGTAGATTCTCTTAATGAGATCATCAAGGTACAATTTACCAGCCATTTAATCACTTCAAAAATATAGCGAATAACAAACCACAAATTATTATCCACATAAACCAATTATTGTATTGCATAGATGCTTGATTACGAGTAATTAGTTTTAATAGTTCATTAGTTTCTTCATTACTCAATCTAATCACCAGTACCATAGAATTCTTCTTCTGCCTTAGGCATTTGCAGACCCATTTTAGTTATCTCATTTACCTTTTCACTTGTTGCGAATAGTGCTTTTCTCTGTTCGTTGAGTAAATCCTTAATTAATTTCCAAGTTGGATCGCTCAAGTCTATTATCTTGTGTTTGGATAATATATTGAGTGTAGCAAGAGTGACACTTATTTTAGAATCGGTTCCAGCATACTCCTTATACTCAGGGTTTCTATGTGCTAACTGTTGGCTAAGGCTTGCTTCTTTGTAAAACTCATATTTGCTTCTGCTTTGTGGCACAACTAACACACCCTATCCAAGTGACATATTCAGTTTCATCCGTTATTTCTCTACGTTCCTCTATTGGTTTCATTTCGCCACACCAATTACAATAAAACCTTCCTTCTACTTTAGTATCATTAGAGAACACATTATCAATTGCCTTTTTCAATTCGGCGGTCGTGCCGGAGTCCTTTATCAACCATAGTTGACAAGCATCATGCACCTTAATCACTAACTTGTATCGTTTGTCTTGGTCTGTCATTCATTCTTACCCCCAAAAATACGACTCCTAATTCCACCTTTCGGTTCATCAACACCCATAGTTTGAAGGTCAACTAAACTAGGAGTTTGTTTCATCAATTCAACAAACTGTTTTGATTTTTCTCCACCCTTAGCCATGAACGCGATACTTAACGCATTTGCCACAACGCTAAACGGGTCTTCATCATTATCTGGATAAAACAATGTTCCACACCCTTTAAGATATGCCATAAGCACAACGTCGCGCCTTGTTGGAAGGTTGGTTCTTTCGATATTGTTATCGAAACGAAGGAAGTCATTGATGCTTTGCTGTGCGTCAGGATTTCCACCTTGAGCAATTACCAAAACCCTTCTTAAATCTTCAAGGCTTTCAATCTTGAAACCCACAGGTTCATCAATAGCGTCAGGTACAGGTTCATCAATAGCGTCAGGTACAGGTTCATCAATAGCGTCAGGTACAGGTTCATCGGGCATTACTTCATCACTCAAACAATCACCCCGAATACCTTTGCAGCAATACCGATTACCACTGCCAATATGACATATATCATTGGATTGGTTTCTTGCTTTTCTTTGCCCAGATTCATTAGCATAGTTGTTCCAGCAGCTTCAAGAACCAGATCAGGATCAGGTTCTAAAATTGTTTCCGTTTTGAAATTGATACATTTAGACGCGCCCTTATTCACAAAATAAATCCGTTTCCATCTACGACGCCAAGGGGGAAATATAGAACGAAACGGTAATTCAATATATGAATCGTTATCTATCTCTGGTTTAAACATACCTTTACCACTTTCCACGACTTTAATCTTTGCTCCATCATCAGTTAATGGGAATTTCTTTAAGATTCGGGCTTTCAAATCCTTATCTATTATTGCTAATGTTACTTTGTCAGTCATTTTTGATACAATCCTTCACTAGTACTTCACCGTTACTTCACTAGTACTTCACTCAAGATTTATTACTATGTTCATATGTATTAAGAGTATTCATCTATAAACATAGATAAAGAGGTGAAAATGCAAAATGAGTATGAATATTGGGAACCAAGTTGAAAAATTGATCGTTGGCGTAATCATGGCAGTCGTTCTACTTCTTGTAGGTGTTGCTCTAGGTCCAACAGTTATCGCAGCGATCACAGACATCAACGCGACCACATTAGCCACCGTACCTATGGGATCGGTTATAGTGTTGCTTGCCTCATACGTTCCATTCTTCTATTACCTTGGGATAGTATTGGGTGCAATTGCTATGATTTGGGCGGTCGTGAATTTCAATTAAATCAGAATAAAGCCTTTGCGTTTTTTTTTTTGATGCGAAGGCTTATAATTCTCTTTCACATATCTACGTACTAGGATGTGTCCACAATACAAACTATGAGTTTAGAAAATATTCCGAGTCTGTTAGCTGATGTTTGGGGAATTACCGAAGCATCCGCACAGGTATTACTTAGTATTGTTGTATTCCTTGCTGTTTTACTGCCTGTGATGTATTTAGCAAAAGGAAAAAATACGTTCTCTATTGTCATAGTTATTTTTCTCGTAGAATTATTTTTAGTGGGTATTACTTGGTTGCCGTTCTGGGTTCTTATCGCTACTGTTGCAGTAATGGCGATAGCAATAGCCATGTTAGGAACGAACATCGTTATCGGGGGCGAGTAGATGAGTGAGCAAAGAACGTTCGTGTTTAGTGTAACATTTATCATTCTCTTTTCAGTGCTTCTTTCAACTATTCCTACTGGATTGTTAGGTGAAGGTGCAAATCCCGATATGGTAACATCCGTAGACCCTAACGTCGTTGCCGGATTTTCCGATACTGAAAACTATCAGGAATCGAATTTCACCACTGGATTATATGATTATGATCTAGGTGGTAGATCGTGGAGATGTCTGGGGACAGGAACCAGTTTTGCTCTTGTTGCCAAGGTACTTGTTGCGGGATTCTTATGGCTCGGTGGTTTAGACCCTGTTAAATTTGTTTCATCCGAAGGAGTCGATAGAGGAACTGAATTGCTTCTCACTGAGATTGCAACAGATGCAGACGAAGGAACTATTAGTTATGAGCTTCTGTATGTGGATACTGGAAACGCAGCAGGCAGTTTTATTGTTTATTGGAATTTAACAGAATACACCAATCCTTCGAACGCATGGGGAAACGATAGCCTTTATTTAATGCACGGTGTCGGACTTGAAAGTACTGCCGTCATTGATATTGGTTCCCTTTTGCTTGACCTTTTGACCTTACAGATTCCACAAGTTCCTTTACTAGTTAACGTTCTTCTAGCCGTTCCGATTTGGGCGAGCATTATCTATCTAATCTGGTTCATAATAAAAGAAATGATTCCATTTATCTAAAGGAGACGATTCAATTTGTTTAATAAAAAAATCATATCAACACTTGTAATTCTTTCATGTATATCAATGATGCTGATTGTAATACCACAGGTCAAAGGAGTACAATTCTATATTGCAGGATGGAGTACCGACGAATACGGTCAAGGAATCGATGGCTATTATTTGGAATCAAATCGAACTGGATCATGGGTAGGTGTTGGCTATGGTTCTTGGGATGACGATGGCGACACACCGATCCCTCAACAATGGAACGTAAGCCAAGTGATGAGAATTCAACTATGGACAAAAATGAATTCAACATTATTAGGATTGAGTAGTATTATAGTGGGGCAAAACTATATTCAGCATAATATCACAGTAACAGATCAATGGGATGTAGAGGTTTTCAGTCAACAGAATTTTACGTTAAATTATAACGAAAGTTACGGTGATATATACTGGTATAGGCATTATGTGGTTTTAGACTTCTTGCCATTGGAAGGGGAATTTTACACGATAACGATTCTTGCAGAGATATACTGGTGATGAAAATGAAACAACACACACTTATTGTTTTTACAATTGCCTTTATGTTTCTAATTCCTTCTTTGTCAGGTGTCTTAATTATACCAGAAACACACACCCAAGAGGAACAAAAACCAATGCGCGATAATGCGCTTGCCGAAGAAACTGAGGGTACGGATACAGTCTTTAACAAATTCCCAAGTGATACCCTGTATTATCCTGATGCTATGATGGCAGAACCGCTTTTTGCAACTGATGGAGATTCGGGATATAATAATACATATGCCATTGATGGCATTTATTTTCCCGTGACTCTGGGAACCGAGATATTAGAGTTTCATGTTGATAATAATTCCATTACTGGAATCGAATATTTCTCATATGCCGTTTACGGGTCATCGTCAGATGAAACATCACTTTATTATGATGACGCTGATGATCCTCCTTGGACTGATACGTTTACAACATTAGACGAACCGACCTTAGAATGGTATAACGGAACAGAATACGACGTTTCGGTATTATCAAATATTATAGCCTCAGAAACGTTTTACATCTATTTTGATTTCACTTCAAATATAGATTACATCGAGATAACATTTGCTTATATGACTCTTTCAAGCAAGACAGACAGTTTAACCGATCCGCTTTTTGCAACTGATGGAGATTCAGGGTATGATAATACATATGCCATTGATGGCAGTTATTTTCCCGTGACTCTGGGAACCGAGTTACTACAATTTGATTACATTAGCGAATATCCAATTGAATATTTCTCATATGCCGTTTACGGATCATCGTCAGATGAAACTCATCTTTATTATGATGACGCTGATGATCCTCCTTGGACTGATACGTTTACAACATTAGACGAACCCACCTTAGAATGGTATAACGGAACAGAATACGACGTTTCGGTATTATCAAATATAGAAACATCGAAAACGTTTTACATCTATTTTGATTTTGCTTCAAATATAGATTACATCGAAATAACATTTTGTTATCTGAGCCTTGGTGAAAATTCTTATGCTGACAGTTTTGCGGGTGTGGATGACTGGAACGCAATTAATGACCCTATAACCACAGATAACGATACCGCAACCATTTCAACATCAAGCGATAACACTTGGGATCGCTATGACTGGAACCTTCCAAGCAGGGATTTACAAGGCTATTATCTGGAAATAAGAGTAAAACTAAGTGCTTATGCTGATGCACATCTTTATGTTGTCACCAAAACTGCAGACGATTATCTAGGTGACACAATCGAAGCATTTTATTTTATTCATGCAGATATCTCTCATACAAATTGGGCGACGTATAAAGTAAGACTAGCCAACTCGGGGGTTGTCGAATGTATCTCAATACTGGTGAAAAGTGCTTCCGCAAATATAGAATATGAAATGGATTATTTTAGAGTTTCAACACTCGATGAAACAGGTTATCAACATGACGGGTCAACTATTGCGGGAACCGATGCAACAAGTTCCGATGGTGACTTAATCACTGTGACAAGTTCAATTATTTTTGATATTGATGCCACTGATACCGCGACTTTGATTGATACAGACTATTATTCGTTTCTTGATGTTTTAATCGATGACGGTTCAGGAAATATATTAATCGAAGCAAGTGCCGACGGTATCGCATGGCATACAATAGTAACAACCACTCCTATTATAGCAGATACTCATTACAGAGGAAATGTTTTAACAACAGGTATCGAGGTTAAAGAAATTCGAGTAAACATTTCATCTTGGGCAACGTTAGATTTTTGTCAATTGTATTCAATCACGAATTATACCGTTACGGAATCAAGCACAACAACCGATGATTATCTCTATATTTCTGAGGGTGTTCTATATTCGCATATGGATTCAGGAAGTATCATCTTAGATTTCGATCCTACGTTCTTACTCAATGGGTCATATACTTGGAACAAATCAACATCATTAGGCACATCTTACTTATCTTTTTATCATGGTGGATGGACATCGTACTCCGCTGAGACGACAGGAGATTTAGTACTATGTACAACAGATTATCGAATCATGTTTAATGCGACCGCAAACATCATCGATATATTATTTTCACCCACGCCCCCACAATGGCATAGTTTCACAATGGAACAGATAGAATTTGATTTACCAAGTTGGCAGAGTTTCGTAATGGAAGTTATTGTTTTCTTTATTCCAATTAACGAATTGAATATTACATATTTGCTGATGCTAGGGGGAATGGTGATGGTTCCAACAAGTACAATATTACTGGTAAAAGGTGGTAGATCAGACCTGAGCCGAGATAAACTATTTCTGTTCTTCCTAATGTTTCTTTTCGGGTGGGCACTTTTGCTAGGGGGAATTCTATAATGCAGGATATTAACTGGTTCAATGAAATCTTTCTAAGTCTGGAAATGTGGGGATACCTTGGACCATTCGCATTAGTTGTGATCGGGGTTTATTTATCAGACCGTGATAAATTGCTAGGTGTATTTTGGTTCGTTATCGAATGTTTATTTGTGGCACGATATCTCGAACTGGTCGAAGCAACACCTGATTATTGGTGGCACACTTTGATAATTCTTATGGGGGGTTTAATGACTTGCATAGTACCTCTATTCTCGAAGCGAAGATAATAATAAAGTGGGGAACCCGTTTATTATATCTTCAAGTATTCATAGCAGCCTTGGTGATTTCTGGTCAATGGTGGAATATCACTACCTATACTTTTCTAGGTTCGGTTCTATGTCTTATATTCCCAACCTTATTAATATTGAAAGATGAGAAACCTGAATAATAGTTTGTGTTGGACACCAAAGAACGAAGAATAGTACTCCTGGAACACACTATAATCTATAATATGGTGTGCGTAATAAACCGAAGACTGATAAGCAATCACTGATAATTATTCACAAGGTATTCTAGGGCTTCTGTCCTACGGGGTATCCGCTCCAAACGCACGATCCCTGCCGTGCAAATCCTAAACCACGAAACCTACTTTTGTTGTTGGGATCGTGCAACCTT
>Ga0114930_10005097_pt1 | contig 10899 bp, 11 predicted proteins | sample AnhtaG_FD_87300 | JGI IMG/M metagenome (GOLD analysis project Ga0114930, IMG submission 87300) | Deep subsurface microbial communities from Anholt, Denmark to uncover new lineages of life (NeLLi) - Anholt_01485 metaG | ecosystem: Environmental > Aquatic > Marine > Oceanic > Sediment | place... | reverse complement strand
TTTTTATAGATTAAAGCAGCGACCACCCCATGGGGTGGTTTTGGTACATCTGTTAACGATGTCTTGCTAGACTTTTGATAATTAAAAAGTGTAAACGATGTCATGCTATGTGACACTTAGCTCTTAATTTTCCTTATGGAGCTGCCATGCCGGATGCATTAGTAATTATGTTTGCGCCATTTCTTGCCTGTTTAACTCTTGTAGGGATACACGGATACTTTGGGATACATGTCCTTAAACGGGAGATAATTTTTATTGACATTGCTATGGCTCAGATTGCTGCATTGGGAGGCACCATTTCCATGATATTACCGGTTGAAGTTACGACCGCTTGGGGAATAGTGTCCTATACGGCTCATGGAGGAGGCACCATAGCTTATCTTTTCTCCTTAGTGCTTGTAATAGTTGCAGCGGCAGTTTTTACTTATTTAAAGAGTGAAAAACTTTATGTTTCGCTCGAAGCGTTGATTGGCATTACATTCGCTGTTGCAACAACCGGAGCAGTTATTCTAATTGATGTAGGAGCAGGTGGAGATGTGCACGTACATGATATGCTGGTTGGTTCTATCTTATGGGTTAAATGGAGTCAAATCCTGAAATCATTTATTGTATACAGCATAATAGGGGTATTTCACTATCGATTCAGACATAAATTCCTCCCAATATCAGAGGATTATCAAAAAGCCAAGGAAAAAGGTATAAATGTAAGACTGTGGGACTTTTTGTTTTATTTCACTCTCGGAATAGTTGTTATACATTCCGTTGCTATTGGAGGTATTTTAGTAGTTTTTTCATTTTTAATTATTCCTGCATCTATTTCTGTATTATTTTCGCAAAATTGGTCAACCCGGATAATTATTGCCTGGATTGGCGGAACGATTGTAACCATGCTTGGACTATATTTTTCATGGATAATAGACGTTCCAAGCGGCCCTTCGGTAATTTTATTCCTGGGTGTTTTCCTGTTTCTTGCTGTAATAGTTAATGCATTAAATATTTTCGGGACTTCTGAGAAGAAAGGTTCAATTCGAAGCGCTTCAGAAGATATTGCCAAGTGATAATAGCAGATAGAGATGACTGAATCTGCAAATTAACAAAAAACCCCAATTCATAGTAAAACTTTGGCAAAATCAAGCGCACACTAAAGTGTGCGGCTACCATATGTAGGTAATAAAAAAGCATAATAGGTAGCCGCCCCGAGTACTCGGGGCGTTTCATACTTTTCAATGAGACATTGCAAACCACTTTGGCATTTTTTATAAATAGTATGAATTTTAAATTTTCCAGAGCTTTATCATAAAATAAAAAAGGCGGCTTCTCATCAGAAACCGCCTTTTTTATAATCCTGTTATGCGGGGCTGAGCGGGATTACCCAGCCGCCGCCCGGAAAATCCACGGAGTAGTATAGGTTGGAATTATCTACTATTTTGTTTCTTTGTTAGGTACTTTTATCCCGCTAAGCGGGATTAAGCGGATACTATTAGAGCCGCATTTGTGGCACTGTCTTTCTTCCATGACTCCCTTTGTGTAGGGGAATTTTAGTATTGCACCGCATCGCAGGCACTTAAAATCTCTCTCTTCAGCCATAAAAATCTCCGTGGATAATTATTTATCCTGATTAACTCATAAATTCTCATTGACAATGCGTCAAGGACTGAAGTCCTGACGCTACGGGAATCCCGCTTAGCGGAAGCTCACTGTTGGTGTTGTCACCAACAGTGAAGTAGAAGGACATGTGTGTTGGTGACAACACCAACACACAGCTTAATAATACTAAATGTCATATTAATTAAGACGTTATATATATTATTTCTTCTTGGCTTTTTTCTTCTCCTCTTCTTCAGTTAATACCTTAATGGTGTGTTCAATCTCTTCTTTTGTTACTTTTTTTCTTAATTCTTCAATATCCCGCATTGTCTTAGCAAACCGCTGACCTTCAGCCGCACTGATCCATTCAAGCAATAACCGCTCCGGTCGAATTCCCAATCTCTCAAATTTATCCCAGAGTTTCTCAATCCTCTTCTGTGTCCACCGGTTCGCATCGATATAGTGGCAGTCAGCAAAGTGGCATCCTGACACAACTACCATTGGCGCGCCTTTCTTAAATGCATGTAGTATGAATTTGTCATCAAATCGACCACTGCACATTGTTCTTATCAAGCGTTGATTTGGAGGATATTGCAATCGTGCAAGACCGCATGTATCAGCGCCGGCATAAGAACACCAGTTACAGACAGAGACAATAGCCTTACTATATGGATCTTCTTCAAGGTATGCATCAATCTGGGCTATGATCTGTTCATCAGTGAAATGTTTCATTATTATTGCATCAAACCGGCATTCAGCGCTACAGGTTCCACATCCCTTACACATTGCCTCAACATAGGAAATTGTTTTCTTTTTTAAGTCAACAGTAATTGCGTTGAACGGACACGCCTTAGCACAGAGTCCGCAGAAACGGCAGAGGTCGGGATCAATTGTTGATGTGATCGCTTCAAGTTTAACCTTGCCTGCGGAGAGTATTGTCTCAGCACGAGCTGCCGCGGCGCTTGCCTGGGTTACAGAATCCTTTACATCCTTTGGTGACTCGGCACAACCGGCAAAGTATACACCGGAAGTTGGTGCATCAACCGGTTTCAGTTTCGGATGAGCCTCCATAAAGAAACCATCGGAAGTTTTCGAGAGTGTGAGAAGCTTCTGGACTTCCGGCATGTCAGCTCGTGGTGTTACACCCACAGAGAGCACGAGCATATCAAATTCGTGTTCTTCAATCCTATTCGCAGTTGTGTCCTCAACCATCATCTTCAAGTTGCGTGTCTCGTTATCCTCAACAATCTCACCCGGAATACCTCTGATATATGTTACGCCAGCCCCTTTACTGCGCCTGAACAGGTCTTCAAATCCCTTGCCAAATGCCCTGATGTCAATGTAGAATACTTTTGATTCAATATCGGGATAGTGGTCTTTCAGCAAGAGCGTATCTTTAATTGTGTTCATACAACAGATATTGCTGCAATATGGATTACCATGTTTCTCTGACCGGGAACCAACGCATTGGATAAAACCAACGGTCTTGGGTCTCTTTCTATCAGTGGGACGTATGAAATGACCGTCAGAAGGTCCTCCTGCAGCAATGAGACGCTCAAATTCAATACTTGTTATTACATTTTCGTATTTAGCATAACCGTATTCATCTAATGGAGTTGGGTCATAAACATCCATTCCGGTTGCCACTATTACTACGCCTACATCGAACTCAACGATCTCATCCTTCATATCATAGTCAATACATTTCTTATCACATTTTTCTGCACATTTACCGCAGGCAATCGGATTTATTCCAAGACATTTGTCCATATCGATCAGATATGAAGATGGTACTGCTTGAGGAAATGGAATATAAATAGCCTTACGTGATGAGAATCCTTGTTGGAACTCGTCAGGCACAACCACAGGACAGACCTCGGTGCACTCGTTGCATGCAGTGCACTCGTCTTCATTTACATACTTCGCCTTCTTACGTACTTTAACGTGAAAATTGCCGATATAGCCGGATATTGATTCTACTTCACTGTAGGTTAAGAGATTTATTTTGGGATGTCGACCGACATCCATCATCTTCGGAGCGAGTATTCATATCGAACAATCCATTGTCGGATAGGTCTTATCAAGCTGCGCCATCAATCCACCGAGTGATGGATTTTTCTCAACCAGCGTGACTTTATAGCCTGCATCAGCCAGGTCGAGGGCAGCCTGTATTCCTGCTACACCACCACCGATGATAAGTGCCGATTGTGTTACCGGAATCTCCCTTTCTTCTTGAGGCTCGAGGTATCGTGCACGGGCGACATACGCCTTGATAGTATCCTTCGCCTTTTTTGTAGCTGCTTCACGATCATCCATATGCACCCAGGAACAATGCTCCCGGATATTTGCCATATCTACAAGATAAGGATTCAAACCGGCAGAAGAAACACATGCGCGGAATGTTGGTTCATGCATGCGCGGCGTACATGAAGCAACAACAACTCTATTAAGCTTCTGCTCCTTTATTGCATCTATTATTTCCTGCTGTCCGGGTTCAGCACACGTATAGCGATTCTTCATACAATAAACGACGTTGTCCATTTTCTTGGCTTCCTCTACAAGCGCATCTGTATCAACTGAACCCGCTATATTTGATCCGCAGTCGCACACAAAAACACCTATCCTCAAATCATCATGCGGCATCTAATCACCCTCCTTTCTTTATCTTATCCAACACATTGTCCACCTTTACCCGATGGGTATGAAGACCGACTTCTTCTGCAGTAAGCCCCTGAGCAAGGCCAAGGAGTTGAAATATATAAATGACAGGAATAGTAAAGGACTTACCTTTTTTTCGGGAAATCATAAGTTGTCCTAAATCAAAAGAAGAAAAGCAGGTGGGACATATTAATCCCATACAATCAGCACCACTCTCTTCAATTGATGATAATATTGCTTCTGTCATCTCTAATGGAAGTTCATCATCCATACAGCCTTTTCCACAACATAAGAGTTTTTCAAAATGTTCAATTGGAGTTGCACCGATTGCAGCGACAAAATCATCAAGAATACTCGGATAATCAGCATCATCTACTTGCATAATCTGGCTCGGTTTTAGCATATGGCAACCATAATGAATACCAACATTTATTCCCTCAAGGGATCTTTTTACTGATTTTTTTACTGTATCCATCCCTAAATCGTCTCTGATCATTACTACTGCGTGTTTGACTTCGACTTTACCTTTATATTCTCTATTTATCTTCTTCAATCGTTTATTCACTTCATCCATTAAAGCTGAGTCTTCAGCGAGAAGGTATTGTGCCTCTTTTAAGGTCGAGATACACCCCGAGCACATTGTAATCAAGTCAAGACCGGTCTCTTCTGCCACAGCAAGATTTCTTGCGGCAATTGTCAACCACTTCATTTTATCACGCGCCTTGAAGTAGATTGGATCAGGACAGCATGTAAAATCATCAATGTCAACGAGTTCAACACCAAGATTTGGCATAGTGTTTCTGATCGCCAATTCCATCTGTGGATATTTTAGGGGCATCATGCATCCCCAAAAAGGTACAATCTTCATACTATTTTTATTTGCCATGACTATATAATTTTCTTTAATTCTTCAATTGGTATTTTTTTCAAATCAGGCAGCCCCAGTTCCTTTCTTTTTCTATCGACTGATGATGTCACCATTACGCTCACCCCGGTATTGCCAATATTCTCAGAAAGTTTTACAAGATTAGCAGGTGCTGTTTGTTTTTGTACTGCCATATTTTTGAGGGCAATTATCACCTCAATAGGACGCACATCTTGAGGACACCTTTCATAACATGAATAGCAATTAGTACAGAGCCAGATTAGTGAATCTTCGCCGGTCAATTCTTCTTCCATTCCCAGAAGCGCTTTCAAGAGTATAATCCGGGGATTAAATTCTTTTGAAAACCGTGCTGCCGGGCAGGCAGCCACACATGCGCTGCATTGATAGCAGTAGTTATGATGTTTACCGCCAGGGACTTCATTGAGCTTATCCCTGAAACGAAAATTGACTACTATTTTCTCTTTAGCCATAATTTAATTTGTTTGTGATTTTGGATTTATTAAACATTTACTTACTCCTCAATCAAATCAGCGATAAGGATTACTAAGTTTATCGTATCGATCTTCACTTCTTCAGAGTGTGCAGTTGAAGGTGATTCTTGCATAGCACAATTAAAATGTATTTCACACTTTGGGCAGGAGAGAACCAATAAATCTGCATTGGTATCTTTTGCCTCTTTTAAACGTGCAATTTGAATGCTCTTTGAATACGTGGAACAGTTCATCCATGCACTTACGCCGCAGCATATCGCCCGGTTTCTACTCCTTGCCATTTCGACAAGTTTCAATTCCGGTACTGAGGTAATCACGCTTCTTGGTTCATCGTATATTCCAAGATGCCTGCCGAGTCTGCAGGAGTCTTGGAAAGTTACAACCTTGTCAAAATTCTTAAGCTTTAATTTACCGTTTGATACGGCTTCACTCATTAATTCTATAACGTGCTGCACCTCAAAGTCAATATTAAAATATCTTGGATAATCGATCTTAAATGTCCTGTAGCCTTCAGGGCATGAGAATACGACCTTTTTTGCTCCGGATTTTTTAATTTCATTTATATTATGCTCTGCCAATCTTTTGAAGTTTTCCAGATCTCCACCCCAAAGCAGATCGTGACCACAGCAACGCTCCTGAGGAAGAATTACCGGTGTAATACCCAGATGATTGAGGATCTTTACGGTTGCTTTTGCTGTTTTTGTCGTTTCAACTTCAATATCACTAAAAAGAACATCAAAGTACGGCAGACAACCAACAAAATAGAGCACTTCGCCTTTCTCTGCTACTTTCAAATTCTTATCGATCCAGTCCAAACGCTTTTGCTGCAGATTGGGGGAGGTCATGATACGCATTAAGGATTGTGCAGCACCGCCGTGAGAACAGATCGCCTCTTCGCCAATTTTTTGTGCTTCCAGGCGTGTTGCCAGAGTTAAGTCTATATAATCTATACCCGCTGGACATCGTTCGTCACACAGTTTGCAGGTTAGACATGTCCAGATATTCTTATCTTTTAATAGATCAAGATTTCCACTGCGTATTGCTTTATTCACTAAGATTCTGGGGGAATACCCGCGATTAAATCTTGAGACCGGGCATAAACCAGTGCATTTACCACACTCCAAGCAGAGATATGCCCTTGATTTCTTAACTGCTGAAGCAATATTATTTGTCATTTATCCGGCTTTCAGTAAACGTATCTAAATTCTTTTTTAATATTGGAGAAGGTCCAACCTTCCTAACATCTTCAACAAATTCATTAGCAACCTTTGCAAACTTTGCCGCCTCGGCTGCTGAGATCCAATCTAACCTCAGCCTTTCTTTTTCAATACCGAGTATTTCCACAAGTTTCTCAGTAATTTTATGCACATTAGCCGCATTACGGGCGCCGAACATGTAATGACAGTCCTCAAAATGGCAAGTAGCAACAAGAACACCATCTGCACCCAATTCGAATGCTTTTAAAACGAACGATGGTGTAACTCGTCCCCCACACATGACCCGTATAATTTTTATATTCGTTGGATACTGAAGTCTTGATACTCCGGCACCATCTGCTGCGGGATAGGAACACCAATTACAGCAAAAAGCAACAATTTTCGGTTCAAAGGGATTTGTCTTATTGTCTGGTTGATCCATAAAATTTTAGTTATGTTTCCTTGTTTAAAGATTTGCATGCCACTTAAACGAACAATGCCTCCAGTTGAGCCTCGATCTGTTCACTCTTGAAATGTTTTAGATCAATTGCCCCAGTTGGGCAACCAGGAACACAGGTTCCACATCCTTTACACAATGCTTCATTAACCTGTGCCACGTAAATGCCCTTATCTTTTTCGACCATCTCTATTGCGTGAAATTCGCAGACTTCAGCACATCTACCACATCCCCGACAGTAAATTTCATCAACTGCGGAAGTTATTGGCAGCAGAGTAATCTTATCACGGCTGAGAAGCGCTGCAACCTTGGATGCCACAGCCGATGCCCGAGAAATTGAATCACCAATATCCTGTGGAAATTGACAGCATCCACATAAGAAAATACCCTCAACCGTTGTTTCCACAGGTCCAAATTTTGAATGACGTTCTAAGAAAAATTTATCACTGCCAATCGGTACCTTGACTAATTCAGAGAGACGAAGTGAATCCTCAGCAGGAACCATTCCTACTGAAAGAACAACAAGATCAACAGGAATAGCGATGTCTGCATTAAGATCAGCGGAAGGGACAATGATTTCCTCTGCAACATTTTTACCGGTAATTTCCGGTTCCCCCTCGTACGGAAGAAAGAGAACCCCCATTTCTCTCGCCCTGCGGTACATCCTCTCGGCACCTTTGGAATAAACCCTTATACCGCGGTTAAGAATCGTAACATCGAACCCTTGTTCTCTTAAATATATTGCTTCTTTTATTGCAGCCTGACAACAACAACGGGAACATCCAGGATTATTCTCATCTCTTGAACCAACACATTGGATAAGTGCAACTGATCGAATATTCTTAATATCATTAGATAATATCCGCTTTTCTAACTCCATATGAGTTATTACATTAGGAAATCGACGGTATCCAAACCGCTCACCAGGGTCATACAAATTGGCTCCGGTTGCCAGAACAATTGCGCCGGCTGTTAACTCAGTCTCTTTTCCCTTAACATTAAGTACTGCATGAAAATCGCCGACAAAGCCTTTAATATCCATTATTTCAACTGAGGAGATAATTTCACCGCCAGCCTCTTTGAATTCTTCTATCAGCTTGTTGATTAACTCTTTACCAGGTCGAAAACTTGGATAGATGTTAGAAAGGTCCTTGACCAGACCACCCGGCTGTTCTCTTTTTTCAATGATCGTTACCTCAAACCCGCGCATCAACAGATCGACACCACATCTAAGACCGGATACACCGGCACCAATAATCATAACATTCTGTTGTACAGGAAGTTCTTTCATAAAAAGAGGTTGAAGTCTTTTAACCCTGGCGACTGACATCCCCACCAATTCTTTAGCTTTATCTGTTGCCTTTTCTGGTTCATTTTGATGAACCCATGAACATTGATTTCTGATATTGGCGATATCAAAAAGATAAGGGTTTAGACCAACCATGGCTAATGAATCTTGAAAGCTCTGTTCGTGTGTCTTGGGCGTACAAGCTGCACCAACAACTCTGTTGAGTTTATGTTCTGAAATCCGTTCTTGGAGTTGGCGCTGTGAAGTTTCAGAACAGGCAAAGGTATAATCTTCAGCAAATACTACACCTGGTAAGGTCTTTGCATACTCAACTACAGTTTCAATATCAACTACCTTTGAGACATTTGGTCCACAATGACAAACAAAAACGCCGACCCTGGGTGGACCTGAAACATCAACTGGTTCTATATCTGGTTTTCTGATCTCAAGTTCATGTCCTTTGAGATAAAAGGATGCCTTAACTGCGGCACCACTGGCTTCTGCAATAGAATCAGTAATGTCCTTAGGACCTGTAGCACACCCGCATACTAAAATACCTTCTTTTGTAGACTCCAAAGGTTCAATCGCTGGTTCTGCACTTTTGAAAAAACCATCTTCATCAGTTTCAACGCCGAGCACCTTAGCTAAATCCTTGCAACCCTTTGAAGGGATCAAGGCTGAGGAGAGAAAAACGGCATCAAGGGTCATCTGATCACATTGCCTATGTTCATTCTCATAATGAACAATTAAGCCACCTTTCTTATCCTCAATTACCTTTGAAGGTTTGCATTTGATATATTTTACACCATTATCTAATGAGCGGTTATAAAATTCTTCAAATCCTTTACCAAATGCCCTAATGTCAATATAAAATACAAATATTTCTGAATCAGGATAATGTTCTTTCAATACTAAAGAATCTTTAATTGTATTCATACAGCAGATCCGGCTGCAATAATTGATGTCCCGACGCATATTCCTTGACCCAACACATTGAATAAATGCAAAACGCTTTGGTTCTTCTTTTTCTTCATCAAAGGGAATTTTTCCTTTTGTTGGGCCATCTTCATTCATAAGTCTTTCCATTTCAAAAGAGGTGTAAATATTTTTGAACCGAGAATAACCATATTCACTAGCCTCTTTTGGATCTAAATAATCAACCCCCGTTGCAACAATTACGGACCCAACAGGGAGTTCTATTTCTCTTTCCTTTTCATCAAAATTTATTGCACCTGCCTCACATGCCTTAATACACCTTTGGCATACATCCTTCCTTTTTACCTTTGTAACAACACAGTCGTCTAAGGAGCAAACATATGCTGCTGGAAAGGCCTGGGCATATGGAGTGAAAATAGCCTTTCTCTTTCCAAGACCAAGATCAAATTCACTGGGAACCTTCTTTGGACAGGCAGCGCTACATTCACCACAGGCAGTGCAAAGCTTTAAATCTACATATCTGGGATGAATCTTAATCCGAGCAGTAAAATTACCTGCCTCTCCTTCCAAGCCGATAACCTCGGCGATTGTTAGTATCTCAATATTAGGATGCCGACCGACATCCATTAATTTAGGACCGAAAATTCAAACCGCACAGTCCATCGAGGTAAAAATTTCGTGGAGCTGTGACATCCGACCGCCAAGGATTGGACTGCGCTCGATAAGGTAAACCTTATACCCGGCGTTAGCTAAATCCAAGGAGGCTTGAACGCCTGCCACACCTCCACCAATTATCAGTGTTCCATTTTGCATAACTTTTATTCCCCTTGTGTCTGTGTGATTTTATAATCATTAAAACCGGATTGACCATTCCACCGCACATCACCTTCACAAATTTTATATTTGGAGAAAATTGAGAATCTGAAGCTATCGCCTCATTAGCGAAATGATAGGCATTCTAGCAGCAAAAAGCAACAATTTTCGGAATAAAGTCTTTAGCCAAAAATTGCCTTCAGTTCTGCTTCAATATTTTTTCTCTCGAAAAACCTTAAGTGAGCTGCACCGGTTTGACACACCGAAGTACATGTTCCACATCCCTTGCAGATGGCTGCATCTACGTGAGCAATTCTCAAACCCTCCTCTCTTTCCTCAACCTTAATTGCTGAATAGCCGCATACACTTTCACACTGCCCACAACCGCGGCACATCTCCTCGTCCACCTCACATACGATCGGTTCTATCTTTACTTTTGTAACATCTTTGCCTTTTACAGTAAGCATGCCACATACTTCTTCTGTTAATTTCATATTTTTTGGAAGTCCCAGTACTATCAACCGCTCTTTGCCTTTCTCTGTTGATATACCAACCATTCTTTTTTCACATTCCTTAATACAATAGAT
>Ga0114930_10005096_pt1 | contig 10900 bp, 9 predicted proteins | sample AnhtaG_FD_87300 | JGI IMG/M metagenome (GOLD analysis project Ga0114930, IMG submission 87300) | Deep subsurface microbial communities from Anholt, Denmark to uncover new lineages of life (NeLLi) - Anholt_01485 metaG | ecosystem: Environmental > Aquatic > Marine > Oceanic > Sediment | place... | reverse complement strand
TGAATTTGATGCTTTGACTACATACTTAGTGTGGTTGAGGGTGGCACATTTTGGCGGGCATTTTACAGGTGAGGAGTATGAAGTTGAGCAACAATTGGTCAGAGAGTTGATTTTATCAGAAATCAAAAATGGCAAAATATATCTGAAGAAATATCTTGAAGAGTGGAATCGCTTGAAATCAAGAATTTAACAAATTGACGAAGCGATTGACGCCCACGGCGGCTGGCCAATAAAATAATGATGATGAATAATAAAGACTCGTTGGATTCGAAAGCCCAAAAGATCCCTCCTGAGGTCGCATTACATCGATACTTCATATGGGCAAATAAAATGAGAACAGATTTTGATTTGTTGTTAGCCAAAAGAAAAAACACAAAGGTGCAGGTAAGCATAGCTCTAATCGAAGACAATATGTACATGAGTTACTGGTATGCTGGTTTGTACGTGGTGATTGAAGGCTGGCAAAAACTTAAACTTCAAGACATGGCTATAGACACTCTGTTAAAAAGAGAAGACTATGTTGGTTCGTTGGTCATGGCAATATTGATTAGCTTATTCATTTGACAATCGGGCCTTCATCGCCAATGGCAATAAATTTATACATAATTGCCTGCCCGTCAAGAGAAGAGAATCTTTGCCGAAACAGATCCCATAGACTTTCATCACAAGTTGAAATAATAAACTGCCTATTTCCTTTAGCATCATCAACAAGACCTCGAATGAGTTCTACAAATGCGTAAGCATTTAAGTCGTCAAAATGAGTTATTGGATCATCCATAAGAATAGGAGCAAATGAAGACCAAGATTGCGTTCTTCCTGCCGCAAGAAAAAGACTAAGCATAAGTATCTGATTTTGAGAATCGCTAAAATAGTCGATCGGTCTTAGATCTTCAGGCTTTTGAGATCTCCGAGATACCCGCACGTATATCTTCCCAGCCTTTGATTTAAGATTAACCGGGCCGAATCCATAAACCGCCCGTAACCTCCTTTGTATTATTGATGCCAATGGGCCTAAGTTATTTGTGTACTCTCTAACAGCAGTATTCTTTCTGGTTGTTAGAACGGTGCCAATCTTCTCGAAGTAATTTAGCGCCTTTGCTATCTCTTCTATCTCAGCTTGTTGTTCGCTTAGTTTATCTTTAGTTTTCGCAATTTCACTATCGAGCTCGGCCAATCTGGCTGAACTTTGTGCGGAGTCTATCGCCGTCTCTAAACGTATGATTTCGTCCTTTATAACAATGGCTTTTTTTGTTTGTTTTTGCAGCTTAGCCTTCTTAGATTGGATCAGCTCTATGCTTGCATCAGCGTTGAGGTCAAGTTTTGCCAAATCACGTTCATATTCAGATATCTTGCGTGCAAGATTATCGATATCCACATTTATTGTAGCCTGTTTTTCTTTGAAAGCCTTTAAATTGTCGTTCTCCAAATCCAATTGTTTTTCAATTGCCTTTTTTTGCAGTTCTTGTTTTCTAATACTTTCTTGAAGTTCAAGTAATTGTTGTTTAGTTTTTGATAATGTTTTTTGGAGTTCTTTCACGTCGATAGTAAGTGGCAATTTCTTCGTTTTAGCTTCAAGAGTGATATTTTCCAAGTCATGGTCAAGAATTGCATATTTTTTCAGTGCCCTCATTTGCTCCAACCTACTGTCGATTGTCTTAGCAAGAGTTCTATTAATTTTGAGGCCCAATAATTTAGCTCTTTCTTGAAATTCTCGAGACACTTCCTCTAATTGATGGAGGTCATCATATATACTTTTCTCATGTTCTTGAATCGCTGAGATTTCTCTTTTTAGAGAAGCAAGTTTATCTTTGAGTTCATTAACCTCTTTTTGCTCCTGTTGAAAGCCCTTGATGGCTGCTTCATTTTGAGGTGATCGCTTAGTTTTTTGCTCCTTAATTCTCTGAAGAAGTCTTTTCTTTGTGTGGTGGTCAGTGCCGCACACAGGGCACACCGAATTATTTACGAATCTCTCAATATTATCTATTATGGTCAGGAGCTCGGATTCATCCTTTCGGATTGAGCTTATTTTGTTTTCAGGCTTCAAAAGCTTTTCTTTCTTTTTTTTATAAAGTGTTTTACTGTTGTTAAGCTGTTTTTCCTTTTCCTTGCGTTTCTCTTTAACTTTGTTTAATTTGACACGCATACTTTTAATCTGTTCGCAGCTTTCCTTCCATTGTGAAAGATTGTCTTTCACCCAAAGCAGTTCGTCTTCATCTGCTTTCAATCTTTCCAAGTTTACATCAGGCGACAGAGATAGTTCTTCATGTTTTAGCAGCAGTTCGGACCTCCTCTTTGATAGGCGCCTATGCTTCTCAATGGCTTGTAAATGCCAAGTATTAAGAGCTTGTTTTTCTGAGAGCTTATCTTTTTCTGACGTTAATTCATGAAAAGTTTTCAAAAGAGTTTTCCGCTCTTTTTGAATACCTGCTATTTTCTTTTTCGCTACTTCTATTTCATCTTTAGATTGCTGGAGTTCCTTTTTGTTCTTAGCCCAATTTTCCTTGCTTTTGACGATCTGTCCAAATTTCCGTTCGAGAATTGTGCTTGTCTCCAATTGCTCCTGAATGACTTCAATTTCACCGGAGATAGTAGCACGCCAGCTTCGTATTTCATCCTTATCGATTTGTGAGATAATAGGTAGATCAATATTAAGTGTATGTTTAAGCCTATCTGCTATTTCTTGGGCAAGTTTCTTTATGGCTCCCGGAGTAGAGGTGACTTTTACGGTTTTTTCAAGTTCGGCCCGCTGATTTTGGTCGGCTTTTAGCTTAGATTTAAGTTCGCGGCATTGAAATGAAATATTCTCTTCTCGGTTTTTGAGAGCATTAACCGATCCCTCAGCCTTCTTGCTAGCTAAAACATAGTCTTCAAATGCCAGCATGCGGGCTACAATCTCTTCAGATAGCTCTGAATTATCTCGGTAATCGGTCAATAACTCTTGGTAATCTTGCCCGAATAGATGTGTTGCTCTAAATAGCTTTTCCAAGTTCTCAACTCTTGCTGCTGTATCCTCCCAAACCAAGCCTGTAAGCCGAGACAATAGCTCTTTACGGCTGACTTTCTCTTCGTTTATGTTGGCATAACTATAGCTGTCTACAGTCCTTTTAATAACTTCCGTTTTGCTGTTTTTCTCTACTTGGATTGTCACGCAGCTTTTGCTTGGTTCTGAATCAAGGTGAGGTGCTACCTTGCCGATTTTCCCCGTTAACCTCGCAATCCTGCCTGTACAAGCAAAATCCAAGGCGTCATAGAAAGAGGTCTTACCCAAACCGTTTGGACCGTACAAAATAATAATATCACCACTGAGATCGAATTCTTGGTGTTTGTATGCTCTGAAGTTTTCTATTACCAAAGATTGCAGTCTTGTTGAAATCCTACTCGTTACCGAATCGTCAGTTGTTTGAAAAACATCTTCCGGTTTCTTGAAGGGATTACGATCATAGCGTTTTGCAAGATAGTTTCTTGCTATCGTATCTGCAGCCTTTTCCTTTGCTTTAACAAGATGGCGTGCCAGTTCAGTATCAAGCCCACACTTTTGTAAGAGAGTCTGTGCGGATACAGGTCGTTTTAATGCATCTATCGATTCTGGCCTCAATGGAATGAAAGGTAGACGCTGCATCTCTTGATGTAAATCAGTATAGTCTCGCTTTAGATAGATAACGTATTTTTTGCAAAAGTATACATCATTTTCTAATTCACTATAAAAGCTATCCTCCTGAGTTGATTCATCAGTCCGACATAGCACAAAAGATAGATACTTGTTTGCCCAATCCTTGTTTCGTTCGTTGTAAAGCTTTTTAAATTGCTCATATGCTGTTTCATACAATTGCCGTGGAGATCCATTCATTACAGTAAAGGCGGCGACATCCTTTTGGGATTCCATAATCAATAGTTGCACCGGTTCTGAAAGAAACTCTAATCGCTGCTCTTTATCTTTAAGTTCCTGTTCCAGGCAGCATCTAATAAGATCGTAAGATGAATTATGATTTTTAGGCGACATACTTTATTAGCCCTTTTCCCAGACTTTGCTCATCTTGACTTCTTGTGTAGATATCTAATAAGTCCGAATAACCCTTTTGGATAATCCCAGATACCGGATCTGTAAATTTAATATCTGGAACTGCTCCAAGTTGATTCACTTTTGTTATTTTTTGTGAGAATCTTTGAGTATATGGTCTATTATCAGCATTTCTGGAAACAATTAGAATCGGATGATTTATTTTTACATTACAGGAGTCGTCAAAATGTGTCTTGCAATCTTCGTGTCTATGACCCATAATAGCGACAACCTCATAAATCTTACCGTCAATGACTGTTCTTGCGTGAAGTTCTGATGTTTCGAGATCAAATTCTCTATCTGGGATATTCATTATAGTAGCGGTATATAGAAGATGTTGTAAGGCATTACCTTCTTGACTATCCCAAGCATCAGCGTTTGTCCAATCATTTTTGTTGCTACTGTGAGAAGCAGTAGCATAATGTATATTATATTGTTGCTTCTTTGCTGGCAAATTTCTGAGTTTTATTTTAACCTCTTTATGGGATGTATTTGTTTCATTAGGCAACGTATCTCTATAGCTTTCTTCAATAGATTCGATGCTATCAAGTTTATCATTAACCCACTTTACACAGGCTGGAACTTCTTCGCCGGGTAGCCTCGGGTCAGGTTCGCCGTCAATAATTGGATATACCTCGGCTTGTTGTATCGGCAAGCTAAGGCTTCCCATAGCCCTCTGCAAGAATCTTGGGACAGGGACCTCAAATGAGTGTATACAAGCTCCCATTTCCCTGAAGACTATATCGTGGCAATTGTTTAAATTTCGATATTTCCCTTTTTTAAAACATGCTGTGTGTTTGCATCCATCAGATAAAATGTTTGCTCGTGGATGAAATACAATAGAAGAAACTCCATATTTATCTGGAATATACAATGAAGGTTTATCATCGGTAGCTGAATTAATGAAAAGTATTGCAGTATCATGCCGTATTACATTGTTGCAAATTGAATCATCAAAAAAATTAATCGTACTACCTACAAATTCAGAATAATTTGGCTTGTGGTTATGTTGAGGCAAAAAAATCCATTCGAGCATTTGAGTATTCTTGTTTAGTTCCTCTAATATTAACTGATTTATTAGCTTGCCTTGATGTTTATAAATCCAATCGAAACAAATTAATGTAAAAAAGTGGAATTCATAAGTTGCACCATCTACAGAATTCAATATTCCTATGAAATTATAAACTGAGGAACCAAGAAAGAGGTCATGGCACGGTGTTAACAACTCATCTTTGGCTTTACTTATCTTAGGTTGTAGATATTTTTTAATGGACCCAGCATCGTTTTTAATCCAAATAACACAGCAATTTACCCAATAACCATTGGGTACTTTATCTGGTTTATTGTTCGGATGACATTCTGTGTTATCTGGCTGAAACAATTGTTGGTATTCGGTTTTCGATAAACCATCTACTCCTCCAATGATAATTGTATTATTAGGCCAATCATTATTGGCAATAATTTCATCAATTGCGCCGACCCCATCCAATCCCGGTATGGAATACTCAGGAAAAAGGGTAAAGTGGGCTTGTTTATTTTCGGCTATTTCAAGTGTCCTCTTTATTCCATCAATCTGTTTCTCTTTTTCGCCATCAGGCCATCGAAAAGGCTCAGTATCTGTCAAGTGGACATGAGGTTGCATTGCAACCATCTTAATCCAATCACTTGGAAAAGTAAGCTCCAACGGAATTTCCATAACCTCAAGCATCTCACTTCTCTATTTTAATTCTCTGGACTCCCCGCTTTTCTCCCGCCTTCGGCGGAATACCAATAATCAATTATCCAGCCATGAATTTGCTAGATGTAGTTGTACAAAACTCAACACTATCTGTCAATGTTTCTGGAATCAATGCTGCATAATGTCTCCGGCATATATCAGGTGAATTTCCCATCAAAGTACTAATTTTATACAAACTTTCACCCTTCATTGCCAGCTGTGATCCGAAAGTATGCCGAAAATCCAGTGTTTTCTGCATCTTAGAATAAAGTAATGCCAGAGAATTTGAGATTGATAAGAAAAGATTTAAAAGTAAAGAAACCATATGTCAGTAGGGTATAAATCCTTATAAGAGATATCCGTTACACCAAACATGCCCCTGTAGGGCAGGTCGCCGGAAAGTCTCTTTGTACCCTTGTACCAGTTCCTCTGATAAAGCTGTCTTTCCCGCCCGAATGCCTTTACTATCTCGCTTTCTATACCTGCAGGTAGTTTGCTCTTATCTGAAGCAATATCTATCTGCTTAATATCCCTTCTTTTATTTTTGGCTTCTGGCAGACTGCGGGTGCTAATAGCAGCTTTATCGTAGATCTTTGCCATCTGTTTATTTTCGGGTTTGTAATTGCCACGATGCTGGCCTCGCAGCAATTCCTCTATTCGCCATCGGGCAAATGCCTGTCTGGCTGTACCATTCGGACCAAACAGTAACGCTTGGGGCAATGTCGTGCCATGACTTGTGGCGTAATCTTTGTAAAAATCCAGGTCGTTTTCCGAGCCAGGGCTGCGTAACCTTTCAAGGGCCATTATATAACCTGAGTTTACAAACTCATCTATCAGATATTCTACATTTCGAGGTGTTTTGATATGATGCCTAACAAAGGTCTTAAACTTTTGGGATGCCTGATGGTAATTATCGCTATCGCCGAGAAAGTCCTCAAGTTCGCTGATGAAACTTATTTGTCTGGAATCAGCCCTGTGAACATCAGCTATCTTTTTCTTGAGTCCAGTAGTCTGGTCGATACCGACCGAGTAGAATTCACCAACTGGGTTGGAGAGAGTATTGAAAGAGATTTCTCTTTCTGTTTCCTTGTGGAAGGGGTCAAGTTCATATTCCTCTACACCAGCAAACATGCCGGAGTATTTGGCTTCGTATTCCATTCTCGTAAAATATTTATGCAGATGCTTTTCAAGAGGTGTATACAAAGGTGGCTTTTTGAATAATCAACTGTTTTGGAGTACATAGCAAAACAGTTGAAAACTCTAAATAGTCTGTAACTTTTATCCTGCATGTGGAACAAACCAACTCGTGAAGAACTAAACAGATTGCCAAGAACTCAAAACATTCTCATTTTTTTGAAAAATCAGGCAATAAACATCAACATTTTCTAATCCAGAAGCGCCTTATTTATATGGATACGAGTTAACTCAGATATAGGGAAAAAGATTGACATGGTGGGCAAGTCGACTTATGCTGAAAGTAGTGAGTGTTTCTACAAACTATGCAACCAGAAACATAGGGTACGTTCATTGCTTGCGGGAGTTTACGTAATTCTGTGAGCATCATTAACTTTAACTTTTCATTACTTCAAACAAGACAAGGAGATTAAACATGAAAACAACTCATCGAATTGTGCTCGTAATGCTGTTCGCCATATGCGTATTCACAGCCACGTCGTATCCCGCCGATTACATACGTGTAGGCTCTTTCAACATCGCCAACTTTGGGGCGAGCGAAAATGGTGAATACGAGCGATCATTGGTCAGCCTGGTCAATATGATCCTGGAAATGAATGCCGATGTTATCGCTCTGCAGGAGATTGAGCCAACCGAACTGGGTACGCAACAAGTGGAGCGCCTTACAAAGCTCCTTAACAAGGCCGCAAGCTACTACGAGACATCGGCGTACGACTATGTTATCGCTGAGGAACATACCGGGGACGAAACAGTTGCCTATCTATGGCGCAACCCCGTAGACCTGGAGTCGGAAATCAACCTTATGGAACATGAAGAGGACCCAGACGATGATGAGGTGCCAACATTTCAACGTGTTCCCCATTATGCGCTGTTCAGTGCTGGCAACTATGACTTTTATTTGGTCAATTGCCACCTCTATACGAAGCTCAAAAGTGGCTCGTCTGAGGGACGTGGGGATGAGTTCGACGCCATAGTAGAATGGCTGAAAGATCTGGCTGGAGAGACAGAAAAAGACGCGGTTGTGGTCGGTGACTTCAATCGTTTTCTAAATGGCAAAAGTGCTTGGCAACAACTGATGATTCAGGGCCATTCTCAGTGGTTCAGCTTCCCGTTGCTGAAAGGAATCGAAAACGAAGTTTCCGGATTCGATCCTAAGACAGACGAGGCGCCAGAGGACAAATACAGTACAACTACCAGCAAAAAGAAATCAATCTACGACCAGATTCTGATTTCGAAGGGATCGTATTACGAGTTCACCAATAGTCCGCAGTTTGGTGTTGATGTTGGAATCGTTGCCTTTGACCGAGACGAACAATTCAAGTGGGCCACAGAGAAATGGCACGATGCAATAAAAATGCTGTCAGATCACCGCCCGATATGGATTCGGCTTCGGACAGACAAGCAGGACGATGACTAAGTTGGGGCGATAGGAAAAGAGAAAGCTGCCAACTTTTTTTACATCAAGTTAAAATAGATTTGTTTAATAATGTAGATTGCAGTCAATTTGTTGGCTTACGAAAGCCTGAACTCGTAGAAATCAAACTTGATAGCATAGCCAAAAAATTGAGGATAGATATCGATGATGTGGGTCCTCTTGATTAAAAGAAGTTGTATGCCTTTTGATTTCTATACTTACAGCACAAATATTCTTCCAAGGTTATTATATCTCCTTGCTATCCTACTTTTAGGGTTGCTTTGAACCTTTTTTAGTGCGATTAGGTAAACCTAACTTTGTGTTCTGCATAATTGAAATGGGAAAATCAGTTCCAAAAAATTCTCCATGTCCTTGTGGCAGTGGCAAGAAATACAAATATTGCTGCTTTGCAAAGGATTGGAAAACGAAACAAGCTCAACGGAAGACGGCAACCTTTAGTCTTGATGATAGCAGTCAAATGAAGCGCAACGTGCACTTGTTGGACTCTATCCCAACCCACAATAAAAATGGGCTTACCCCTAACATAACCAAAAAGCAAATGATTGCCTTGGTTCTGGATGAGTTTTTCCGCATTCTTAGCACCGAGCAGGTTGGAACGCTTGCAGACATGACAAACCGCATCGTGACAGAGATGAACATTGTTCCAGTGTTTACATATCGTGATTTAGGCAATGCGTTGGAGGCAGATTCAAGGTTCGAACACCATTGTATGCAGCTGATTTGCCTGGCGGGAAACGATCCTGTGGAAGTCTATGTTGATAAGATGGGAACATGAGATACAAAGCCTGCCCAATGAGATTCACGCGGATGCCCAACGGCACCAGTGAGCCGATCTGTAAAGGAGCTACTTCCTTGACTCCGCCAACAGTCATTCATCTCTTGGCTCTGCGTCCTTTTTGTCTCCCTCTTTTGTCGCCAAGGGCTTATCCACCATCCGCAGCCATTTCTCTATCGCCTTTGTTTCTGCTTCTTCGTCCATATCGGTTAGTTCCTTATCCCTGTCCTTGCCTCAATACACTGCGTGGAGAGGACAAATGCTATACTTCATCCGCTCGTTCGTATTCCACCACTAACCCATCGTATTTTGCCAACCACACCGTGTACTCGTCTAACAAAGTCTGGAGCTGTGCTTGTTTTTTCTTTTTTCCCGGCTCGTGTTTCTTCAGGGAAACGAGCATTGCCTTGATTGTCTCAATGGTTTTTTCTATCCGCGAGACGTCACGGCGAATTAGATTTGCAAAATCCTGCATAGACAATTTGCCTGTATAAATAAGTTCCTTTGCCTCTTCAAGGTCAAATTCAAAACTCTCAATATCGTCCATTTGCATCCCTTTCAGTTGAAGGTGCGGGACCGGCAAGATTAGCGGAGAGGAAGTGAGCCAGTTCCACACAAGCATATATTCAACGGCCTAAGCGGCTCGTCTGCACTCTATCGTCGTTCGAGCTTTATTTCGGTCTTTTCCATACCGTGGATTCTATGGGATTTTGCTCAAAAAGGCAATGCTCGGCTTGGGTGCGGTGACGGTGAAGCTGAAATTCGCAAATGCAAGGCAAAACGGGGGATATTTCTTTTGATTTTAAGACACAAAAAGGATATGATGGTCTTATGTTCTGCTCATACAGAAGTAGCGGTATTATTATGAACAGACAAAGAGGGTTTACCTTAATAGAGCTTTTAGTAGTGATTGCCATCATCGCACTGCTGATGTCGATCCTCATGCCGGCCCTGAACCGCGTCAAGAAACAGGCCAGGGCCGTTGCCTGCCAGACGAACCTGCATCAGTGGAGCCTCATCTGGAAGATGTACTGCGACGACAACAACGGCTACTGGCTCAGTGGCCATTACCAGGGTTCGGCATCCGGCCAGGGCAGCGGCCGCTGGTGGTTCCGCCCCATGACCGAACTATACGAAGTCGAGGAGAAGATACGCTGCTGCCCGCAGGCCACCAAGCCGGTCAAGACTAACAGCACCATCGGCAACTGGGACTACGACGCCTGGCAGACGGGCACCTACGGCACCGACGATTATTACGTGGGCAGCTACGGCCCGAACGGCTGGATGTGCAACGTCCCTGCCGGACTGACTTCCATGTGGGGACGCAGACCGCCCAAGTTTATCGGCTATGCTTTGCGTATTCTCACTTGAGTAAAGTTTCTTGAGCAGTTTGATTTCATTGGCTGACCACCGACGCCATTCTCTTGTTTTAATCCCCATGCTGTATGCTTTCTGTCTAACCGCTGTCAAAGGCCGCCCAGTTCGCTCAGCTATTTCTCTTGCTCTTCCACGTGGGAAAAGTTTCTTTAGCAACTTAACCTCATCTTCTGACCATTTAAACCTGCTGCTTTTCTTTATTTCGGCCTTTTTCATACCGTGGATTCTATGCTATTTTAGTCAAAAAGGCAATGTTTGGCTTGGGTGCGGTGATGGGGAGGGGTGTGACAAATTTTTCTGGCGCTCAAAATAGGTAATCTGTAGAATGTAGGAAATATAGTTTTT